>ERZ1026898.250-NODE-250-length-35535-cov-7.692897_pt1 | contig 35535 bp, 37 predicted proteins | sample MGYA00380178_ERZ1026898 | MGnify/ENA primary metagenome ERZ1026898 (study PRJEB33269, sample SAMEA4719814) | human gut metagenome | biome: human-associated habitat; feature: organic feature; material: feces | place: Cameroon | collected 2013-10 ...
TTTCTTCTATTATAGCAGAAACAGGGGCGTTTGGGTAGTTTCTTGACAGACTGAGTAGGGAGCCGGTCAAATGACCGGCTCCCTATTCTTTGCTTACACCGACGCAGGTTTTGCGCGCTTAACCGTCGTAGAGGACGTAGATCAGCAGGCTGCCACCATCCTCTAAGATGCAGACATTGCAGCGGAAGCCCGCGTCCGCGATGGCGTCCCGCCCCACCTGCATCATAAGTTGGCGGAAGGTAAAGTCTACCATATCTCGCGCTTTAGCTTCCAGCGTCTCTTGCGAGGCATCCACTGGTATCGCCGCAGGGAATCGGTAGGCGCTGTTGTCCAGTGTCAGACTTGCATCCGTAGTGACACCGTACTGCGTGACCGCATAGGCGTTGGCGGCGTCGATGGCCGCCTGTCGGTCTGCGGGTATCGATGGCGTAGGTATCGGTTCAGTCTCCGGTGTTGGTTCGGGTTCTATATATCCCGTCTTGGCATGGACGGTCTCGGAGGGAATATCTTCCGAGGGAACAAGTTTCTCGGCCGGTTCAGGGGTATCGGCGGATTGTGGAGCGTTTCCCTCTTGGTGGGTATTCTCTTTTTGTGGTTGTTCCTGCGCTGTGATCGGTGCTGTATCCGGATCCTGCGCTGTCATTGTTGGATTAGGTGTCGCTTGTGGCTGATGGATTTTTTCCTGCACTGCCGGTGTTGGCGGCGATGTCATTTCTGTTGGGCTGCACTGCACCTGTCCGCAGGCCATGAGCAGCAGCGTCGCGCTGATTGTCAGTAGCGTGATTTTAGTTTTCATCTTCCTCTTCCTCTGTTGCGCAAAGAACGGCCAGAGCTTCCTCTGACCGTTCTTTATTGTATTGTTGTGATTCACTTGTCAGTTCCAGCGCCAGCCGGAAGCCACAGGCAAAACTGTCGAACGCAGCGTTTTCCGCCAGCAGGCCCCTTATGTCCAGCAGCCGCAGCACCAGTTTGCGCTCCGGTTTTTCCAGCCGACGCATCAGCTCCCGAAAGGCATCGTCGTATTGCCGCTCGACTTCCGGCTTGGGCAGCTCTTTCCAAAATTTGCGATGCAGCTCCCGCAGGGTGTCGTACATGATTCTCACCTCCCGCGACAAACAAGCAGCACAGATGAGATGGAAAGTCAACGGGCTACTGTCTTTCTTTCTACTTTTTCTTTGAACATTCCTGACACATGGCAAGGTGCGATACTGAGCGTTTTTCCGGGTGCTGATGAGAAAGCTCGTGCTCAAAAGCATCAGGAAACCAACACCAACTCACTGTTGATTTGTTTAGCCGGTGTAAAAGCGATCAGAATTCCTCCAAAAGCTGCAGGATACCCTTCATCCGGTCATAGACCTTGGCGGTGGCATCAAAAGTCAGGATGTCGTGACAATCCCAATTTGGAAATCTTGGTGCCAATGGAAAAGCACCAGCAATGGGTGCACTTCATTGCGCAACAGGGTTTCTCTTATTCTATACCAAGTTCCCGGTAAACTTTATTAGTGTCCAGCTGGGGTATCCCCAAAATCTCTCGAGCTTCTTTCGGTGCTGCCACCTGATTGCCGAACGTCTCAACTGCTTTAACGGCACGTTCAACCAACATCATATTAGTGGCCATGATCTTCTTGCCATCCTTGTCGAAGCCGTATACCACATTGTCTTCCAGACCTACACGGATATGGCCGCCCAGCGCCAGTGCGGCGTACAGGATCGGCATATGACCTTTGCCTACACCGAAAGCTGACCATGTGGATCCTGCCGGAATATGATTCACCATGTACATCAGGTTTTCTACTGTGGCAGGCATCCCACCCAGTACGCCCAGACAGAACTGATAGTGACCGGGAACAGGCAGCTTGCCTTTCTTCATGTAGTACTCGGAAATTCCCAGCATACCGGCGTCAAAGATCTCCAGTTCCGGCTTGATGCCCTTCTCCATATACACGCTGCCCAACTTTTCCAAAAACTGAGGGCTGTTCATAAATACCGCATTGGGCATCCAGTTGAAAGTACCCGCATCATAGGAACCCATCTCAATACCGGGTACTGTCATATGATGCAGGAACCGCTGCTCATCTGTGGCTGGGTGCTCAACGGAAGCGCCGGAGGATGTGCAGTTGATGATCACATCGCAATCCTTATGAGTGCGGATCAGGCGGACGATCTGTCCGAATGCCTCAGTGTTCATGGCGCCCAGGCCATCGGGCGCTCGGGTATGGATATGTACAATGGCCGCACCGCGCTTCCAGCACTCATATGCCTCTTCCGCAATACGTTCAGGCGTCTCAGGGACGTTATAGCCGGCAGGTGTCACAGCGCCGGTCAGTGCCGCAGTAATAATTGTTTTTGTCATAATATCCTCCTTAATTCATGATCAGGTGATCTGTCACAGTCTGTGGTGCATACGCAGCAACTCCACCAGCACTTTGTCGCGGAAAGCGGCAATACTCTGATGGTCATGTCCCATATGTTCCGGCAGATCTGCAATCAGCTGCGCCATCTGGTCGTGAGCCAGCGGCGGGAATTCCTCCGGCGTTGCCGTCAGGCAGGACAGATCCTCAAAAATGGCATTGGACGCCGCACCGAACTTCATAAACGCGCCGGCGATCCCCAGCTCACCGGCCCCCAGTTCATAACCCAGACCCGGGCCCATAATACCCCAGCGTAAGCCGGGACCGTAGCAGATGGCATTATCCGCCTCTTCCAAAGTGCAGACACCCTCGCATACCAGTGCCACCTCTTCGCGCCAGAGAGCATGGGCCAGCCGATTGGCCACAAAGCCGCGCTTCTCTCTTTGCAGGACGATGGGTACCTTGTCATACTGCTTATAGAAAGCTGTGGCCCACGCCACATATTTTTCTTCTGTTTGGTCACCCTTGCAGATCTCCACCAGCGGGATCAGATAAGAGGGATTGAAGGGATGCGCCACCATAATGCGGCCCGGATTCTTTGCGCCCTGTGCGATCAGAGTAGCTGGCATACCGGTGGAACTGGAAGCGATCACTGCGTCCTTCGGCAGATACTGCTCCATAACGGCCACCATCTGATGCTTTTGCTCCAGATCCTCCGCACCGTTTTCCTGAACGAAATACACATCTGTAAACGCCTCTTCCGGATCCGTCGTAAAATGGATCCGCTGCCACAGGCTCTCTGCGTCAGTTGCAATGCCGTGTTTCACATAGGCATCAATGGCAGACTGCACCTTAGGACGCGCCCGTTCAGCGGAGGCTTCACTGCGCACAAATACATTAACATGCAGTCCTTTCAGCGCAAAATATGCCGTCAGACCGCCGCCAATGGTACCTGCGCCGTACATAGCAATAGTATCGATCTCCATGGGTTGTTTCATATCATATCTCCTTCTCTACGCTCTCCCCTGCCGGTCAGATCATGCGTCTATCCTGCTGCGCCCCATACGGGACGCAGCAGGTTGTGAGGAGAGACGCGAGTCCAGTAGCATTATTGTGTTCTGTGGAACCTTTCATCAACAGCACTGCGTACCATAGTCTCCCAGTCAGGAAACTCCGTGCTCTCTCGGACAAAACGGTCCAGCAGTTCTTCGTTGTATATCATCGGATCTGCTTTCCAGTTAACGATCACCGCACTGGAGAAGCAAAACACTTCAAAATCGGAAAATTTGGTATGCTGCTGCATAAAATCGTCGGAAAACACGTCTGTCAACAGACGACGGAATTTCGAATCGTTGCGCACCGTACAAATGCTCATGTATTTTCACCGTAAAACCTTTTCGCCTGCTCCTCCACATAGCGGCGCCAGACAGGCTGGTCTTCCGCCATTTTGGTGCGGCCGAAAGCCACAGATTCATCAGTCTGCGCATCATAAAGTTTGCGTTCTGATACTGTCAAATACATGCAGGTCTCTCCTGGAGGACAGCCCTTGATCCACTTGGCCCCGGGATGATCTTTCAGATATTTATAAGTACAGTTCCCGTGAAGCACCAGCTTATCGTTGTCCAAATCTGCAGGTAGCTGGTTTTTACCTCCAATGACAATTGCGGTATCACTGCACTCCTCATATTTACCGATAGCTTTAAGCGTCTCCATATTCAGCGCCAGCATGGCCTGACAGCTGGAGCATGCGCCTTGACAGTAAATGTTATACTCCGGCCAGCGGGTAGACATATCGCCGATATAGGGAACCCACATTTTCTTAAAGCAGTCCTCTACCTTCTCACCCACGACCTCGATCTTACTGCGGTCAGTATTGCCCATGCCCACTTCTTCCGCCACACGGAAGTAGTCCACCACGTTGGTATCAATGCCTACCAGGTCGCAGGCAATGCGGTCCACTGCCACAGGATCACGGGAACCAAGAATACAGCCTACATACAGCGGCACCGGCGTATGGGGAGAAAAGCCACTAGCCACATAGATGGCGTCAACGATATTGATGTCGGCACGCACCGCATACCATACGTCCATCATGGCCATGGTCAGATTCTGCTTATGCATGTCCATATGGACACGGTCCTGCACCGTTCCCTTGATATTCTTCAGTGCACAAGAGAATACCATGCTGGCGTGGGCTTTCAGGATGGGAAGGTTAATGATATGGTCAGCTTCCAGCAGAAACCGCGGCAATTTCACACGCTTGATATTGCTCCGGTAGCCGCGGACAGGCATGGAGATCAAATCCTTATCGCTCTTGATATCAATCAGTTCCACGCCTTCCTCTTCCGCCACCGCAGCAATGCCGCTGACACGGAAGCATTCCATGGTGTCGCAGCCCACAGCAGCTGCTTCCGCCACGATGATTCGTCCCGGTTTCGCTTTTTTTACCTCACGGATCACTGCGCGCACCACTTCGGGATTTGTGCAGACGGCAGACTCCGGCGGTGCTGCATGCCCCGCATTGGGCTTGAGCACCACCGTGTCGCCCTCTCCGATCATGGTACACACACCGCCCAACAGATCAAATGTTTTGGTAATGCCCTGCTGGATCGTCTCTTCCTTTACCAAGGCAACTATGGATGGTTTCTTTGACACAGTCTTCTCTCCTTTCGGAAAATTGTCGTGTATTACTCAGCTCATAGTAGATCCGCTTCCGTTTCCTGCCGTACCTGTTCCATAGTAACGCCTGGCGCAAGTTCCAGCACGTGCAGTCCATGCTCTGTTACCTGAATAACACACAATTCGGTTATGATGTAATGCACCTTTTTCTCCGCTGTCAACGGAAGAGTACACTTTTTTCGTATTTTGGGTTCGCCGTTTTTATTGCAATGCTCCATGGTTACGATGACACGTTTTGCGCCAGCCAGCAAATCCATGGAGCCGCCCATCCCAGGCATCTTCTTTCCGGGAATAATCCAATTGGCGATATTTCCTTCTTCATCCACCTCCAGCGCTCCCAGCACTGTGGTGGTCACATGCCCTCCGCGGATCAGTCCGAAACTCACCGCGCTGTCAAACATACTACCTCCCGGTAACACAGTGGTATACTGACCGCCGGCAGTGATCAGGCAGGGATCTTCCTGTCCAGGTGCAGGACTCGGCCCAATGCCAATAAAGCCATTCTCCGACTGCAGAAATACTGTTTTGTCAGACGGGATACAATCTGCCACCTTTACCGGCATTCCGATCCCCAGATTGACCAGCTCACCGTCATCCAGCATTTGTGCAGCCTTGGCTGCTATCCATTCTTTTCCCTGCAATTTTTTTCGCTTCCTTTCACGATCATATGGACGCAAACGCCGGGAGTCTCTACTAGATCCGGATCGATCCCACCGCACGGCAGGATCTCATCCACCTCGGCTATTACATAGTCGGCCGCCATGGCCAGAAGCGGATTAAAGTTCCGGGCAGTACGATAAAACGTCAGATTTCCGTTTTCATCTGCCTTATGTGCTTTCACCAGCGCCACATCCGCGCGTATTGGCTCCTCCAACAAGTAGGGCTTGCCGCCGATTTCGATAATGCGCTTATTCTCCTGCACCATTGTGCCAAGTCCTGTCTGCGTCAGAACACCACCCAAGCCGTATCCGCCACACCGGATCTGTTCGATCAATGTTCCCATGGGGATCATCTCCGTCCAAATCCTACCATCTGCCACCATCTGTGGTATGGCGGCATTTAATCCCATATGGGTGGCAATCAGACAGGATATCTTCCCGCTCCGAATCAGCTGAGCCCGGCCACCGAAGCCGTCTTTTCCTGCGTCAACGCCGATCAACGTCAGGTTCTCATATGGACTGTCTGCAATAGCACGCAGCAGTTCTTCCGGTTCACCCACGCCGGCAAATCCACCGGCAAGGATCCGCTGCCCGCTGGAAATATGGGTAAGTGCCTCCTGAATTGTTCCAATTTTGCTCTTGCTCATCTAAATACTCCTCTATCAGCTTTGGCAGGATACAGGAGAGCATTCCGCTCTCCTGTATCCGAAAAAGGCATCAGCCTGTATAGCCAAGCATACGGGGGATCCACAAAACCACATCCGGCATATATGCCAGCGCGATGACAAGTACCATCGACCCGATGGCAAAGGGCCAGATCTCCTTGCAGATCCGCACAAAGGGTATCCCGGTCACGTTTGCCGTCACAAACAGCGTCGTGCCGACAGGCGGCGTGATGAATCCGATAATGGTCATGACGCAGAAAATGATACCGAAGTGTACGGGGTCCATACCCAACTGCATCATCAGGGGGAAGAAGCAGGGCAGGAACACCAACGTGATTGCACTGGAATCCATGACGCAGCCGGCAATCGCCAACAGAACGCATACGCAGATGATTACAATATTCACATTGTCCGTCAGGGCAAGGATCGTGGTACTCACCAGTTCAGGAATACCGGCCAGGGCCAAACCGTAAGCGATGATACCGCCGAAAGCCACTAGCAGCATCAGCGAACCGATCACGATGGAAGCTCGCATAAACATGGCCGGGATCTTACGGATATCTAGTTCACGATAAATCAGACCAGCAATCAGTGCAGCAATGCAGGATACCGCACCGGACTCCGTGGTGGTAAAAAAGCCGCCCATAACGCCCACGATAATGACCAGCGGCACACACAGCGCTGGGATCGCATCCACAAATGCCTTGAAAAATCTGCTGGCCCGGAAGCGTTCAATGGATTTGCGCAGACCCAGTCGCTTGACGCTGGCCAAGATAACGGCGCAGAAGAAAATAGCCAGCAGGACACCGGGCACAACGCCGGCAATGAACATATATTTGATGGAGACCTCTGTCACCATACAGTACATAACAAATTGCAAGGAAGGGGGAATAATGGGCCCCAGGATAGCGGATGACGCTACCAGTGCACCGGTGAACTCCTCCGGATAACCGTCCTTACGCAGTTCAGGCACCACAATGCCGCACAGCATGGAGCAGACCGAGTTTGGGTTGCCCAGAATAGCAGACAGGATCGCGGCAATAATCACGCAGGCATAGGCCAGGCCTCCCTTAAACCAACCCACCAACTCACGCATGAGATTCAGCAGGCGCTTGGTAACACCACCGCCGTTCATCAGTTCGCCAGCTAGTATAAAGAAAGGAATGCAGGTCAGGGAGATCAGGTTAAGCTGAGAGAACATCTTCGTGGGAATCGCCGTCAGCAACGACGGATCACCCAGTGAGATCAGAGTACCGGTACCCAGCAGGCCCAGCACAAAGGCCACCGGTAGGCCGATTAAAATCGTTACGACAAATACAATAATGACTGCCATTATGCTTTATTGCCTCCTTCCGGAGCGGATTTCTTCTGTTTGTTATTGCGCAAAGCAGTTTTCATCTGAGCAATCAACTCTATGTAATTTTCCAAAGAAAAGATGAAGATCAGTAACATACCTACACCAATGACACCGTAGAGGTACACCATAGGGATTCTCAGAGTAGGCGATGCCTGCCGCAGAGTAGATGGCATCTGGCAGCGCAGATAGGTCACCACCGTAGCTAGCGCAGAAAAGGCTGTTACAATGATGTTATTGATCAAATTAACAATAGAGGCCGGGACAGGGGGCAGTTTACTGAGGATCAGGTCAAACCCCACAAAAGCTTTCGCTTTATAAGCAGCTGCACCGCCTAAGAGCGAGATATAAACCAGCATATAGCGGATCAATTCATCCGACCAGACCCACGTTTTACCGAAGAAGTAACGCCGGACCACTTCGGTGAACATCAGCAGGAGCATAGCGGCGCACAGGACGGACACGATAACCTTCAATACCTGAAGGATCGTCTCGGTAATCTTTCCAATCATCTTTTTCATGAAAGCACCCTTTACCGTTTTATCTTAATTTCAGATCATATTGCGGGAGGTCTGCCCATCCGCCCCAGGAGGGGAGCCGAAGCGGATGGGTTGTTCAATCGTTTTCAGCTAATTGCCTGCAAACTGTTTACAGGCCCTGGCAATAGGCGATGAAGGCCGCATTGGCCTCGCTCTTAGCAGAATATTTTTCGTACAGAGGCGCCATCGTGTCGCGGATCTCCTGCATGGCGGCATCCTCCATCTCGATGATCTCAACACCGGCGGCAACAGCAGCATCCAGGGAATTCTTCTCCCAGGCGGCGCAACCCTCTTCGGCCCACCACTTGCAGGATTCAGCAATGCACTCCACGATCAGATCATAGTAACCGACAGGCAAAGAATCCTTCAGATGTTCACCCACAACATCCAGAGCCACATAGGGATAGAAGTTCATGCGGGTGCAGTACTTGACGCTGTCCAGCAGGCCGATGGCATTCATGGTGGTGATATTGTTCTCAATACCGTCAATCATGCCGGAAGACAGGGCGGTGTACAATTCCGTAAAGGCAACATTCACAGGGTTGGCACCCAGCAGCTTGGTGGCATCAACCACCACGTCAGTGGTGACGGTACGGATATTCATGCCCTTCATGTCAGCCAAGGTACGAATAGGCTTGTCAACCGTAATGAAATCGCGGGAGCCAAAACCAAGCGTACCAGCGATGTAAGCGCCCAGCTCATCACTGGCCTGGTTGATCAGAGCCTGCCACTCATCGGAGAACAGGATGGTCGCTTCATTGCTGCCGACCAGGAAAGGCAGATCCAGAATGTCCAGGGTAGTAGTGTAGGAGTCAACCTCCGCAATACCGCAGCCGCAGATATCCAGAGTGCCGTCTAGTACCTGTTCCAGTAGGTCAGGGCTGTTGCCCAGAACACCGTCAGGATAATAGTCGATGGTGATCATACCATTGGACCGCTCATTGATGAGTTTTATCGCCATGGCATCCGCCTCAGTAGGGCCAGAGTTGGCGGAGGAAGCAATACCCCATTTCAATGTGACTTCTTTGTCGAAAACAACTTCTCCGTTTTTGGTAGAGTCCTGTTCATCCGTGCTGGGCATTTTGCTTCCGCCGCAGGCAGCCAAGCTCATAACCATGACCAGCGCAAGGATCAGTGCAAAAATCTTTTTCATTTTGTTTTTCCTTTCTCTTTTGTGTTTCCTTGTGGTTTCTTTGTCTTGTCAAGGCTCCCCTCAATCTATCTCATAGCAGAACCTTTCCGCGATAAGGCGGTTCAGCAATGCCTGAAAATAGGTTTTCTTTTTTGCAAAAAGGCGGATACGCCTTCTGCGTTGTCTTCTGTCAGAAACGCTTTTGCCAGCAGTCGGGCTTCATTTTCAACGCCCTGATCCAGCGTCATATCCAGGCCTTCGTTGATCGCCTGCTTGGCCAGAGCAAGAACCGGAGCGGACTTTTCGGCAATCTCTGCAGCAAGCTTTACCGCCGAGATAAGGCTTTCGCCGTCGGGTACGACGCGGCTGACAACGCCGATGCGCAGTGCTTCCTGCGCGTCAAACATCCGGCCTGTAAAAATCAGTTCCTTGGCTATTGAAGTGCCGACGAGCCGGGTCAGCCGTTGAGTACCGCCATAGCCCGGGAACATTCCGAGGGTAATCTCTGGCATTCCGAAGCGGGCATGTTCCTCTGCGATTCGGATATCGCACATCAATGCCAGTTCCAATCCGCCACCCAGCGCCAAGCCGTTGACGGCAGCTATTACAGGCTTTGGAAACTCCGCCAGTTGGCGGAACACACGATGATCTTCCATCAGGTATTCCCGAATACCCGTCTCACCCCGTGCAATGATACCAGGAAACCCAGTAATATCCGCACCAGCTACAAAAGCTTTCCGGCCCGCTCCGGTCAGAACCAGAGCACCTACCGTATTGTCCGTCTGCAGCTGCGTCAGATGCTGTCCCAATTGGCGGACAACCTCTTTACTGCTGACGTTCACAGGACCGTTCTGAAAGGTCAGGATCGTGACTCTTCCCTCCTGCCGCAGGACTACCAGTTCACTCATAATCGTAGAATCCCCGCTTTGTTTTCCGGCCCCACTCGCCTTTTGCCCATTTCTCCACCAGCAAGGGCCAGGGCCGGTCTTCCGCATTCTGCGTCTCCTGATAACGCTCCAATCGCTGATAGTAATTCATGTCGATGCCGGTCAGATCCATCAGGCGGAACGGTCCCATGGGATAATTCAAGCCGGCTTCCACCGCTTTATCGATCTCCTGCGGCGTCGCCACACCCATATCTGCTAGGAAGAATGCTTCCCGGTTGACCGCATTGAGAATGCTGTTGACCAGAAATCCGTATACTTCTTTTTGCAGCATGACTGGCTCTTTTCCCATTTTTTCCGCCACATTATAGCAGGTTTGCGCTGTTTCCAGTGCCGTATGAGGACCCTTCACCACCTCTACCAGCTTCATCACCAGCGCCGGGTTGAAAAAGTGCATGTTGCACACCTTTTCCGGCCGGTTCGTGGCGTCCGCCAGCTTGGAACTGACAATGAACGAGCTGTTGGTGGATAGAATAGCATGGGGCGGTGCGATCTGATCCAGTTGCGTAAAGATGGCCCGCTTCAATTCCAGCCGCTCCGTAGCCGCTTCAATTACCATATCTGCGTCACCGGCGGCGCGCTCCATACTGCTGTCAAATGTCAGATTGGCTTTGGCCGCATCAGCCTGTTCCCTGGTCAGGCGGCCCTTTTCCACTCTCTGCTCCAGATACGTCTGCGCATATTCCCGTGCTGACGCCAGCACTTCTTCGCTCACGTCACAGCAGGTGACGCGAAAACCTGCTATCGCGGCACAAAGGGAGATCTGGTGGCCCATATTGCCTGCGCCGACGATACAAATATTTTTTACTTCTGCCATGATTCTCAGTTATCCTCCGATCTGCGTCTTTAATCCATGAGAGGCAAACAGCTCCCGTATCCACTCCTGACGCTCTGCGGGGATCGGATCAGCCTTCAGCCGGTAGGGCATATCCAGCCGGTCATACTTGACCCTGCCGTACTCATGAACCGGAAGGATATCTACCCGTTCCACAGAGTTCAGCGAGGCCAGCAGTGCCGCTTCCTGTACAAGAAGCTCGTCATTGTCGGTATAGCTGGGAATAACCGGCAACCGGACGATCATTGGCTTGTGCATCTGGCTGAGCATTTGCAGATTCTCCTGAATCTTTCGGTTGTCACAGCCGGTATACTGCCGGTGTCGCTCCGGATCCAACCCCTTTATATCGAATAGCAGTAGGTCGGCCTCTTTCAGGCATTCCAGCCCGACAGGATCCGATACCTGTCCGCAGGTGTCAAGTGCGGTGTGGATATGCTCCTGCCGGCACAGCCGCAGAAACTCCAGCAGAAATTCACCCTGCATGGTAGCTTCACCGCCGCCAACCGTAACACCACCGCCGGAGCTCTGATAAAAGCTGACGTCCCGCCGCACGATATCCAGCAGTTCCTCCGTGGTATACCATTTGCCGAACATATCCAGTGCGTCTTTATAGCAATACTCTGTGCATATCCCGCAGCCGGTGCACAGCTTCCGGTCGATCTGTAATTTCCCGTCAGACACCGAAAGGGCTTTCTGCAAGCATGCATTCAGACAGATGCCGCAACCCGTACACTTTTCTTTTCTGTAATCAACTTCTGGTTTGATGCTTTGACCTTCCGGATTGCAGCACCAAATGCAACGCAACGGGCAGCCTTTCAAAAATACGGTGGTACGGATCCCATAACCATCCACGAAAGACCCATGGACAATATTGAATACAAGACCTCTCTTTGCCATCGATGCCCCCTCACTCCGTGAATTCTGTACGGTTGATGATATTCTCCTGCAGTGTGGGGCTCAGTTCCACGAAGTAGGAACTGTAGGTAGCCACACGTACCAGCAAGTCTTTATATCGATCTGGATGCTTCTGGGCATCCCGCAACATCTCATTGCTAGTAAAGTTGAACTGCGCAAGATTTCCGCCGTTTTCGAAAAAAGTGCGGAGCATATCGGTAAATTTCTCCAGTCCATCCTGATTCTTTACACTGTCATAAGACATGCGAACATTCAGGATGCTACCGTTGGTCAGCTTAACTTGATCCAGCTTGGATACCGAATTCAACGTAGTCGTCATACCGCTGCGGTTGCGCCCCTGATGAGGAGAAATACCGCCTTCTGCCAGAGGCTCTCCGGCACGTCTGCCATCAGGTGTGGCACCCAGCACCTCTCCATAGGAGATATTGGAGGTCATTGCCACACTGGCTGCGGAACTTTTTCTCCCCCGGTAGGTGTGGTGAGCCAGCAGATAGTCGCAGCTTCTGGCCACTACATCACGCGCGATCAGATCCACGCGGTCATCATCATTGCCGAATTTCGGCGCTTTCTGCACCAGAGAAAGGATCCTATCCTCGCCTTCATAGTTGCGGTCCAATGCACGGAGGAGCTCGTCCATCGTGATCTTCTTCTCGTCATATATCAACTGTTTGATTGCCGCCAGCGAATCCGCCACGTTGGCAATGCCGCACAGCGGGGTAGCGTGAGTGGCATACGGATAGGTACCCACCTGATACAGATCCACGCCGCGTTCTCGGCAGAGTCCGTAATAGGCGCTGAGCATTGGGCAGGGTGTCTCTTCTCCATACAGTTTCATATCCGCATTTTTGTACTGGAAGGAAATATCCGCCATAGCCTCAAACTGCTTTTCAAACGCGTCTGTAAGCTGGCTGAACTCTGTAAAGGTGCGTGGATCTCCCGTGCGAGGGCCGATCTGCTCGCCGGTTTTACGCAGGACACCGTTATTCAGTGTCAGTTCAATGATCAGTGCATAATTGAATATTACCGCACTGACATTATGGGAATAGGCCGGGATCATGGGATTATGACAGCCGGTGGAAATGTAATCACGGGCCTTCTCCACAGAGATCCCCAACTGCAGCATGGACTGGATTGTGCTCTCATCGCCCACAAACTTCAATTTGCCGTGTAGATTACGTGCAACCTCACAGGCACGCATGACATAGCGCTTGGAGTTCTTGCGGTTCACACGGACCACCAGATCTTCGGCAGTCAGCCCCACTTCCTCTTCCGCATCCAGCAGCAGATAGGTCAGGTCATTGACTGCATCCGCCCCTTCCGGAGTAATACCGCCGATGGTAACGCCCTGCATGACCGGATAACCCGAAAAAGCACGGGACAAGAACCCTTCCTGCAGATTGATCACGCCGTTAAGCTTCACCAAAAGCAAAGAGAACCACTCCTTCGCCTCATCCCGGGTCATTCCGTCTGCCAGCGCCTGCACATAGTAAGGATACATATACTGATCCAGTCTTCCCAGAGACATTCCAGCGCCCCAACACTCGATCATACTGGTCATAAAGATCAGCCAGATAGACTGAATAGCTTCCGGCAAATTGCGGGCAGGTTTTTCCGGCACCCGCTCACATCGCAGCGCGATCTCTTCCAGTTCAGCACGGCGCTTCGGATCGCTCTCCTGCTGTGCCTTTTTCCTGGCCAGCTGTGCATGGCGGTGGGCAAACTCAATACTGGCTTTCTGGCACAGAATGGAAGCGGTATACCAGTGATAGCGCTCCATATTTTCCGGTTCTGTCAGATCCAGTTCTGCCCGGTGCTGCTCCAGCTCTGCAATGATCCCCTCAAGACCGGCCTCCAGGATGTGCTGATAATCGGGACAAGCGTGGGCCATATGGTGGCAATTGCGGGCGTATCCGCCGTTCTGAACGATGTTCTCCAGCTTCAGTGCCTCAGGCGATACCAGTTTCTCCCATTTTTCGCTGAGTGTTTTCCCTTTCCAGTAAGGAATTATCTCCTTGATCTGTTCTTTTTCTTTTTTGGTCAGGGGTTTATATTTCTCCCATTCTCTGTCTTGCACGGAATCCAGTTCACCCAGCACCCATGCTGCATTGACTTCCACCAGCATGGCGCCGCCGCGCACCTTGGTGGTAGGCCAGCCGACCACCAGTTCGCCGTCATCGATCCGGATACTCATGCAGTGCAGAATATGTTCCAGAGCTTTCGCTCTGCGCATAACGCTGGGCAGCGATTCCGTTTGACGATAGGATTCGGTCATATAGTAGGCCCGCTCCACACAGATCTCAGGCGTTGTCACCTGCCGGTCCCGCAGCTTCGCGACTCTTTCTGTTGCTGCCATTGTTGTCTCCTTGCTGTTATAGCCGTTCGAAGATGCCTGCGGCCCCCATACCGCCGCCGATGCACATCGTTACAAGTGCATATTTCCCATCATGCAGATTCAGATAGTCCAATGCTTTGCACAACAGGAAAATACCCGTAGCTCCCATAGGATGGCCCAACGCCATGGCGCCGCCCCAGGGATTGACCTTCCCGACCGGAAGCTGCAGTTCTTTGATGCAGGGGATCGCCTGAGCCGCAAACGCTTCATTCAGTTCGATCACATCCATCTGTTCAACGGTCATCCTGGCCTTTTTCATGACTTTGGGTACCGCATATATCGGACCGAGTCCCATATAGGCGGCGTCGCAGCCGGCGGCGGTAAAATCCACCAATCTGGCCACAGGGCGAATACCCAGTGCTTTCGCCTTTTCAGCGCTCATCAGCACGGTGAAAGCAGCACCGTCACTGGTCTGGGAAGATGTTGCTGCCGTCACGACGCCGTCTTCCCGGAAGCAGGGCTTCAGCTTGGCCAGTGATTCCAGATTACTGTCAGGGCGAATTCCTTCGTCCTGATCCACAATCTGGGATGTACCGTTCTCATTTTCCACCGTCACCGGAATGATAGACGGAGCAAAGCATCCGGCTTCCCGTGCTTTTGCTGCTTTTTTATGGCTTTGTACAGCCATTTCTTCCATTTCACTGCGGGTAACACCGTAACGGGCCGCCACATTTTCCGCCGTCAGCCCCATGGACATATAGGCGCCCTCTTTGTGATCCAAAAGCCACTTCTCGCCGTATTCCGGAGAGTCAAGGCCGAAGGTCAGGGACATGCTCTCTACGCCGCCGGCTACCATGACATCTGCCTGACCGGCCATGATAGCCGCTGCACAAGTCGCCACTGTCTGCAGGCTCGACGCACAGAAACGATTGACCGTCTGGGCACAGACACTGTCCGGCAAACCAGCACGCTGCACAATGAGCCGCGCAATGTTATACCCTGAGTAATGCACGGGTGTTGCACAACCCACTACCACATCTTCGATCATTTCGCGAGGCAGTTCCGGAACTTTATCCAGCACGCCGTTCAGCGCGGCTGCCGCATAGGTGACGGGATGTACATTGGCAAACGAGCCCTTTTTTGCTCGGCATATGGCTGTCCTGCCATATGCTACGATTACGGTTTCTCTCAATTCTTTCATATTCGACATGCCTCCTCCGTGATCAGAACGGGCACTCTGTGATCTGATCCACCGGCCAGCGGGTCAGCAGTTCATAGCCGTCTTTAGTCACGACTACATTCTCCTCCAGACGAATACCGAAATCGCCGCCCTTAGCACCGGTCCAAGTCTCAATGGCCAGCACCATGCCTTCCTCCAGCAACATCTCATCGCCCTCCACCTGGACAGCATGCACCCAAGGCAGTTCGTGCAGGGAAATTCCTAAGCCATGTGCCATAGCATAGGATGCAGTCTCATTGACATTTTCATAGCCCCAATACTTGGGAGAATCTGGGAAGCCCTTATAGATATCACTGGCCGGTACGCCTGCCTTGATATAGGACATGCCGTCGTACATCATGGCGCGGCACTCTTCATAACGGTCCTTCTGTTCCTGCGTCGCCTTGCCACAGACGAAACTGCGATAGTAACAAGATTTATAACCCTGCCAAGAAGCACCGTTGATATCCACGATCACCACGTCACCGGGGCGGATAATCCTGTCAGTATAGTCGATGTGGAGCGGATTCGTACGTGGACCGGAAGCGCAGACGAACTCCATAGTCTCGTCACATCCCATGGCATAAAGCCGTTCCATACCAACGCCTACCAGTTCACATTCCCGCACACCGGGTTTGATAGCATTTTTGATCGCATAAAAAGCGGAATCCGCAATTGTACACGCCATGCGGCAGCAGCTGATCTCGTCTTGGTTCTTTACGGCGCGGGCGTGGAACATACACTGCTTTCCGTCCACTGCCTTCAGGCCTTTTTTTGCCAGTGCAGCGCTGACCAGAAGTTCAGAAGTACAACCGTCCAGACCTACGGGCAGATCCTGCAGACCGTGGTCACGAACAACCTTTTCAATTCCCTTGATCACCGGTTCAATGCTTTCGATGGTATCAGTCATCTTGGTGCTACCCAACGTGGCCCAGATATTGTCATGCAGCCAAGGCATCTCCTCACGCATAGCATAGGGAGAAAAGCTGGTCACACAATAGACCTGGGGCTCACCGTTGATCGGCAGAATCACGCATTGACCTTCATACCAGCGGCAGGGGACAGTGGCATATACGCCCGCGATATAGCGGATGTCCCAGCCATCCCAAGTGACCATGGTACCGATCCCGTACTTCTTCATCATTTCTTTCGTCCTTTTCAGACGATACTCTCTCATTCGTGCATAGTTGATGCCTTCGAGGCGATCTGTTGCCATTGTTCCGTACGGCATTTTCATTTCCTCTTTTCTTTATAGATTATTTAAAATGATGCCGGGCTACTCTACAGCCTGCAGTATAATGATTTTGATCAGCCGCCGATGGTCTCTCCACCGTCAATGACAATGGCGGCACCGGTCATGTAGCTAAAGCAGTCGCTGGCCAGCATGGCGACAGGGACGGCAATCTCCTCAATGGAGCCAAGGCGGCGTACGGCATTGCGTTTTTCCATCTTTGTACGGACGGCAGGATCTGCAAAGACATCCTCATTCAGCGGCGTGATGACATAGCCGGGACATACTGCATTGACAAGGATCTGATAGCGCGCCCATTCATTGGCCATTGTCTTGGTAATGCTGATAACGCCTGCCTTGGAAGCACAGTAAGGCGCCATATTTTTCCCGCCGATCATTCCGGCCGCAGAAGACATATTGATGATGCGGCCGCCGGTCCCCTGCTTCGCCATCTGCATGGCAACAGCCCTGCCGAAGAGATAGACGCCTTTGAGATTGGTCTCAATGACTCGCATAAAATCTGCCTCTTCCTGCTGAAAAATCGGAGCCGTCTTTCCACCGATCCCGGCGTTGTTGATCAAAATATCGATCTTTCCGAACTTCTCCACTGCTTGATGGATGACCCGGTCGATATCCGCCTGCCGCGCTGAATCTGCTGCCACGCCCAGACAGGAAAAACCTTCCTGGTGGAACTCCTCGGCACAGGCCAGCACCTCATGTTCTGTACGGCTGGTAATGACCACATTAGCTCCCCACTGTGCAAATACGGACGCGATCCCATAACCAAGGCCCTTGGTACCACCGGTAACAATAACAGTCTTGCCGGAAAAATCAGGCTTGGAAACCTGTGTTCTCTCGTTCATGCGCCGCCTCAGTCTTTCTTCTGGGTCTTCTGGAACTTATCCAGCATGGCGCGCGGCGTGGAGGTGGGCCGAATGTAGAAGGGAATCTCTTCATTGATCCCGCACAGATATTTTGCCATATCCATCAGCGGTGTCATATCATAGCGGCTCATCATGGTGATGGTCTCCATCAGCGGGGAGCCGCCGCCATGAACGCCAGCCACCATCATAGCGCCCTCATAGGCATCACACAGCATATTTTCCGTCATGCGGAAGATCTTATGGGCTTCCTCAGAGGTATACTTTGGATTACGGGTCACATACTTGTGACACAGGTGCGCGACCTCAGGATCATAGAAAGTCTCTTCGGTGGGGAGGGACGTACACATACCACCGGTCAAATCAGCCAGCGTTTCATACTCCTTGTAGATCTCCTGTCCTGCCAGACGGCGGCCGGCATTTGTCAGCACCTCATCAGGTACCCAGGAACCGTTGGGGAATTGCTGGGCACGGTAAGCGGATGCCTCGCCCGCCGCAAAGATCAACTCAGCATTGCCGATCAGATGGGAGATCTTTTCTCGGACGTGATCTTTTTTCTGTACGCCGTTCAGGTCAGCCACCAAAGCGCATTCTGCTGCGATGACCTCAGACACGGCCGCCTTGCAGCCGCAATAGGAATGGCGATGGAAGTGTGCAAACATCAGTGCCAGATATCCGGCATACTGCACCACACCAGGATCCTCCAGGCCATTGAGGAACAGACGGTCATTGGGAACGAACACGTCATCAAACACCGTCATAGCCTCCATATAGCCCTGACTCGCCATGGGACACTCCGTCTTTGTCCGGCGTGGATGGTTGGCAGGTACCGCCATGATCTTAATGCCATCCCAGTCGCCGGGCAAAGCAAACGCCACAGCATATTCCGCATCGTCCGCCTTCATCAGGCGGGTAGGCAACACAACGATCTCATCCACATAAGGTGCATTGGAGTTGCAGAGTTTGGCACCGCGGACGATAACGCCCTTTACACCGTCACGCTCAGCATTTGCATCCACGATATGTACATACTGATCGGGATCGGGCTGCTCCGAAGGCCGGACACCACGGATACCCTTTACATCGGTCTGCGCACAGTTGAGCACCAGGTCTTCTTTCTGCACATAGCGCAGATATTCCTCAAAGCGTTCATGGTATTTGGTTCCGTTGGCCTGATCGCAATCATAGGTCACAATATCCAGTGCATTTAGGGCGTCGGTGCCCATGCAGCGCTGGATGCAGCCGCCTACTCGATGGCACAGCAGGCGCGTCATCTGCTGCTTTTTCAGCAGATCATCCTTTGAGCGGTGGATATGAGTAAAACGGTTAATCTTCTCACCGGTCAGATGGGAGGTCGCTGTGCAGAATTCCTCATACTTGGGATCCCATGCACAGTCAAATGTCTCCTTCATCGTCGCCAGACCGCCGCGCTGAAAATCGTTGGTGCGGTCCCACTTTTTGCCGTTGATATAGATATTGGCCTTCATCTTTTTCAGCCGTTCCACATACTGGTCAAATGTTCCTAAACTCATTTCTTCTCCTTTTCACAATTAGCAGCCGTAAAAGGCCGTTCGGTTGATAATATCGTCCTGTAATGTCGGACTAAGTTCTACAAATTTCGCAGCATAAGTTGCCACCCGCACAAGCAAATCCTGATAACATTCCGGGTGGCACTGTGCATCGCGCAGCGTTTCTGTGCTGACGATATTGAATTGCACCAAAAATCCCCCGTTATCAAAGTAAGTACGGAGCATTTTCGAAAACTTTTGCAGATTTTCTTCCGTCGCCAATGCCTGCGGATCAAAACGCATATTCAGCACAGAACCGTTTCGCAGTGCCATGTGGTTCAGACCGGATACTGAACGCAACGTTGCGGTCGGTCCACTGACATTCCGGCCCTGGTAGGGAGATATTCCGCCTTCTGCCAACGGCAGATGTCGCTTCCGCCCGTCAGGCAGTGCTCCCACAATAGTACCCAGCGGCACCGATGTGGTAATGCAGGAAGCCGCGGCAGTGGATGTGGCGCCGGCAAATCCTGGAATTTTTTCCACTTCTTCCCCCAGCATGGTGAAGATCTGATCCACAATACGGTCAACATAAGGCTCACCGTTTCCGAACTTCGGCACTTTCCCGATCAGATACAGCACATCTTCATAGCCTTCAAAATTATGCTGCAATGCCTGAAGCATTCGGGCCATTGTGATCTTTTCCTGTTCGTACACCAGACTTTTGACCGCCGCCAGTGCGTCACCGACATTGATAACGCCGGCGTAACTCATGGCGTAGCTCAGTTCCGGCGCTGTACCTCCACGGATAATATCTTCCCCTTTTTCCAGACAGCAGGGATAGAGGGTAGACAAGAAAGGCGCCGGCATATAGTATGCCATCAGTTCCTTGTCCAGATTGGTCAAGCCATGGCAAAGCGGGATAAAGTGGCGTACTTGTGCACAGAAAGCTTCCCACAACTGCTCATAGCTGATGAACTTCACAGCATCGCCGGTGGCAGCGCCGATCTGTTTTTCCAAAACAGAAGAATATCCGTTGTACAGCGCCAACTCCAGCAGCAGAGCTACATTGATGACGCCTCCCGGGCAATCCAGAGACCGACCGGGGATGGTTGGGGAATTGCAGCCAGTGATTGCATAATCGCGGGCCTCTTCCACGGTATGTCCGTCATGAAGCAGTTGACGTATGATGATCTGGTCACCCACGAATTTCAGTTTGCCGTTCATGGCTTTTGCAATCTGACACGCCCGTTGTAAAAAGGCATCTGACGTCTGAGACGTTACTCGGATCACAATATCCTCAGCATTCAGCGCTACCGCCAGTTCTGCCTCTAGGCACAGATAGGATAGTTCGTTGACTGCATCTGCCCCCTGTGCGTCCACACCGCCCAGCATGATGTTGCTGTCAGTGGCAAACCCGGCAAATGCACTGGCTGTCGCCTCATTATAGGGAAATACTGTCTCACTGCACTTGAGATACAGCATACCGATCAACAGATAAGCCTCTTCCTCCGAAAGAATACCCGCTTCACGGTCGGCTTTGTAATAGGGATAGAGGTATTGATCGATACGGGAAAAGCCTGTGCCAGGGCCGGGGCTTTCGATCATGATGGCAAAATACAGGAATGTGATACTCTGTATCGCCTCCCAAAAGGAATATGCCGGTTCCGCAGGCACTCTGCGGCATATCGTGGCGATCTTCTCCAACTCCTTCCGGCGATGCGTATCTGTCTCTGCTTCTGCCATCTGCAGCGCCAACTGCGCATAGCGCTCTGCCAACAGCATTACCGATTCCAACCCCATAGCGGCCGCCTCATAGAATTCCCTCTTATGAAGATCTTCAAGGCTGCCCTCTTGCAGTACCGCTTTCTTCTCGTTTATTTCTGCCAGGATACCACGGGCACCTTTGCGGAGAAATTCTTCATAATCAGGTGCCAAATGTCCATGATATTGGTTGTTTATACTGTACGCGGGACCACCAATCACAGTGCCCGGTAATTCCCGCATCGCCGAGGTCAGCGTCTTATCCAGTCGGAACGCCACCGACTGTTCCCGCCAGTAAAGTACAGCATCGGTCAACTTTTGCCGGTCTTCCGTCGTCAGTGGCTCCAGCTTGTCCACATCACGCTGAGAAAAACGATCCAGTTCATCCAAATACCAGCTGGCATTCAATTCCGGAGTAGGTAATGCGCCCCGGACCTTACTGGTAGATCGCCCCACGATCAATTCATCCGACTGGATGAAAATCGTCATCTGCTCCATCACCCGCCGCAGGGCCTTTGCCCGGCGCCGGATCTCCGGTTCGCCTTCTGTTTTGCGGTAGACCTGCGTCAGCAGTTCGCACCGCTCCATACATATGGTTGGTCTTTTTATCAACGCCTGCCGGAGCCGACGAATCCGCGCATATGCTTCAGGATATTTCTTTTTCATAGAAACTTCCGGTCAGAATGCCATGCGATAGATCTCTTTGACCTCGTCACTGGTCAGACGGCGGGCACCGGGCAGTGTATTCTCCTGGTCAAAGCTGATGGTAACAACATCCTGTGTCAATGCGTCAATGTCCGTCTCAGACGCACCAAACTGGCTGATACGAGTCTCAATGCCCATATCTTTCATCATCTGCTCGATAGCATCCGCCATCCCGGCTACATCGCAGCCAAAGACATCTTTGGCAAAGCTGACATAGCGCTGATTGTCTGCACGGCGGCTGAAGAAGCGGATCCAGGCCACCATGATCGCCCCCATAGCTGCGCCGTGAGTGGCATTGTAATGGGCACTCAGTACATGGCCCAGCTGGTGCATGGGACCGCCCTGAAAGCTTCCGCAGGACAGCCAGCCGTTCTGTGCCAGTGCGGCGCTCCACTGCATAACACCGCGAGCCTGTACATCGTCAGGATGCTCCATTACAACAGGCAGTGTTGCCAGTACGGTTCTTGCGGCGGCGGTCTGCAGATTATCCTGCAGCAGTGTATTATACTCATCAGGCGCGTTAAAATAGCATTCCATGATATGGGACATGATGTCGATGCCACCCACCGCAGTTTGATACGGCGGCAATGTCTTGCTCAGGGACGGATCCACAATCGCAGCTTTGGGATACAGGAAATGTGAAAATACACCTGACTTACGATGCTCGATCTCATCAGTGATCACGGCGCAACAGTTCATCTCACTGCCGGTGGCGGAAATTGTCGGGATCATGACAGTAGGCAGCGCATCCTCAGGAGGAATGGTTCCCTTCAGATCATATTCCACCATCCGGCGAATATCCTCATACGGATACTTGACACCGGCTGCCATCACCTTTGTACAGTCGATCACACCGCCGCCGCCGACGCCAATCAGCACATCGGCATTCATTTCCTTTGCCTTGGCAATACCGATCTTCGCCTGAGCGATAGTGGGATTGGCACGGATGATCAGCAGTTCTTCATAAGTAATACCTGCTTCCTCCAGAGACTGGTGGATTGTCTGAAAAAGATCACCATAGAAGGAAATATCGTCATAGGAGATAACCAGCGCCCTTTTGCCGTATTGTGAAGCGATACGGCCAACTTCTTTGACAGAATTTTCACCAAATACCACGCGAGTAGGAAGATAGTAATCAAAATTGGTCATATTTGTTCTCCTTATCCGTTTTCTCTGATCCGGGTCAGCATCTGCCGGCAGCCCTCCGCAAAATAGTCAATGTCTGATCTCACAATGATAAAGCGGAAGCCCATATCCCGGTACCGTTTTGCCTGCACATCATCCACTGCAAAGATGCCGGGGATCTTACCGGCAGCTAGGATGATATTCAACGCTTCTGCGATCGTCTGCTGTACCTGCGGTTCTTCCACCTGACCTGGGATCCCCAGTGACTGTGACATATCGAACGGGCCAATGAAGATCATGTCGACACCGTCCACAGTACATACATCCTGCAAATTCTGCATACCGCTGACACTCTCGCACTGCACAGCGACCAGCGTATTGCTGTTGGCAAACTGATGGTAATCGCCCGCGATCATGCCGTAGTCTGACGCCCGGGGCATTGACATGCTGCGGTGGCCCTCCGGATAGTATTTCGCATAATCCACAATCTGCTGTGCCTCTTTAGCGGAAGCCACATCCGGAGCCAGAATACCATAGGCACCGATATCCAGAATGCTGAGGATTTGTGCCTCTGTTTTTTCTGACACCCGCACCAGAGGTACCGTACCACGCAGCTCTGCCGCAATGACGAGATGACGGATCGCTTCCATGGAAAAAACACCATGCTCGTTGTCGATCATCACAAAGTCGAAACCGCACAGGCCGGCCAGTTCCACCAAATCCGTCGAATCCACAGTCAGAAACAGGCCCAGCGCATCTTTTCCCTCATAGAGTTTGGTTTTCAGTTCATTTTTTCTCATATGCCATCTCTCCACCGTACAAATAGCGATTCAGAGGCATTTCGCGGATATCGATCCGAATATTCGTATCCGGTTCATGCAGTGTACGGCTGAGCACCTCGGTAACTTCTGCCGCGACCTTTTCCACTGTCTCCTGGCCTTTCCCCTCAGGGTACTGTATCGTCACTAAAACTGGCATTTTTCTTCTCCTTTCACGTATATCACCGGATCTTTCCGGCAATGGCAAAGTGTTTCGGCTGCGGCGTCATGATGTAAATACGAACATTCTCCTTGGAACATACTCCGCAATCTTCAAATGTCTGCGCCATTTTTGCCAGACACTTGCGGATCGCCTCCTCGCTTCTTCCGGGCCCAAGATAGAACGATACAGTGGGGGCAATCCCCTGGGGAATCTCCATCCCCTGACGGATATATTCCGGTTTCGTCTCGTTAACGCTGACACGAACCATCCTGACAAGAGTATTCTCCAATGTGGAGCATACCACGTCGGGCATGGCGCGCATCAGTTTCTCGATTTTCTCCTCTTCACAGCCATAGTTCATCATAATCTGGATGGACGGCATGATCTGTTCCTCCTGTTTAAATTTCAACAAATTTTTTATATACTTCAAGCTTCGTACAGCACTTCACCGCGGGATACCGTGGCGGCCACAGCAACCTTTGTATTGCCCGTCATTTCATTTTTCTGCGCATCTACGAAAGTAAATTCGCCCTTCTGCAAATCCAGCACGGTAATATTGGCGGGATTGCCCACCTCCAGACCTACCTGCACGCCCTTCATCAGCTTCGCCGGAGCGTGAGTACAGCGCATCAATACGTCCTCAAAAGACATGCCCGCCGCCATGGCTTCAGACATCATTGTGGGCAGCTGGCAGCTGTTGGGGCGGCAGGAACGCTGGGTAAAGTCAGAGCTGATAATATCCGGGAGGAACCCCTGTGCAAAGCCCTTTTTGCCGACCAGATGGCTCCAGTGCTTGCAGCCCCGGGCCGTGTCAAAGAGCACTCCGCGCTCTTTGGCCTCCCATGCGGCATCCCAGACCTTGCCGTTCTCATCCAGCAGGCTGCAGGCGGGAGAACCGTGATAAGCATGACACACCACATCTCCGGCGTCGAAATACGGCAGGATCTCCGGCATCGTGACCATTGCATCCGCCACATGGCAGACCATATGCATCCCTGTTTCGCAGCAAACCTCATGAGCTGTCTCCAGTGCATAAAACAGCTGTTCCCTTGTCGGACAGTTGTTCTTAAGAGCGATCACCTTCACGCCTACCATAATGTCCTTATGTACCTGCAACATGTGGATCATTTCCTTTTTATTCAGGAAACCGTGATTCTCATATTCGGGCACATCCATCTGCAAGCCGCCGATATTGGACAATGCCACCGTGCCGTTGATTTTGATGGGCGCCTTATCGATGCACTGCTGTCGGTAATAGGAGAACAGTGGCGCCGGCGTATACATATCACAGGCCGCTACTACTCCATAGCGGGGCAAATCCTCAGCTCTTGCCGCAAAAGTCATGGAGGGCAGAATGTGGGTATGGAAGTCCACCAGTCCCGGTACAACATATTTTCCCATGGCATCGATCACCTTCTGGGCGCAGATGATATCCCTACAGGTCGCAGGATCAATGATATCCGCAATATTGGGCTTCAGGATACCGATCGAGCCTTTCATGTGCAGGCCGTTTGCTGGGTCAATAATGGTGCCGTTTTCGATCAATACGTCATAACGAATAATTGCCATGATGCTTTCCCCTATCTATAATATTATTTTGTGCTGTAATGCCGTACAATGTTCATATTTTGAAAGATAGAAATAACTCTCACCCATCTGCCCAGAAGGGGGAGCGAAATGCCCAGAAACGGGCATTTCGTCTTCAAAATCAATAGAACGAGAGGTTTCCACAGGTATTGGATATTTCTCTGGCGGTTTCCAGCAGTGCGTGTACGATCTCCTGTGGATCCCGCTGTTCCAGTCGCGCAGTAGGCTGGGCAATGCTGATAGCCGCAATAACATCTCCGACACGGTTTTGAATCGGAGCAGCAAAACAGGCAATACCGATCTCACCTTCGTCCCGTTCGCTGGCGTAACCCTGGGCTCTCACCTTCTGGATCTCTGCACGAAATACGTTTTTATCGCAAATCGTATTCTTCGTACGGGGAATCAGTTCTGTGTTGTCCAGCAATTCATCCACTTTGTCATCTGGCAGCGCCGCAACCAGCACTTTCCCAAGGGACGTACTGTAGAACGGTGCGCGTCCTCCAATATGGACCACCACCTGCATAGAGTTAGAGGTGGTAACTGTACCTAGATACAGCACACTCCCATCATCGAGAATCGCCAAATGTACATTTTCACCGAAGCGGTTTGCCAATTTCTCCATCATGGAATTGGCCATATCCGGCAAACGGATACTGTTGCGAATCACATCACCGTAGGTTAGAAGCTTAATACCTAGCATATACTTTCCCGATTGGCTACTCTGATGGAGTAGCCCCAGATTTTCCAGCGTTGATACCAGACCGAACGTTGTGCTTTTGCTTAAGCCAAGCTCCTGTGCGATAATTGTCAGTTTCTCCCCCTGAGGTTTGTTCAAAAGATTGTCAAGAATTGTCACTGCGCGTTCCAGTGATTGGATATTTCTCTCTTTATCATTTGCTCTTGACATAATAGTCGGGATCCTTTCGTGTTATTCCTGCACACTGTTATTGAATCAGGTTACTTTAAATTGTACATCACCAAGGCCCTCAAATTCAACCATAACTTCGTCACCCTGGAAAATCCTGTGTGAAGCTACGATTGCTCCCGACAGAATAATGGATCCTTTTGACAGCTTCTCGCCAACTTTGTACAATGCGTTAACCAAATAGGCAACAGAGCGGGCCGGATGTCCCATTACGGCGCCACCGGCACCAAATCCTGTATATACGCCATTGATCCGGGTGCGGGCACCTACCGTCCGCAAATCCAATTCATGAGGCGACCGGCGAATCTCTCCTAGCTTGAACGCAGAAGAGGATACGTTATCACAGATAGCATCCAGTAGGCCGAACTTGAAACCCAAATAACGGCTATCGATAATCTCGATAGCCGCAGTCACATAGTCTGTGGCTTCCATGACCTGTGCCGGTGTAATATCGTCACCGTAAAGTTCCTCTTTCATCACAAATGCGATCTCAGCTTCTGCTTTCGGTTGAATATGCTCGGCAGCTACTAGATCCTGTCCGGGTTGCAGTTCCATGTAGTCATACAGGATACCGTAGGATGGATTCTGGCCCACTGCGCCGAGATAACGCATCTTCGCCTGGCTGGTCCCTCCCATCTTGGCGCCAACGACTTTATATTTCCCCTCCGTCTCCAGCAACTGGCGGCGGACCTGCTGAATACGATACGCTTCTTCTTCGCCGGACACCGGCCACAGATCCACCGTCGGGCCCATGGGTGTCACCGTACGTTCCGCCTGAATCGAACGGCGGGCGATCTCTTCATATTCTTTCTGTGAAAGTGCCATATTGCGTCTCCTTCAAAACAAGGTAATTTCCACTTCACCCACATGTCCAAACAGAGCACGGATCGTATCGCCCTGTTCCATCGGGATTGCCTGGATAAAGGATCCTGTCAGCACCAACTCACCGGCACGCAGAGGATTGCCCAGTTCCACCATTTTATTGGCCAGCCATGCCGCAGCAATGGCCGGGTGATCCATAACAGCAGCACCGCAGGCGGAATCAATAGGATCACCATTTTTATAGAATACCATACCCAGCAATCCCAAATCTACCACCTTGGGTGGAATCGTCACATCGCCCAGTACATAGCCTCCAAAACAGGCATTGTCTGCGATACTGTTCAAAACGCTCTTGCCGCGGAAGTCCTGCCGCATATCTACGATCTCCAATGCCGCAGTAACATAAGCAGTCTTATCCAGCACCTCCTCCGGCGTAATGCGGTCTCCTGCCAGGTCTTCCCGCAGGAAGAAGGCCAATTCCGCCTCAATGCTGGGGGCAACGAACAAATCGCGGCGGATCTTGCTGCCGTTTTCAAACCGCAGTTCCCGGAACAAAATGCCATAATCCGGCTCATTGATCATTGCCAATTTCCGCATAGCGGTACTTGTCAGGCCGATCTTTTTACCCGAAGCATGATACCCGTGCTTTTCATACTCGCTGACCATAACGCGCTGTATGGCATAGGCGTCCTGATAACTCATATCCGGATAGGTGATTACCGGAGCTTCGATCTTCTGTTTGTCCACAGTCGCTTGATAAAGTGACGCACCTACCTCCTTGATTTGCTTTTTATTCATCTTTACAGCCTCCATTTGTCCGTTATTATCGGATCTAGTTCTATTATTATACTAATAAGGTAGCACATCGTGCTTTTAAAAGCAACCTTCTACCTATTATTTTTTGCATTTCTGTGATTACGACAAATAAGATAGACAAAATATGGACATTTTCACAAGCTCTCCCATAGGATCTGCCGAATCTCTTCCGCATCCAGCATACGGTAGCCACCGGTACGAATCGGTACCTGTGAGACGATCTCATCGAGCATATCCTCTGTGATGTCCAACTGACTGACTCGCATCACAACACCGAGACGGCGCATCCACTGCTCCATTGCCGCAACACCTGCTTTCGCCAGTTGCGGTAAGCTCTTTTCCTCCCGTGGGATCTGCCAGACATTCACCGCCATACGGGCAAACTTTTCTGGACACGCTCCCATAATATGACGATAGTAGGCCAGCGATATCGCAGAGAGTGTCATGCCGTGGGTCGCATTGGTAAATCCACCGATGGTCTGCCCCAGCATATGCGCCATCCAGTCAGTGGTTTTGCCGCAAGACAACAGGGTATTCAGTGCCCATGTAGCTGTCCACATAATATTGCTACGGGCCTGATAATCAGCAGGATCTTCCACGGCGATCTGTGAAGAGTGGATCAGGGAGCGCATCAATCCCTCCGCAATATAGTCTGTGGTCGTATCATCCCAATCGGAGAGGTACTGTTCCAGAATATGAGACATGATATCAAAGCATCCGGAGGCGATCTGCTCCCGTGGCAATGTCATGGTAAACTCGGGATTCATGACAGCAAAGTGCGGAAATACCCGGCTGTCAAACACATGGCCTAACTTCTGGTGGGTCTGTGGATTGGTGATCACGGCACCACCGTTCATCTCAGACCCTGTCCCTGCCATTGTCAGCACACAGCCCACCGGTACGATCGGACACGACACATCCTCCATCCGCAGATAGTATTTTTCCCACGGGTCATCCTCGCAATGAACGGAGATGGACACTGCCTTAGCATAGTCACAGCAGGATCCTCCACCCACAGCCAGCAGCAGGTCTGTGTGTACCCTTCTGGCCAGTTCTGCTCCCTGCTGGACTCTTTGTATGGTCGGATTCGGCGTGATTCCACCGTCGTCGACTACCTGTTTCCCGCATTGCCGCAAAACTTTTGTCACTTGCTCATAGATGCCGTTTCTCTTGATGGATCCTCCACCGTAAATCAACTGTACTGTTGGACCGTACCTGGCTAGTTCCTGTCTCAGGCAGGACAGGCTTTCACGCCCAAAATGCAGGCGTGTGGGGTTGCAATATGTAAACTCACCCAGCATTGTCGATTTCCTCCTCCGTCTGGAAATATACCCTTCTCTTACAGATTGATCGCCGCATAAAACGCCTCTTTTGTACACCACTCCACTGTTCGTGCCCTGACGCAGTCGCCGATCTCGCAAAATGTTCCGGCGCTGTGCATGAAGCTGTCAGCTTCCTGCCGGCAGGCACGCAATCCCACCGCCAGCAATACACTGTCACAGTTGATCGTAAATGACTCTGCGCCCTTCCGGCATGTCACATATCCCTGCCCGATGGCCGCACATTGCGTCTCTGTCCAGACCTGAATCGTATCGCGATGTTTCTCCAGTTCTGTCAGCAGTTCGTCACGATGCGTTCTGGAAGCGTCGTCTGCCAGTTGCGGAAATTGCTCGATCAATGTTACCCGGCATCCCTTGCGCTGCAAATGAACTGCTGTTTCCAGTCCAACCTGTCCGCCGCCGATAATGACCACTTCACGGCCCAGTGTATCTTCGTGCCGTAAACGGACACCGCCGTTTTCGCCAGCTCTGCGCCGGCTAGTCGTCCGGGCACTACAGGTACCGAACCTACCTCTGCAATAACTGCGTCGTATCCATCCATATCTTCTGCCGAAGCCTGCGTATTCAGTCTGACTTCTACCGCAGTCTTTCTCAATTGGGCGATCAGCCAATCCTTATAGCGGGCCAGGGGCCACTTAAAGGACACATAGTCCGCATATTGCAGCAGCCCTCCCAACTGCCCTTGCTGTTCAAACAGTGTGACCTGATGGCCGCGCCAGGCAGCCTCCAGTGCTGCACGCATACCTGCAGGTCCACCGCCGATGACCGCCACACGCTTCTGCTCTTTCGTCGGCGGTATCCGCTCGGCAACAGCTTCCAGCCCTCAGCGTGGATTGACAGCACACTGCATATGATGCGCATAGTTATCTGAGTCATGGCATCGCATGCATGCGATACAAGGCACCACATCCTCGCTGCGTCCCTGCAAGCCTTTGTGTATCCATTCCGGATCGGCAATGAATCCCCTGGCTGCCACCACAAAATCCGCTTTTCCGGCAGCAAGGATCGCCTCGCATTCCTCCAGCGTATGAATACCACCGATGGTAGAGACCAAACACTTGTCAATACGCCCGCTGCGTTTCCAATGCTCCGCAATATAGACGTTGGGAACCGGCGGCAGAAACCCGCAGGGATGCACATGTGTCATCAACTGCGGGTTGTGCATACCGCAGCTGGCCTGCAGGATATTGCAGTGTCCCTGCAGGATCTCGGCGATCCGCAGTCCCTCTTCCAGATCAATGGTGCCTGGCGCCACTTCATCACCGGAAATGCGTACATCCAGCAAGAAATCCGGTCCACAGGCCTCCCGGATCCCATCCAGTATCTCCACCACGTAGCGGCAGCGGTTCTCCGTGGAACCACCGTACTGATCTGTCCGCCGGTTAGTGGCCGGAGACAGAAACTGTCCTAGCGGCACACTGTGTCCAGCATGCAACAGAATCCCGTCAAATCCAACTTTTTGCACCTGCACTGCCGTGTTGATGCAGTCTTTCTTAAATTGTTCCATCTCCGGAATCATAATTTCTTTTCCGACTTTTTCTTGGCCCATGATGCTGCATCCATCTGATACTGTACGCCCATTCGGAAAGATGCCCAGTAATTCCATGGTACATCTCGCCCCATGTCGATGGATGCGCTCCGCCATATCGGCAAGGCGATTGAGGTGGTCCCACACGGTTACATCCCAGCGGCAATGCTGTCCATCTCCTACTGCGCCGCCGATTTGGACACCGCCACAGGTAACCAGCCCCGCACCTGAAATGGATCTCTGTTCAAAAAAACGCAGGCTCTCTTCTGTTGGATACGGCTGCCCGCTGGAAGCCGTATGGATCGTAGTTGGCGCAGAAATGATACGATTTTTCAGGATCACGCCACCAACACGGATAGGGTCAAACACATGTGGATATTGTTTCATGCTGAAGTTCCTTCTCTCTATCGTGCTTTTGCATACTTCGATTATCCGGCAAAAACAGTTACCACCGGAACATATTTAATGAATCGCAGACTTCTATTGCATCCCGTGTCTTTTTCAACTCCCACCACTATGCTTTACTATAGCATTTATTTGGCTTTCGTGTCAACAGTAATCTGTTATTATCATATTTAGTCCGATATTATAGTACTATCATGGTGACGGTAACTGGTATTTTGACTGCAAGACACACATTGCTGTCAATATGGAAGCAATTCCGGCCAATGTCCATGATATAGCGGAAACATGCCACAAGCGCCGATGCAAGGATAAAGCCAGCCGCTATGATCGCAATATTTTTCATGTTGCCTTCTTTCTGCTGTCATTTGTAGGGAACCCTCTTTCACAATACAGACAGCTGATTTCGCACCGCATCTACAAAGAGAATTGTCAGCCCGATATAAACGATGTAGGCCAGCGCCAGTAGCACATGGAAGCGAACGCAGAGGATACACATGGTTTTGCTTCCGCGCACGAATTTGCGGCACAGCACGATGCCGAAGGCGGCGAATAGTAACAGCATCACAGCGAGCCAAAGGGGCATATGCCCCACCTTCTTTACACGCCGTGGAATGCGTCGATCATCTCCGTAAACCACTTCAGCTCACGGGTGAAGCGCTGCCGCAGCTGCGCTGGATTCTCATGGCCTTTGCCGATATCAAAAAAGCCACGTCCGCTGTGAACAGCAATATACAGCTTACCGTCGCGGTTGAGATTCACGGCGAATTTACCGAAAGAGAAATCCGACAGCGCCAAAATCCGCTCTATGCGGCTGGGTCAGGATACGAAGGGCTGCCGCTTCATCGTTGCTGCTCAGATTGAAACGTTTGTCAAAGGCCTCGTTTCCCGTTTTGATGGTTTTGCCGTGGAACAGCTTATCCGACTTTTTCCTTCGTCCCGAAAGTTCTCCACAAATCCTCCCAAAAGCGGTTCGGAATACCTCCCCAGGGTCAGCAGCAGGGACACTGCCCCGCGCCGAAAACGGCATTCCCTGGCAGATCATGGAGACGCGCGCAAGGGCAAATATGCCCACTGCAGCATGTCAGAGGAGCTGAAGCGCTACCTCAGCTACACCCTGCGCCTACCAAAGTACTACATTACGCCAGCACCATGTGCATCGGCAACATGCGTGCCGGAACGGAGGCGCTGTGCGCCTACTTCTGGGAGAAGGACAAGGAGATATTGTGGAAGGCGCTGACCTATTTCAGCGTGATCCTGGTGTTCGGCGTCGGCGCGGGACTGGGCAGCGTGCTGGCCGCGGCGTTCGGCGACCGGGTGATCTGGGTCTGCTGTGTGCTGCTGTCGGTCAGCTTCGGCATGATGTTCATGCCGGAAAAGTAAAAGGAAGTGATGCGTATGGAGAAAAAGAAACGGACTCGGTTTCTGGTGGTCTGACTGGGCCTGATCGTGCTGACGTTGGCCGCCACGCTGGCGGTGGGCGGCGGAGGTGAATCGGCGTCCATCAAGGAGACGATGCGCGACGCGGTACTGCACGGCACCAACCGGATCAGCCTGTTTGGCTGGAAAGCGGTAGACCCGGCGTTTATTTCAGCACTGGTGGTGTCGGGGCTTCTGCTGCTGACGGCGGCGCTGCTGCGGCTGCTGGTGATTCCCCGCTTCCGGATGGTGCCGGGGAAATTGCAGCTGGCGCTGGAGGAGCTGGTGGGCTTCTTCGATAACCTGGCGAAAAGCAGCAGTCCCCACCGGAATACCTTTCTGGGGGCGTATGTGTTCGCGGCAGGCGTCTATATTTTTACGGGGACGCTGTTTGAGCTGTTCGGTATTCAGGCGGTGACGACGGACGGCGTGTCTGTATCGCTGCCTGCGCCCTTGTCGGATATCAACGGGGCTATCGCCCTTGGCTGCCTGTCATACCTTGTCATCATGTCCGGCGGCATCGCCGGAAACGGTGTCAAGGGGATCGGGCTGACGCTGAAGGATTTCTCGCTGCCCGTATCCATGAGCTTCCGTCTGTTCGGCGCGCTGCTGAGTGGATTGCTGGTGACGGAGCTGGTGTACTACTACATCAACCTGAGCTTCGTGCTGCCGGTGGCGGTGGGCGTGATGTTCACACTGCTGCACGCGCTGATCCAGACCTATGTATTGACGATGCTGACCGCTCTGTTCTATGGCGAGGTCACGGAACCGGCCAAGCGTAAAACGAAAGATAAAATAAAACTGCGGAGGAAAAGAATATGAAAACCATTTCTAAGAAAGTGATCGTTATGGCACTGGTGGCCGCACTGATTTGCGCGCTCTGCACCGTGGCCGCCTTTGCCGCCACGTCCGATAACGCCGCTGCCAATACGGCAGCGGAAACCGCTCAGACCGCCGCTGAGATGGCGGGCAGCGCCATCGGCAGCAAGGCCGTGGCCGCTGCGGTCTGCGTGGGCCTTGCCTCCGCGGCTGCCGCCGTGGGCATGGGTCTTGCCATCGGCAAGTCGGCGGAGGGCATTTTCCGCCAGCCGGAGGCCGCCGGAAATATCCGTACCAGCCTGATGCTGGGTCTGGTGTTCATCGAAACGGTCGTCATTTATGCCCTGATTATCGCCATTCTAGTCATCTTCGTGCTGTGACGGGAGGTGTCGGTATGGGTGTATCACTGAATATCGACTGGCAGCAGATACTGCTGCATCTCTTCAACTTCCTGATCCTGTTTGGCGGACTGTACCTGCTGCTGTACCGGCCCGTAAAGGCGATTATGGACAAGAGAACCGCCTACTACGCGGACATGGACGCGGAGGCCAAGCGGAAGCTGACCGCCGCGCAGAATGAGGAAAAGCAGTACCGCGACCATCTGGCCAATGTGGAGAATGAGGCCGCCGCGCTGAAACAGCAGGCCATGGAGTCCGCGCGGCAGGCGGCGGCGGAGCAGCTCCGGCAGGCAAAGGAGGAGCGCCGCGCCATTCTGGACAGGGCGCAGAAGGAGGCCGTGCAAGAGAAGGCCAGAGTGCTGGCCGAGGCCGGTACGGAGATCGACGCCCTTGTGGCAAAGGCGGTGGATAAGCTGTTGCCTCCCTCCGGAAAAGCGCCGCTGGACGATTTTCTGGACAGGGTGGAGAAGGAGGACTGACGCATGACGGAGCATGAGATCAGAAAAATCGAGGTCGAAGCCTATCTTTACAGTGCCGAGGAGCCCTCTCAGGAGTAGCTGGAGCGTCTGCGGGCGTTTCTGGAAAAGAAGTATCAGAAAATCGTCGGCGTCGTGTGGCGGAAGGACGCGAGCGCCCATGACGGCTTTCGCATTGAGGTAGGTACCTCTGTTTACCGCTGGCAGCTGGATCAGATCTACGACTGGAGCGCCGCGGGCAAGAGCCGCCAGCTGAAGGAGCAGGTATCCCAGGCCGTCCGTGGCCACGGCGACGTGATGCCGCTGGTGCGGCAGGCCATTCAGGACTTCGCACCCGCGCCCCGTGCCGACGAGGTAGGCACCGTACTGACGGTGGGCGACGGGATCGCCACGGTCAGCGGGCTTGCCGGTGCGGAATACGGCGAGATCCTGCTGTTTGACTGCGGCTTGAAGGGCATGATCCTTGATCTGAAGGAATCCGAGATCGGCTGCGTGATCTTCGGCGACGACAGCGAGATCACGGAGGGCAGCATGGTGCGCCGCACCGGAAAGGTGGCGGGCACGCTGGTGGGCGAGGGCTTTCTGGGCCGCGTGGTCAACGCGCTGGGCGAGCCCATAGACGACGCCGGTGAGATCGCGGCGGAGGACTACTATCCGGTGGAGGCTCCGGCTCCCGGCATCATCGACCACCAGCTGGTAAACCAGCCGCTGGAGACGGGCCTCCTGACCATCGACTCCATGTTCCCCATTGGCCGGGGCCAGCGTGAGCTGATCATCGGCGACCGCCAGACGGGCAAGACCGCCATCGCGCTGGACACCATCCTCAACCAGAAGGGGAAGAACATCGTCTGCATCTATGTGGCCATCGGCCAGAAGGCGTCCTCTGTGGCGCAGCTGGTGGAGACGCTGCGCCGCCGTGACGCCATGGACTATACCATCGTCATGGCCGCCACCGCCAGTGATTCCGCCACGCTGCAATATATCGCGCCCTATGCCGGATGCGCGCTGGGCGAGTACTTCATGCGCCGTGGCCGGGATGTGCTGATCGTATACGACGATCTCTCCAAACACGCTGTGGCCTACCGTGCCCTGAGTCTGCTGCTGGAGCGTTCCCCCGGCCGCGAGGCGTACCCCGGCGATGTGTCCTATCTGCACTCCCGGCTGTTGGAGCGGTCTGCCCACCTGTC
>ERZ1026898.257-NODE-257-length-34986-cov-19.374023_pt1 | contig 34986 bp, 30 predicted proteins | sample MGYA00380178_ERZ1026898 | MGnify/ENA primary metagenome ERZ1026898 (study PRJEB33269, sample SAMEA4719814) | human gut metagenome | biome: human-associated habitat; feature: organic feature; material: feces | place: Cameroon | collected 2013-10 ...
CGCAGCAGCGGCTTTGCCTCGTCCACGCTGCCAAAGTCGAAAATGGGCATCAGCTGCACATACTTCACGCCCAGACGCTTTAAATAATTCAGGCAGGTGGGGTGGATGCCGTCCCCGTGCAGGGTGGTGCCGCTTTGGGTAAAGGCCAGAAATTTGCCCCGCCACGCCGGGCGCACGCCGCTGGCCGCGTCCTGCGAAAAATCCCGCACGCTCACTTCCCACACGGCCCGCTGCTCCGGCGGGATCACGGGCCGCACGTCCCGTGCCCAGCCGTCCGGGTCTGTGCGGGCAAGGTCTACGATCATGCTGCGGGTGCCGTTCACGCCCGCTGCCCGGGAGTAAGGGTCGCCGGTCTCGCGGCTCACGCCGTCCACCGTCACCGTAAAGGTGTAATAATGGCCGTGCTGGTCGCCGGGCAGATAGATGCTCCACACGCCCTGCGCGCCGCGCTCCAGCGGCAGGGTGCCCATGCACACGCCGCCGCTGCCCTTGCGGTAAAGGTTCACACACACGCTCTGAGCTGTAGGTGCCCACAGACGCAGCCGTGTGCCGGAGAGAGTATACTCCGGTCCCAGCGGCCCGGTGCAGGTGGTGTCCCGGGCAAAGGTGTCGCTCTCGAACAGTTCTTTCAGTTCAGCGGGGGTTCTGGCGCTCATGGCATTGTTCATTCCTTCTTTTTATTTTCCATACAGTAAGTGTAAACAACGGCGGTGTATTTTGCAAGAGGGAATTGCAAAACCTGCGCGGGTACACTATACTGGAAGAAAAAAGCAAAAACGGAGGGCAAAGCATGGCATATACCGACGATTGGGAGACCCTTATGAACGGTGTGTTTGGTGCAGGGGGCAAGCCCCGCTTTGGCGGCACAAAGCCGGAAGCAAAACCGCAGGAGCCTGCAAAGCCCAAAGCACCCACGGTGCCGGACCTGAACGCCGCCCTGCTGGAAAACCAGAAGCAGCTGGATGAATTGCTCAAAAAACAGAACGCCCAGCTCAAAGATCAGGATACAGCGGTGCAGTCCGCCTTGGAGGACAGCCGCCGGATGCTGCGGGATATGGAAGCGGACGGCCTGCTTGCCAAAGGCACGGCAGACCTGCCCGCCGAGCAGCTGGGCAGCTTTGAGGGCCTTGCTGCGGAGGTAAAAAAGACCGTCCTCGGGCAGGATGCCTTTGTGGACAGCGTGGTGCGCGCCATGCGCCGGCCCTTTGTGCTGGGCACCGAGCGCCCGGCGGCACGCAACGTGATCCTGATTAGCGGCGGTGCGGGCACCGGGCGGCACTTTGCGCTGGAAGAGACCGCCCGCATCATGGCGGCGCGGGGCCTTTTGCAAAGCGATAAAATGGCGGTGATGGACCTTGCCCTTTACCCCAATTCCGGGGCCGAAAAGCTGTTTTTGCAGGACCTGTATGCGGCCCTGCACGCACCCGGCGAGATCGTGGTGTTTGAGCACTACGAAAGCTGCTATCCGGGCTTCCTCAAGACTCTTTCGGATCTGGCTGTCAAGGGCAGCGCGCCGCTTTCCAGCCGGTATCTGGTGAACAAGGAGGGCATCCTTGTGGATGCGGGCACAGCGCTGGCCCCGGGCGCGGTGAGCAGCATCACCCCCTGCGGCAAGTACCTCATCTTCTTTTCCCGCAAGGGCCGGGACGCGCTGGCGGATAAGTTCGGCGCGCCCTTTGTGGCGGCGGTGGGGGATGTGTGCGCCACCAGCGCCTTTGCCCGCGAGGATCTTGCCGCGCTGGCGGCCCAGCAGCTGAACGCGCTGGCCCAGAAGGTGAGCACCCGCCTTGGGCTGACCCTTTCCGCCGGGGCCGATGTGCGGGACTATGTTGCAGCCCGGTGCACCAAGGAAAAGGGCGCGGCAGGCCTTGCGGAAGCCTGCGATCAGATCTTCCGCGCCCTGAGTGAATACTGCCTGCAAACCGATGCAAAGCTCACCGGCACCGTGGCCCTGACCGCAAAGCCGGAGGGCGTGTGGTTCTGCCTGAACGGCGGCGAGGAACAGGCGCTCTTTGCTCTGCTGCCCGCCGAATACACCGGCGCGGTGGAGGAGATCCGCGCCGAGCTTGACGGCCTTGTGGGCCTTGCGCCGGTCAAGGAATACGTGTTCGGTCTGGCCGATAACTTGCAGGTGCAGCAGCGCCGCGCGGCGGCAGGCTTCAAGACCGCCAGCCTTTCCATGCACATGATCTTCACCGGCAACCCGGGCACCGGCAAGACCACCATTGCCCGGCTGGTGGCAAAATACCTCAAGGCCATCGGCGCGCTGAAAGGCGGCCAGCTGGTGGAAGTGACCCGCGCCGACCTTGTGGGCCGCTATACCGGCCACACCGCCCCGCTGACAAACAGCGTCATTGAAAGCGCACTGGGGGGCGTGCTGTTCATCGACGAAGCCTACAGCCTCTACCGCGGTGAGCAGGACAGCTTTGGCCTCGAAGCCATCGACACCCTTGTGAAGGGCATGGAGGACCACCGGGACGAGCTGGTGGTCATTCTGGCGGGCTACACCCGGGAGATGCAGGTGTTCCTCACCGCCAACAGCGGCCTTGCCAGCCGCTTCCCCAACAAGATCGAGTTCCCGGACTACACGGCAGACGAGCTGCTGGACATCACCAATGTGCTGGCAAAGGGCAAGGGCTACCGCCTTGCCGAGGGCTGCACCTTCCCGCTTTTGGGCTACTATAAGCGCCGTCAGGCGCTGGACAGCCGCACCGCCGGCAACGGACGCCTTGCCCGCAACACGCTGGAAAAGGCCATCTTCCACCAGAGCCGCCGTCTTGTGGCAGAGCCGGACGCGGAGCTGGACCTGATTTTGCCCGGCGATCTGGAATTTGAAGAATAACTTCCATATATGAGAAAGGCTCCTGCCCATTGGGCAGGAGCCTTTCTTGGTTATTGATGCATCTTCGCTAATTTTTCTGCCGTCTGCCGCATCTCCTGCCGCACCTCGGCGGGGGCCGTTACCTCCACCTTGCCGCCAAAGCCGCACACCCAGCCGTAGAACTGGGGGCTGACGCACACCGGCACATCAAAGTGGAAATAGGCACCGTCTTTTTCCGGCACAAACAGCGGGGTCTTGCCAAAACGGTCGCGCATGGCGCTTTCCAAGTCGGCGGTGCAGCGCAGCGTGACCCGGTGCTCCGGCCCGCCGTACATGTTGAAGTGCTTGCGCAGGTAGGCGGGCAGGTCGAACTGGCGGAACTCGGCTTTGCCCCGGCGGGCATCGCTCAGCACGGTGACGGCGGACATGCGGTCCACACGGTAGTTGCGGATGCCCGCCGGTTCTTTTTCGTCCTGATAGGCAATGAGGTAGTAGCAGCCGTTCTCCCACGCCAGCTGCCACGGGCTTACGGTGCGGGTGCCGCCCTCTTTGTAGCGGAAGCGCACCATCCGGCCCGCGTTGATGGCGCTGTGCAGCGCATCGATGCTGTAAAGCAGGGTGTGGCTGTCACTTTTGGGGCGGCCATCCACGTACACCTGACGTTGCAGCTGGGTGCCCTCGTAGTCCGAGCAGAGGGCTTCCAGCTTGTGGATAAGGCGGCTGCTGGTGCGGGCCGACACCACCTTGCTGGACTGCACGGCATCCACCAGCAGCTTGAGCTCGGAAAGCTCAAAGGTGCGGCTGGCCAGCCAGTAGCCGCCGCCGCGCCCGCGCCGCAGCTGGATGTCGTAGCCAAGGCTGCGCAGGGTGTCGATATCGCTGTAAATGCTTTTGCGCTCGGCAAAGATGTCCTGCTGGGCCAGCAGTTCCACCAGCTGCGGCACATTGAGCAGGTGTTCTTCGTCGGTCTTTTGTTCCAGAATGCGCAAAAGGGTCAAAAGTTTGGATTTCTGGCCTTCCTGCTTGGGCATGGCAATACCTCCGGCTTTCCAAATTCACGTTATTCGGGCAGCTTTTTGTCAAATGCTGCGCGGCGCTGGGTGGAAAGGCGGAACATCGCTTCCAGCTTGTCCCGGTCGTCGGCCACAAGGGCAGCGCGCATTTCCTGCAAGGCGGCGTCGAACTGGTCGATCTCGCTGATGAGGTTCTGCTTGTTCCACAAGAACAGCTCTGCCCACATTTTATCGTTGATGCGTGCAATACGGGTCAGGTCCCGGAAGGAGTCTCCGGTGTACTCGCACAGCGAAGAGTTGTCGTTGGCGCACATCAGGCTCACGGCGATGGCGTGGCACAGCTGGCTCACATAGCCGATCATCCGGTCGTGCTCCTGCACCGTCAGGGTGCAGATGTGGTGGAAGCCCAGCACCACGGCCAGCTCCTTTGCCCACTGGACGCCCTCCGGGGTGTTCTTTTCGGTGGGCGTGATGATGAAGTTGGCAGGGGCAAAGTTCACCTCCGCCGCGTGCTCCACGCTGGAAGTCTCGCGGCCCGCCATGGGGTGGCTGGCAATGAACTCCACGCCTGCCGGGCACAGGGCCTGCACCGGCTCCACAAGGCCGGTCTTGACGCCGGACACATCCGTAAAAATGCAGCCGGGCTTGAGCAGATGCCCGTAGGTGCGGAACCACTCCAGCAGGGCCGTGGGGTACAGGCCGAAGATGATGTGGTCGGCCTGCTGCACAAGGTCCTCAAAATCGTGGGTCTTGCCGCTTGCAATGTAGCCGTGCTCCAGCGCGTACTGCAAATGCCCCTCGCTGCGGTTGATGCCGTCCACATGGAAGCCGGCTTTCGTCAGCTCCAGTGCGTACTTGCCGCCCAGCAGGCCAAGGCCCACCACGAGATAACGCTTTGTTTTATCCAACATGTTCCACCTCCGCGCCCAAGGGCTTGATGGCCTCAAAGAAATTCGGCCAGCTTTTTGTGATGGCTTCGGCATCGTCCACCGTCAGGGGGATGCCTGTGGCAAGGCTCAGCACCGCAAGGCTCATGACCACACGGTGGTCGTTGTGGCCGTGCAAAGTGCCTGCCGGGGCGTGCAGTTTGCCTGCGCAGCCCTGCACCGTGATGGTGCCGCCTTCGCTTTCCACTTCGCCGCCCACCGCCCGCAGCTCGGCTTCCATGGCCGCGATGCGGTCGCTCTCCTTCAAACGCAGACGCTCTGCGTTGCGGATGATGGTGGTACCCTTGCACACAAGGCCCAGCACCATGAGCACGGGGCCAAGGTCCGGGCAGTCCGCAAGGTCGATGTCCACCCCGTGCAGCGGGGCTTTTTCAAAAGAGATGCCCTTTGCCGTGCGGGTGAACTTTGCCCCGCACCGGTGCAGGATGTCCAGAATAACGGCGTCGCCCTGCAAGGTTTCCGGGGCAAGGCCGGTGATGGTCACGCCGCCGCACACAGCCCCCAGCACCGCCGGGAATGCGGCCTGACTGTAATCGCCCTCCACGGTATAGTCGCAGGGGCGGTAGGCCTGCCTGCCCGGGAGAACGAGGGTGGTTTCGTCCTGCCAGCGGCTTTCGACGCCAAAGGCCGCCTGCACCGCGCGGGTCATGTCGATGTAGCTGCGGCTCTCCACCGGCGGGATGAGGTGCAGCGTGCTGTCCCCGGTCAGCAGCGGCAGGGCAAACAGCAGCCCGCTGATGAACTGGCTGGACACGTTGCCTGCCAGCCGGTAGCTGCCGGGGGTCAGTGCGCCCTCCACGGTCAGCCCGGCAGGGCTCTGCTCAAACCGCAGGCCCTGCTCCCGGTACAGAGCTTCATACACCGACTGGGGCCGCTCCATCAGCCGTCCGCGGCCGGTGAAGGTCACAGCCTGTCCGGTCAGGCTGGCGATGGGGATGAGAAAACGCAGGGTGCTGCCGCTCTCGCAGCAGTCCACCGGCGCGGCGAGGGGCACAAAATACCCCAGACCTTCCACCACGGCGTCGTCTGCACCGGTGCGCACACGGGCGCACAGCTGTGCCGCTGCGCCCAGCGTGGCCGAGATGTCCTTGCTGAATTCCAGATTGGTGATATGGCTGCGTCCTTCGGCCAGCGCGGCGCAGAGCACAGCACGGTGGGCCATGCTCTTGCTGGGCGGGGCGGTGATGGTGCCGGAGAGCTTGCCGGTTGCGCGTTTTATCGTTGCAATCATAAAATTTATCCTTTAGCGTCCTCGCCCTCTCAGGCCGCTTCGCGTCCAGCTCCCCCAAAGGGGGAGCCCTTGGCAAAACGATAAACTTTGCGTGGACTGCCAAAGCCTCTCACTTTGGGAGAGGTGGCATTGCGTAAGCAATGACGGAGAGGGCGAACCCGTCTATCTATTACATATCCCGGCCAATGGCCCATGCCACCTGACGGCACTTTGCCATGGCCTGTGCGAAGGAATCCGGGGTCAGGCACTGGGCACCATCGCTCCATGCGTGCTGGGGGTCGTAGTGCACTTCCACTTCCAGACCGTCGGCGCCTGCGGCCACAGCGGCGATCATCATGGGCTCCACAAGGTTTGCCTTGCCGGTGGCGTGGCTGGGGTCCACGATGATGGGCAGGTGGGTCTTTTCGTGGATGATGGGCACAGCGGACAGGTCGAGGGTGTTGCGGGTATACTTTTCAAAGGTGCGGATGCCGCGCTCGCACAGAATGACCTGCTCGTTGCCGCCGGCCATGATATACTCGGCGCTCATGATCCACTCCTCGATGGTGTTGCACAGGCCGCGCTTGAGCAGCACGGGCTTGTGCATCTTGCCCACGGCCTTGAGCAGCTGGAAGTTCTGCATGTTGCGGGCACCGATCTGCACCACGTCCACGTACTCCTCAAACTCGGGGATGCGATCCTCGCTCATCAGCTCAGAGACGATGGGCATACCGGTGGCCTCGCGGGCCTTTACCATGTCCAGAATGCCCTCGGTCTCAAGGCCCTGAAAAGAGTAGGGAGAGGTGCGGGGCTTATAAGCGCCGCCGCGGAACAGGGTGGCGCCGCCGGCCTTGACGCCCTGTGCGATGCGCAGAGCCTGCTCTGCGCCCTCAATGCTGCAAGGGCCTGCCATGACGGCAATCTTTTCCTTGCCGCCGATCTTCACGCCGCCGCAGTCGATCACGGAGTCTGCGGGGTGGAACAGGCGGTTTGCGCGCTTATAGGGCGCGGACACGCGGGTAACGTTGTCGATCCACGGGTTTGCCAGCACGTCCCGCTCGTCAATTTTGGTGGTATCGCCCACCAGACCGAACACGTTGTAGTCCTTGCCGGTGATCAGGGTCACGTCAAGACCCTGCTTCTCGAATTTGTCAACGATCTTTTCCAGTTCGTCCTTCGGAGTCCCTTTTTTGGTGGAGATGATCATGGTGATAATTTCCTTTCGTTTTTACATCACGATATGTGCCTTGCTGGAGCCGTCGGTGCGCAGCAGCTGGGCCAGATAGATGCAGGCGTGCAGGTAGCCCTGCGGGCCTTCCCCGATGAAGTGGCCCTGACAGCCAAAGGACACCACGTCCGTCTTGCGGAAGGGCTCCCGCTCGTCGGGCGCATGCAGCATCACTTCCACGGCGGGCACGCCGCACAGGCGCAGGGCGTCCAGAATGGCCACGCTGTAGTGGGCGTAGGCCCCGGGGTTGAGCACGATGCCGTCCACCCGGCCGGCTGCGGCCTGAATTTCGTCCACAAGGTCGCCTTCGTGGTTCGTTTGGCAGCAGTCGGTCTCGATGCCCAGCTGCTCACAGCCCGCCTGCACATAGTCCATGATGGCGTTATAGTCCAGCTCCCCGGGCACGCCCGGCTCCGACCAGCGCATGATGTTGAGGTTCGGGCCGTTAAGAATCAAAAATTTCATCCAATGCCTCCATGGCGGCGCGCAGGGCATCGTCCAGCGTGCCGTTGTTGGGAATGACGGCGTCTGCTGCGGCCAGATACAGCGGGCGGCGCTGGGCTTCCATCTGGCGCAGTGCGTCCATGCTGGAAGAAAGCGGTCTGCCGCCGCCCACTGTCAATGCATCCAATGGCCGGTCGATAAACAGAATGACGCCGTTCTGGTGCAGAGCACGCAGGTTCTCCGGCTTTTTTACAATGCCGCCGCCGCAGGAGATCAGCTGCCGCCCCTCCTTGCCAAAGCGCTGCGTCTCGGCGGTCTCCTTTGCGCGGAAGCCCTCCTCGCCCTCAGCGGCAAAAATATCCGGGATGCTGCGGCCAGCCGTCTTGACAATCTCTTCGTCAAGGTCCACAAAGGTGCGGCCAAGGCTCTTTGCCAGCATCCTGCCGAGGGTGGTCTTGCCGGAAGAGGGCATCCCGATGAGGGCAATGTTCAGCATATCCCGGCGCAGCGCAGCGGTGATGCGGCGGATCTCAGCCGGTGCAGCCTCAAATTTGCGGTCAAGGAAGTACTCAGCGGCATACACTGCCTGCGCCACCAGCATTTCAAGGCCGCCCACAGCCACCGGCACGCCCGCTTCCGCTGCACGGAGGATGAGCTCGGTCTTGTCCGGGTTGTACACCACATCCACCACGGCTTCGAGGCCCGGCATGGCGGCAACGTCCAAGTTGCACTCCCCTACATTCGGGTACATGCCCGCCGGTGTGGTGTTGACCACGATCTGCGCCCCGCTGGAAACGGCTTCCGCATAGCTCAGTTCGCCCTTTTCCGGGTCCGGATGGCGGCTGACGGTCAGCACCTTTGCCGCGCCCTTGTCCCGGGCCACGGCGCTGGTGGTGTTGTGGGTGCCGCCGGTGCCCAGAATGAGCACCGTTTTGCCTGCAAAGTCCACGCCGTGGGCGTCGCACAGGTGGGCAAAGCCCATGTAATCGGTGTTGTACCCATAGAGCAGACCGTTTTTGTTCACCACCGTGTTCACGGCTCCGATGGCCTTGGCCCGCGGGTCGATATAGGAACAGTATTCCATCACCAGCTTCTTATAGGGGATGGTGACATTGATGGCCTTGAACTGCCGCCGCTGCAAAAAGGCCCGGGCCTCTTCCTCGGTGGGCAGAGGGCACAGGTCGTAGTGGTAGCCGCAGAGCATCTCGTGGATGATCTTGGAGTAGGAGTGGCCGAGTTTTGCGCCAATGAGTCCGTATTCCATTTTACTCGTCCTCCTTCCGGAAACTGGTGGGGTGGGTCATCCATGCCGCGCCGTAGCGTGCCGTGAGCAGGTCGCCCACAGCCAGTGCGGCGGCGCAGGTCTGCACGATGGCGGCTCTGGGCACGATGCAGGGGTCGTGACGGCCCTGAATGGACAGCTGTGCGTCCTTTTTGGCGAGATAGTCCACCGTGTCCTGCTGCTTGTAGATGCTGGGCGTGGGCTTGACCACGGTGCGGAACACCACCGGCATCCCGTTGGCAATGCCGCCGTTGATGCCCGCATTGTGGTTGGTGGCAGTGACGACTGCTCCCTGCGGCGTCATGCGGAAGGCATCGTTTGCTTCGGAGCCGCGCATTCCGGCAAAGCCGAAGCCGGTGCCGAACTCGATGCCCTTGACGGCGGGCACCGAGAACGCCAGATGTGCGATCTCGCTTTCCACGCTGTCGAAATAGGGCTCACCGATACCGGCAGGCAGGCCGAGGATGGCAGTTTCCAGCATCCCGCCCACGCTGTCGCCCTCGGCTCCGGCGGCACGGATGGCAGCTTTCATGGGTTCTTCTACGCTCTCGTCCAGCACCGCAAAGCCCTCGGGCTTGCTGGCAAGGGCTTCCACCTGCGCGGAGAGCTGTGCGGCATCGTCCAGAGCAAAGCGGGTGTCCGCAATGCCGGCGCACTCTGCGATATGGGTGGTGATGTCGATGCCCGCGCGGTGCAGTGCGCCCAGCACGATGGCACCGCCCGCCACAAGGGCAGCTGTCACCCGGCCGGAGAAGTGTCCGCCGCCGCGCGCATCCTGAAAGCCGTGGTACTTGGCATAGGCGGTGTAGTCTGCGTGGCCGGGGCGCAGAAGGTCTGCGGTCTTGGCGTAGTCCGCGCTGCGGGTGTTCTGGTTTTCGATCATCAGGGCAATGGCGGTGCCGGTGGTGTGGCCGTTCACCACGCCGGACAAAAACTGCACGGCATCCGCTTCCACCCGGGGGGTGGAAAGGCCATCGCCCCGGGCGCGGCGCTTGTCCATGCAGGCGGCAAGAAAGGCTTCGTCCACCGGCAGGCCTGCGGCCATGCCGTCCAGCACTGCGCCGATGGCTCTGCCGTGGCTCTCGCCGAAAATGGTCAGCGAAAGGTCGCTGCCGAATGTATTTTTCATGGCTTACTCCTCAATGCCCAGCAGGGGACGCAGGCCCTCCACTGGGATGGTCTCGGCGCGCCAGCAGCCCAGACCCGGCACCTTGATAATGGTGATCTGGCCGCTCTGTGCCTTTTTGTCGTGCAGCATCTCGGCCAGCACCTTTTCCTTGTCGTAAGTGGTGCGGATGGGCAGGCCGAGGCGGCGGTACACCGCGCGCACCCGCTTCTGCAATGCCTTGGATTCGATCATGGGCAGCATGCCCAGCGCCACGCACTCGCCGTGGTAAAGGCCAACGGTGCGGCGGCCCTTGATGCCCTTGACGGCTTCGATGCCGTGGCCGATGGTGTGGCCGAAGTTGAGGGCCTTGCGCATGCCCTGCTCGGTCTCGTCCTGCTCCACGATGTTCTTCTTGAACCGCAGGCTGCGGCAGATGATCTCGCCGATCTGGGCGTCCACATCACCGTTTTCAAAGATGGCGAACAGCTCAGGGTCTGCCAGCAGGCTGGCCTTGACGGCTTCTGCCAGACCGTTGATGAAGTGGCGGCGGGGCAGGGTGGCAAGGGTGTCCGGGTCCACGATGACCAGCTTGGGCTGCCAGAAGGCGCCCACAATGTTTTTGGTATCGCCCAGATCCACGGCGGTCTTGCCGCCGATGGAGGAATCGATCATGGAAAGGGTGGTGGTGGGGCAGTTGATAAAGTCGATGCCGCGCATGTAGATGGAAGCGGCAAAACCGGCCAGATCGCCCACCACGCCGCCGCCTACGGCGATCACCAGATCGCCGCGGCCCATGCCGAACTCCAGCATCTGGCGCAGCACGGATTCCAGAACTTTAAAGCTCTTGCTGGCTTCGCCCTGCGGCACCGTGATGATGTGGGCATCCTTGCACTGGTCGGCCACCATCTGGGCGTACTGTGCGGGCACGCCGCTGTCGGTAACAACGGCCACACGGCGGTCCAGCCGGGCGAACTGGTACAGGTTTTCCAGCGAGCCGCTTTTCACGATGATGTCGTAGCTGCGCTCGCCCAGATTCATGGTCAGTTTGGTTCCGATAAATTCACTCATTTGGTATACACTCCTAACAGCCGCACGGTACGGCAGGTGCGGTCAAGCTCGCGCAGCAGCGCGGCGGTCTCGTCGGCGGTGGGGTCACCCACCAGCTCCACGTAAAAATAGTATTCAAAGGGCACATGAGGCATGGGTCGGCTCTTGATGGATTCCATATTGAAGCCGCTGGCACCGATGATCTGGATCACCTCGCCCAGCTTGCCGGGCTTGTTGTCCACCGTGAACAGCAGCGAGAACCGGTTGCCGCCGGTGGGCTTTTCGCGGCTGAGCACGATAAAGCGGGTGGTGTTGTCGCCGTCGGTGTTGATGCTGGGCACCAGCACTTCCAGCCCGTACAGGGCCGCCGTCTCCACGCTGGCAATGGCCGCTTTGGAGGCATCGCCGCTTTCAGCCACGAACTTTGCGGCCATGGCGGTGTTGGCCATGGCGGTGGCAGGCAGGCCGAACTGCTTCAAAAAGGTCTCGCTCTGGGCAATGGCCTGCTGGTGGCTGTAGACGCTTTTGATCTGGTCGAGCTTTGTGCCCGGCAGCACCAGCAGATTCTGGGAGATGGGCAGGTCGTACACATCCACCACCCACAGGGCCGGGTGGTTATAGCACAGGTCCAGCACGGCGGAAACATCGCCCGCATGGCTGTTCTCAAAGGGCACAACGCCCCGGGCGGCATCGCCGCACTCCACCGCGTCAAACACTTCGTCCCAAGTGGGATAGCTCACGGCCTCGGCGTGGGGGAACAGCGCCCGGAGGGCAATGTGGGCAAAGGCACCCTCCACGCCCTGATAGGCCGCGCGGCTCTGGCCCAGCACCACGGCTTCGTACTGCTTTGCCACGTCCATCAGGTTCTGCACATGGTCCTTATAATAGGGCCGCAGGGCGGGAGACTGAATGCGGGCCGCTGCCTTTTCCAGCACGGCCGCTTCGCGGGCAGCATCATAGATGGGCAGGCCGTGGGCCTTTTTGTACTGGGCCACTTGCAATACGGCGGCCATCCGCCGCTCAAACAGTGCGGCCAGCTGGGCATCCACTGCGTCGATCTCGGCGCGTGCCTGTTCCAGTGCGTCCATGGGTTCACATCCTTTTGTATGTATATAGATAGCATCAAAATAATAGATACCCAGTAAGTATACCATAACCGGGACAGAGAAACAACAAAACGCCCGGCATTTCAAAGGGGAGAATATTTCAAATCAGCCCGTAGTAAAAAGACGAAAATAGAAAACGCAGAGCAGGCGGGCCGGGCCTGCCTTTTTTGCAGCGCATGGCTTTTTGTTGCGCTGGCTTGGTCGTTTGCTGCAAAACGGGGCGCGCATTGGCAAATGTAATAATAACGCAACTTAATGTTTGGCGGAACCCCCAATTGTTTTACGGGGGGAATATGATATAGTGAGTTTAAAGAAAGTGTCAATGCACGGCACAAAAGTGATCGAAGGGTAAAAAGGAGGAATTTTTGATGAAGTTCGGCAAATGGCTCCGGCATGTGGCCGCAGCGGCGGTGGCAGGCTGCATGATGCTGTCCGTTTCCATGCCTGCGCTGGCACAAACGTGGGATATTGCCGGTAAGGGCTCTGATGTTAGTTGGCTCAGAATCTACCGGAAGGCTGATGGCAAGCAGTATGTGGGCTGGGGATGGGGTGAATCCGATACGGATGTGCAGGATGACGACCCGGTCATTATAGGAAAATCGAGAGAGGGGGTACAAATAAACCTTGATGGAAGCAACGGAAAGGTCCACGCTACAATGCGAAATATGGAGAATGCGGCGTGCAGCTATGTGCAGGTGATGTATGTAGAGGGCGATGCAGAGCTGACGCTTGAAGGGACCAATACGATCACCGAAAGCAGCGGCGTCAAGATCGGAAAAGACGTCAACTATCATGGCGAGACTAACCTCACGATCAATGGCACCGGTTCCCTGCAGCTTGGTGATAAAGTTTGGTCGTACGTCGACACTCCGAACTGTAGAGCGATCAACGGTCTGGACAGCCTGACGCTGGAAAGCGGAACCGTGAAGGTGTATGGCTCGGTCGAAACCGATAAGATCACTGTGAACGGCAGCGCAAAGCTGGCGATCCAAAAGGCCGATGCGGATCAGCCGAACTGGCTCATCAATAAGGCCGGCGAGGAGCTTACGTTCGGCGGCCAGAATAAAAACTACGGCAGTGTGAGCTATTATAACCATAACGCAGCAGACGGAGATGAGCCGGACCACGTGGCCCCTGTGGAACAGCCCGATACGGGTGATGTCACCGATACAGTCTCCGCCGATGGCGGCGGCGCTGCTGTAGGCGTTGCACTGGGTGCCGCAGCCGTCTGGGGCGGCTACGAGGTCGCCACCCGCGTTATTCTGAACAACCTGCTGCCCGAAGGCGCAGCCATCCCCAAGACGCAGGCTGAACTGGCTGTGCTGCTGTGGAACACCGCAGGCCGGCCGGAACCGGCCAATGCCCCCGCCTTTGCGGATGTGGACGACACCACCGCCAAAGCGGCCCAGTGGTGCACCGAGCAGGGCTGCTTGACCGGGAACTTCAAGCCTGCAAAGCGCGTGACCAAGTTCAATGTCATCCGCACATGGAACAGCGCGTTCCCCAAAAACTGAATATCCCGGCAGGGTAAAATAGAAAACGAGAGGGATGTGCTTTGGCACATCCCTCTCGCTTTTAATCGTGATGCAGCAGCTCTTCCCGGCTGCGGGCCTTGCCGTAGTACCGCCCGTAGGGGTTCTCCAGTTCTGCGGCTAAGGAACGCGGCGTTTCCGGCTGTGGCTTTACCACCGGCTTTGCCGTCCGGTCAAAGCGGAGCTGTGCGGCGGGCCCGCCGCATTTTATCCGGAACCGCATGGCTCACCCCTCTGCCCCGGCGGTGGAAACGGCCCCGGCGGTCAGGGCATCCCACAGCGCTTCGCCGCCTTCCAGCAGGGCGGCGGTGTCCTTGTTCCATGCACCCCGGATGCCGATGTAGTAGCTGCTCAGCAGCTCCTGACTGGAGCCGCTTGCGCTCTGCACGGCATCGGAGGTGTAATCGCCAAGGTCAAGGCTTGCCAGCACCGGGCAGTCGGTCCAGCGGTACACCATGTTCCACCAGTCGCTGTCCGCATCGGACTGGGGCAGGCTGCCGTCAAGGTAGCGCAGGGTGCCGGTGGTCTGCTGGAAGCCTGCGGGGTCGTACAGGATAAAGATGGAGCTCAGTGCGCCCTGAATGTCGGTGGAAAGCTTGGTGGTGCCGGCCATATCAAGGTAGGCGTCCGAGTCCTCGTTGCCAAAGTCCATGGTGTAGACGTTCAGCTTTACCACCACCTTGCCATCGCCGTTGCGGTCCTCGCCGTAGGCGGCAAGGGCGTTTTGCAGGGCGGTCTGGGTGGCTTCCGGCAGGTAGTGGGGGGCCACTACTGCCACATTGTAATCCGCATGGACGGTAAAGAAATACTGCCCGATGAAGTTGTAGCCAAAGAATGCAACAGCGGCGCCAATGATGAGCACCCACTTGAGGTTATAATCCCACCAGTTGGCCCAGCGCTCTTTGCGGGTGTACTGGCGCTGTTTGCGGGGCTTGAGGTCCTTTGGGTCGATGTCGCGTTCGTAACGGTAGCTTGCCATAGAAAAAGTTCTCCTGGTGTTTTAATAAATGGGCAGCGGGCTCGCCCTCTCCGTCATCGCTAGCGCGATGCCACCTCTCCCAAAGTGAGAGGCTTTGGCAGTCCCTGCAAAGTATACGGTTTTGCCAAGGGCTCCCCCTTTGGGGGAGCTGGACGCGAAGCGGCCTGAGAGGGCGAGGATGCTTACAATTGTGCCAGAATGGCCTGACGCACTGCATCGGGCAGCTGCTTCTGCTCGGCCTTGCTCATGCCTTCGGTGCGGATGGGCGGCAGCACCTTGATGTGCACGCTGCCCGGATGGCACAGGCTGCCGTTGCTCTCAAACAGGGCACGGGCACCGGTAATGGCCACCGGCACCACCGGCACGCCGGTCTTGACGGCAATGCGGAACGCACCGGCCTTGAACTCGCCTGCGCCGCCCTCTTCGCCTTTGTAGCGGGTGCCCTCCGGGAAGATGACGAAGCTTTTGCCGCTTTCCACAATGGCGGTGGCGTCGTTCAGCGCGCGGACGGAAGCACGCAGGTCGTCGCGCTGCACGAACACGCAGCCCAGCAGCTTCATCCAGCGGTTCAGCAGCGGGATCTTTTCCAGTTCCTCTTTTGCAAGGATGCCATGGGGCTTATCGAGGCCTGCCAGCAAAAGCGGGATGTCGTAATAGCTGCGGTGGTTGCCCACGAACACGCAGGCCGTGTCCTTGGGGATGTTCTCAAGCCCTTCCACGCTCAAAGAAACGCCGGTCACCTTTAAAATGCCCCGGCTCCAGTGCGGAATGTGCCTGTTCACGATCTCTTCCACAAGCTTTGTGTCGCCTGCGGCCAGTGCGCGCTCGGCCCGGCGCAGCACACCGTAATGGACGATCATGTAGCCAAACAAATAAATAAACATCGCAATCGTGCGGAATATGCTCATTGCGGTTTCCTCCCTCCGGCAAAATATGCCATTATTATTGTAGCACACTTTTTATAAAAAGGGGAGAAATAACACTTTTTTTACAAATCGGCGCTTCTGCGGTCTTGCAAAATTGACAAAAGACGGGTATATTTATAGTTGTAAAGCCAGCACAATGGCACTTTCTGCGTGAAATGCCTTCTGCCGGTCCAATGGATAAAGAAAGAGGTACCATAACAAATGGGTTTATTCCCTTCTGCAAACGACTTCAAGGCCGGTAAAGGCGTTGAAAAGGATGCCCCCAGAAAGACCGGCATAGGCCGCTTTTTTGAGCTTGTGGGCCGCGATATGAACGGCATGTTCCTTGCAAACCTGCTGGCCTGCATCGGCTTTGCGCCGGTGATCTGTCTGGTGTATATCGGCTTTCTGGCAAACAGCCTGCCGGTCATGGTGGCAAGCGCCGCCGTGGGCGGCATTCTGGCCGGGCCGGCACTTGCCGGCATGTACGATACCGTGCTGCGTGCCCTGCGCGATGAGGCCGGCTACTGGTGGGTGACCTACCGCAAAGCCTTCAAGCGCAACTTCAGGGCCAGCATCGCGCCGGGCATCTTCTACTGCGTTGTCACCACGATGCAGATCTTCCTTGTGTATTTCTGCTTCAATATGCTCTATCGGGGCACCAATGTGGGCGTGCCGCTGTGGGTGGCCACGGTGCTGAACCTGCTCATCTTCCAGATGCTGTTTGCCTACATGTGGCCGCAGGTGGTGCTGCTGGACCAGCCCTTCAGCCAGACGGTGAAAAACAGCGTCAACTGCATGATCGCCTTTCTGCCCCATGCACTGGCCGCGGCCATCGTGCAGATCCTGTTCTGGGGCGTGGTGATCCTGTGCATGCCGCTGGGTCTGCTGCTGATGCTCATTTTCGGCTTCTGGTTCGTCACCGAGGTGTCCTGCCAGATCATCTACGGCGACATTGAAAAGGTGTTCCACATTGAGGAGAGCATCCGCAAGATGAAGGATGCCGAGCTGGAAGCCGCCCTCAAAGAGGACTACGGCAACAGCACCGACGACACCGAGGAATGACCAAATTTTCCTGCAAAGGAGGCCTGCCCCATGGAACAACGGAATAATCTGGTTTTGCAGGGCACCGAGACCTTCTCGCGCGGGCAGCTGGACAATGTGGCGCTGGACGGCGGTGCCATCGTGCTGGACAGCGTGGCGGGCCGCTGCCTGCAATACGGCAGCTACACCACGCCGGAGTTCGCCATGCCGCCGTTCTGCAACCTGAACGTCAGCTGGAACGCCTTTGCGCCCCACAACACGATGGTGGAGGTGCGCTGCCGGGTGTACGCCGGCGGCAGCTGGACCGGCTGGATGAGCTTTGGCAAATGGGCGCCGGGCTACCCCCGTTGCAGCTGCAACTCCCAGAGCGACGACGGCATGATCTTTTTGATGGGCGACACCGTGACCGTGGCCACGCCCGGCGGCGGCACCGGCGTGCAGCTACAGGTGAACCTTTCCACCAACGACGACAAAGTTTCGCCGCAGGTACGGCTGCTGGCGGCGGCAGTGCGCCCCCTTACTTGGGAAAAGCGCAGCGGCCACCCACTGAACCGGCGGCTCTACCTGCCGGAATACTGCCTTGCGGCCCACGACCCCAGTTTTGGCCGCACCATGGACCTGCCGCTGGTGATGGCGGCGCTGATGAACTGCTGGGGTGAGGACATCCTGCCCGAAGAAGTGGCCTACGTGATGGAAGACATGGCCCACAGCACTACCTCAAACGCCGCCTTTGCTGCGGCTGCGGCGGGCTGCTGCGGCTATCCCTGCTGGCAGGCATGGATGGACCTTGCCGACCTGCGGGCGCAGATCCACGACGACTGCTGTGTGGCAGTGCAGGTGGAACGCCGCATCCGCGGCCAGCGGGACCCGGTGCGGGTCTGGATGGGCCTGCGGGGGTTTGGCCACGACGATGCCGTGATGGCGGACTATGTGCTGCTGAACGACCCCGCCGCCGACTCCAACGGCGCAGTGAACTGCACCATGGCGCTGGTGGATTTTATGCGCTACTTTACCGGCCGCGCCATTGCCCTGCGGGCAAAGCCCCGGGACATTGAAGCCAACCGTCCCCGGCGGCTGCGCTGCGACCTTGTGCCCGACGGTACGGACGGCGTTTACTTTTTTGAACAGCACGGCACCCGCGACCCGCTGCCGGAAGGCTTTTCCGGCTGGATCGCCTGTGCACCCCACGACGGTGTGGCCCATGCCACCACCGCTCACCGCAGCTTCAGCCGCATGGAGCGCACGCCGGAGGGCGGCATTCGTTTTTCGGCGGCGCAGCGGGCCGCAGGCGGCCGGTGCAGCGTGTACGCAGTGGACCAGACCGGAACCATGCGGGTGGCGGAGGTGCGGCTGCCAAAGCCGAAGCCTGCCCAAGGACCCGCGCAAACAGATCCCCATGCACAGGTGCAGCCGGAAAAATGACCGGCTGCACCAAAGGCTAAATCATATACATAGGAGGAACACATTATGGCAAAGACGATCATCACTTTGGGACGTGAATACTGCACGGGCGGCCGCTACATTGCAGAAGACGTGGCAAATGCACTGGGCATCAAGCTTTACGACAAAGAGCTGATCACGATGGCAGCAAAGCACTCCGGCCTTTCGGAAGAAGCTGTTGCCGCCAGCGAGAAGCGGCACACCCACAGCTTGCTGTACAGCCTGTACACCATGGGCAACGAGCTGCCGCTGGGCGATCAGGTGTTCATTCTTCAGAGCCGCATCATCAAGCAGCTGGCCGAGGAAGGCCCCTGCGTGATCCTGGGCCGCTGCGGCGACTATGTTCTGCGCGAGCGCAAGGATGTGCTGCGCGTGTTCGTGTACGCCCCCAAGGAGTGGCGGCTGGAATACGCAAAGACCAACCCGCTGGTCAAAGCCAAGGACGAAAAGGGCATCAAGGAAGAGGTGGAAAAGACCGACCGCAACCGTGCTGCCTACTACAACTACTACACCCAGAACCGCTGGGGCGATGCCCACAACTACGATCTGGCCATCAACGCAGCTCTCGGCCGCGAGACCTGCGTCAAGATGATCTTGGACGCAGCCGCCGCCAAGGAGAAGAACCTCGGCTGACCGCCCGGGTGCTTCAAAAATAAAACAACGCTGTAACGTGGGTAGGGCGCTTCGGTGCCCTGCCCACGTTTCGGGAAATCGTCAAAAAGGAGCAAACGTGGAAACAAAGCAACCCCAATTTTCACCCGCTGAAACGCGGGAAAACATCATGGGCACCATGGAGATCAACCCGCTTCTGGTGCGGCTCAGCGTGCCCATGATGGTATCCATGCTGGTGCAGGCGCTTTACAACGTGGTGGACTCGGTATTCGTGTCCCATGTGAGCGAAAGCGCCCTTACTGCCGTGTCCCTTGCCTTCTCGCTGCAAAACGTGATGATCGCTGTGGGCGTGGGCACCGGCGTGGGCGTCAACGCCCTGCTCTCCAAAAGTCTGGGCGAAAAGAACCAGCGCCGCGCCAACGCCACGGCGGAAAACGGCATTTTCCTCTCGCTGTGCAGTTTTGTGGTGTTCCTTGTGGTGGGCCTTACCTGCATGAAGCCCTACTTCTATGCACAGACCAGCGACGCAGCCATTGCCCAGCAGGGCATCCGGTATCTTTCGGTATGCTGCATCTTCAGCCTTGGCCTGTTTACCCAGACCATGGGCGAAAAGCTGCTGGCCGCCACCGGCCGCACCCACCTGAGCATGATCAGCCAGCTGGTGGGTGCAGTGGTGAACATCATTCTGGACCCCATTTTCATCTTTGGCTATTGCGGCGAGGCCCTTTCCGGCACCACGGGCGCTGCGGTGGCAACTGTTATCGGCCAGTTCTGCGGCGCGGGCATGACCCTGTTCTTCAACCTGAACAAGAACCCGGATATCCAGATCAGCTTCAAGGGCTTCCGCCCCAGCGCCAAGGCCATTGGCCGCATCTACACCGTGGGCCTGCCCAGCATCGCCATGCAGTGCGTGGGCAGCCTGATGACTTTTGGCATGAACCTGATCCTCATGACCTTCTCGGCCACGGCGGTGGCGGTGTTTGGCGTCTACTTCAAGCTGCAAAGCTTTGTGTTCATGCCCATCTTCGGGTTGAACAACGGCATGGTGCCCATCATCAGCTACAACTACGGTGCAAAGAACCCGGACCGCGTCAAAAAGACCATCAAGCTGGCCGTGTGCTACGCCGAGTGCATCATGCTCATTGGCTTCTGCATCTTCCAGTTCGCACCGGACAAGGTGCTGGGCATCTTTGCGGCCAGCGATGCCATGCTGGCCATCGGCATCCCGGCCATGCGCATCATCTGCCTGCATTTCCTGCTGGCGGGTGCCAGCATCGTGCTCAGCTCGGTATTTCAGGCACTGGGCAACGGCATCTTCAGTCTCATCGTTTCGGTCTGCCGTCAGCTGTTCGTGCTGCTGCCGGCGGCGTATCTGCTGGCCCAGACCGGCAATGTCAACAATGTCTGGTGGGCGTTCCTGATCGCCGAGGTGGTCAGTGTGCTGCTGAGCTTTGGCTTCTACGCCCGCATCAACAAAACCATCATTGCCCCCTTGTATTCCCCTGCCGACTGAGGGCGTGAAAAACTGTCCCTGCAAAGGAAAGGAATGTGATCTCTATGGTAAAAAAGCTCAAATGGAATCTGGTGCTCATGAGTGCGCTGTATCTGGGTCTGGGCGTTTTTCTGCTCATGAAGCCCACCACGGCCCTCAACATCGTGTGCTATGCGCTGGGCGCTGTGGTGCTGGCCTGCGCGGCGGTGCAGCTCATCCGCTATTTTGTGGTGGAGCGCGGCATCTTCCAGAGCCAGCTCACCCTGATCTCCGGCATCATCTGTCTGGCGCTGGGTGCCTTCCTGATCCTGCGCAGCGACATCGTGGTGAGCATCCTGCCCATCGTGTTCGGACTGTTCGTGATCTTTGACAGCATCAGCCGGGTACAGAACGCGCTGGACCTGCGCCGCTGCGGCTACGACAGCTGGAAGGGCTTTTTGCTGCTGCCGGTGCTCAGCGTGGTGCTGGGTGTGATCATGATCCTGAACCCCTTTGGCACCATGGAAACGCTGGTGATGGCCATTGGCATCATCCTCATTGTGGAGGGTGCCATCAACCTGCTCAGTGCCTTGTACACCGTGCTGGCGGTGCGCCGCTTTGCAAAGCTGCATCCGGAGACCCAGTCCATGCTGGAATCCCTCACCGGTGAGGACCTGAACGGCGACGGCGTCATTGCGCCGGACGTGACCCACGCCGACGCCGAAGCCACTGCCGTGGAGCTGGACGAGGTGGATGAGAGTGCCACCGTGGAGCAGGAGAACGAGGAAGATTAACGGGCTTGCCCTCTCAGTCTCGCTCTGCTCGACAGATTCCCCCTTTTGTCACCTGCGGAGACATCTGCTCCCCTCTTTGTCACCTACGGTGACATTTCTCCCCGGCGCGGGGAGAATCTGTCCCGACCGGGGGAAGATGTCGCGTAGCGACAAAAGGGGGAGTGTGGAACGGCGTAAGCCGTGACGGAGAGGGCGAGGCCGTCAGTCTTATCATGCAAGCTTGAGCCAAGCCTGAGCAAATAAAAATCATATAAAGGAAAAAGAGAAAATGGAAAAGTACGACCTGATCATCGTTGGTGCCGGCCCGGCTGGCATCTTTACCGCTGTGGAGCTGCTGCGCCGCGGCAGCAAGAAGAAGATCCTTCTGGTGGAAAAGGGCAAGCCGGTGGAAAAGCGGCACTGCCCCAAGGCCGAGGTGGGCCACTGCGTCAACTGCCGCCCCACCTGCGCCATCACCACCGGCTTCTCCGGTGCGGGCGCTTTCTCGGACGGCAAGCTCAGCTTGTCCCACGAGGTGGGCGGCGACCTGCCCACCCTGATCGGCGAGGAGTTTGCGCAGGAGCTGATCGAGTATACCGATAAAATTTACCTTGAATTCGGTGCCGACCCCCATGTGGAGGGCATCTACACCGGCGAGGACATCAAGGAGATCCGCAAAAATGCCATCCATGCGGGCCTGAAGCTGGTGGACTGCCCCATTCGCCATCTGGGCACCGAGAAGGCACAGCAGCTGTATCTGGCCATTCAGAACTATCTGGCCGACAACGGCGTGGAGATGCTGTTCAGCACCGAGTGCGAGAACATCATTCTGGAAAACGAGGAATGCAAGGGCGTGCTGCTGAAAGACGGCGACCTGCTCAAGCCTGTTTACGCGGACGAAGTGGTCATTGGCACCGGCCGCCGCGGCGCGGACTGGCTGGAAAAGATCTGCGCGGAGCACCACATCGCCCACAAGCCCGGCACTGTGGACATCGGCGTGCGCGTGGAGTGCCGCAACGAGGTCATGGAAAAGGTGAACAAGGTGCTGTATGAGTCCAAGCTCATCGGCTACCCCAAGCCCTGGAAGAACAAGGTGCGCACCTTCTGCCAGAACCCCGGCGGCTTTGTGGCGCAGGAAAACTACGACAACGACCTTGCCGTGGTCAACGGCCACAGCTTCAAGGAGAAAAAGAGCGAGAACACCAACCTTGCCATTCTGGTCTCCCACAACTTTACCGAGCCCTTCAACCAGCCCATCGCCTACGCACAGAAGGTGGGCGAGCTGACCAACATGCTGGGCGCAGGCCACATCATGGTGCAGCGCTACGGGGATATCCTGGACGGCAAGCGCACCTGGCAGAAGGAGCTGGCACAGTCCAACGTGAAGCCTACCCTGAAGGACGCCGTGGCCGGCGACATCACCGCCGCCATGCCCTACCGCGCCATGACCAACATCATCGAGTTCATCAAGATGCTGGATATGGTGGTGCCCGGCTTTGCCGCCAACGAGACCCTGCTGTACAGCCCGGAGCTGAAGTTCTACTCCAACAAGGTCAAGATGAACGAGGACCTTGACACCAACATCAAGGGTCTGCACTGTCTGGGCGACTCCTCCGGCTGGACCCGCGGCCTGATGATGGCCTCGGTCATGGGCGTGCTCATGGGCCGCAAGCTGGCCGAAAAAGAGGGCTGCTGAAAACAAGCATCAACAAAAACAAAAAATCCCGGCACCGCAAGGTGTCGGGATTTTTTAGGTTTAAAATTCAGCCCTCAATGATCTCCACGGTCTTCATCTTGACGGGGGTGGTGGGCTTATCGTTCCAGTCGGTGCGCACCGCTGCGATCTTGTCCACAACATCCATGCCGGCAACCACCTTGCCAAAGGCGGCATACTGGCCGTCCAGATGGGGTGCGTCCTGATGCATGATGAAGAACTGGCTGCCGGCGCTGTCGGGGTTCATGGCGCGTGCCATGCTGATGACGCCGCGGGTGTGCTTGATGGGATTGTTCACGCCGTTGGCGGCAAACTCGCCCTTGATGTTCCAGCCCGGGCCGCCGGTGCCGTTGCCCAGCGGGCAGCCGCCCTGGATCATAAAGCCGGGGATCACGCGGTGGAAGGTCAGGCCGTTGTAAAAGCCCTCGCTGACCAGCTTTTTAAAATTCTCACAGGTGATAGGAGCGGCTTCTTCGTTCAGCTCGATATCGATGATGCCGCCGTCTTCCATAGTAATGCGAACCATAACGCTACAATACTCCTTTTGTGTTGCCCCGCAGCAGTGCGGGAGTGTTCGGCAGACAGTCTGCCGGAGATCCCTTATAGTATACCATAGGTTTTGGGGGTTGCAACGGCGCAGTTGCAACGTTTTTGTTAAAATTCATCTTTCATCTCCACCATATCGGCCCAGAAGCGCTTGGGGCAGTGGGTCATGCGGCATTTTTCGTTATGACGCGCGGTGATCTCCAGCGTTTTGTAAAACTGCTTCCAAAGGGCCTGAAACTGCTGCTCCCGCTCGCTGGGCGGCGGCAGTTCCAAAGGCGCTGCCAGCTCCAGAAGCTGCGTTTTGTGGTTTTCGTGCAGCAGTACGGCTCTGTGCACCGCGTCGTAGATCATGAAATCTTCTTCCGGAAAGCGCCCGCAGAAGTGGGGCCGCAGCAGCGGCAGGATGTAGTTTTTGGGGTGGATGACGGCTCCCAGCATCCCGTCGTGCTCCTCGAATCGGACGAAGCCCTGAAACTTGTCCACTTCCCAGTCCAGACTCTTTTTCATTTCGTACAGCGGGGCCACGTCCGGGTGGCCGGTGCGCTTCACAGTGCCGGGGCCGAGGGCAAAGGCCAAGTGCAGAAAGCGGATGAGCAAAAGCTCCTTGTCCTCCTGCCCGGAGAGAAAATCCCGGCTGACAAGGTACTCGGTCTCTGCACCCAGCTTTCTGCCAAAGCTGGCAAACACCCGCTGCGCCTTTGTGTGGTCGGTGGGGATGTCCTTCACCGGATAGAGCGTGGAGGTCTCCCGCTGGGGCGTCCACACCGCAAAGGGGATCTCGTGCTGGGCAAAGCTCTCGAACACACAGCACAAAAAGCCCTCAAAGCTGCCGTCATAGAGGTACACCACATCCGCATCGTGGAGCTTGCGGCTTTTCTGGATTTGAATGTTTACAGTGCCTTCGCCAGACATTGCACTGCCTCCTCCCGCACCATGCGCATGGCTGCCCGGGGTGCCACGCCCTGCGTGATCAGGTTGTCCACCGCAGGCGGCGTGAACAGGCTCAGCTGCTCACAATTGCCGCCAAACACGCCGGGGTCGATGAGCGCCCGGGTGATGCGCTCCCGCCCGGCAGTGCCGCGGCCCGGGTGCGCACCGGAAAAACCATTGCAGGTGATGAAATACTGTGCCCGCTTGAGCACCACCCCCATCCGCTTGAGCTCGTCCAGCCCAAGGCTGGACAGCTTGCGGGCGTGCCAGATGCGCCGGGCGCTTTTGGGGCCGATGCCCGGCACACGCAGCAGCATTTCAAAGGGAGCGCGGTTCACGTCCACCGGGAACAGCCCATAGTGCTGCACGGCCCAGTTGCATTTGGGGTCCAGATAGGGGTTGAAGTTCTGGTTGTTCTCGTCCAAAATCTCGTCTGCCCGAAATTGATAGAACCGCAGCAGCCAGTCGGCCTGATACAGCCGATGCTCCCGCAGCAGCGGCGGCTTTGTGTCCAGCGCAGGCAGGCGGGTGTCCTCGGCCACCGGGATGTAGGCGGAGTAGAACACCCGTTTCAGGCTGTACTTCCGGTACATGCCCTCGGTGAGCTTTAAAATGTGGTAGTCTGTCTCCGGCGAAGCGCCCACGATCATCTGGGTGCTCTGCCCGGCGGGCGCAAACTTGGGCGCGTGGCGGTAGACCGTCAGCTCCTGCTTGCTCTGCGCGCCGGACACCGCGATCTGCTTCATGGGCCGGAAGATGGAGTGCCGGCCCTTGTCCGGTGCCAGCAGGTTCAGGCTCTGCTCGCTGGGTAGCTCCACGTTCACGCTCAGACGGTCGGCCAGATACCCCAGCTGCTGCAAAAGCTCCGGGCTTGTGCCGGGGATGGCCTTGGCGTGGATGTAGCCGCCAAAGCGGTATTCGCCCCGCAGCAGCCGCAAAGTGGCCAGCATCCGCTCGGTGGTGTAGTCCGGTGTGCCCAGCACCGCGCTGGAAAGGAACAGCCCCTCAATGTAGTTGCGACGGTAGAACTCCACGGTCAGCTCGGCCAGCTCCCGGGGCGCAAAGGTGGCCCGGGGGATATCGTTGGAGCGGCGGTTGACACAGTAGCCGCAGTCAAAGGCGCAGCAGTTGGTCATGAGCACCTTTAAAAGGCTCACGCAGCGGCCGTCGGCGGTAAAGGCGTGGCAGCAGCCCGGCGCATAGCAGCTGCCCAGCGTGCCTGCCCGCGCGGTGCGGGACGCGCCGCTGGAGGTGCAGGCAACGTCATATTTGGCACTGTCCGCCAGAATGGTAAGCTTGTCCATAATAGACTGTTCCATAAATGCACCTCCAAAAAAGAGTATAAAAGAAAAAGCCATACGCAAAATTGCAGATGGCTTTTATGGTTTCGGCCTTTTTCGTGAAAATGCGTTTGGAGCGCCCCGCAGGGCGCGACAAACGCGAAAATAAAAATAATTTTCCGCTGATTATGGCCAGAGTGAAACGGAGGCCATTTAAATGGTTAAATGGCTCACCACTTCGCCTTGGTCTCCACCACACGCCCGGCAATGTGCAGGTGGTTCAGCTCTTCGCCCTTGATCACCATCTCGCTGTAGGCGGGGTTGAAGGGCTGCAACACCACACAGTTGCCGCGCTGGATGTAGCGTTTCAGGGTGCCTTCGCCCTCGTCGCCGTAGATCAGCACGCCCAAGTCGCCGTTTTCCAGCGTGTCCTGCTTGTGCACAAGGGCAAGGTCACCGTCCTGAATGCGGGGCTCCATGCTGTCGCCGCGCACCACCAGATAGAAATAGTTGGAGGGGTCCTTCACGCGGGCATATTCCTGCCCGTAGTCCTCCTCAAAGGCAAGGGCACCGTAGCCGGCTTTCACCGTGCCGATCACCGGGATCAGGCTCTCGGAATAGCTGCCAAAGAACCGCTCTTCCGGCGCGGAGACATTGCTCACAGGCCGGTACAGGCCCAGCAGATAATCTGCCGTGGTGTTCAAAAGCTCTGCAATGCGGGCCACCGTGGTAGGGTCGGGAGAGGACTTGCCGCTTTCCCATTTGCCGACGGCCTGCTGGGTAACGCCCAGCTGGGAAGCCAGCTCGGCCTGACTCACGCCCTGCTTTTTGCGGCACTGTTTTAAAAGTTCTGAAAACGACATGGTACTTTCTCCTTTACACCGCTGGGGGATTTTCTTGTGTTTATTATACAACAAAAAGGTGTGCTTGTAAAGGGCTTAAACGGGGCGGGACCAAAAAAGGTTGTGATAAATTTTGGGATTTTTGCACGGTTTGAAAAAAATTGCGCCAAAGGCTTGACAGGCGGGCACAAATCTGGTAAATTAAATAGGCATTCGACACGGCGTAAGGCGAGTGTCCACAAGGAGAGATGTCCGAGTGGTTTAAGGAAGCAGTCTTGAAAACTGCCGTACGGCAACGTACCGTGGGTTCGAATCCCACTCTCTCCGCCATTTTTTATTGAATAAGTGTAACACACTTTGCTCTGGAGTAGTACTCAAGAGGCCGAAGAGGCGCCCCTGCTAAGGGCGTAGGTCGTCTAAACAACGGCGCGAGGGTTCAAATCCCTCCTACTCCGCCAAGAAAAAGCTCGTTGATTCGTTGAAATCAATGGGCTTTTTCCTTTGTAAAGGGAGAATGCGGCTTGCGGAACAAAAAAGGAGGAACCAATGGCGTTCGGGGTTTTGGCGGGGCAGATCACGGTGATCTTTCTGGAGGTGCTGCTGGGGTATGTGGGGGCCCGCAGCGGCATCATCAAGGACAGGGACAGCAAGTTTTTGTCGGATTTTATCATGAAGCTGCTGCTGCCCTGCACCATGCTGGCGGGCGCGGCAGTGGACGGTGAGCCGGAGCTGCTCACGCAGGCGGGCATTCTGTTTGCGCTGCTGCTGGTGATGTTTGTGGCTACCACCGGCATCTGCCGCATCAGCAGCTGGCTGCACCACGACACGCCGGGCAGATATGCGGTGCTGGTGGGCACTGCTGCCATGCCCAACTGCGGCTTCATCGGCCTGCCGCTGTGCAGTGCGCTGCTGGGTGCGGCGCGGGGCACCGTGTTTGCGGGCATGGCCATGGCCTCTTATAATGTATGGTTCTTTACCTATGTGGTGTGCCTGTTCCGTCCGGGCGAAAAGCTGAATCTCAGGTCCTTCATCACGCCCACCAACATTGCTACGGTGGCCATGCTGGTGCTGCTGGCCACCGGCTGGCGTCTGCCCGCGCCGGTACAGCAGTTTTGCAGTGCGGTGGGCGGCTGCACCACGCCGCTGGCCCTCATGATCGTGGGTGTGCTGCTGGCAGGCAGCGACATGCGCGCACTGCTGCGCACCGGCTTTTTGTACCGGGTCACGCTGCTGCGCGGTGTGGTGTTCCCGCTTTTGTTCATGCTGGTGCTGTGGCTGCTGCCGCTGGACAATGTGCTGCGCACCGGCCTGTCCATCATCGCCTGCTGCCCGGCCGGCAACCTTGCCGCTGTGCTGGCCAAGCAGACCGGCACGGAAGAAACGCTGGCCAGTCAGGCCGTGGCACATTCTACCGTGTGTATGCTGGTGACGGTGCCCGCCATGCTGCTGCTGACCGGTGCGATGTTCCCGATGTAAGAAGCTGTAAAAAGCCCGCTGTCTCCGGACGGCGGGCTTTCTGCTGTTTATAGCATAAGGTTCGTGATGCCTGCCAGCACTGCGATGTGCACCGGGTAGAACCAGTAGAACACCCGCTGCTGCACTTTGCCGCAGGCACCGCGCTGCCCGCTGTAGAACCAGACCAGCACAAAGGCCAGCGGGGCGGTGAGCTCATACAGCATCATGGCTGCGCCGACGATGCACTGCTTTTTGCGGTCCGCGCGGGTGATGTACAGCGCCGCGATCAGCATGACGCCGATGGCGCCGTAGTCGGTATGGGCAAGCTGTGCCGCCAGTGCGCAGGCACAGGCACACAGTACGCCTTTGCTGGTGGAGCTGCCCGCCGGCGTTTCGAAATGCCGGATGCCCGCCATGGCCAGCAGGCCCAGCGCCAGCGTCCAGTAGACATTCTGGTATTGCAGCGTGAACGGCGTGCGGAAAAACGCCAGATCAAAGGGCAGCTCGCTGATGCAGCCAAACAGCAAAAGCCGCTGCACGTAGCGTTTTGCGTCGTGGGTGTGCAAAAAGCCCTCCACCAGAAGGAAGCAGAAGAGGGGAAAGGCCAGCCGCCCGATGTACCGCAGCAACTGGTCCACTGCCAGCAGGGTGCTTACCGGAATGCCGCCATAGCCTGCCGCGCCGGTGGTGATGGCCGGCAGCAGGATGCCTGCTTCCAGACAGGAAGCGCCGATGTGGTCGATGAACATGGTGATGCAGGCGATGCGCTTGAGCGCAGTGCCGCTGAGCCTTTGGCGGGCGGGGGCCTGAATGGAGTTTGACATACGGGTACCTCATTTGCCTTTAAAAAGGTGTGTTACGGTTTTATACGATGTGCAAAGGGAATTTCCTGCGGTTTTTGCGGCAAAATGCGCCTGGAAGGTGCAAAAATCGGGCCAAAATGCTTGACAGGATGGGCACGGGATAGTACAATCAAGAAGATAATTGAACTATCTCAAACCAAAGATGAAAAAGATTCACAAAGAATCGGGCGTCTCCGAACCGGATCAAGAAGGAAGGAGGCTTTGGGCATGACGCTTTTTTCCTACGAGATCTTTGATGCAGTGGCGCGGCAGGGCAGCTTCAACAAGGCGGCACAGCAGCTGCATCTGACCCCCTCTGCCATCAGCCACGCCATTGCCGTCATGGAGGAGGAACTGGGCTTTGCCCTGTTCAACCGCGGCAAGAACGGCGTCTCCATGACCAGCTACGGTGCCTCGCTGTACCCGTCCATCCGCGACGTGCTCAACAGCGACGAAGCCCTCAAGCAGAGCATCGCCCGCCTGAACGGCCTTGAAAAGGGCAAGGTGAAACTGGGCGTGTTCAACTCGGTGTGTGCATCGCTTTTGCCGGGCCTGCTCAAGAGCTTTATGACCCACTACCCGCAGATCGAGATCGAGGTGTATCAGGGCACGTATGACGATGTGAAGGAATGGCTGCGCACCGGTCAGGTGGACATTGCGTTCCTCTCTTCCACCTGCCGTGAGGAGTTCAACCTCACCGAGCTGTTCCGCGAGCCGCTGCTGTGCATCGTGCCGCAGGACTGGCCGGAACCGGAAAACGGCGTTATGACCCCTGCTTTGATGAACGGCCAGAGCTTTGTGGTGCAGTGCGATGCCACCGACGCGGAGATGCGCCAGTTCCTCAAAAAGTACAAGATCGGCACCGAGCGCCGCTGTCATGTCATCGACGACCAGTCCAACATTGCTATGGTGGAAGCGGGGCTTGGCATCTCCATCATGCCGCGGATGCTGCTGCGCAACTGCAAGGCCGCTGTCAAGATCTACCCCATCCAGCCGGAGGAATACCGCGTGGTGGGTCTGGCCGTCCAGCGTCCTGCCGCCATGGCACCTGCTGTGGAGCAGATGTTCCGCCACATTGTGGATTACTGCAAACAGCTTGAGATGCAGTAACGCCGTGTACCTATTACTATAGCACATTTCAGCCGGTGTTTTTGCGCACCGGCTGTATTTTTTTGCCGCAAAAAGCCATTTTGGACACATATCCGGCAAACTTGCCTGTTTTTGCGGGCAGCGGCGGGCTGTAGTTCTTTCAAAAAATGAATTGTATCCGGGGGCAAAATCCGGTATACTTATCAAAAAACAACAGGAGAATGCCAATGCGCGTGTTTTCTACCCTGCCCGCCGCCGAGGGCTTCCGGATGCCGGCGGAATATGAGCCGCACCGCGGCTGTGTGATGATCTGGCCGGTGCGGCCCGGCTCGTGGCTGTACGGCGGCCGGGATGCACAGCCGGCCTTTGCACAGGCGGCCCGTGCCATTGCCGAGAGCGAGACGGTGTGGATGCTGGCGGGCCCGGCAGATGCGGACGCCGTGCGCGCCGCGTTTGCGATGGACGAGAACATCCATGTGCTGCCCATTGAGACCGACGACGCATGGGCGCGGGACGTGGGCCCCACCTGCGTAGTAAATGATCAGGGCACCGTGCGCGGTGTGGACTGGCAGTTCAACGCATGGGGCGGTACGGTGGACGGCCTGTACGCCCACTGGGAAAAGGACAATGCCGCCGCCCGCGCCATCTGCGCCGCACTGGATATGGACTGCTATGATGCACAGCACTTTGTGCTGGAGGGCGGCTCCATCCACTCGGACGGCGAGGGCACCGTGATCACAACAGAGGCCTGCCTGCTGAGCGCGGGCCGCAACCCGCAGCTGAGCCGGGCCGAGATCGAGCAGGAGCTGAAAAACTATCTCGGTGCCCAGAAGATCATCTGGCTGCCCCGGGGCATTTACAACGACGAGACCAACGAGCATGTGGACAACATGTGCGCCTACGTAGGCCCTGCGGAAGTGGTGCTGGCATGGACGGAGGACGAGACCGACCCGCAGTATGCCCTGAGCAGGGCGAGCCTTGCCGCACTGGAAGCGGCCACGGACGCCAAGGGCCGGCACTTTACGGTGCACAAGCTGCCCATCCCGGCAAAGCCCCTCTGCGTGACCGAAGCGGAATTGCAGGGCTACACCTTTGAAGAAGGCGAGGACACCCGCGAAGCCGGGGAGCGCCTTGCTGCAAGCTATGTGAACTTTTACATCTCCAACGGCGGCATCATCCTGCCGCAGTTCGGGGACGAGAACGACGCCGAAGCGGTGCGCATTCTGGGCGGGCTGTTCCCGGGCCGCAAGGTGTACCCCATTCCGGCGCGGAGCATTCTGGTGGGCGGCGGCAACATCCACTGCGTCACCCAGCAGATCCCGAAAGGCTGATAGGAGGAAAAATGGTATGAGAAACGTAACCGTGGCCGTGGTGCAGATGCAGTGCGCCAAGGAAGTGGAAGCCAACATTGCCAAGGCAGATGCCATGGTAAGGCAAGCCGCAGCAAAGGGGGCCAACATCATCCTGCTGCCGGAACTGTTCGAGCGGCCCTATTTCTGTCAGGAGCGGCAGTACGAATACTATGCTTACGCCACGCCTACCGCGCAGAACCCGGCGGTGCAGCACTTTAAGGCTGTGGCAAAGGAGCTGGGCGTGGTGCTGCCCATCAGCTTTTACGAGAAGGCGGGCACCCAGCTGTTCAACAGCGTTGCGGTGCTGGACGCAGACGGCACCCTGCTGGGCGTCTACCGCAAGACCCATATCCCGGATGACCACTATTATCAGGAAAAATTCTACTTTACCCCCGGCGACACCGGCTTCAAGGTGTGGGACACCCGCTTTGGCCGCATCGGCGTGGGCATCTGCTGGGACCAGTGGTTCCCGGAGACAGCCCGCAGCCTTGCCCTGATGGGCGCCGAGCTGCTTTTGTACCCCACGGCCATTGGCAGTGAGCCCATTCTGGACTGCGACAGCGCCGGACACTGGCGGCGCTGTATGCAGGGCCACGCAGGCAGCAACCTTGTGCCGGTGCTGGCGGCGAACCGCATCGGTCTGGAGACGGTGGAGCCCTGCGAAGCCAACGGCGGGCAGAAGTCTGCTCTGCGGTTCTACGGCTCCTCCTTCATTGCGGACGAGACCGGCGCACTGGTGGCGGACGGCACCCGCGACACCGAGCAGGTGCTGACGGCCGCCTTTGATCTGGACAAGGTGGAAGAAAACCGCATGAGCTGGGGCGTGTTCCGCGACCGCCGTCCGGAGTGGTACGGCGAGATCACCCGGCAGGCCCGGGGCATCTGAGCAGAGGAAACAGCTATGAAACGAAGGGATTTTTGCAAGGCTGCGGCCCTGCTGGCGGCAGGCGCGCTGGTGCCTCATGCGGACGCGGCACAGCCGGACACGGTGCAGGCCATCGTGGGCAGTGCGGCGGCAGAGGACCGCTATACCGTCAATTTCCGCAGCGATCTCAGCGAAGCTGACCTGCCTTGCAGTTTTTATTACACGGATGCCTTTTTTGAGCACTCGGCACTGGAATATCACCACCCGCTGGCGCAGGCGACTCTGTGCCTTGCGGTGTGCGGCGGCAGTACATGGCAGAGCGAACAGCGCTACTGGATGCAGGGCGAGGTGGGCCGCGAGGACAGCATCGAAGCGGCTTACCGGCAGTTGGGCTTTGCCAATACCCATTATGTGGGCTACGACCGCAGCCTGAACGAGATGGTGGACACCGCCGGCTGCGCTTTTGCGCAGAAAACGCTGGAGCATGGCGGACGGCGCACCACCCTCGTTGCAGCCATGCTGCGCGGGTTTGGCTACGGCAACGAGTGGGCCAGCAACCTGCATGTGGGCGCCGGGGGCGGACACGCGGCCTTTATCAGCGCGGCGGAGCAGTTCTTTGCCGACCTGCAAAGCTATCTGGCCCTTGCAAAAAAGCAGGCCGGAACGCTTGGCACGGTCAAGCTCTGGATCGGCGGCTACAGCCGAGGCGCGGCGGCGGCAAACCTTGCGGCAGCAAAGATCCGCCGGGAGCTGCCGGAGATCGCGCCGGAGAACACCTTCGTCTACACCTTTGCAACACCGGCAGCCATCACGGCGGCAGACCATCCGGAATTGCAGGCGGATTTTGCCCACAACCGCACGGCGGACGGCACGCTCAGGCCGGACTGGGAGCCCAGCAATATCTTCAACATCATTTCCAGCGGCGACCTTGTGGCCCGCGTTCTGCCGCAGGAGTGGGGCTACCGCCGCAACGGCAACGACCGTTTTCTGCCCTCCACAGCCTACCAGAACGAGCTGGACGACCTGAATATCCTTGACAGCCGCATTGGCGGTGTGCCGCTGCACTTTGAGCAGCTTGCCACCAAGGAGGACGTGGACTCGGTGATCGCGGCGGGCCTGCGCTTCTGCGGCAGCATCCAGAATTACCACGAAAAATACGAGCAGCCTTTTACGGATATGCTGCGGTGTGCCTTTATCCGCTCCGAAGCGGAAGTGACGCAGGGCGTGGTGCTGGACGACGAGGCTGTGCTGGAGCGGCTGCGCAGCCTGCCGAACATCCGGCAGATGGCGTGGAGCAAGGTGCTGCGCTGCGTGCTGGCGGCGTCCACCATGAGCCGCCCCCTTCTGGAAAAGCTGGGCAGCGCTGTGCCGCTGCAGGCGCAGCAGGTGGTGATCCCGGTGCTGGCGGTGGGCCTGTGCTACGAGGTGGAGACGGATGTGCTCAAGCTGCTGGTGTACTATATCATCAGCCTGATGAGTGTGAAAAGCCCGGCGGACAGCGTGCTGCGCGCGGCCTACTGTCACTTCCCGGAGAACTACTTTGCCCTGATGCAGTATTACGACCCCGCCGAGCACGGCATGGAAGCGTATACGAGAAAATGAAAAAAGAGACGGAAGCGCATCCTTCCGTCTCTTTTTGTGTGCGGCTGTGTTATCTTGCCATACGGTAAATTTCTGCAAAATCGCTCTGGAAGAGAACTTTTGCGGAACCTTTTCTGCCGCCGACGGCACTGGAACACGATTCCGCCATTTTAAGGATCTGTTCCTCGGTAGGAGCGATGCCGAGTTCCCGCAGGTTGATGGGCATTCCGATGCGGTGATAGAAGGCTTCCATCGCCTCAATGCCTTTCAGCGCAGTCTCTTCGTCGGTTGCGGCGGGCGTTACCCCCATGACCTTTACCGCGTATCTTACAAATCGGGGCAGGCAGTCTTTGTAGACGTATCTTGCCCAGCTCGGCCAGATCGCGGCGAGGCCGGCACCGTGCGTTACATCAAACATTCCGCCCATTTCATGCTCCAGCATGTGCGATACAAAATCGCCGCCATTGTTTCCGCAGCCGGTAAGGCCGTTGTGGGCAAGGCTTCCTGCCCACATGATCTCTGCACGTGCTTCGTAGTTTTTCGGGTCCTTGTGCAGGATCTCCGCATATTTCATAACCGTGCGCAGCAGCCCTTCGGCGAGCTCGTCCGTCAGCTCCATGTTGCCGCCATTGGTGAAATAGCGTTCCATCGTGTGCATCATAATATCGGTGCAGCCCGATTCGGTCTGATAGTCTGGCAGGCTCATCGTCAGTTCAGGGTTCATGATCGCAAACTTCGGGCGGGAAATGTTATCGTTATAGGAACGTTTCTCGCCGGTCTGCTCATTTGTGATCACGCAGCTGTTGCTTGTTTCACTGCCCGCAGCCGCAATGGTCGGGATGGAAGCAACCGGAAGGAATCGCTTTGCTTTCCGCTTTTTGCAGAACAGCTCCCATACATCGCACTCCGGCTCGGCAAGGCCGTAGGCAATGGCTTTTGAGGAGTCGATCACAGAGCCGCCGCCAACGGCAAGAATAAAATCCACGGTTTCCTGTTTTCCCAGCGCGATGCCTTCCCGGACTTTGGAAAGATGCGGGTTCGGCACAACACCACCCAGTTCCACGTGGGGAACGCCGCTGGCATCCAGTGCTGCTTTTACCCGATCGAGCAGTCCGGACTTCACGGCGCTCTGTCCGCCGTAGTGAATCAGAACTTTCTGTGCGCCGTATTCCTGAACAAGTTCTCCGACCCGGTTTTCGGAACCTTTTCCGAAAATCACCCTTGTGGGCGTGTAGTATTCAAAACCAAACATGTTAGAAGCCTCCTTGCTTTTGTTCTCACTTCAATTATACCGGCTTGGAAAGCCGGTTGCAAGACGGTATTTTTCTTTCTGGGGAACCTCAAAGTGCCCGCTGTTCCTCTTCGCAGGCCGGATGCGGCGGTCGGCTCCGCTGCTGTTCTCGTCCTGTACCGTCCACCACGAGTCCCCAGACCGAATGTCTGGCGGCATCTTTCTTGGTAGACATTCCTAGCCGTTGGGAACCTTGACGGAATCTGACGGCTGGCGCCTGTACGGGTTGCGTTTGCT
>ERZ1026898.260-NODE-260-length-34739-cov-21.668608_pt1 | contig 34739 bp, 31 predicted proteins | sample MGYA00380178_ERZ1026898 | MGnify/ENA primary metagenome ERZ1026898 (study PRJEB33269, sample SAMEA4719814) | human gut metagenome | biome: human-associated habitat; feature: organic feature; material: feces | place: Cameroon | collected 2013-10 ...
GATAGCCCATGAAGGGCATATATCCTTCCTTGATTTCCATTGTCTTCAAATGTTTATATATTATAATGTGCAAAAATATAAAAAATATGGCAATAAAACAAATCTATCTCGAATATTTTCCTTACTTTTGCAAAAAGAAGTTGGATGATTAAGAAATGAATGATCAACAGCTATCAAATGAATGAAGAATTAATAAATTATCAAGACAATGAAGAAAATGATATTATCTCGCGTCACTCTTCTCCAATTGCAAAAATGCTGCATACCTTTCCTGATTGGAGCTACCATAGGATTGACACTATACACATTCGCTGGTTGGTGGGGATTCTTGCTCATCTTCCCTTGGATAGGATTTAGTATTACATTGGGCTGCCTGATAGCCATTAAGCGTAAAGGCATCAAGAAAGACTTGGGACGAAGAATTTGTCTCTTGATGATTTCACCATTGTTTCTACTGTTCCTTGGCATCTGTCAACGTGAAAATTTACAACTGGAAGAATTCGTTTTCTACTTGTTGCTGTTCTTGCAAACAGGAATGATTGTGCGTGTCTTCATCCATTTCTGTATTGCCAAAATTTTTGGTCCTTTCATCTGGGGAAGAGGTTTCTGCGGATGGGCTTGTTGGACAGCCGCTCTCATGGAATGGCTTCCCATCAAGGAAAACAGAAAGACTCCGACACATCTTACCCGATACCGCTATCTTGCCCTCATCATCAACATTGGCATTCCCCTGTCTCTTGTATGGTTGGGATACGACTGGGTAAGCATGAACATCAACGAACTGCCGAGCGATCACATTTGGCTCGTGCAAGGGAAGCCTGGCTCTCTCATCTGTTTCGTCATCAGCAATACCATCTATTATGGTTTGGCAATTTGGTTGGCTTTCAAATACAGGAAGAGGCGAGCTTTTTGCAAAATAGCTTGTCCAGTGTCTTTATTCATGAAATGTCAAACCAAAGTTTCGTTAATACAACCCACCCCATCAGGCAACCCTTGCATTTCGTGTGGAACCTGCAACAAGCATTGTCCAATGGATGTCAACGTGATGTCGTACATATCAGAAGGCAAGAAAGTGAAATCCAGCGAATGTATCCTATGCGGAATGTGCTCAAACGTATGCCCTAAAAAGGCCATCAAATGATTTTATAGACAACATTTTTTGCAAACATGTTTCAGAAATTCATTATCAATAGAGACGGAGTGCTGAAGTTCGGCCACGTCTATTTGCATCGAGATATGCTTGCCCCTGGTGAGCAATGCACTTATGGTGGTGGACTATGGAAAATCGAAGAAGGTCGGGGAGCCATAGTCCTCTACGGCAGAAGCTTTGACTTCGGTCCTCCCGACTTCGACTATGTAAAGAAGATAGACTGGACAGGGCTGGGCGGGACTCCTCGTCCCCTGCTCTATCTGCCCCATTGGCCTTCGGAAGAGGAAGTAGTACCGATTATGATATAAAAATAAAACAAATAAAATAGAAATAACCAATTAAATAGACAAACAATGAGAAAAATCTTACTGACGATGCTCTTGGCTATATGCACACTGGGCATCAGCGCACAAAGCGCAAGCAAGAATGAAGCCACTATCGTGAACAACATTCAGTACAAGAGCAACAAGGATGCTTACGTCAATGAGCGATGCAAGCTCGACATCTATTACGACAAGAAGCAGAAGGACTGCCCTGTCGTAGTTTGGTTTCATGGCGGCGGACTCACCAGTGGCAGCAAGCAGTTGCCTTCACAACTGATGAACCAAGGCTATACCATCGTAGGCGTGAACTACCGCTTGCTCCCAACCGTCACCATCGACCAATGCTTGGATGATTGCGCAGCTGCCTTGGCTTGGGTATTCAAAAATATCGACAAGTATAATGGCAGCAACAAGAAGATTTTTGTTTCTGGTCATTCGGCTGGCGGCTACATCACAGCAATGCTCGGATTGGACAAGGAATGGCTCAATCGATATGGGGTGGATGCCAACGATATCGCTGGTTTGATTCCATTCAGCGGTCAGATGATTAGCCACTTCGCTTATCGCAAGATGAATGGCATCGACAACCTCCAGCCTATCATCGACAAGTATGCTCCCCTCTTCCACGTAAGAAAAGATGCCGCCCCACTCATCCTGATAACGGGCGACCGAAACATAGAACTCTTTGGCAGATACGAGGAGAATGCCTATATGTGGAGAATGATGAATCTTGTAGGTCGTCCCGACACAAAACTTTATGAGATAGCCGGTCATGGGCACGGAGCCATGGGCAATCCTGCCTACCACATCCTCATCCAAAGCATCAATAAGATATTGGGCAAAAAGTACGAATTCTAATGATTTTTCCGAGTATAGACGAAAATTTCGACTACTCATTCATACGAAATAAGGGCATGAGAAGGAAATCCTCATGCCCTTATACCTTATTATATATAGCATTCACTATATCTATTCCTGTTACTTCTGCTTGAACAAGTATCTTGCCAAACCGTAAACATATCTTCTGAAGCCTGGCTGATATGCCAAGATGCGGTCGAACCAACCGAGATGCTTGCCTACCTTCTTCACCACCATGCCCACATACACCATGGCAAACAAGGTACCGATGCCCACGATGTACCACTGCCAAGCACCGAAGAAGATGAATGAGAAGATGACTGCCAAGATAACCAACGAGCAATCTACACAAATCTTCACCTTCGGAAATTCGATACCTGTCATACGGCTCACAGCTACAGGAAAGCCCTCGCCTGGCATGGTAACGGAACCACATCTTACTTCCAAGGCTATACCTATGCAAAGAATAGAACAACCTAAAACTTGGGAGACAACCTTCTGCCACAAATCCACTGGAGCAAGCCATGTAGTGAGGAGCATATTCAGGTCAATGAGCGAACCAAAGACAAAGCCCACCAAAAGCTGGAACAACTGAACTGACTCAAACTTCTTGCGCAAAACAAGTATCTGCCCCAACACCAAGACACATGATATAAGTATACTGACCGATGGTAAGCTTAGGAACGCCTAAACCCTGCTTGCCTGCCGTCTCAAAAACATACGGCAAAGTGGAAATCACACTCGACCCCAACATACTTCTTACACACACTGCCACACCAAGGGTCATTACACACAAAGAAATCAAAAGCAGCACATGCTGCTACAAAAATGATACAAACTGTTCTTTTCTTGTCATACTTATCCTTACTTAACTCGATGCAAAAGTACAAAAAAATCGGGACATACGCAAATTCATATACATTTTAATATCAAAAGAACTTAAATAATTTGGTCTTTTGCATCGAATGCAATAACTTTGCACCTCAAATAAAATATATAAAGAAGAAAGCTTATGTTTAGTGGAATTGTAGAAGAAATGGCCACAGTAGTGGCTATCAAGCATGATAAGGAGAACATCGACTTTACGCTGGAATGTTCTTTTGTTAATGAACTCGGAATAGACCAGAGCGTGGCGCACAACGGCGTCTGCCTCACCGTGGTGGAAATCAAGGACGGTACTTATACCGTTACTGCCATGAAGGAAACCCTGGACCGCAGCAACCTCGGTCTGCTCAAGGTGGGCGACAAGGTGAACGTGGAACGCTCGATGGTGATGAACGGCAGACTGGACGGTCACATCGTGCAGGGACATGTAGACGAAACTGCCAAGTGCATCGCCATGAAAGATGCTGACGGCTCTACCTACTTCACCTTCGAGTATGAACTGAACAGGGAAATGGCGCGCAAGGGCTACTTCACCGTAGACAAGGGCAGCGTAACCGTGAACGGCGTTTCGCTGACCGTCTGCGAGCCAACCGACAACACCTTCACCGTTGCCATCATTCCTTATACACGAGAGAACACCAACTTCTGCAACATCGAAGTGGGTACCGTAGTGAACATCGAATTCGATATTCTCGGCAAGTATATTGCAAGATTGAAGAGTTTTGAATAAGAGGGTGTAGCAATTTTAGGCACGGATTACACGGATTACACGGAGATTTAAGACGATAATGCAAAAAGCGCATTTATAATTTAATGGGAAATCCGTGTAATCCGTGCCTAATCTATACACAGGAGAGATGGTTCAACCGCTCTTGCTACTTTCTTCTAATCGTTAAATCGATGGTTTCAGGATGCTTCTCCTTGAAATCCTTCACATCATCAACAACCAATACCAGATAGCCGCCGCCACCGGCTCCCGGCATCTTCCATGCATGAACCTCAGGAAGGACGGAATACTCATCAATGAAGCCCTGTACGCAACCCTGAATCATGGCTGGGAACATGGCTACCTGAGCATCAAACGACGCCTTGAAGGCAGAGGCAAAGGCTGGGAAATCCTTCCGGAGAATAGCATTCCAGCAGTCATCGGCTGCCTTGGCAAGATTCTTCACCTTTGGCTCGGTAATGTCCTTACCTTCTACCACAGAACAGCCCGGACGGCGTGGCTCCATCGGAATCATGCAGACATGACTCTCTACCCAAGAGAGGACATCCTCGTCAAGACAGGTCTCGAACTTATCCGGCCAGAAACGGTTGTCGTAATAATGACGCACCAGTCCAGGCATACAGATTCCGATGGAATCCTGTGCCCCACTCACGATTCCATCGCTGCGCTCAGGATCGTTCTCGAAACAGAACACCAGCTTGGCAAGAATCTCCGGATTCATATCTGGCAATTTTACCGGCCAGATCTTCTTGATCATGTTGCGGGTAGAAGTGGAAAGACCACAACGCTCACGCACCTCGAAAGTAGGAATCAGCGACATGGTTATCGCCCAGCCCGGAGCATGGCAGCTGACGTAAGGCTGGTCTATCCAGGTGCCAGCCAAATCAAGACGGGTAGGAAGCTGGCAGGTGGAATCCTTGATGTCGGTGCTGGAACGTGCCTTCAGACCCTCGGCAGGCGTGCGCTGCAGCACAACATACTCAATGCCGCGCTCCTCGCAGAACTTGCGCTTGGTTTCGCTGCTGCCGTCAGCATTCACCACGAAGATGTCCGGCTTCACGATGTCGATGGTAGGCACAAAGTCCATAATGCCATCCCCCTGGTTGATAAAGGCATCCTTTACATATTTAATAGACTTCACCATGAAAAGGCGCTCCTGTTCGGGATAGAACGTCTTATGGTGCTTGTAGCCGAGAATCGTCTGGTCGGAACCTATACCTACGTATAAGTCGCCATACTGAGACGCCTGGCGGAAAAACTCAACGTGACCGCTATGCAACAAGTCATAGCAACCACTTACAAAAACTTTCTTCATTATTATTTAAGCTACTTTTCTTAGATTTATTCTTTTCGTTTTCCAAGACTTCTGTCCCTCAGTTTCCAAGACATGAATCTTTTGCCTACAAAACTACAATTTTTCTTTCATTCTTCCAAGAAAAACCTGCACAAATATTCTGTTTTGCGCACAAACCATCCTATTTTGTGCATTTTTCTAACGAAATATTTGGGTAACACGCAAAAAAGTGTTACTTTTGCGGCTGTGTTTTGACCCAATATGGACATTTGAAAGTCCTGTATCGGACATTTATTGGTCTGACAATGAACTCGAAAACAGACATCTTGAGAATCAAGCACTAACAAACTTAGGAAAAATTTAACAATAACCATTAATTGATATGAGTTTAAAAATCGTAGTACTTGCCAAGCAAGTACCTGACACAAGAAATGTGGGTAAGGATGCGATGACCGCCGAAGGCACAGTAAATCGTGCTGCCCTTCCTGCAATCTTCAATCCTGAAGATTTGAACGCATTGGAGCAGGCTCTCCGATTGAAGGAGCAGAATCCAGGTTCTACAGTTGGTATTTTGACCATGGGTCCTCCACGTGCTGGAGAAATCATCCGCCAGGGTCTCTATCGTGGTGCTGATACGGGTTGGTTGCTTACCGACCGTCTCTTTGCCGGTGCTGATACATTGGCTACTTCCTATGCCCTTGCTACTGGAATTCAGAAGATTGGTGACGTTGACATCGTGATCGGTGGTCGCCAGGCTATCGATGGTGATACTGCCCAGGTGGGTCCTCAGGTGGCTCAGAAGCTGGGATTGAACCAGGTTACTTATGCTGAGGAAATCCTCAAGGTAGAGGATGGCAAGGCTACTATCCGTCGCCTCATTGATGGCGGTGTAGAGACCGTAGAGGCTCCATTGCCATTGGTTATCACCGTAAACGGAAGTGCTGCTCCATGTCGCCCATGCAACGTGAAGCTTGTGATGAAATATAAATACGCTACCTGCCCTATGGAGCGCAAGGGGGATGAGCCTTGGGCTAATCTCTATGAGGAGCGCCCTTACCTGACTCTGAACCAGTGGAGCGTTGCCGATGTTGACGGCGACCCTGCACAGTGCGGTTTGAGCGGTTCACCTACCAAGGTGAAGGCTGTGAAGAACATCGTGTTCCAGGCTAAGGAGAGCAAGACCTTGACCAGCAGCGATGAGGACATCGACGGACTGATGAAGGAATTGTTGAACGAAAGTATTATCGGATAATTTTGAAAAGACAATGAACAACGTATTTGTATATTGCGAGGTAGAAGGCACAACCGTTGCTGAAGTATCTCAGGAATTGCTCACCAAGGGTCGTAAGCTCGCTAACCAGCAGGGCGTGGAGCTCCATGCCATCGTGGCTGGTACCGGCATCAAAGGTCAGGTAGAGGATCAGATTCTCCCTTATGGTGTAGATAAATTATTTGTTTTCGATGCTGAGGGATTGTTCCCATACACTTCAGCTCCTCATACAGACATTCTCGTCAACCTCTTCAAGGAGGAGAAGCCTCAGATTGCATTGATGGGTGCTACCGTTATCGGTCGCGACCTCGGTCCTCGTGTTTCTTCTTCATTGACCAGCGGTCTTACTGCCGACTGTACAGAGCTTGAAATCGGTGATTACGATGATAAGAAGAGCGGCAAGCATTATGAGGGCCTGCTCTATCAGATTCGTCCAGCTTTCGGTGGTAACATCGTGGCTACCATCGTTAATCCAGACCACCGTCCACAGATGGCTACTGTCCGCTCTGGTGTGATGCAGAAGAGCATCTACGAGGGTGAGTGCAAGAAGGAAGTGGTTTATCCAGAGGTAAGCAAGTATGTTCCTGCTGAGGACTTCGTAGTAAAGGTACTCGACCACCACGTAGAGGCTGCCAAGCACAACCTGAAGGGTTCTGCCATCGTTGTAGCCGGCGGTTATGGCGTAGGAAGCAAGGAAGGTTTCGACCAGCTCTTCGAGTTGGCTCATCTCCTCCATGGCGAGGTAGGTGCTTCCCGTGCAGCAGTAGATGCAGGCTGGGTAGATCACGACCGTCAGATTGGTCAGACGGGTGTTACCGTTCATCCAAAGGTTTATATCGCTTGTGGTATTTCTGGTCAGATCCAGCACATCGCCGGAATGCAGGATTCAGGCATCATCATCTCCGTGAATAACGACCCAGATGCTCCAATCAACAAGATTGCCGACTACGTTATCAACGGTAATGTAGAGGACGTGGTTCCTAAGCTCATCAAGTACTACAAGCAGAATTCGAAGTAATCTGCATTACACATTATTTAAATAAGAAAAGTAAAATGGCTAATTACTATAGTGATCACCCTGAGATTGAATTTCATCTCAATCACCCATTGATGAAGCGTGTTGTTGACTTGAAGGAGCGCAACTACGCAGAAAAAGACCAGTTTGAAGATGCTCCTGTCAACTACGAGGATGCCATCGAAAACTACAAGCGATTGCTGGATATTACCGGCGATGTAGCTGCTAACATCATCGAACCAAACTCTGAGGATGTTGACCTCGAAGGTCCACACCTGGAGAACGGCCGCATGATCTATGCCAGCAAGACATTCGAGAACCTCGATGCTACCCGCAAGGCTGGCCTCTGGGGCTTGTCAATGCCTCGTCGTTACGGCGGCTTGAACCTGCCTAACGCCATCTTCTCTATGGCTTCAGAAATCATTGCTGCTGCCGATGCCGGTTTCCAGAACATCTGGTCACTCCAGAGCTGTATTGATACTCTTTATGAGTTCGGTTCTGAGGAGCAGCGCCAGAAGTACATCCCTCGCATCTGCGCAGGCGAGACCATGAGTATGGACTTGACTGAGCCTGATGCAGGTTCTGACTTGCAGCGCGTAATGCTGAAGGCTACACAGGACGAGGACGGCACATGGCGTCTGAACGGTGTGAAGCGTTTCATCACCAATGGTGACTCAGACATCCACCTGGTTCTGGCTCGTTCAGAGGAAGGCACCAAGGACGGTCGTGGTCTTTCTATGTTCATCTACGACAAGCGTGATGGTGGCGTAACCGTTCGTCACATCGAGCACAAGTTGGGTATTCACGGTTCTCCTACCTGCGAGTTGGTTTACAAGAATGCCAAGGCAGAGCTTTGCGGTAACACCCGTCTCGGTTTGATTAAGTACGTGATGGCTCTGATGAATGGTGCCCGTCTGGGTATTGCTGCTCAGAGTGTAGGTGTTGAGCAGGAGGCTTACAACGAGGGCTTGGCTTATGCCAAGGAGCGTGCTCAGTTTGGTGAGAAGATCATCAACTTCCCAGCCGTTTACGACATGCTTTCAAGAATGAAGGCTAAGTTGGATGCAGGCCGTTCACTCCTTTACTGCTGCGCTCGCTACGTAGATATCTACAAGGCTTTGGAAGACATTGCCCGCGACACTAAGCTCACTCCAGAGGAGCGTCAGGAGATGAAGAAATACACCCGCCTGGCTGATGCATTCACTCCATTGGCAAAGGGTATGAACTCAGAGTATGCTAACCAGAATGCATACGATGCCATCAGCATCCACGGTGGTTCTGGTTTCATCATGGAGTACAAGTGCCAGCGTCTGTTCCGTGACGCCCGCATCTTCTCTATCTACGAGGGTACCACCCAGCTTCAGGTTGTTGCAGCCATCCGCTACATCACCAACGGTACTTATCTCAGCATCATCAAGGAGATGTTGGAGAACGAGGTATCAGATGATTTGAAGGCATTGAAGGAGCGTGTTGTCAAACTCGTAGATCTTTACGAGGCAGCCATCAACAAGGTGAAGGAAGCTAACGATCAGGCAGTTCACGACTTCCTGGCTCGCCGTCTCTACAACATGACTGGCGACATCGTAATGTCTCTCCTCATCCTCGATGATGCTACCAAGGCACCAGAGATGTTCCAAAAGAGTGCCAATGTTTATGTTCGCATGGCAGAGGAGGAAGTTCTCGGCCATTCAGCATACATCCAGAATTTCAAGGCAGAAGACTTGGAGAGCTTCAAGGCATAAATAAAGAATAAGAAATAACAATAGGAGATAAGAAACAAAAATACTTGCTCTCTTATCTCCTATTTTTTAATAATCCTTTCATTACAACATGAAACTAAAAGAAAAAACTTCACCTTATGAATATACATATCGGAATAGTTTTACAATGTAAAAAGAAAGATTGTTTTGGCATTGTTTTAGGTTATGCCCGCTCAACTTATAGTGGGGATACTATGACCAAGATGGGATTTCCAATAGTAAGTTATTTTGAAAAAGAATCAGACTTCTCTTTACAAGAGAACTCTTTTGTAGCATATTTGCTTAAAAAGAATGATTGCAATCAAGCTTTTGGAATAATAGAATTATCATCCTTTAAATTAGTTGGGGATTATTTTCAAGAAGAAATGCAGTCCTTATTGCCATTTGTTCAAATTAGTGCTGGCTTTAAATGTTTATATTATCCAGTAAATAACAAGGATGAACAAAAATACCTAGAATGTGTGTTAAGTGCTGAAATGGAGGAACTTTTTAATTGTTTTTTAGAATTAAAAGAAATAAAACAAGGAGATTTCCCTTCTGATAAAGACAGTACAAGTAAGTTTATGGAAATATACTCATATGTTTCTAATTTTGATATTGACAAAGAATTACAAACTTATAAAGTTGTAGAATCAGCTTGGTATAAAAGCCGCTTAGGAAGAGACGATCAATATTTTATGGAAGAAGTAAGAAGCATTGAATCTTCTGATTCTTATATAAGGTCTTTGCTACCTTTATGTCACGACTTAAGATATTACACTTGTAATGGTCGTAGTGCTGACGAAGTTGATTTTTCTAAACAAAATTTAGAACAAACAAATGAAGATAAAAATAATGCCATAAAGAAATACTCAAGACAAGCTCATATACACCATCTTATAAACGAATATTACGAATTCTTTTTTATCGAAAAAAATAAAAAAGATATGATATGGACAAAGATAAAAAGCATATTAGAATACTATCATGTACAAAAATACTGTGGCTGTTATTTTTACGGCACACAAATTGTCAAACATTTCAACAATATGAGACAATGCATAAATAACAAATAGAAAAAAACATAAAATCAAAGAGAGTTAGGGGGAGTTTATCACTTTCCTCTAACACTCGCCAAATAGTCTCATTCCAACAAGACATCACAATAAGGAACAACTCGATTATGTCCATTCTCAGCCTTTACTTTACAAACATTGATACAATTATCACCTTTTATAACATTATTTTCCCATTGTAGGGGCTGAAGGTTTTCGATTTTATCTGTACCACCTTTAGAAATCGGAACAATATGGTCTATTTCCCAACCATATTCACTTTTCCGATTTCCATATTCTTCAAAATATATCAAAGCGCCACATTTATCCATACGAACATAACAAGAATCATAATTCATTAGAGGAAGAGCTTTCCCCAAACCTTTTCAATTATTTCCTTATCGAACATAATTATAAATTTTAGGAGTACTTTATCTATCTCTTGAAGTGTGACTCCATTACAACGACAAGATTTTTTTTGATAAGAATCTGCAGCAATTGTATTCTACTTTTCAAACATAAAAAACAGCCATATCACTAACAATATTTACTACGATATCGCCCATCTCTAACGCAATCAGTAGCATCTGTATTATACCATACAATATCAGTTTGAATAATACCAGCAATAAGAGGACATCTAAAAGCTCCTTTAGGAAGACTTTCATCAACAACTTTGTTTAAACAATCTCCACAATAGTGAAGAACATTAACTTCTTTACTCATGCTTTTTTCTTTAAATTATGGCTAGCACTATTGCATGCCATTTGACTGCAAACATATAAAAAGTAATCCAAATAACAAACAAAAAGGAGAATATTTTAATATTTTTAAGTATACAAGCTGCCATATACACAAGTATCATGAAGTTGCCCTGATACAAAGGTAAAAGAGTAGTTACCAACATCAGTACAAATAAGAACCAAAAAGTCCATGGGTAAGTAAATACCACACGGACTTTTCTTTTATTTTTTCTTTGTATTACTTCTCGCCATCGAAGGGTCAGCAACATACTTTTGAAGAGGATGATTAATCATCTCCGGAATCCAATAGAAGAGCTTGTTTGCTAATCTCAAAGGTTTCAGATATTTATCCTTTAATGCCTTAGGCGACCGTTGCAAAATAGAAGCTAGTTCCTCATAACTATATGGCTTAAATGCACATAAATCTATTAAGAGTTGGCATACTGTCTCACGAGAAGCTCGGTTACCGATATTATTAACTCTTTCTTGCAATTCATTAGGAAGTTCTCGTACCAACTCTGCTCGAGGTTTTAACATACATTCCTCTTCAAAGGTACCAAGCTTACCTTGGTACCTTTCATCTTCACCTTGGTACCTTTCGCCTAATGTACCATGCTGAGGTAGTAACCTTTCGTCCTGAGGTGGTAACCTTTCTCCCAATGTACCATGCTGAGGTCGTAACCTTTCGCCTAATGTACCATGCTGAGGTAGTAACCTTTCGTTCTGAGGTCGTAACCTTTCTCCTAAGGATACCACCTTGGAGGTTCTTATATAATAAGTGTTACGACCTTGCCCTTTCTTTTCTATGAATCCAAGATCGCAAAGCTTATGAATCTCCAAGCGGGCACGAGCATGAGTAATCGAAGAATCCAGCTGGCGATAAGTAGCATTATCTATCGCACCCACTTCTCTCACGAAGACTAGAGCCAGCTTCTGCTCATTCACCAAGCCAAACTCGGCATATTGAGCCAACCACTCCATATTCTCCTTGCTGAGGAAATGATGGAGCAGAAGTCTTGCCGTAAACTTATTCGCTTCATGGTTCGACTCAAAAGTCGGCGGCATCAAGCCAGCCTCCTTCATCAATCTGCGCATCGCACCAATACCAGTACCTTTGGTCTCGGCAAGATTCGTATCATGGAAAATCTCGCTGATTCTTGGATTACGAAGCATAGAGCCTGGCTCTCCCCAATCATCCTGAGGTTTCAGAGAATAGCCTGGATTATGAATCTCAATACGATTGGAATAGCGGATAATCTGAATCGGCTGGTTTACACGATTCGAACGATGAATATACGAATTGACAATCGCCTCACGCAATACCTTGTTTGGAAGAATCGCTGGTGTAGATGCCTGCATGGAATCCTTCTTCAGTTCAAAGCCCTTTGGAAGATCATCCATCACAGCACTACACGCCTTGTTCACCATGAGGATTAATGGTCCGCGCATATCAATGGTCTGCTCAAAACGATTATCGCCATCAGCTAACCATTGATTGCCAGAAATTCTAATGTAATCAACTCTGAAAGAAGGAACCAAACGACGAAGCGACATTTGTTTTCCAAAAACCAAGAGCCCCGTATAAGTCAAATCATATCCACCTTGCTTATTCTTCTTAATAGCTCCTAATGCCCTCAACAAATCTACATCATTCAGCGTCAGTTCTTCCGCATCAGGATTCACTTCCTTGCGAAGTTTACGATAGAAATTGAGTGCATTCTCATCTATATCATCAAGGTCTGCATCATCTACAATACAACTATCATAGGTATCAGCAGATTGATAGAAAAGATACATATCCTCTTCTGAGCATTTTTCATCAGAAGGACCTATACGACGAAACGCCCCCTCAGGCAAACCACGCTTGGCAAAATACGCAGGCTTCTGACTCTCAGGTAACTCTTCGATTTTGACAACAATAACAGTCTTACCCAAATATTCTTCCACATTAATAATCGGGCGAATACGGACATTGAACATCGAATTGCACATAGCGACAAAATCAGATTGAATCTTGTCAGTATTCTCTATATTCTCAGGCTCATAGACAGGTTTGCCGTCTTCTGTCATCCCTGTACGCTTGGCACCAAGGAGAAGATAACCACCACGCAGCCCAGGCTCATTGGCAAAAGCACAAACGGTTTCCATCATGCTCTTACCAACAGCCAATGCAGACTTGGCCTCTATTCGCCTGTTCTCATCCCAACTATTCAGTTCATCAAATAATTCCTTCGCAGTCTTCATTACCTTATATGTTTTTTATGTTGCAATACCAGCTTAATTTATAAGCCAGCTTGCTATTATTGGCGGTAAAGTTAGGTATTTTTTTGCATTTTTGCAAGAAAAAAGAAATATTTCTTCGATTTATAGAAAAATTATCTTTTAATCATAGGGATTTTCCTTTCCGATTTAGGGAATTCTTCCTGTTTTATTTCGAAGTAAAGCTGTATTTTTGCAACCATAAAAACAATGTAATAACTTATAAAAACAGTATCGCTTATGAAAAGAAATGAAGTAATGGCACTCATCGCCACAGCCATATTGATGTTTGCCGTATGCCTCTCGGCTTCGGCTAAGGGAAAAAGAAACGTGGAGCGGGGAATGACCAAGCAGGAAGTGATTGCCATTCTCGGAGAACCTAAGCTCACCAGTTTCGACATGTATGGGGACAAATGGGAATATGCTAAATATAATAATCTGTTTGGAGATTCCAAGTACATCACGGTCTTCTTCGACAGAAACGGAAAGGTTGTGCAGTACGATACAAGAATCATAGAACCCAACAGCAAGACATCAAATGTACAGCAACCACAACACCCTACTCCACCCCTCTACGATGGAAGATGTGATCCCGATGGCAGAATGGATTACGGCTACAGCCTCGATGATGCTTCCTTCTCCAAACTATATAATAAGGTGAAGAAAGCAAGCTTCGACGACAACAAGTTCGACCTGATAGAAGTGGCAAGCCTCGGCTGCTATTATTCCTGCGCCCAAGTGGTCCGCATCATGAAGATATTCCCTTTCGACGACGAACAGCTGAAAGCGCTCAAAATGATGGCACCACATATCGTGGATCTTCAGAATACAGGCCTCATCTATAAAGTATTCAGCTTTGACAGCGAAAAGGATAAGGCTGAGGAAATCATCAGAAATAGCAAATAAATAAGGTGATTGATGCCGGATTGCAAATCCGGCAGGACGCCTAACGGATATCAGATAACCACAGAATCAAATCCATGAGCAAGATACTGCATCTTGCTCACGGATTTTTCTTTTCCCCTCCCTTTCCATTTTTTCACAAAAATCACAAGGATTGTTAAAATTGAAACTTTATGCTAAACTTTTCCGTCTAAATGCAATCAGATTAATATCTTTCTGAAATAAATAAAACGGGATAAAAAGAAAATAGAAGAAGATTATGAACGGAAAAGTAAAAAACGCAATGGCAGCTCTGCTTCTTGTAGCGGCACCATTGGCTACGCAGGCAAAACAATGGTCGCTGAAAGACTGTATCGACTATGCGCTTGCCAACAACATCGCTCTTCAGAAGACGCAACTCACCAAGGCAAGCGCCCAAGAAGATTATTTGCAGTCGAAAGCTGCTCTGCTTCCGTCGCTCAGCGCCAGCACCAACCAAAGCGTGAACTATACTCCTTGGGTGGCTAGCGGTATCAGCGGTGACGGTTTCTCAAGAGCCAGCATCGACAAGGTGTATTACAACGGAAACTACTCCGTGATGGGTAACTATACCATCTGGAATGGAAACAAAAACCATAATCAGGTAAAACTGAACCAGCTCTCTGCCGAGGCTGCACAGCTCGATTCGGCTACTCAGGCCATCAAGCTGCAGGAACAGATTGCACAGCTCTATGTTCAGATTCTCTACTCCACAGAGGCTATCCAGGTGAACAAGGAGAGCTATCTCTCGAGCCAGCAGAACGAGGAACGGGGCAAGGAGATGGTGAAGATAGGAAAGATGAGTCAGGCTGATCTGGCTCAGCTCACCGCTCAGAGAGCTCAGGATGAATTCAACATCGTGCAGGCTGAAAGCAATGTGAAGAACTATAAGCGGCAGTTGAAGGAACTGCTTCAGATTACAAGCGATGAAGCGTTCGACATCGAGATTCCGAATACCACCGATGAGATGGCTCTCGTGGCTGTTCCGGCAATGAACGGAGTCTATGCTGCGGCTCTCGAAAACCGTCCGGAGTTCAAGACCATCAAGAATCAGTTGGCTCAGAACGACTTGAACATCAAGATTGCGAAGGCGGGCAAGCTGCCTACCATCAGCGCTAACGCAGGTATTTCTACCAGCAATACTTCCATGAACAGCAATGGTCTTGCCAAGCAGTTGAAGACCAACTTCAGCGTTGGAGGCGGCGTAGGAGTGAGCATCCCTCTCTTTGAAAACCGTTCTACCAAGACTCAGGTGAACAAGGCTTTGATTCAGCGCGAAAGCATCCAGCTCGACCTGAAGAACCAGCAGACCCAGCTCTACTCTACCATCGAGAACTACTGGTTGCAGGCTACCACCAACCAGAGCCAGTTTAAGGCGGCAAAGGTTAGCAGCGAGAGTGCCCAGACCAGTTACAATCTGCTGAGCGAGCAGTTTAAGCTGGGATTGAAGAATATCGTTGAGCTAAGAACAGGAAAGGATAACCTGCTCAAAGCGAAGCAGAACGAACTCCAGGCCAAATACCTCGCCATCCTCAACATCAATATGTTGAAGTTCTATAAGGAGGGACATATTTAAGGAGGGTGAAGGAGTTAACTTTCGCATGGGGTTCAAGAACGGGCTGAAGGCCCAAAAGCTCCTAGCCCAGGGCATCGCCCTGGGTATAATGGCAATCAGCAAGGCGCCCTGTAAGGGCAAAAGCTTTGTATATTGCCCAGTATTTTAAAGCTTTTGCCCTTACAGGGCGACAAGTTTGTGTCCGTAATTACCCAGGGCGATGCCCTGGGCTAGGAGCTTCTGCCCTTTCAGGGCGTGTGGAGCTTACTTGCGAAACTTGAATAAAGAGTTAAGGAGTTAACTCCCCTCCCTAACAAAGTTTTATTATTTCGAATTAAATTAATCTGATTATAAAAAATGAAAAAGTTGAGAATTAGCAAAATCTGGATTGCTGTCGTGGTGATAGTAATCGTTGCCGTGGCGGCATGGGCGATGTCGGGCGGAAAAAAGGAGGAAGATATTAACTTCAAGGAGGAAAAGGTGGCGCTGAAAACCTTGCAGAACAGCGTAACCGCTACGGGTACTATCGAGGCTGTAACCTCAGTAACCGTAGGTACACAGGTGAGCGGTATCGTCAACAAACTCTATGTGGACTACAACTCCCAGGTAAAGAAGGGACAGGTCATCGCAGAACTCGACAAGACCAATCTCCTGAGCGAACTGAATACTGCGAAGGCAAACCTCGCCAGCGCACAGAGCAGTCTGAACTATCAGGCAGCCAATATGGAACGCTACAAAACCCTTTACAAGAAGGGACTTGTCAGCGCCGATGAATACGAGAATGCCCTTCTCACCTATCGCCAGGCTAAGGAGCAGGTTGCCTCTTCTAAGGAAAACGTACAGAGAGCACAGACCAACCTCGGCTACGCCACCATCACCTCTCCTATCGACGGAACCGTGATTTCGAAGAGCGTAGAGGAGGGTCAGACCGTGGCTGCAAGCTTCAACACCCCAGAGCTCTTCACCATTGCCAAGGACCTGACCAACATGCAGGTAGTAGCCAATGTGGACGAGGCTGATATCGGCGGCGTAAAGGAAGGCAACCGTGTAACTTTCACCGTAGATGCTTATCCTGATGACACCTTTGAAGGAACCGTAAAGCAGGTGCGCCTGGAAGCTACAACTACCAATAACGTAGTAACTTACGAGGTTGTAATCTCAGCACCAAATGCTGATTTGAAATTGAAACCGGGTCTTACAGCCAACGTTACCATCTACACCCAGGAGCGCAGTGGCGTGCTCGCCGTAGCCAACAAGGCTCTCCGCTTTACCCCTACCAAGGAAACCGTGGGCAAGGATATGAAGATTGTTGACTGCAAGGGCAAGAATAAGGTCTGGACCTTGAACGACAAAACCCTCACCGCTCATCCGGTAACCATCGGTCAGAGTGATGGAATCAATACAGAAATCACCAAGGGATTGAAGCAGGGCGATAAGATTGTTACGGAAATCGTGGTGAATGTTCCGGAAGAGGAGGACGCTCCACAGCAGAGCCAGGGACTGATCAGCGGTCCGGGTCCTAGAGGAAAGAAAAAATAAAGTTAAAGGAGTTAAGGAGTTAAGGAGTTAAGACATGTGTCTTGCTGCTTAAAATTACGCCTAAAAGACTATTGTCTTGACTCCTCAGCGACCGCAGGGAGCGATAACTCCTTAACTCCTATCAAATCCCATAAAAAAATAATTATGTCTGAAACATCAAATAGCAACGAGAACAAGAAGGTGGTGATAGAGCTCGACAACGTGCGCCGCGACTTTCTTGTGGGTGATGAAACCGTCCACGCCCTGAAAGGCGTAAGCTTCAAGATCTACGAGGGCGAGTTCGTCACCATTATGGGTAAGTCGGGTTCCGGCAAATCCACCCTGCTCAACCAGCTGGGCTGCCTCGACACCCCTTCCAAGGGTGAATATTACCTGGATGGCGTGAGCGTGCGCAAGATGAGCCGCAACGACAGAGCCATCCTGCGCAACCGCAAGATTGGCTTCATCTTCCAGAACTACAATCTCCTGCCAAAGACCACGAGCGTAGAGAATGTAGAGCTGCCGCTGATGTACAATCCTGCCATCAGCGCAGAAGAGCGCAAGCAGCGTGCCATCGAAGCTCTGAAGGCTGTAGGACTGGGCGAAAGACTCTACCATAAGAGCAATCAGATGTCGGGTGGACAGATGCAGCGTGTAGCCATCGCCCGAGCACTGGTGAACAATCCTGCCGTGATTCTCGCCGACGAGGCAACGGGTAACCTGGACACGAGAACCAGCTTCGAGATTCTGGTTCTCTTCCAGAAACTCTACGCTGAGGGCAGAACCATCATCTTCGTAACCCACAACCCGGATATCGCCAAGTATTCCAGCCGCAACATCGAATTGCGCGATGGACACATCATCAGCGATACCTATAATGACCACATCCTTTCGGCAGCAGAAGGCCTTGCCGCCCTGCCAGCCAATACGGACGAATAACAGTATAGAATATGAATTATCAGAATCTTTTAAAGATAGCCCTTCGAGCGATAGCAGCCAACAAGATGCGCTCCTTCCTCACAGCCCTGGGCATCATCATCGGTATTGCAGCCGTGATTACGATGCTTGCCATCGGACAGGGAAGTAAGGCGAGCATCAAGGCGAACATCGCCGAGATGGGTAGTAATATGATTATGATTTCGCCGGGTGCCGACATGAGAGGCGGTGTGCGACAGGATGCTTCCTCGATGGAGCCCCTGAAGCAGGCAGACTACCAGAGCATCAAGGAGGATTGTAATTACATCAGTGCCATTTCGCCTACCGTAAACAGTTCGGGACAGTGGATCTACGGCAACAACAATACGCAGAGTTCCATCTATGGCGTGAACCAGGACTACCTGAGCATCCGCCAGCTGAAGGTGGCAGATGGAGAAATGTTTACAGATACCGACATCAAGGCAGCTGCCAAGGTCTGCATCCTGGGTCAGACCGTAGTGGATTATCTCTTCCCCGATGGCAGCGACCCGATCGGCAAGGTTGTACGTTTCAACAGCATCCCATTCCGTGTGGTAGGTGTGCTCCAGAAGAAGGGTTACAACTCCATGGGAATGGACCAGGATGACCTCGTGCTCGCCCCATACACCACCGTGATGAAGCGAATCCTGGCACAGACCTATCTGGGCGGAATCGTATGTTCTGCCATTACCGAGGAAGCTTCGCAGCCGGCTCAGGATCAGATTTCGGAAATCCTCCGCCGCAACCATAAGCTGAAGGATGCCACCGAGACCACCGAGGCAGATGAGGATGATTTCAACATCCGTTCGCAGGAGGAAATCTCCAGCATGATGAATTCCACCATGTCCACCATCACCATCCTTCTGGGTAGTGTGGCAGGAATCTCCCTGCTGGTGGGCGGTATCGGAATCATGAACATCATGTACGTTTCCGTTACCGAGCGAACCCGTGAAATCGGTCTTCGAATGAGTGTGGGAGCCAGGGGAATTGACATTCTGAACCAGTTCCTCATCGAGGCGATTCTGCTCTCTGTGACCGGCGGAATCATCGGAGTGATATTGGGAGTGAGTCTGTCGCTGAGTCTGAATGCCTTCCTGCACATTGCCACTCAGATAGAGCCTTGGAGCATCATCATGAGTTTCGCCGTCTGTACCTTCACCGGCGTGTTCTTCGGATGGTATCCGGCAAAGAAGGCAGCAAGACTCGACCCTATCGAGGCAATCAGATACGAGTAAAAAACTGATTAGTTTTTTCTGAAATATATCTGTTTTATCAAAACTTTATTGTATTTTTGCAGAAGAATTCAATAAACTTAAGATAAAACAGATAGAAAGAAAATGAATACAGAAATATTATCAGCAGATAAAGACCCGATGGGCGCAGCCATTCTCGACTTCCAGAAGCAGGGGAAGGCGGCCCGACTGAGAGTGCTCTCTTCCATGTTTGAGGAAGACGAAATGCCAGTGAAACATCTGTTCAGAAGCACCCGAGAAATGCCGATGCTGGAACAGAAGGCCTTGCAGCTTGCCAAGGGACGGGTGCTGGATATTGGAGCCGGAGCCGGCTGCCATGCGCTCGCCTTGCAGGAGAAGGGACTGGCAGTGAAGGCGATTGATATTTCGCCTTTAAGTTGCGAAGCAATGAAGTTGAGAGGGGTGAAGGATGCGGAATGCATCAATCTCTTCGATCCACATCTGAGCAGTGGGAATCATTCCAGAGAGCACCAGGAGACTCATTCCGAAGAGAACCAGGAACAGTTTGAAGGCGGTTTCGATACGATTCTCCTTCTGATGAACGGAACGGGAATTGCCGGGAAGATAGAACATCTCCCTGCCCTCTTCCAGCGCCTGAAGGCGTTGCTGAATCCGGGCGGTCAGATTCTCATCGATTCCTCTGACCTGAAATACATCTACGAGAATGAGGATGGAAGTTTCGACATCAATCTGAACGGAGCCTATTACGGAGAAGTAGATTATCAGATGATTTACAAGAATGTAAAAGGCGACCGTTTCGACTGGCTCTACGTGGATTTCCCATTGCTGAAATCCATCGCCGAAACCTGCGGGTTGCATGGTGAACTCGTGGCAGAAGGTGAGCACTACGACTATCTGGCTAGGATTTTCTAAAAAAAAGAGGGTGTGTCACAAGTCCAGATTATGACACACCCTCTTGACATTATTTTCCAAGATTACTTTTTCTTGTTCGATTTGTTCTTATCAGATTTAGCATTGTCCTTATCCTTCGTGTCCTTCTTCTTGAACAGATTCTTCACCGAATCAATGCCTTTATTGAGCACGCCTGCCTTCTGCAAGCCTATCATACCTTCTTCCTCGAAAGCATGCTGCTCTCGCTCGGTACCCATAGCCATAGGAGAACACAACTTTGAGCCTTTTCCGTAAGATACGCTGAAGGTCATACGGCCATCCTTCAACTTGCCAACCTTGCCACGTCCGCCAAAGGAACCATCGCTATTATACCAGTCGAAGGTAGTAACATCGCCTACGGTCTTGACATTCTTCATATCTCCGCAGTCAGAATATTCACCGCCATCACAATCAGGAAGGAACTTCTTATTCTTGAGGTCGATGATATAGCTACCACCCACACTCTTCTTGGTCTGAACATCATAAACACCATAAACAAAATTCTTCTGAGCTGAAATGCCGAGCGACATCATCAGGCAACAGATAATCATCAGGATCTTTTTCATATCATTCACTATTAATTTAATAAATTCGTTTTAGAGACTGCCGAGAAACAAGATAAACAGCTAAGCAAGAAACAAGCTGAATTACTATGACCGAACGGTTTCTGAGAGCAAAAATAACATTTTTTCCTGTAATCTCCAAACATTTTGAAACTTTTTTATCAGAAAAATAATAGTGTGCGATAACAACCCTATTTTATCGTTGAAATCGTGACATCCGAGAAATCTTTCATGTAATCAAGAATCTCCATGGTGTGGAAATCGCGCTTTGCCTTGATTTCTATGTTCGCTTCCAGAAATTCCTCCTTCGAGAAGCGGCGCTCTTTCAGCTCATATGAATGAACTTCCAGACCTTTCTGCTTGATTTGCTTGATAAACTCCTTCACGCTTTCACGCGATGGCGCGGAGAAGGTCAAGTCGACGGTAGTTGTTCCCAACTGCGGAATCCAGTAGTTCAATACTTCCAGTCCCAGCAGCACCATCGCCGTGGTAATAGCTGCAGCCATATACATTCCCGTACCGCACGCCAGACCAATAGCCGCTGTCACCCACAAACCAGCCGCCGTGGTAAGACCTCTCACTACGTTCTTCTGGAAGATAATCGTTCCGGCGCCCAGGAATCCAATGCCCGAAACCACCTGCGCAGCCACACGCGAAGAATCCTTTAAGTCAAATCCAAATCCATACTGGGAAACAACACAGAAGAGCGCACTTCCCAATGCCACGAGAAAGTGAGTACGGAAACCTGCCTCCTTGGCACGATATTCTCGCTCAATTCCTATTGCACCTCCTAAAAGCAGGGCGAGAGACAGGCGAATGGTCAGGTCAATATAAGTTGCATCCATAAAATATCCTTTCTTTTAAAGTTTGCTTGCAAAGATAATATAATTCGAAGACAATACAAAATAAATCTATTGATTTTATGACGAAAACATTTTTTTCCTTGGTAATTCAAGAAAAAAAGCGTATTGCAGCCAAGTCTAATTCCTCTACCGACGGAGAGTTATTTACCGATAAAGAACGCTTACGTAAAGTTCAAGTGAGGCTCATTTGGAGTTCAAAAGAGGATTACTTGAAGTCCAAAAGAGGCTCACTTAAAGTTGGAAAAAGCCTTACCAGATGGCAGCCAGGACGTTCCGGAAACTGCATCGCGACGTATCTGGCTGTACGTCGGGACATAACGGTTATTACGTCGGGACGTATCAGATGCTACATCGGGACGTAATTTCTTCTTTACCGTGGCAATGCGTGGCAATAAGGTGGCAATAAAAAAGCGCTTATTACCACGCGTTATCAGCTTATAATCAAAGAGTTAAGTGCAAGTGTGATAGATGTGGCATTAATTTAGAGAAAAAAAATATACTTTGTCCGACACACATAAAAAAAGGGAAGCGCCGAAACGACACTTCCCCATGGATTGGATAAGTTATATAATCATCTGTCTCACGACATCTTATTCTGCGTATGCTGTCTTGTAGGCAGAGTCAAAGAACATAGCGCAAGAACCTACGCCAGTCTCATACTCATGCTGCTTCTGACCAGCGCTGTCATACTCCACTACGTAGCCATTGCCATTATAGTCGGCATAGCCATTATCGCCCATTTTATAAGAGAGCACGAAGATATGACCGTTCAATGGATCGGCGAAAATGCCGCATGGGCTCACAGGCATCTCAGAGAGCGTCATCGCCTGTGGTTGTGTACTTCCTGCTGCAAGCACACTCACACTAGGAGTGCCTCCAAAAGGTGCATTGAGCACAAAGAAATAAGGACGAACCACCTGCGTACGTGTTATAGCACCAGGGGTTACGCATACAGCATAGTTGCCATCTGCCACCTTCTGTGACTTGCCCTTGTCGAAGAGTACCACACGGAGGGCATTCTCGCCAGTGGTCGCATAGTCAGGAGCAGGTCCATACACAGGGTTGTCGATGACATAGACACGCCCCGAAGCATAATAGATGCTGGTAGGATTGTTCACACCCTCGATATTCTTTGTCTCTACATTGTCGTTGTAAAGATTGATGCAAGAGATGTTTCCACCACCAGCACCATAGTTGCTGTTGGCAACGTAGAGATTGCCATTACCGATGACCAAGCCCTCAGGATAGTTGCCCACCTGCCACTTCTTTTGAAGAGCAAAACTTGTGGTGTCCACGGCTGCTACATAGCCTCCGTATGTAGTGAAATATACATTTCCACCACCAGCGATAATATGGCGAGGCTCAGCGCCCTCGGCATTGCCCAGCAACTCTGTGGTCTTGATTTGCTTGATGCTCTGCTTGGTTTTCTTGTCGATTACCTCGATAGTGTTGCTCTGGTCTACGGCGAGATAAATCTTGTTGCCATATACGATGCCATCATTGGCAGTATTACCGAGCGAACGACCGTTAGCAGTCTTGAATACATTCTGTGTAGCTGTGCTTGAAGCATAGTCGATGGCTGTGAGAGAGCTCTCGATCTTGCTATACATGTTACCAGAATTCACAACGTAAGCGCCCGTACTATACACCTGGAGATAAGTCTCAGGATAGTCTTCGGCAGGATCGCATGATGTCATCACTGCAGTGCCCATCAAGAGCACCGCCAAACCTAATAAATACTTTTTCATTTTTCTTTTTTCTGTTTATATTTGAATCTAATTTGTTACTATCTAGAAGTTATACCCGATGCTGAACATCCAGCTGCGGCGAGGCATCGGATAATGCCCTACGAGTTCATACTGCTTCGCCAGCAGGTTCTTCACATCCATCCTTACCTTCACGCCTCGCAGGGATTTGCCAAAGAGGTGTAGGTCGTCGAGCTGACGATAGAGCGTCAGTCCCATGTCCCAGTAACCCTCCACTTCGGTGCCTTCATAATGTTCATTGTTGGCCCATCGCTTGCTCATTCCCTGTCCATGGAGCGAGACATTCACCCAAGGATTCTCCCACCCCAAGGCAATACTGCCCGAGTGCAGAGGGATATAGGCTACCTGATTGCCATAATATTTGGACGAGCGATCGGTATGATTCACCACGTGCTGGTAGCTATACGACCCTTGCAGCGAGAGTTGCTGCCCCGGAGCCATCTGCCAGGTACTACGCAAAGAGGCATCCGCGCCAACGACATCAACACGTGCCATGTTCACAGTACGCCAAACGAACATATTGTAAGGAACGCCCACAATCTTGTCGGTCACCCGATTGCAGTAGCCGTCCAGCGTTGCTTGAAGATTCCATCCCCTGTAACGCAGGGATTCACCGTTTCCCCCATCTTCAGAAGAAGTTTTTTTCCACGTAAGCCCGATATTCAGCTGTCGGGTTTTCTCTGGCTTCAAATCAGAACTTCCATAATGAAAGAAATAGTTCTCGTTGAAAGTAGGAACCCGGAAGATATCCTTGTACGAAGCCCTGAGATAGAGCTCATCGCTGGCAGTACCATTCCCCAGGAGCCGATAAGAAAGCGAAAGCGATGGCGAAAGCCGGCGTGCATCCTTGGCAGCCTGTCCTGCTTTGGTAGGATTGGCGCTGCCTTGCTGAGTCTCTATCTTGCGCCCCACGCTGTTGAGGTAAACCGAAGCCAGCATTCTGGCAAGAGCTACCCATCTTCCCTTCGCATATCGGGCAGAGAGCGACTGCAGGATGCCATGTCGATGAGGTCGCAGGTCGGTGGCGAGGGTGCTGTTGAGCGAGTTCATCATCCAGTCGGCAGAGTAATCCACCGCCCAGCCATCATCCGGCATCCACATCAGTGCTGCCGAAGTATAATATTCCCTCTGCCAGTAGGTAGCATCATTGCGCCGATTTGCCACGAGCGTGTCCTGATAGGCAGAACTCGCCCAGTTCATCTTGGCTTGCACCTTCAGCATCCAACGGTCATCAAGACTTCTGGCTTGCCATCTCGCCTGAGCAAAGGCGTTGCGGTCGTGCAACTGTTCGGCTGTTACATCGGTGTAATATCTCACGATGCCTGGCAACTGTCGGTCGTTGTCATAATAGTAGAGCTTTGCCCACAATTGGCTCCGGCTCATGCCATCGGCTCGCCTGCCCATCATCCAGTGCATATTCAGTTCGCCATGCCCCGAGTTCATCCGGCTGTTGGTTCTTCGCTCATGGGTAGTATATTTACCATTGTGCAAGATGAAAGGATAGTCGTTTTCGGCATAGGTGTACTCACCCATCGCCTGGAGGGTGAACCTATCTGACAACCTCTGCACATAGCGCAGATAAGGCGAGACATATCCGAAGGACCCCACCTGCAACTGAGTAGAGAGGTGAGGCTGCTTGTCGATGGGAATCTCGCTCATGGTCTCGATGGCAAGCAAAGCTGCCACCGAGGCTTGCCGGGCCGAGATGAAGATGTCGTCGTTGTCACCAATGGTGAGTCGCAATGTCTGCACTTGGTCGAGCGAATAACGGGACACATCAATTTCGCCGCCCTGACATTCGCTGAGCAGCACACCATCGTAACTCACTCCCGTATGTCCCGCTCCGAATCCACGCACAGCTACCGTCTTCATTCCTCCAGCCCCGCCATAGTCGCGCAGATTGATGCCTGGCATGCGGTGCAAAGCGTCGGCCATATCCGTAACACCGAGCCTTAACATATCCCCTTTGTCCAAAAGTTGGAGAGGCGATGTGCTCGTAAGTATCCGGTGCTGTCGGGCATTCACTTTTACTTCCTGCAAGTGCTCTGTACGAATGGAATCTTGCCCCATACTCACTTGAGCATACAACAGTAGCAAGCCACCGAGACAAAATTTCCTCAAAGCCTTCATTCATTCTATCTTTTATATTATTATCTGTGTCTCCATCACGAACCCATCCCACGGGGTTGGATAGAATCATCAGAATTCTTTCTCTTCCTACAGTCCACTCCCGGTGTAGGTTTATCTTCTGATGGCAACGGCAGGTCTTCTGACTTGCATCCTCCCCGCATCCGTCATCTCTTTTTCTGACAGATGCACAACTCATGGCAAGCGGTCTTCCCGAAAAATGTCAGTGACCATGGTGCTTGCCGCAATAAGACGCTTACAGCAGCGGGACTGTCCGGGCTTCTCACCCGATTCCCTTTTAATCACTACGCACTCATCCTGCCTGAGACGGCAGAAGGTGGCAGCAAACCAATTGCGAGTGCAAAGGTACGATAAAAAAATGAATTAAAACTAACTTCATGCGCTTTTTATTTGGTAATTTGCGATTTTCTTCTTAAATTTGCGGAAAAATTAAAAATCATACATTTTAATATTATATGGCAACAGTTGACGACAAGAAGATTATCTTTTCGATGGTGGGCGTATCCAAGATTATCCCACAAAACCAGAAACAGATTCTGAAGAACATCTACCTATCGTTCTTCTACGGAGCAAAAATCGGTATCATCGGTTTGAACGGTGCCGGTAAATCTACGTTGATGAAAATCATCGCAGGACTTGAGCAACCTACCCAGGGTGAGGTGGTTTGGAGCCCAGGCTACTCTGTGGGCTACTTGCCTCAGGATCCTCCGCTCGACGAGAACAAGACCGTGAAGGAAAACGTGATGGAGGGTGTGCAGAAAATCTATGATGCACTCGCAGAATACGAGGACATCAACAACAAGTTCGGTCTCGAAGAATACTACGGAGACCCTGATAAGATGGACAAACTGATGCAGCGTCAGGCTGAGGTACAGGATATCATTGATGCTACCGATGCCTGGAACATCGACTCCAAGCTGGAACGTGCAATGGCTGCCCTGCACTGTCCTCCTGGCGATTGGCCAGTTACCAATCTCTCGGGTGGTGAGCGCCGCCGCGTGGCTCTCTGCCGCCTGCTCCTGCAGAAGCCGGATGTGCTCCTGCTCGATGAGCCTACCAACCACCTGGATGCTGAGAGCATCGACTGGCTGGAGCAGCACCTGCAGCAGTATGAGGGTACCGTTATCGCCGTAACCCACGACCGCTACTTCCTCGACGATGTGAGCGAGTGGATTCTGGAATTGGACCGTGGCGAGGGTATTCCATGGAAGGGCAACTACTCTTCTTGGCTCGACCAGAAGACCAAGCGAATGATTCAGGAGGAGAAGACTGCCTCTAAGCGCCGCAAGACTCTGGAGCGTGAGTTGGAATGGGTTCGCATGGCGCCTAAGGCACGTCAGGCTAAGGGTAAGGCTCGTCTGAACTCTTACGAGCAGATGCTCAACCAGGAGCAGAAGGAGCGCGAGGAGAAGCTGGAAATCTTCATCCCTAACGGTCCTCGTCTGGGTAACAAGGTGATCGAGGCTCAGCATGTAAAGAAGGCGTTCGGCGAAAAGGTTCTCTTCAACGACCTCAACTTCATGCTTCCTCCTAACGGCATCGTAGGTGTGATTGGTCCTAACGGAGCCGGCAAGACTACCCTCTTCCGCCTCATCATGGGCTTGGAGCAGGCTGATGGTGGCACATTCGAGGTGGGTGAAACCGTGAAGCTGGCTTATGTTGACCAGCAGCATAAGGACATCGACCCTCAGAAGACCGTTTACGAGGTGATTTCTCAGGGCAACGAGACCTTGCGTCTGGGTGGCAGAGACGTGAATGCACGTGCTTACATCAGCCGCTTCAACTTCTCGGGCACCGACCAGAGCAAGCTCTGCAGTGTTCTCTCGGGTGGTGAGCGCAACCGCCTTCAGTTGGCCTTGGCATTGAAGCAGGAGGGCAACGTATTACTCCTCGATGAGCCTACCAACGATATCGACGTGAACACGCTGCGTGCATTGGAGGAAGGTTTGGAAGCATTCGCCGGTTGTGCGGTGGTAATCAGCCACGACCGCTGGTTCCTCGACCGAATCTGTACCCACATCCTTGCCTTCGAGGGTAACGGTGAGGTCTTCTTCTTCGAGGGAAGTTATTCGGAGTATGAAATCAATAAGGCGCGCCGTCTTGGTGATACAGAAATCAAGAAGGGTCGCTACCGCAAGTTGATGGAGGAATAAGTTGATGGAGAAATAAAAATAAAAAGGAGAAGTCCCCATCGGGTCTTCTCCTTTTTTATTCCAGCAACTGGTGTAAACACCATCATCCATAAGCAGCACTCTGCTTCTATGATTTTAAAAACTAACAATATAAACGTTTTAAACTAACAATATAAATATGAGAACAGCATTCATATCACTATCATTTCTGCTGGCTGGCTCGCTGATGGTTCCTGCCATCGCACATACCCCTTCCAGCAAGAAGAAAGTTGCTACAACAACTCAAAAAAGTAAAATCCTGCCGATGAAGGAGTATATCGACCAGCTGATGGCAAAGATGACCCTACAGGAGAAAATCGGTCAGCTCAACCTGATGGTGGCTGGCGACATCACTACCGGTGGAGCCCTGAACACCCAGGTGGGTGGCGACATTGCAAAGGGCAACATGGGCGGCGTATTCAACATCAAGGGACTCGACAAGATCAAGGCTCTCCAGGACATCGCCATCAAGAACAGCCGTCTAGGCATTCCGCTGCTGGTGGGCATGGACGTAATCCATGGTTACGAGACCATGTTCCCTATCCCTCTCGCCCTCTCCTGCTCCTGGGATACAGAAGCGATGAAGAAGGTAGGCGAAGTATCGGCAAAGGAAGCCAGTGCTGCAGGAATCAACTGGACTTACTCGCCCATGGTAGATATTGCACTCGACGCCCGATGGGGACGAATCAGCGAGGGTAACGGAGAGGATCCTTACCTGAGCGGCGTGATGGGTGCTGCACTCACACAGGGCTACCAGGGAGTTGACATGCGCACAGAGGAGATATTGAGAGCCGATAGAATCATGGCGTGCCTCAAGCACTTTGCCCTCTACGGAGCCGTGGAGAGCGGCAAGGAATACAATACCGTGGATATGAGCCGCATACGTATGATGAACCAATACCTGCCTCCTTACGAAGCCGTGGTAAAGGCTGGCGTAGGCAGCGTTATGTCTTCGTTCAACCTGATAGATTACACCCCTGCCACCGCCAACCATTGGATGATGACCGATGTTTTGAGAAAACAATGGGGATTCAAGGGATTCGTGGTAACTGATTATGCATCTATCGCCGAGATTCTGAACCATGGCACAGCCAAGGATCTGAAAGAAGCATCAGAACAGGCACTTCTGGCTGGCACGGATATGGACATGTGCTCCAGCGCCTTCGTCAAGCATCTGGCACAAAGCGTGGCAGAGGGCAAGGTGACGGAGGAAGACATCAACACAGCCTGCCGACGCATCCTCGAGGCAAAATACAAACTGGGATTGTTCAGCAACCCTTACCGCTACTGCAATACCAAGCGAAACAAGACCGACATCTACTCTGCCGAAAACCGACAGATAGCTCGCGACGTAGCAGCCGAGACCTTCGTACTTCTGAAAAATGAAGGAAATCTTCTTCCTCTGAAGAAGCAGGGAAAGATAGCGCTGATTGGTCCTCTTGCAGATACCCGCAACAATATTGCCGGCACATGGAGTGTAGCTCAGGCTCCAGAGAAATACACCACCATCAAGGAGGCGATGGAGAAAGCGCTCAATGGCAAAGCCACCTTATTATATGCTCAAGGTAGCAATATCTGGCGCAACCATGAACTTCAGAAGAACGGCGAACTGGGTAAATCTATCGCCTGGGGAGATGAGGTAAAGATGAAGAACGAGGCGCTGCAGATAGCAAAGGAAGCAGATGTGATTATCTGTGCCATGGGCGAAACTGCCGATATGAGCGGTGAATGCGCAAGCCGCACCAATCTGGAAATGCCTGATGTACAACATGAACTTCTAGCTGAACTCGCAAAGATGGGAAAACCTGTCGTATTGCTCAATTTTGCCGGTCGCCCAACAGTTCTGTCATGGGAGAATGAACACATTCCTGCCATCATGAACGTATGGTTTGGTGGTTCTGAAGTGGGAGATGCACTTTGCGACGTCATCTTCGGCGACAAGGTTCCATCAGGTAAGCTTACCTCTTCCATGCCAAAGACAACCGGACAGGAGCCTCTCTATTACAATCATCAGAATACGGGTCGCCCTGTACCAGACGATAATGAGAAGTTTGCCAAGTTTGCCAGCAATTGTCTGGATGTAAGCAATGGTCCTCTCTATCCATTCGGCTATGGATTGAGCTACACCACTTTCGAGTATGGCGATTTGAAGCTAAGCAGCCATGAAGTCAATATGGATGACTGGAAGATTACCGCCACCATCAACGTAAAGAATACAGGTAGCCGAGATGCCGACGAGGTAGTTCAGCTCTATATCCGTGATATGGTAGCCAGCATCTCTCGCCCTGTCAAGGAACTGAAAGGTTTCCAGCGCATCCATCTGGCTGCAGGAGAAAGCAGGGAAATCAGCTTCAATATCACCCCTGAAATGCTCAAATTCTACAATGCTGAATTAAAGCACGTGATAGAGCCTGGAGACTTCCAGATTATGGTGGGAGGAAACAGTAAAGAGTTAAAGATACAGAACCTTACTGTAAAATAGATCAAGTTTCTCAAGTGAGGAAATTGGTTGAAGTTAAAGAAGTTATCACTTCTTACAGTTGTTCGGGAAGTTAAGAGACAATAGCCTTCTGGCGTAAAACGTAGGACATTTGTCCCTTAACTTCCCTCTTACTTTCCTAACTTCCATAACTTCCCACATACGATAGTACTGAATTAACCTCATACCCAATTCAGGAGTTCTGCAAAATCATCAATGATAAATTCGGCAGAAGCCAACTGCTCGCGGGTTCCGTTTCCATAGGTTACGGCACAAGCCTTGCAACCGGCATTGTGAGCCATGTCCACATCGAAATTCATATCGCCAACTACGAGAGTTTCTGCCAGAACATCCTTCACATCTTCTGCTGAAGTTACGGGATTCAGAACATCTTCTGCTGAAGTTACGGGATTCTTCATTCCCTTCATTTCTCCCAAAGCCTTGAAGACCATGTCGGGTGCCGGCTTCACATGCTCTACATCATCACCAGCCACAATAGAAGAGAAGATATTCTCCAGCTGCATCTGCTTCACGTATCCGTCGAGCGAGCAATGGTTGCGGCTGCTTGCCATACCCAGAATATAGCCCCGACGGTGTAATTCTCTCAGGGTATCTATTACATGAGGGAAGGGCTGCACGATCATCGTCTTCTTGTTATCCAGGAAGATTTCGCGATAGGTTGCTGCACATTCCAGGCCCTCCTCATCGCTCATTCCGAAGAGTGCCACAAAAGCCTCATCCAATCGAAGACCGATGGTCTTGGCACAAGCCTCCTCCGATTTCACTTTCAGGTTTCTTGCACGCATCGTATTCTGCAGAGTCTTCACGATGAGACTCTGCGAATCGCCGATGGTTCCATCAAAATCAAAAATTATATACTTCATTACTTGAGTTTTCTTTTACCTTATTTGATAATCGAGCACAAAGGTACGGATAATAACTGAAACTACAAAGCAAATTGCTCACGAATCGCCTTTACGATATGATGACGAGCCACTTCTGGCTTCATCGCCTCATCCAACGGCATTTTTTCCGGAGTAACCTGAACAACTCTATCAAAGCCAGCATCCAGCATCGCCTGCCTGTCGCTCACGCCGCCCGACACAAGCCACATAAGGGGGAATGAAGATTCCGGGGATTTGCAATTCCCGGCAAGCTGCGAGCAAACAACATAGCTTTTATCCGATTCCTTACACTTCAGAACATGCTCCAGAATCCTTTGCGGCAACTTTCCCATCAAGGTCTGTTTATCGCTATGTCCCTCGCCCGTAATCACGAGATCAGCATTCTGAATGAGCGCATCAAACTCTATCTCATCCAAAAGAAGCTCTGCCCCAGGACGAGCCTCAGCATTGAAATATTGCAGGAAAGCATAGCCCAAACCTCCGGCTGCACCAGCTCCGGGAACCTCACTCCTATCATATCCGAAATGCTTGGCGCTTACCTCGGCAAACTTCCTAGCTCTATCATCCAGCATCTGCACCATCTTAGCATCGGCTCCCTTCTGAGGCGCAAAGACATGAGCCGCCCCATTTTCACCACAGAGCGGATTGGTAACATCTGAAGCCAGCACAAAAATGCATTCCTGGCGGATTTTCTTCCAGTCATCGCCCATCGCCTTGAGCATTCCGATGCCGCAATCGGATGTGGCGCTGCCGCCCAAGCCCACTATGAAACGGCGCACGCCACAACGCCAGGCATTCATTATCATCTCGCCCACGCCCCAGGAAGTAGCCTTCATCGGGTTGCGCTGTTCGGGTTCAATCAGAGCCAGTCCGGCTGTCTGCGCAATCTCGATAATCGCCGTATCATCCACAATTCCGTATTCCGCCTCAATCCATCGCATCAGCGCATCATGGGCATGAATCCTCACTCGCTCTCCCTTCATCGCCGAGAGAAAAGCATCGAGCATTCCCTCTCCCCCATCACTCATTTCCAGGGTAATGATTTCGGGAGAAGCATCATCTGAATTCATTTTTTTCATTTCTGGAATAGCATAATCAGGAGACAATTTCTTTATTACGGGAGAAGCATCTTCCGCATTCCATTCCTTTACTCCCGAAGCAATCGCCTCATTCACCTCTCTGCTCGAAAGGCAGCCCTTATAAGAGTCGCAAGCAATTATGATTTTCTTCTTTTTAACCATTTTCATTTTTCTCTAATAAATCATTTTATACCCAATCCCCCTCACATTGATGATTCTGATATTTTCATCGGCAGATAACTTGTGGCGGAGCTTGGTGATGAAAACATGGAGACTGCGGGAATTGAAAAAGCTGTCATCGCCCCATAGTTTCAGGAGAATATCCTTGCTCTCTACCACATTGTTCTTGCTCTCCACAAGCATGCGAAGGATTTCTGATTCACGATGTGACAGTTCTGTATCCTTACCTTCCAACTGGAGAATCTGACTGGTAACATTCAGGCGATAACGACCGATGGAAAGCCATTGATCAGCAGCATCCGAATTATCAGGAGAAACATTCCCCCCTTCCTGTTCTTCTGAAGAAATATTTTCTGCAGAAACCCGATGACAAAGCGACTTGATACGGACGATGAGCTCCTGGATGGCAAACGGCTTCTTCAGATAATCATTGCCACCCAATTCAAATCCCTCTACCACATCATTCACCGCCGAACGAGCCGTGAGAAAAAGCACAGGGGTACGGGAATCCGTCTTGCGGATACGGCGCACCATCTCGAAACCATCCATCTTGGGCATCATCACATCCGCAACCAGCACATCAGGCTTCTGTTCATCGAACATACGAAGCCCTTCTTCGCCATCATGCGCCGTGCGCATCTCGAAGCCCTGTGCCTCCAAGGTGTCGCTCAGAATCATCGCCAAGGATGTTTCGTCTTCTACCAGTAATACTTTTATCTTATTCATTGCTTTTTTTTTACTTTTAAGATTAAGACTTGGGGGACCAGCGATGGAATCGCTGGGAACGGGGGTGCAAAGGGGACTAAGTTCTTTTAACCTTTTTACCCTTTTGGCCTTTTACCTTTAAGAAAATGCAGGGTGAAGCAGCTTCCTTTTCCCGGCTCGCTTTCTACGGAAACAGAACCGCCCATTTTCTCCATCAGGCTCTTGACATAGAAAAGGCCGAGACCATAGCCCTTGACCGTATATTTATTGCCATCCGTCACCCGATAGAACTTGTCGAAAATATAAGGCAATTTATCGTGGGCAATACCGATTCCATTATCTGATACGGAAACCTGCACTTCATCCTCAGCTTTTTGGAAAGCCTTGATTTCTATCTTCACGCTATCTTCAGAATACTTGATGGCATTGTCTATGAGATTGCTCACGATGTTTGAGAAATGCATTCGGTCGGCATGAACCATCAGATTTTCCGGTTCTACAGACAACGAAACATTCACCTTTTTATCCGTTCTTACTTCTGATTTCACTTTCAGCTGATGCTGGGAGATTAATGGTTCAATCACCTCCTTCATTGGAACTTCCACGATATTGAGAAGCATCGATTTCCGTCGTTCCATACTCATCGACAGAATCTGTTCCACCAATCCGCTGAGCGTCTGCAACTGCTCCTGGGCGATGGTGAGATACTTGCGCGCCTTATTAGGATGCTGGAGCATTCCGTAGTTCAGCAGGGAGTCAGTGGCAGCATAGGCTACGGCTATCGGAGTCTTCAATTCGTGCGTGATATTATTGGTAAAATCACTCTTCATCTCATCAAGCGTCTTCTGCTTGAGCATCGTATGAACCAGGAACCAGAAGACGAAAGCCAGGATGAGCATGATGAAGAGCGATGTGACAAGGATGCCTGCCATCTGGCTGAGCACAGTCATCGTAAGCGGCTCTAGAGTAAGGACATATTTCTCCTCATTCGCCTCCCCCTCATTACAAACCACATATTGGTATTGCTTGGCATTGGCGGAAGGCACATACCCCTTCGTCGTCACTTTCGTCAAAACCTTCTTTCCTGCTAAAAGCTGAATCTTATGCGGAAGCGGATGAGCATTATCGCCCACCAACAAACTGTCTGAAAGCATCTTGGCAACCCATGCACTGTCATAGTCATTAATGTCTGGTTTGGCGATTTCATTCAATTTGCCAAACAGCGCTTGTTGCACCATAGTTGCCAGCTTTCCCGACATCATCATCATCAATTCCTGGTCCTTGTCATCTTCACTATGCTTCTCTTGCTTGGTAAAAGTTGTTTGAACAGACTGAACAACCTTTCCTCCACGAACCTTTTTAACCTTTACCTTTTGATCTATATCATCGTCTTCATCCATAGAAAAAGCAACAGCACCCGTCAGTTGTCTATGAGGCCCTTTATCATCATTGCGCAATCGTTCGATTCGC
>ERZ1026898.262-NODE-262-length-34720-cov-10.418982_pt1 | contig 34720 bp, 39 predicted proteins | sample MGYA00380178_ERZ1026898 | MGnify/ENA primary metagenome ERZ1026898 (study PRJEB33269, sample SAMEA4719814) | human gut metagenome | biome: human-associated habitat; feature: organic feature; material: feces | place: Cameroon | collected 2013-10 ...
AAAAACAACTTTTCGTCCGAACAAACAAAAAAAACACTACCTTTGCACCACGCAAACGCCGAAAACGAAACGAAAGAAAAAGGTTCGTAGAACCTGTATTTGATTTTTTCATTTTTATTTTTTGGGACGCCGCAAGGCGTCCTTTTCCTTTTCACCACACGAAAACGAAACAAACCCACCTCAAACACCCCCGATTTCATACACGCAAACCCCCGTTCCCGACCGGAAACCGCCCGAACATGACAACAAAACCCAATGCCACAACCGATAAACCCGACACTGCGACCGGCAACCCAAGCAACCCGCCACGCAAACCCCCGAACCCACAACCATTTCGGCACTCCCAACCGCACTTTCGCCGCATCGCCCACAGCAAACACCACATTCGCAAACGAATTCCTGCGAACAAAACATGAAACATAAAGAAAACCAACCACATAACCGCCGCATCGCCCACCAATACACCAGTTTTCAAGCATGCAAACCGCCTGAAAACCACTACAAACCCTCCGAACCCAATTTGCAACCGCCGCAACCCGCCACGCAAACCCCCGAACACACAACCATTTCGGCACTTTACACCCAGCAACCGCCGCATCGCCCACCGCAAACACCACATTCGCAAACGAATTCCTGCGAACAAAACATGAAATATAAAGAAAATCAACCACGCGACCGCCGCATCTAAAATCTATAACACCGTTTTCAAGCATACAAACCGCCTGAAAACCACTCCAAACCCCCTGAACACAACCACAAACCCTCCGAACCGAGTTCCGAAACACCGAAAACCATATATAAATCGGTAGAACCCACAGCACTTTCGCCGTTTTCAACCACAAAACCCTGCATTCAGACATGATTTCGCCACTTTCAACCACGCAAAAAGACGAATTACAACAATCATTTCACAAAATTCACACTCCGCAACGCCTGAACCTTAACCGCAAAGCAGGAAAGTGAAAGACGCATTTCGGCAGAATTTAACACACGTTTCGCCGTCCGAAAAACGGAAAACGGCACTTTTCAACACAAAATCGAAGACCCCCGGTTGGAAAACGCCGTTTTTTCTTGAGAAAACGGCGTTTTTAAAGAGAAAAACGGCGTTTTCGGATGGTGAAAACGGCGTTTTTTCACCTCGAATTCGGCGTTTTTCCATCCGAAAAACGGCGTTTTCCGACTCCGAAACGCCGAAAGCACTGATTGACAACACCTTGCTCAACTCCATATATTTCGCATAAATCACGGCGAAACGGCACACGGCGAAAAAGAAACGCAGTATCGAGTTAAAGAAATTGAAATTTACAAATTTCCGAACGCCCCATTCGCCCCATAATCATAAAGAAACAAAACAGCCAAAACCCCGCAACAGCACCACAAAACCGCCGAAATCAGCACTACCAACCGCCGAAATCAACAATCCAAACCACTGTCTCCACACAACCAAACAGCCGTTTCCGCACCATCGAACCGCCGCATTTCACCAACAAACCGCAATTTCTGCACCATTAAACAGCCGAAAACTCAACCTGATACGCCTCACAGCACAATGCAACAGCCGTTTCCGCACCACATTTTCGCCGCAAACAAGCTAGCAATCACTTGAATAACACATAGAAACAGCCGCATTGCACCACTCTTTCGCCGAAAATGCACAGGATTTTGTCGATTTCAACATGGAAAACGCAGAAACAAACACAATAACCGCCGCAACACAATGAATTTCAACCGAAATCGCAAATCAAAACCACCGTATCGCACAACAAATTCGCCGCAACAGCATACTTTTTCGCCGTTTTCGCACCACATTTTCGCCGTAAGCAAACTATGTAATCACTTGAATAACACATGGAAACCGCCGCAAACCACCATACATTCGCCGAAAATGCACAGGATTTTGCCGATTTCAACCTCGCAAACGCCCGAAACGAACACCATAACCGCCGCAACACAATGAATTTCAACCGAAATCACCAATCGAAATTGACGCATCGCACAACATTTTCGCCGCAACCAATCATTAAACCGCAGTCATTGCGACGAATTTTCGCAGAAATCGCACTACGAAAGCACGGAAACAATATGGAATTTCGGCATAACTCGCTATTATTTCGGCATTTCGACATCGGATTTCGCCGTTTCGACAACGTATTTTGACATTTTTAGGTCGGATAACACCGAACTTAACCACTAAAACGCCACGTCGCATCACATTTTCGCCGCAACCTTACCGAAAACCACCGCAAATAAACCTCTCAACCGCCTGAAAAATAGGAGAAATCGAGCAATCCTTGTTGGGAAACGGCATATTCGTGGCAAGAGAACGGTCGATTTGTATGTTGATTTGCCGAAATGGTGTGTTGAAAGTAGTGAAATTTGGGTTTGAAAGTTGAGGATTGAATGCGTAAAACCTTGTATCTGAGTTATGAAACAGGAAATTCGTGTCAGAAACTGAGGTAATCGCATCATGAAAACGGTGTAACTGTGTGTGGAAGTGGTGAAATTTTAGTTTGAAAATGAGGGAATTGTGTCGGGAATTGGGGTAATCGTATTCGGAAAGTGGTTGAATAAGTGCTGAAAACATTGTATCTTTGTCGGAAAACTGGTTGTTTGTATTTGAAAACGCCGCAAATCAAACCTGAAAACGAGGGATTTATATCGCCAACCGCCATTTACATACCATGAAACAGCCACATTTCACAACCAAACCACCGTAACCTACACAGCACACGCCGCACAGCATCATGAAAACGGTGTAACGGTGTGTGGAAGTGGTGAAATTCGGGTTTGAAAATGAGGGAATTGTGTCATGAATTTGGGTAATCGTATTCTGAAAGTGGTTGAATGAGTGCGTAAAACCTTGTATCTGAGTTATAAACAGGCAATCTGTATTCGGAAACGGAGGTAATCGCATAGTGAAAACAGGGTAGTGGTGTGTTGATTTGCCGAAATTGTGTGTTGAAAGTGGTGAAATTCGGGTTTGAAAATAAGGGAATTGTGTCGGGAATTGGGGTAATCGTATTCGGAATGTGGTGGTTGGAGTTCGTAAAACATTGTATCAGTGTTCATAAAACAGGTTGTTTGCATTTGAAAACACCGCAAATCGAACCTGAAAACGAGGGATTTATATCGCAAACCGCCATTTCCGTACCATGCAACCGCCGCACAGCACCACCATTTCACCATCATCGGACAGAAAACCTCCGTTATATGCTTCGGAACAGCCGAAAACAAGCTGGAAATCACCTGAATAACACATGGAAACGCTTGTATATGCTGCCAAACCACAGAAATCGCATACATTTTTGCCGTTTCCACACCACATTTTCGCCGCAAACAAGCTCGCAATCACTTGAATAACACATGGAAACCGCCGCATTGCACCACGCAACCGCCGAAATCGCACCACCAATTCGCCATCTTGGCAACCAAAATACAGGAAACCTGCGCCGTATTCGCTGAAAATGCACATGATTTTTACCGATTTCAACATGGCAAACGTCGGAAACGAACACCGTAACCGCCGTAACACAATGAATTTCAACCGAAATCACAAATCCAAACCGCCGCAATCAAGCATGTACACGCCGCAACCAAACTATAAACCGTCGCAATCAAACATGAAACCGATGTATCGCACCACGCAACCGCCGCATCGCATCATGAAACCGTCGCTTTGCATCGTATTTTCGGCATTTTCGGCATGGTTTTCGGTATATCCGACAGGTAAACAAGGTGTTAATGCTTGGATTTTGCCGTTTTGAACACGGATTTTGCCGCATTGAATGCGGATAAGGTGGTTAGACATGGTTGTTTTCGGTGTTCTAGGTATGGAATTTAAGGAAATCTGATTGTGGAAAGGTTGTTTTCAAACCGGAAGATTGGGATTTCGAGTTTGAAAGTTGTGGATTTCGAGATTGATAGCGGCGGAGTTTGGTTTGAAGATTAACGATTTTGTATTTGAAATGAGATGATTTTAGTTTGAATGCGGTGGATTTTGAGATTGATAGCGGCGGAAAAGTATGTGAAATCTAAGAAATCCTTGTTGGAAAACGGGAAATCTGTGTTCGGAAATAGGTATGTAGTGTTCGGAAACGCTGTATTCGTGTTCGGAAATGTGCAATCCGTATTTGAAAATATTGTATTCGTGTTAGGAAAGTGAGAAATCATGTTGGGAAACGAACAATGGGTATCGGAAAATCGGGTAATGGTGTGTGGAACTGTCGGAATGTGGTCGGGAATGGGGGAATGAATGAGGCGGTGGTTCGTTATCGTGTTCGGAAAATGATGAAATTATGTGTCGGAACGATGAAATGGTGTTGGGAAATTGGGTAATCGTATTCGGAAGCGATGAAATTCGTGTTCGGAAAGGGGGGATGGTGTGGTGAAACGATGTAATTGTGTGCTGAATGGGGGAAATGAAAAAGGCGGACTTTGTGTCCGCCTCCTGCCGACTTGCGTCGGGCATGAGCAACTTCAAAAAATAATATGATATGTTATCGTTTTCCGTTTCCGGTTCTTCGTTTTCGAGTTGCGTTTTTACTCTTGCAGGCCTCCGACAGAGAGGTCTACCAATCTGAATCCTGCCTTTTTCATCTGTGTATTCAGCTCTGTGGAGGGGCGAAAGTTCACTTTCACGCCTCGAATCGTGTCGACCGTGACTGCGTCTGCGCTGTCTACGGCCTTGGAACTGATGGCCGGCGTGAAGTTTCCGAGGATTCCCAACTGTATTGCTTTGCCTTGCGAGAGTGAATACATCATTTCGCTCTCGAAATTCTTCAATACCGACATTACATCGCCCTCACTCAATGCCGAATGATCGGCTATTCGTTTTGCGATTTCGTTTAATCCGATTGGCTTTTCCCTGAAAATGCGTGCCAAAAACTTCTCTCCCGGATTGCGACCGACCGAAATCAGTCTCTTTACTTTTACGTATCCTATGGGCATAATGGTGTTATTTTATTGTTATTACTGCGTTCCGCTGTCGGAACATTTGCTTTTTGTTTCTCAAATAACGTGGTTTTGTGTTCGATTATTGCGTAAATGAATTATTTTTTTGAAGTTTTCGATGATGGGAGTTGGCGTTTTTGAACTCGGAATGCTTTTTTCGGACGATAATTCGGTGTTTTCGGGCATGGAAAGTGCTTTTTTCGACAGATGGAAATGCTTTTTTTCTATATCTGAAATGCTGTTATGATGGTTTGGAAACGCTTGAAAGCATGTGGGATACGTTAAAACGGTGTTGCGAGACGAGGAATCCGTGTCGGCAGGTGCCGTTTCGGTGTCGGCAACGGGCAAATCGGTGTCAGAAGAATTTCGCATTCTTGTCGTTTTATGTTGTTTTTGTAAAGAAATATCGGTTTTTGCTGTGCGTAATTTGCGGGAATGTGGTATCTTTGCTCGTTGAATTGCAATGCTGAACGGGTTGTTTGTGTTTCTGTTTCGGCTGTTGCGGGTGATAAAAACGGTGTCGTGAAATGAAAAAAGGCTTTTCGAGGTTTGCGTTTTATTGGGGTTCGGTGTTCGGATGCGGCGTGTTTCTGTTTCAAATCCTGAGTGCTGTACTTCATTTTTCGGGGAATTTCTTCCAGACTTTGGCGTATTCGCTTATCGTTATTTCGTCTTTGATTTTCGTTTACACCAAATTCAGGCGTGAAAATCCTTCTTTGCAACCGGGTTTCGGTCGTTCCTTGGGTTTATTGACGCTTGTGAGCCTTGTGATGTCGCTTTTCTTTACTTTATATACGGTGGTTTTGATTGCGAAAATCAATCCTTCGTTGATTCAAGATGCCTTGAATCGGATGTCGATTCTGGCGGAAGGGTATGGCGATTACGCCGATGTGCTGAATGATGACGGCGTTTATGGGATTGTGGAAGCGGCTTTCGTGTTCTCGAACTTCTTTTTCGACTTCTTGGGGAACTTCTTTTACTCTTTGTTGATAGCCTTTTTGTTTACGAGAAACGGCAATCGCAGATTTGGAACGTTCGATAATGGTAACGGAAACGGGCGTAATTAGGTTGTGTTTAGGCGGTTTGTAATATAAAAACGGTGCGATGAATAAGGAAAAGGACGGTTTGCAAATGAGTGAAAGGGGCTTGGGAGGCGTGGTTCTGCGTTACGGCATTCTGACAGGCGTGATTTTGTCGGTGATTTTGGTCGTTCGGTGGTGGGTTTCGATGCCTGCGGCTGCTCAGATGGGGTTTGCGGAGTGCGGAGTGCTGTTTGCCGTTTTGCTTTTGGGCTTTTGGCGTTTCAAACGCTCGGTTCAGGGCAGGGAAGCGGGCTTCGGAAGGCGGTTTTCCTTCGTTTTGATGACGGCAATCGTCGGATTGATGATTTATTCCGCCTTTATGTACATATATATTATAGGTATAGATGCCGAAATGCAGCAAAGGTGTTTGGAATTGCAGAGACGGCAGGTGGCGAACGGCGGTTTGAGCGAGGAGAAGCTCATGGAAACGGTTCGACCTTCCTATATTGCGTTCTCGGCTGCCTTGATAGGAGGTGTGTTTTCGGCGGTTTGGGCTGCGGTTCTTGCGTTTTTCTCTCGGAAAAGGAAGAATTTACGTTGCAAATCGGCGGAATCGGATTGTGAATGAATGAAATCAAATCGTTAAAGGAATGGATATATCGATAATTGTGCCGTTATTCAATGAGGAAGAGTCGCTTCCGCATCTCGAAGCGTGGATCGACAGGGTGATGAGGGCGAACGGCTTTTCGTATGAGGTGATAATGGTCGATGATGGGAGCAAAGACGGTTCGTGGAGGGCGATCGAGAAGCTCTCTTCGGCGAATCCCTGTGTCAAAGGGGTGAAATTCAGACGTAATTACGGCAAATCGGCGGCGTTGAACGTCGGTTTCGAGCATGCAGAGGGCGATGTGGTGGTTACAATGGACGCTGACCTGCAGGATAGTCCCGATGAAGTGCCGGAATTGTACCGAATGATAATGGAGGAAGGCTATGATTTGGTGTCGGGTTGGAAGAAAAAGAGGTACGATTCGGCGATTGCGAAGAATATTCCCTCGAAACTGTACAACGCAACGACGAGATTGCTTTCGGGAATAAGGTTGCACGATTTCAATTGCGGCTTGAAGGCTTACAAAAGGGCGGTCGTGAAGTCGATCGAGGTCTATGGCGAGATGCACAGGTACATTCCCGTGATTGCAAAGTGGGCAGGATTCAATAAAATCGGCGAAAAGGTCGTTCAACATAGGAAAAGGGAGTTCGGAGTCTCCAAATTCGGAATGAATCGCTTCGTAAACGGGTACTTGGACTTGATTTCGATAATGTTCGTCTCCAAATTCGGAAAGAAACCCATGCATTTCTTCGGCTTATTGGGCAGTTTGATGTTCTTTGTCGGCATAATCTCGGCAATGGTTCTGGGAATTCAGAAGTTGGTTGCCCTGAATAACGGAGAGATGATGCGTTTGGTTACCGATTCTCCTTATTTCTATCTGGCATTGGTTACGATTGTGTTGGGAACACAGCTGTTTCTGACCGGATTTGTGGCGGAACTGATTGGCAGAAACTCGCCTACGAGGAACGTTTATTTGATTGAGAAAGAACTGAACTTGAATGATGAAGACGAAAAGCATAATCGAACAGAGCATAGAGCTTAAAAGGGAAATCGCAGAGAACTCTGCGTTGTTGGAAAGGGTGGAAAAGGCTGCGGAAACGATAAGCGGGGCTTTCAGAAGGGGGCATCGCGTGTTCTTTTGCGGCAATGGCGGAAGTGCTTCCGATGCTCAGCATTTGGCGGCGGAGCTTTCGGGACGGTTTTACTTCGATCGCCCGCCTCTTGCGGCGGAAGCGTTGCATGTAAACACCTCTTACCTGACCGCAGTGGCCAATGACTATTCGTATGACTTGGTTTTCGCACGGGCAGTCGAGGCTTTCTGCGATGAAGGCGACGTTCTGGTCGGTCTGTCCACCTCAGGCAATTCCCGTAACGTGGTTAACGCATTCGAAACCGCCAAAAAGAAAAACGCATTCGTTATTGCACTGACGGGAAAGGGTGGCGGAGAAATGGGAAAACGAAGCGATATTCTTATAGACGTGCCTTCCGGCGACACGCCTCGCATACAGGAGGCTCACATAATGATAGGTCACATCATCTGTCAGCTTGTCGAAGAGAGTTTATTCGGAAAAGGAGAAGGGAAATGAGGAGAGCGAGTGAGGCAACGGCTTTGTTCTTGGACAGAGACGGGGTTATAAATGTGCGAAAGCACGGAGGGTACATTCAAACGCCCGAAGAGTTCCGTTTTTTGGAGGGAGTGCCGGAGGCTTTTGCGATTTTCGCAAAGTATTTCGACAAGATAGTAATCGTAACCAATCAACAAGGCATAGGAAAGGGGCTTATGAGCGAGGAGGACTTCGAGGCGATATGCGGGAAGATGAGAACGGAAATTCAAAACGCAGGAGGAAGAGTGGATTACGTCTTTCACTGTCCTCAACTCGCCAAGAGCAATCCCTTCGACAGGAAGCCGTCGGTGGGAATGGGCTTGAAAGCAAAGAAAATGTTCCCGATGATAAATTTCAAGGACAGTATAATGGTCGGAGACAGCCTCAGCGATTTGGTTTTCGGGAAAAGGCTGAAGATGCACACCGTTCACATATCCGATAACTGCGAGGAAGCCCGCAGACACCCTGAAAGGATAGATTTAAGGTTCGGTTCGCTTTTGGAATTTGCTAAATACATGGAATATGAAAAGAATAGGAAAGTTAAGTAGTTTGTTTTTGTTGACGGGCTTGTTATTTGCCCTCGTCGATGCGAATGCTCAGAACAATGTCGATGCGAAAGGCAGGAAGCAGGGGCGCTGGTCGAAGACTTATTCCGACGGAAAGTTGAAGTATGAGGGTGAGTTCAAGGACGATTGCGAGGTAGGGGACTTCAAGTACTATAATAAAGACGGCAGTTTGAAAGAGAAAATAAGCTATAAGGGCGATTGCAAGACGGGGTACTGCGAAGTGTATTATCGCAAAGGGCAGGTCATGAGCAGCGGAGAGTATCTCAACAAGAAAAAGAACGGTGTTTGGAGTTATTACTCTGTCGATGGCAAACTTCTAAGCAAAGAAACATACAAGGAGGGGCTGAAAGAGGGTGAGGAAACGATATGGGACACCAAGGGAAATGTGTTGGAGAAAATCAATTACAAGAAAGGCAAAAAGAACGGGGAGAATTACAAGTATCTTTATGCCGAGGGATTTCAGACATATACCTACGTTGATGACGTGAAAGAGGGTGACTATCGGAATTATTACTCCGATAAACAGCCAAGAATTGAGGGACAATACTCGTCAGGCAAGAAGGACGGAGTGTGGACTTACACCGATCAAGCGAAAAGGAAGATGAGAGTGCAGGTTTGGAAAGCCGATGTATTGATTTCCGACAAGATAATCCTGCGATTGAGAGATAAGGAAAGGGGGGTTGCAGCCGAAGAAATCGTTTGCCTTTATCCATTGGGAAAACAAACATGCGTTGTATTGTCAAACGGAGAAAAGTTGACATGTTTCAATTCGTATGATCAAATACTTGATTGCACGGACGGGAATTACCTTATCCGTTTGAACGAAAAGAATAATCTTTATGTCAATCCCAATGCCGTGAAATCCGTAAAGGAAAACATCGACGGGCAGGCGGAAGTGATTACAGAGCCAAAGACGGATATAAAAATCATTGCCGATAAGGAGGGATTGAAAGCCGTTCATTCCGTTTTGAACAAGGGAAAAATCGGAAAGTAAACGCTCGATTAAATGAAAGAAAAGGTCGTATTGGCTTTAAGCGGCGGAGTTGACAGTCTTTCCGCCGCTCTTTTTTTGCGTGAAGAGTTAGATGTGATAGGTTTGCATCTGCATACATGCGGAGATAAGGAGGATTTGACGCTTCTGCAAGAGGCATGTACAAGGTTTTCCGTTCCTTTATATGTGGAAGATGTTAGAAAAGACTTTCGCTACAAAGTCATGGAGAAACTAAAGCAAGAGTACCTCGCCGCACGTACCCCGAATATTTGCACACACTGCAATGCCGAATTGAAAATTCCTGCCTTGCTGTCCTTTGCCGACAAGATGAATATACGTTATGTGGCAACGGGGCATTATGCAAGGCTTGCACGAAACGGAAACAACCATTTTATCCGAATGGCAAAGGACAGATGGAAAGACCAATCTTATATGCTTTATCGTCTGAGCAGGGAGCAACGCTCACGATTGTTGTTGCCTCTTGGCGAGAGACTGAAGCAAGACGTAAAACGATATGCAGCTGAAAACGGATTGCATGATGTTGCTGCACAAAGGGAAAGCTACGGACTATGCTTCACGGAGGGAAAATCATACAGCGAGTTTCTGAGAGAGGAACTGCCGGAAGTGGACGCCTTATCGGGAGGTGAGGTAATAGATGAAAGAGGCAATAAAGTGGGAACCCATAACGGTTATCCTTTTTATACGATAGGTCAATGGAAAGGCTTGAATACAACAGAAAAGCTCTATGTCCGCAAACTCATTCCGCAAAGCAATACAATAATAGCCGGCAAGAAAGAGGATTGTTTCGCAAAGCATCTCCATTTGAAGGATATTCACATTCACCAAATGGAGAAAGTCCTATCTTCCTCTTCGCAACAACGCTTCCTTATCAAGATAAGAGGTAAGGACGAAGGAACTTTCGGTTTTCTCTACATGACCGGCAATAACGATAAGACGATTGACACCATGCAAATTCCCGAAAGCATACGCATAGACTTTGAACAACCAGTCTTTGCTCCCATGGCAGGACAAGATGCTGTGGTTTACGACGGACAAGACACCATTGTACTCGGCGGCACAATCGCTCCAATGCTGTAAAATACAGACAGAGGCAATGATATTCGCATTGCATTCGAACTCTGTGAAGGATTTCTTATTGTGGAATCAGAGATATTGCAGAAAAACTCGCCACTTCAAATTCTTGATTTCGATGATGAGAGTGTAAAAGCATTCACTCGCAAATCGTTCAGGAGACTTTATGAATAGGTTTTTGCGATATGACCGATGGCGTTTATATCACCATGCTCGGAGCACAACGAAGAAATTGATAAGCGAGTAATTCGTTGGAAAGCTTCAAACATCACGAAATAGAAGAAGTCGAGTCAACAATTTTTGTGCGGTTTCTTTTGTTTTTTATCTCTATTATTCATTACAGCTCGCAGATTTACCGCATTTCACGAGAGTTTAGTCGTCAAAAAGTATCTGAAATTGAAAAATATTTCGGTGTTTATCAGTGTGTTGCGATAAATCGTCAAGAAAAGTTGCCGAAAAATTTGGTGGGTATTGGTTTTTGGTGTACCTTTGCACTCGTTTTCATAAGGATGAATGTTTGATAGCCTCCTTAGCTCAGTTGGTTAGAGCACATGACTGTTAATCATGGGGTCTTAGGTTCAAGTCCTAAAGGGGGCGCTTCAAAGAAAGGAGAAAAGAGATTTGGGTTACCAAATCTCTTTTCTTTTTATACCGTTGCGAATAAGTTCCGAACGAATTTCAATCAGGCTGTTGCTTTAATTCTCTTGTTGATATAGTGATTGGAAAAGATGATATAGAGCAGCGTTATTGCAATGTTGATTACAGCAATCGAAGTCGATATTCCTATTGCTCCGAATTTTTCCGCCGAAAGTGAGTAGAGCAAATATCCTGCAAAGGCTCCGCATACGGAAATAACCATCGGTATATGTGTTTTCTCGAAATAGGTGAAATAATTGAAGTAATATAGGATTAGTGCTGCGAAGACCTGCGAAAGCAGTAGCATAGGCAGGTAGCTTGTTATCTCTCCGTAATTGCGAGGGAAGATATTCCATTGCAAAAGCAGGTATGAACCGAACCAGATGAAAATGGAAAGCAGCAAAAGTACGGATAAGATTATTTTTGCATTGCGGTCATTTTTCTTTTTAAGGGTTTGAAGGTTCTTTTCTCCGAGAAAATCAGGCAACCATACGAAATTGAACGATTGAAAGACGATTAAAGGTATTGTTGCCAAAAGAGTGGCAAGGTTATAAGCCCCCATGGCTTCGCTTCCGCAGTAAAGCATGATGAATTGTTTGTCTCCGAAGTTCACAACCGAGTTTACAAGTCCCACAAAACTTAGCGGCAAGCCTATTTTCAATGCTCGAAGTATGTAATCCTTGCGATACTTGCACCAAATCTCTTTTATGAAACTTCTTGCGAACACACAGCACAACAGGAACTCCGTTACGTATGTTATGCTCAAACGGAGCAAAACCTTATCGGTATCTTTGCTGAGATACAATACCGTTATAACGGCAATATTACAGACAAACATCCTTATCAGATTGAAGGCTTGTATATTCTTTATCTTCTTTGCCGATATGAAATAATAGGTAAGAAAATTGGAGAATATCATCGAGGCGAGTGCAATGAAGAGATACGGACGATAAGACCTGTAATCGAATTGCACATCTTTGCTGTTGTTGACGATATTGAAGAAAGCATAGTCGGCATCGGTGATATAGAACAATGCAAATATGAATGCAAGAAACCCGAACAGACTTATGCTTAATGTGAACAGCATGGAAGCATTGTCTTTCCTGTTTTCCGATGTCTCGATGTATAGTTTGGGTAAAGCACTGTGGTATCCGAGGTTGAGAATGACAGAGCAAGTCATCGCAAAGTTGTAGAGATAGCCGTAAACGCCGAAGTCGTTCTTTGTCATCAGGTGTAGAAAAACCGGAATGAGCAGGAAATTGGCTCCTCTGACCAATACATCGGTTGAGAAAAGCGATAGGCTCTTTTTGATTACGGGATTTTGCAGAAGCGATTTGAAAGAAAGCATACCGGTTTACTTTATTATTATCGCCTTTACCCTGCTTCCGGTAAGCCTACCATTGAGTTTCTCGCACAATTCGCTGCGAATCATCATCAACTCTGTTTTCAAAGCAGGCGAATTGACATAAACGTAAAGTGTCTTGTTTTCGACAAAAACCTTTTTGGTCAGTTTCTTCACCAAATCGCCGGTCAGGTCTTCCCATGCAGCAATTATTTCCGCCGCATTGAAGTCCGAAGGTATTTCATGCTCATCGAACCATGATTGCAAGACGTTTTTCAATGGCAGTTCTTTTGCTTCCGCAGCTCCTCTCTTCTTTTTCCCGTAATTGTTATACTTCCCGTTCCGATAAATCATAGTCTGAATATTTTTGTCCGCTCTTTCAGTGCTTCGTCTATAAGCGTTTCTATTCTGTCGGGGTGAGTGTCCGTTATGAATACCTGACCGAATTGCTCTTTCTTCAAGAGTTGCAGCAGCGTATTGACTCTGTTGAAATCCAATTTGTCGAAAATGTCATCTATCATGATGATTGGCTTTTCCCTGAGTTTGTTGCAAAGGTAGTCGAACTGTGCAAGTTTCAATGCAAGCAGGTAAGTCTTTTGCTGACCTTGCGAACCGAAGTTCTTTATCGGGTTTTGCGATAAGCAAAACAACAAATCATCTTTGTGAATGCCTGTTGTGGTGTAGCCGACAGCCAAATCCTTGTCTCTGTTTCGAAGCAATAAGTCCGACAAATTACCTTCGTATGTTTTGTATTCTATGCTTACCGCTTCCCTGTCGCCGCTTATATGACTGTAATATGCCGAAAAGGGCGTGGCGAAATCGACAAAAAATTCTTTTCTTTTTCTTTGGATTTCCTCGGCATAGGAAGTAATCTGATCTTCTGTTATCTGCAAACTTATCATATCGAGACAGCCGCCTGCCTTATGGTCTTTCAACATGCGGTTTCTTTGAGCCACCGCCTTATTGTAGCGTATCAGTGTTTTCAGATAGAGCTTATCTTGTTGTGAAACGGTAATGTCGATGAATTTCCTTCTCGATTCGCTGCTGCCGTCTATCAAACTATGGTCGTTGGGAGTGATGATTACTGCCGGCAATCTGCCGATATGGTCGGAATGTCTTTGATATGCCTTATCGGAATGCCGCATTATTTTTTTCCCGTTCTTTTGCAATGAACAGAGATAGTTTTCCGTCGTATTGTTACCCTCGTATAATCCGCTGATCGAGAAGAAGTCTTCGCCTTTCTTTATGGAATCGAAATCGTTTTGACCGAAATAGCTTTTGCAGAAACTGAGGTAGTGTATGGAATCCAAGATATTGGTTTTCCCAACGCCGTTATCCCCCACGAAGCAGTTGATTGCCGCAAAGTCTTCGTCAAAAGAGGAGATGTTCTTAAAGTTCGCTATTTTCAGATGCTTCAAGTACATAATTCCTTATTTCTTCCATTAACCACATAGGCGTGGAGGTTGCTCCGCTTATGCCTATGGTCTCATATTTTCGCATTTCCGCCAAGTCTATGTCCTGTTTGCCGGAAATGAAATAGGTCTCCTGTTTGTGGTCTTTGCAGAGACGGAACAGATATTTTCCGTTTGATGAATGTCTGCCGCTGACAAACAATACCGCATCCACGCTGTCGGCAAATTCCAACAGGGTTTTGCTTCTTGCCCCGACTCTTTTGCAAATGCTGTCCGTAACGAATAAATTCTCCTCATTGTCGTTCGCTTTCATTCTCCGGCGTATCTGTTCGACCAAGAACATGAAGTCTTCTCTGCTTTTTGTGGTCTGAGAAAATATATGCAGGGGTTTGGTGAAGTCTATATCGTTCAAATCCTCTGTTTTGCTTACCACTATGGCGGTATTGTCGGTTTGCCCTTCCAAGCCTACGACTTCCGCATGTCCTTTCTTACCGAAAATCACTGTTTGGCCTCCGCATTCCTTCATCTCCAAGTAGCCTTTCCTCACATCTTTCTGTAATTTAAGCACAATAGGACACGTGGCATCTATAATGCTGATATGGTTTTCTTCGGCAGTCTTATAAGTAGAAGGAGGCTCGCCGTGAGCCCGTATCATGACCTTGCAATCTTTCAAGTTGCTCAAATCTTCCTTGTCTATTATGCGAAGTCCCAGCCTTTTCAGCCTATCGACCTCTTCGCTGTTATGCACAATGTCTCCTATGCAGTAAAGCTCCTTCTCTTGTTTCAATTCCCTTTCGCAGGTCTCTATCGCCGATACCACACCGAAGCAGAAACCTGCATTTTCTTCTATTTCGACCTTCATAAATCTTTGTTTGAAATACGATTTACGGAGAAACAACTTACGGCAATCAAACCGCAGGTCTCCGAATCGTGTTACTCAAAGTCCCAATGAACTGCAAAGGTAATTATTTTCGTAATTTCGCAGCCAAATTTCGAGCCATGATCGATTTCAAAACAGTAACTCCGCAAGACAGATTGCTCTTCGAGTGGTTTCATGACCTTATGCCGCAAATCAAAAATGCGGAATCCTCGCTTGCCAATCTTTGTGCGTATTCATTTCTGTACCATGGGGAATATGCAGTGGTAGAAGACTGCCTTGCCGCAAGGATATATTTCGATGAAAAAACAGTCTGCTACCATTATCCCTTGGGAGAGGGAAACAAAAACGAGGTTTTGAAACTATTGAAAGAAGATGCACGTGAAAGAGGCTTTATCATGATGCTTATATGCGGCGATACAGTGCCGCCGGAAAGCATTCAGGGAGCATTCGAACCCGTTTTGAGACGTGATTTCTTCGATTACCTGTATTTGAGGGAGGACTTGCAAAATCTCAAAGGAAGGAAGTATCAACCGAAACGCAACCACATAAACAAATTCAAGTCGCTTTACGATTGGGAATTTGAAGTCGTGAAGCCGGAAAACGTATCGGAATGTCTTGCCTTCGAGAATAAATGGATAGAAGAGGCTGCTTTGCGACACCCTGAACTTCTGTCGGATTATCGAAAGGAAAGGAAAATTGTCGAATACCTGCTTTCCAATATGGAGGAATTGGGCATTTTTGCAGGCATGATAAGAGTTGACGGAAATATTGCGGCATTCAGCATAGGCAGTCGCATAAACAGTGAAACGTTCGACACCCATATAGAAAAGGCGAACCGCAACCTCGAAGGTTCGTTCGCCATGATAAACCAACAAATGGCAGAACACCTGCCCTCAAACTTCATTTACATAAATCGTGAAGAAGACCTCGGCTTGGAGGGCTTGCGAAAAGCAAAGGAGAGCTACCATCCGCTCGGACTGATTGAGAAATACATTGTAACCATACGTTGAAACGCTGCAAAAAGCGTCGATTTACCGTGAGGTAGATAAGTCTGAGCCCGAGAAAACCTCACCGGAAAATAAAAAAAGCGGTGCGGAAGAAATTTTCCTCGGAGTATATGGTGAGAAAAAGGGGCTTTTTGCGATATAAAAAGGGGCTTTTCTATACTCAAAAAGGGGCTTTTCATGGTGTAAAAAGCCCCTTTTTCGATACTTAAGCTCCGAGAAAAAAATTTTTACATGAGGATTTATCCGATTTTGCACAAGGAGAACAGTCGAAACATCGTTCGTCGGAGGGTTTTATCGCCTATACTCTCCCTATACTCTCGGTTGAGAAATACATGCTACCCCGAGACATTGCAAGAAATGTCGATTTCCGCATTCTGATACGCATGCGGAAACACTCGGGATACAAAGCAGATAAACACATACGGAAAAGCACAAGAACAAAATGCCGAAAGAAAAAAGCAAAGCGGCGAAAGAATTTTTCCTTTCGCCGCTTTGCTTTACCGAAACGGTCATACGTTTTATGATATGGCTCTGATTATATCTTCTTTTGATATGACTTGGTCGTAAATACCCTTTCCTATGTCTTCCAAGAGTACGAAATTGCAGTGTCCGTTCTTGTTCTTTTTGTCGTTGTTCATGTAATCGAACAATTCGGGTATGGCATCGGAGATTTTCTCTATTTCGTAATAGGTGGAAAGGTAGTTCTGCAAAAGTTTTCGATTATCGACCCCTATGTCTTTTGAAAGAGTGGCGGCGTAATACATTCCCGAGGCTACGGCTTCTCCGTGCAGTAAATCCTTGCCGTTTTCCAATGCAAGGCTTTCGATGGCATGGCCTATGGTATGACCGAAGTTTAGGAGTTTCCTTTCAAACCTGTCGAACTTGTCTTGTTTGACTATGTTCTGTTTTATCTTTATGCACTGTTTGATGAACCTCCGGTCGGTTCCGATTTTCAAAGGAGATGTTTGCATCATTGCGAGAGCAAGGGCTTTGTCCGAAATCAAAGCGGTTTTCAACATTTCGACGGCTCCGTTTTCTATTTGTCTTGCAGGCAGCGTTTTCAAAAATTCATTGTCTATGCAAACGAGTTCTGCCTCATGGAACAAACCTATCTGGTTCTTTACGTTTCGCACATTCAAGCCGCATTTGCCTCCTATGGCTGCATCAACCATGGCAAGTGTCGTGGTTGGGATAAGATAGGTTCCTATGCCCCTTTTGAAGGTACCGGCTACGAAGTTGGCAATATCGCAGACTACCCCGCCGCCCAAGGCAATCAACTTGGTGTCTCGGTCGGCTCCTTGCTCCATAAGGGCTTCTATAATCGATTGATAGGTTCCGAGGTCTTTGGAGTTTTCTCCGGGTTCCAATTCTATGATTTGTGCCTCGCTTAAAGAGCCGACATTATAAATCAAATTCGGCAAACAATGTTCCAAAGTATTGCCATCGGCAATTATTATACATTGCAATCGGGGATTTTGGCTAAGATGTTTCTCCAATAATCCGAGACTTGCTATTCTTTCCATGATTTTATTGTCCGTATTTTGTCAAAAACTGTATTCGCATCAGTCTTACTTCTTCCTTTGTGTATTCGTTCTCTCCGAGTTCCTCCAATACTTCGTCCACATCATCTGTTTCCATGTCCATAAGGGCTGCATTTATTTCTTCCTGATGTTCCGGATCTATGTTTTCTTCGATGTAGTAGCTTATATCGAGTTTTGTGCCTGAGGAGACTATGCTTTCTATCTCTGTAAGCAACTCATCGACATCCATGTTCTTCGATTCGGCTATGCTTTCCAAAGGGAGTTTTTTGTCAATGCTTTTTATGATGAAGACTTTCAACCCCGACTTGTTGACGACAGACTTGATTACCAAATCCTGTGGTCGTGTTATATCGTTTGCTTCGACGTAAGACTTTATTGCTTCGATGAATGGCTTGCCATATTTTTGTGCCTTATGAATTCCTACGCCTGTGATATTCTTTAATTCCTCCGAAGTTATAGGATATTGCACGCACATATCCATAAGAGAACGGTCTTCGAATATCACATACGGAGGTAATCCCCCTTCCTTATCCGCAGTCTGTTTACGTATCTCCTTTAACATATTGTACAAAACAGGGTCGGAAGAAGCATTCGAGCCGCTGACCGGTTGTGCTTCTTCGCTATCTTCGCTGAAATCCCTATCCATGGGAACCTGTATCGGGAAAGGTCGCTTCAAGAAGTCGACACCCTCCTGCGTAAGTTTCAGTTGTCCGTATTTTTCAATGTCTTTTTTCAGGAGATTCTTGATGATGCAAACCCTTGCAACGGCTTTCCAAAAGGTTTCGGGATACTCCTTTCCGGCTCCGAAGACATCCAACTTGTGATGTCGGTTTGTTTTTATCTCTGCCGTGATTTCGCCTATCAGAATCTTGACTATATACGCAGGTTTGTATTGTTCTTTGGTCTCGATTACCACATTGATGAATTCTTTTACGGCATCGGTTGCCTCGATAAGAGGTTTGGGGTGAACGCAATTATCGCAACTTCCGCAGTTCTCCTTTTCGTAATCTTCCCCGAAGTATTTCAATAAAATCTTACGCCTGCACTGAGAACTTTCTGCGTATGATACGGTTTCGTCTATCAGTTGCTGGGTAACCTCTCTTTCGGACACGGGTTTGTCGGTAAGGAATTTTTCCAACTTTTCCATGTCCTTCTCGGCGTAAAAGGCAATGCAGATTCCCTCTCCGTCGTCCCGACCTGCTCTTCCTGTCTCTTGGTAGTACCCTTCAAGGCTTTTCGGCATGTCGTAATGTATTACATATCGCACATCCGGCTTATCTATTCCCATACCGAAAGCTATCGTTGCGACAATCACGTTTATCTCTTCACGTATGAACATATCCTGATTTGCCGCCCGCATGCCTGCGTCCAAGCCTGCATGATATGGTAAAGCTTTTATGCCGTTGACGACGAGTGTTTCGGTCAATTCTTCCACCTTTTTACGGCTGAGACAATAGATTATGCCGCTTTGAGCCTGATGATTGTTGATGAACCGTATGATTTCCTTATTCAGTTGCATCTCATCTTTCGGCTTGGGTCTTATTTCATAGTACAGGTTCGGTCTGTTGAAAGAACTGATGTATATTTTGGCATCTTGGATTTCGAGATTCTTCAATATATCCTGTTGAACCTTCGGAGTGGCTGTTGCCGTCAGTGCAATTATGGGAATTTCTCCCGAAATATTCTGTATTATAGGGTGTATCCGTCTGTATTCCGGACGGAAGTCGTGTCCCCATTCGGAAATGCAATGTGCTTCATCTATCGCATAGAAACTTATATGTATGCTTTGCAGCAGTTCTATGTTCTCTTGTTTGTTCAAAGACTCGGGAGCTACATATAATATTTTGGTTCGTCCGTTCAAAAGGTCGTCCCTGACTTGTGCTATTTCATGTCGGTTAAGCGTTGAATTGAGAAAATGAGCAATAGCAGGATTGGTGCTTACGCTTCTGACGAAATCGACTTGGTTTTTCATCAAAGAAATCAATGGAGAAATGACAATAGCCGTGCCTTTCGAAATCAAAGCGGGTAATTGATAGCACAGGCTTTTGCCGCCTCCTGTCGGCATAATGACGAAAACATCTTCGCCATCAAGCAATGACGTTATGATTTTCTCTTGATTACCTTTGAATTTATCGAATCCGAATAATCTTTTCAGTGCCGAATTGATGTCCTCCTTGAAATCAGGCTTCAATGTATCAATATGCTTCATCAGATATTTTGTAACTTTGCTGCCAAAATGTTGAGCGAGCTTGTTCTGGTTTTGAGTATGTAAAAGTACGACTTTTTTCGCACAGAACAGGTGTTTTGAATGAAAAATATAATGGTGAAAAGCGATATCGAGATTTTAGAAACAGCAAAACAGACAATTAGAACAGAGGTAGTCTGCATTGAAAACCTGCTGAACCATGTCGATGAGGAGTTCGTGGAAGTAGTAAAACTTTTGTTCGCCTGCAAAGGCAGGGTTGTCGTAAGCGGTATAGGCAAAAGTGCTTTGATAGGCAACAAAATCGTTGCGACATTAAATTCGACAGGAACGCCTTCCATATTCATGCACGCCGCAGAGGCAATACATGGCGATTTGGGAATGATTCAACCGGAGGATGTGGTGATTTGCATTTCAAAGAGCGGGAATACTCCGGAGATAAAGGTACTTGTCCCATTGATAAAGGCAATGGGCAACAAGTTGATTGCAATGGTGGGAAGCGAAGATTCGTATCTCTCGAAGAGTGCGGACTATAAAATAAGTTGTTTTGTCGAAAAGGAGGCCTGTCCGAATAATCTTGCTCCCACATCGAGTACCACGGCTCAGCTGGTCATGGGAGATGCTTTGGCTGTATGCCTCTTGTTTTGCAGAAACTTCACTGCGGCGGATTTTGCAAAGTATCACCCGGGAGGAAGTCTCGGAAAGAGGCTTTATCTCAAAGTCGGAGATTTATACCCGAGGAATGAAAGACCGTGTATCTCCAAAAACACATCGATAGCCGAAAGCATAATGGAGATTTCCGGCAAGCGATTGGGTTGTGCCGTCATTACCGAAAATGACAAGGTTGTCGGGATAATAACCGATGGGGACTTGCGTCGCATGTTGAACAACAATGAGGTGATAGATACTCGAAAGCAAAAGGCTGAAAGTATAATGACGAGAAACCCTAAGTGCATAAATGCGGAGGCATACGCCGTGGAGGCTTTCAATATCATGCAACAATGGCATATCACACAGTTGGTCGTTACAGACAATGACAACAAATATTTGGGTATTGTCCATATTCATGACCTAATCAGCGAAGGTATCATATAGCAAACAAATTACAATCTACGATGAAACATAGAGCAGGTTTCGTAAATATAATAGGTAATCCCAATGTGGGCAAATCGACATTGATGAATGCCCTTGTAGGCGAAAAAGTAAGCATCATAACACGCAAATGTCAAACCACACGGCATAGAATTCTGGGCTTGGTGAACGGAGAAGATTTCCAGATAGTTTTTTCGGATACCCCCGGCATACTTAATCCCCATTACAAATTACAACAATGTATGTTGCAACAAGTGGAAGGGGCATTGTCCGATGCAGATGTCTTTCTCGTCGTTACGGATATGGGCGAAGAAATAAAGAACAAGAACATCTATGAAAAGATATGCCGCAGCAATATTCCTGTGATAGTCGTAATCAATAAGATAGATTTGGCTTCTCAGGAGAAAGTTAACGAAGTAATCGAACATTGGCAGAAAGAAATTCCGAGAGCCGAAGTCGTCCCTTGCAGTGCGTTGCATTCGATGGGTATGGAAAGGGTGATGGAATTGGTGAAAAGCCATTTGCCGGAATCGCCTGCCTACTATGACAAGGAAATGCTGACCGACCGAAGTATGAGATTCATAGTGAGCGAAATCATACGTGAGAAGATATTGTTGTTCTATGACAAAGAAATCCCTTATTCCACTGAAGTGGCAATAGAAGAGTTCAAAGAAGATGAGCAAATAAACCGTATAAAAGCTGTTATCTATACCGAGAGAGAAAGCCAAAAGAAAATCCTCATCGGTAAAGGCGGAAGTATGATAAAGAAAGTGGGAACGGAGGCAAGAAAAGACATAGAAGCGTTCACGGAAAAGAGATGTTTCTTGGAATTGCTTATCAAAGTGAAGAAGGATTGGCGAAACAGCGAACGGGATTTGCAAATCTTCGGGTATGAATCCAAGAAATAAATCCGGCAGGTTCGATATTCTGATTATCGGAGGTGGTGCCGCAGGTTTGATGGCGGCGGTACGTTTGTGCGGTACAGGAAAAAGGGTTCTCGTTTTGGAGAAAATGAGACAAGCAGGGCTGAAACTGCGTATCACCGGCAAGGGAAGATGCAACCTTACAAACACTTTGCCAATCAATGACTTCCTTCCACACTGTTCAAACGGCGAAAGAAATTTGCGAAACGCCGTTTCATTTTTCTCGAATCAAGATACGATAAATTTTTTCGAAGACTTGGGATTGCCCCTTGTTGAAGAGAGAGGACACAGAGTATTTCCACGCAGCGGCAAAAGCCTTGATGTATTTCTTTCATTGGTCAGGAAAATCGAAGCCTCGAAGAATGTCGATTTGGTTTGCAACAAGGGCGTGGAAAGAATATTGATTGAGAACAATGCTGTCAGGGGTGTAAGGTGTTTTGACGGTGATGTGTTTTATGCCGACAAAGTATTGCTTTGTTGCGGCGGAGAATCTTACCCTGCCACAGGTTCAAATGGAGATGGCATAAGACTTGCGTATCAGTCCGGACACAAAATCACTCCCACAATGCCGGCTTTGGTCGGAATAAGGACAAAAATCGCACACCCTGCAAGTTTGCAAAATTATACCGTAAAGAATGTGCAGGTTTGCATTCTTGATGATAAAGGAAAAATATTGGAGAGTGATTTCGGGGATATGAGTTTGGACGAATACGGGCTTGCAGGACCTGTCATATTGCGGCTGAGTCGTAAGATTGCAGAAAGGCTTTACAAAAAGGAAAGACTGTTCGTATCCGTGGATATGAAGCCCAAATTGAGCGAAGAAAAACTCAAAAAAGAAATAAGCAGGGTTTTGCAAGAACGAGTCGGACAAAGTGCGGATAATATTTTGAGAGCATGGTTGCCCGAACCCCTCGTACGGGATTACAAGTTTTGGTTGAAAAAACAGAAAGAGAGCTTGGAAGTGCAGAAACACAGGCTCGGCAACGCAGAAGCGATAATGCTATACCTCAAACACAACAAAGATGAGATAATAGGGGATATGGGTTGGTATGAAGCCATAGTTACCAAAGGCGGAGTGGACTTATCACAGATTGATTGCCGAAGCATGCAATCGAAAATAGTAAAAGGATTGTACTTTGCCGGTGAAGTGCTGGATTTCGATGGAGATACAGGCGGCTTTAATCTGCAAACAGCTTTTTCGACAGCCGCTTTGGCTTGCAGCAACATGCAATAAACAGCGTATGAAAAGAATTCTGTTTTTTATTTCTGCAATGTTGTTCGTTATATGCGGACTTTCGCAAGTAAAATATGCACCCATAGACAAAAGGGACTTGGAAAGAGCAGGCAGATTGCTTATGCAGGAGAGATTTTCAGGAATTTTGTCCGACAATTACCTCTCTATGGGATTCATGGATTTCGGACCCGTAGAGCGTTTTGCAAGCTATAATCCCGTGGAGGGTGTAAGACTGAGATTAAGTGGCAGAACCAATTCCAAATTCAGCAAAAGATTTGGTCTCAAGTGGCTTGTGGCATACGGAACGGAGGACAAAAAAATCAAATACGGACTTTCAGCCGGCATAAGCCTCAAACGCAAGCCGGCTTCTGTTTATGCTTTTCCAGCCAATGCTTTGACCCTTTCATACGAAGACAACACTTATATGCCTAATACAGCAAATTATGATGTGCTTTACTATTCCTTCGCTCCATGGAGGAACTACTACCTTTCCTATAACCGTAAAATTTCGATAACATACCTTTACGAATTACGTTCGGGTCTCGGATTTTCTCCTGCCGTGGGACTTCGCAATCTTTATTCCAATGTTTACTATGACGGGGAAACGAGTTTTGAGACACTTGATAAAGATTACTCATATTTGAACGCAGGAATGGAAATATTTTTCCGTCCATTACGGAAACGAAAGAACAAAAAAAGTCTGAACTCCCGCTTGAACGAACTCCCGACAAACCTTTCTGCGAATTACACACACAACTTTCTTTTGAATGATTACAGGAAATCATACGGCACAGTATCGTTTACAATATCCGAAAGACTGTTCATAGGGAAAAGAATGGCAACAGATATAATGTTGAAAGGCGGAAAGATAATAGGAAATACTAACCAAGGGCTTTATTTCACCCCTATGCAATCTTTCGGAATAATATCAGATACTTATGGTTTCAACCTTCTTGCTTTCGATAAGCGGTTTTACAGAAAAGAATACATACAATGTTTTCTGCAAATAAACTCAGGAGGATTTTTCTCCGACATGATACCTTTTTTGAAACAATACAGAATGAACGAATTCGTATATGGCAAAGCACTATACGGCGAATACAAACCATATTACGAAATCGGCATGGGTGTGGATAACATATTGTCATGTCTTGGCGTGGAAATAATACGTTCCTTCTCTACGGAAGAAGACGTACACGGCGGATACTGGGGTTGCAGGCTGAGATTGAAGTATTAGAAAGCACCTTTCACTCAATATTACCTTAAAACCAAAAATCGAATCGGATTTCGTACACATTTTTTAGTCATTACAAACTCAAAAAGGAGTAATCACGGCGAAACCAATCTTCAAGCATTTGCCACGAAAACTTTTGTGATAAGATTGTAAGAGGAATGGCAAATGTCTTTCGCAATTCGACAAAACGTATTGCAGGATAACGTGAAAACAATCAATATTTTGACGAACGTAGGTTACGTATTGCTTCCAAAAACTTTGTTGACGGATTTATATGCCATTCTTCCATTTGTTGCGTAATGCTTTTGTACATCTTGGGTATAGAAAATGATGACACGCTTGCCACGGATTTATCTGACGACAACCTTTATGATTCGATTATCCGCAAGTCCTTGTCGCGTAATGAGGGAAATTGTACATTTGGTTTCATGATTAAATGGGTAACGAAGGTAAATATAGGCATTTTCAAACTCGAAGCAGAAAGTGAAATTCCCTTTTTGTTTCGCTTACATCGTTATTCTCTTTCTGCTATAAAGCATTATCGGTAAAATGAACTCAAGAAGGCTATCAAATTCCGGACAAAATAAAGCGACAACCTATTAAAAGTCGCCGCTTTCCACAATTAACCCACTATTTTTGTGATCTAGCCAGGATTCGAACCTGGGACCTACTGCTTAGAAGGCAGTTGCTCTATCCAGCTGAGCTACTAGACCCCTCAAAAAAAAGAACCAGTCCCATGGTTCTTTTGTCGGGGTAGCAGGATTCGAACCTGCGGCCTCCACATCCCAAATGTGGCGCGATAACCGGACTACGCTATACCCCGTTTTACCTTTCCCCAACCACTCGTTTCGGAAAGACTGCGGAGAGAGGGGGATTCGAACCCCCGGTACCCTTATTCGAGTACGACAGTTTAGCAAACTGTTGGTTTCAGCCACTCACCCATCTCTCCAATTCCATTCAACCCTAACGGTTACGTGTGAATTGGGATTGCAAAATTACATTTTTTCTCCGACATACCAAATCTTTTTCCATGAAAAATGAAAATTAAATTCTATCTCACAAAATATCAGTCGATTAAAATCGCATGTAATTCCATTCAAATCGAGAAATAAAGCGTACATCAAGCAATTCATACCTTGGCTTTTGTTCTTGCGACAATCAAAATACGGCATTCATAGAGCAAATACATCGGAAGAGAGACCAAAATCAATGTAAAGACATCCGGCGGAGTTATTATAGCCGAAACAACAAGAATAACCACAAAAGCATGTCTGCGATAATGCCTCAAAAAATCGACCGTTAATACATTCTTTTAGCTAAAATGAATGCTTGTTTTGCCGAAACGCACATGGATTTGTCCGAAAATAGGGAGAAATCGCACAATAGGAAAAAGGTGGCGACGTTTCAGTGAAACTCTTCCGCCGTTTGGCTGAATCGAATCGCCGTTCCACTAAAATAAAACGCCGAAAGAATTTTCTCAATCGGCGTTTGGTTGTGGTTGAATCGGCGTTTCGGTGGCGGCAGGCATTGCTTGTGAACAAATTGTGAGGTTTTTCGTTTTGATATACCGTATATATTCGTACCTTTGCAAGGAAATTCATAATACAGACTGATGACAAAACAGAAGAAAGAAGCGGAAGTGCTTTCCAAGATAGCTGTCGAAGCCATAAAGTCCAAGAAAGGCAGGCAGATAACATTGATTGATTTTGACGGAGTGGAAGGTTCGTTGTTTGAATACTACGTTCTTTGTACTGCCAATTCGCCTTCTCATGTCGATGCTTTGGCAGACGAAATCGAAAGGCAGGTCAGGGAGATGACAGGCATAAAACCCCGCAGGGTAGAGGGCTTGCAGAATTGTCAATGGGTGTTGTTGGATTATTTTGACGTTGTGATACATGTTTTCTTGGCTGAAACGAGAGAGTTCTACAACATAGAGGCGATGTGGAAAGACGTTAAACAAATTCATTTCGAGGACGAAGAGTAGTATGGCAGGCAAACAAAACAATAAAGGTGGAAGACCTTTGGGCGGAGGTAAGTTCAAGTTCAACCTGTATTGGATTTACTTTTTGGTTCTCCTTACTTTGGGTGTGGTATGGTTCACCGGTGATGGCGAAAGTGCGATAAGCAAGGATATAAAGTGGGACAGATTGCAGAAGGTGCTGCTCGATAAGGATTACTCCAAGATAAATATTGTCAATAAGGAGTTTGCGGAGGTCTATATCAAGCCCGACAAAATCAAAAACGACAATGATTACAAGGATTTGAAACCGAAGCCGGGGTTTTTGTCCGACGGTTCCGATGTAAGCAAAGGTTTCTATATTTATAAGTTCGTCAATTACGATGATTTTCGCGAACAGTTGAAGACGGTGGAGAATCAATGGATTGCAAAGGACACCGTGGGCATCGAAAGCGAGTTGAAGAAGCAGGAAATCATTGCCAATCTCAGAATAAACGTCGAAAGCGAGACGAGAAAGAGTTTTTTTGGTGAAAATTCCATGTTTCTCTTCTCTCTGATTATAATGCTCGTTATATGGTTCGTCTTTTTCAGAATGATGAGAAACAGTTCTTCCGGAGGCGGAATGGGCGGTGGTATATTCAATGTGGGAAAAAGTAAGGCGAGACTTTATGATAAGGATAATGATGTGAAGGTTACCTTTGCCGATGTCGCAGGTCTGGAGGGTGCGAAGGTGGAGGTGAAGGAGATTGTGGACTTTCTCAGAAATCCGTCGAAATATACGCAACTCGGAGGCAAAATTCCGAAAGGTGCGTTGCTCGTAGGTCCTCCGGGAACGGGAAAAACCTTGTTGGCAAAGGCTGTTGCGGGTGAAGCAAAGGTGCCGTTCTTTTCACTTTCTGGCAGTGATTTTGTGGAGATGTTTGTCGGAGTGGGGGCTTCCCGCGTAAGGGATTTGTTCAAGACTGCAAAGGAGAAGGCTCCGTGCATAATCTTTATAGACGAGATTGATGCAATAGGCAGGGCAAGGGGAAAGAATTTGGCTTCCGGCTCAAATGATGAGAGAGAGAATACATTGAACCAACTCTTGACCGAGATGGACGGCTTCGGAACAAATGCGGGTGTGATAATACTTGCTGCCACGAACAGGGCTGACATATTGGATAAAGCATTGCTGCGTGCCGGCAGGTTCGACAGGCAGATACATGTGGAATTGCCCGATGTGGAGGAAAGAAAAGCCATATTCAAGGTGCATACGAAGAACCTTAAATACGATGATAAGGAGGTGGATATAGATTTCCTTGCGAAACAAACGCCGGGTTTTTCAGGTGCGGATATTGCCAACTTGTGTAATGAAGCTGCGTTGATAGCTGCGAGAAACGATAAGAAGATTATCGGTAAGCAGGACTTCCTTGATGCCGTGGATAGGATTATAGGCGGATTGGAAAAGAAGACAAAGATAATCAAGCCTAAGGAAAAACGTACCATTGCTTATCATGAAGCGGGGCATGCTTCTGTCAGTTGGCTTTTGGAGCATGCAAACCCTTTGGTAAAGGTTACAATAGTGCCGCGAGGTTCTGCTTTGGGTGCTGCATGGTATCTTCCGGAGGAACGACAGATTACAACCACGGCTCAGTTGATGGATCAAATGGTTTCTTTGCTCGGAGGACGTGCGGCAGAAGAGTTGGTATTCGGAGAGGTTTCCACCGGTGCATTGAACGATTTGGAAAGAGTAACCAAACAGGCTTATGCAATGGTTGTCTATTACGGTTTGGATAAGGAAATCGGTAATTTGAGTTTCTACGACTCGACGGGGCAGAGCGAATACGGCTTCCAGAAACCGTTCAGTGAGAAGACGGCGGAGAAAATCGATGAAAGAATACATGGAATGGTTGAGCAAGCGTATGCAAAAGCCAAGTCAATATTGTCGGAGAACAGAGAGAAGTTGGACGCTTTGGCGGCTATACTTATAGAAAGAGAAGTCATATTCAGAGAGGACGTGGAGAAAATTTACGGAAAGCGTCCTTGGAGTGATGAGCTCGAGAAAGCCAAAGATGTTTCTTCAAAAGAAAATACCAAGGAGGACGAATAGCAAATGAAAGGCAGTTCCGGAAAGGAAAAAGTTTTGAAACTGTTGAGAGCGGCTCTGCTTGAAAGAGAAGGAAAAGCTGCTTTTAGCACGATGAATTATCCGGAGATGTATTGTCCTTTGCCAGATGAACCGCTTATGGTATTTGCCGAAAAGTTCGTAAAGGGCAAAGGTAAGTTTGTTTATTGTGCAGACGAAAATGAGTTTATAAATAATCTGCGTAATTTGGTGGCTTATCGCAAGTGGAATAAGGTTGTTTCATTTTCTCCGAGCCTTCAATCATATCTTGCCAAGTTCGGATTGAAGACTTTTATTGATGATGAGGATACAACAGTCGGAATAGGACTTTGTCAATCCATTATAGCTCGGACAGGCAGCATAATAATAAGTTCAACGCAGGGAGCCGGTACTCATTTGCGACATTTTACGCCGATAATGGTGCTTATTGCTTTCGAATCTCAGATACAGGAGAATTACAAAATGACGCTTGAAAATATGCCGGAGACACCTCCGCAATGGGTGCTGAACATAAAATCCGGCGATTTGATAGAGGAAGAAATCAGAGAATTGTATGTATTTGTTATAGCGGACTGACAAGATGAAGGATTTGACCAAGAGAACGATAACAGGGGCAATATATGTTTTGAGTGTAATAGCGGCGGTATGTATCAACCGATATGTGGCAGCTGTTTATTTCGGTATAATAATGATATTGGCGTTGAGGGAATTTATTGCCGTGAGCAGTAAGGCGGAAATAAGTTTGAATGCTCCAATGATTTATTCAGTCTCCGTATTTTTCTATCTTGCTTTCGTTTCCCACGCTTTCGGCTGTGATTATTCGGTGCTTGCCGTGTTCGCAAGTCTGTTTTGCATTATTGCCTTGGCAATTTCGGCTTTGTATGAGAAGACTGCAAAGCCTTTTACTTCCATGGCATATTCTCTTACAGCCATTGCTTATATCGCTTTGCCTTTGTCTTTAAGTAATCTGCTTTTCGGAATGCATGATTATTTTGATTGCAATGTTCTTTTGAGCATTTTCATATTCGCATGGTGCAATGATACCTTTGCTTACCTTGTCGGTTGCAAGTTCGGCAAGAGAAGATTGTTTGAACGCCACTCTCCAAAGAAGAGTTGGGAAGGTTTCTTCGGCGGATTTGCCGCTACGGTTTTGGCAGGTACTCTTATGTGGCACTTTTTTGGTGGAAACATATATATATGGTTGCTGATGGCAGTGGTAACAACTGTTGTCGGAACATTCGGAGACCTTATAGAATCGATGTTCAAAAGGCAGATGGGGGTGAAGGACAGCGGAAATATATTGCCTGGTCATGGGGGAATATTGGATAGGTTCGATATTTTGTTGTTGGTGTTACCCGCAATGTGGGTAGTGCTTAGCATTGTGCAGTTTCTAAGTTCTCGATTTCCGGCTTTGTTGAATTGAAAAACATAATAAGATGTATATACATAGAGAGGGTTATAAGATTAGCGCGATTGCCATAGTATTGGCAATCATCATAACTTCCGTTCTTGTTTATTTTGTTCGTTATTGGCAGATTTATTGGTACGTTCTCATAGCTTTTGTATGGCTTTTGGCAGGTATAGTGATAAGGTTCTTCCGTATTCCTAAGAGAGAGTTGGTGCATAATCCCAATCAGGTGATTGGCTCTGCGGACGGTACAATAGTGGTGGTAGAGAAAGTTTATGAGCCGGAGGTGTTGAAGCAGGAGTGTATTCAGATTTCTACTTTCATGTCTCCGAATAATGTACATGTCAATCGTTATCCGATAAGCGGCAAGATAATTTATACGAATTACCATAGCGGAAAATATCTTATAGCAAAGCACCCAAAGAGTTCGACTTTGAACGAGAGAACGACTATTTGCATAGAGAACGATAAAGGTCAGAAGGTCGTTGTCCGTCAGATAGCCGGAGCTTTGGCACGGAGGATTGTTTGTTATGCCAAGGAGGGAGAAATGGTTAAGCAGGGGGCGGAACTTGGTTTCATAAAGTTTGGTTCGAGAGTCGATTTGTTTATCCCTTTGGAGTCTCGTGTGCATGTGGATTTGGAGGATAAGGTAAAGGGCGGGCTTTCCATTTTGGCAAGTCTGTGATTGGTTTTTCGCATGATATGCTTTCAGCTTCTCCCATAATACATAAGGAAATGGATTACGAGTGTTTGTCATTGCATAAGCAGGTTTTGTATGAGGATAATCACCTTTTGGTGATAAACAAGCGTCCTTCGCAGATTGTGCATGCGGATAAGAGCGGAGATGTTTCCTTGGAGGAGGAAGTGAAAGAGTATTTGAAGATGAAATATGCCAAGCCCGGTAATGTCTTTTGCGGTGTTGTTCATCGTTTGGACAGACCTGTGAGCGGAGCTGTGATATTGGCAAAGACGGGTAAGGCTTTGGAACGACTTAATGCAATGATAAAGCAAGGGGAGATAGGCAAAACTTATTGGGCAATAGTACGTAATATGCCTCCTATGCAGAAAGGAACGTTGCGTGATTATCTTTTGAGGAACGAGAGTCGTAACAAGACTTATGTATGCAAGGATACGAAAAAAGGGAAGTATGCCGAATTGGATTATGAGCTTATTGCCCACGGAGATAATTACAATCTGTTGAAAGTAAACTTGAAAACGGGCAGACATCATCAGATAAGAGTGCAACTTGCCAATATAGGCTGTCCGATAAAGGGCGATTTGAAATATGGCTTTGCACGCAGCAACAGCGATGGCTCCATTTCCTTGCATGCAAGAGAGCTTCGCTTTGTTCACCCTGTGAGTAAAAAAGAAATATACATAGAAGCACCGGTGCCGGAGGGCGTTCTCTGGCAGTACTTCGAGAATTTGATGAAATCAGAAAACAATAGATATGAATAGAACAGTTTTATGTTTGGCATTGGCTGCAATGCCTTTTTTGAGTTTTGCACAAAAGGATTGTCGCGTAGAGGGAAAGGCAAATCCGGAGCAGGTAGGACGGTATGTGTATATCGTTTATGGAAATCAAATAACCGATAGTGTAAAGGTGAATAAGAATGCGGAGTTTTCGTTTGCCTTGAAGGCTGATGATAAACTTTATACATGTGCCGAATATGGTGGAAGAGATGTATTGGCTTTTGTGAGCGAGAAAGGTAAGGTGGAATTGAATTTGAGGGATATGTCTTGCAAAGGTGGAGAATTGAATAAAGAGGTTTCTTTGTTCAATTCCGCTTCCAAGGAGGCTTGGAAAGGCTATGAGAAAAGGGCAGCGGAGATAAAGGCGAAAGCTGTTTCCGAGGCAGAGAAGGAAAAGGAGCAGGACGCACTTTATGAAGAAACGATTAAATCTTTGCAAAAAACAGCCGAGGAGACTATGTCCCGTATTTCGGATAAAGAGGCGGCAGGTTGGATGCTTGCTTCGCTTTCCTATTATTATTCTTTGGAAAATTTCTTCAAGCAGTATGACAGGCTCTCGGGCGAAGCGAAAAACTATCCCGGACTGCAAACGGCGTATAAGGCTTTTGAGGCTTTGAGAAATACGTCGGAGGGAAAGATGTTTACGGATTTTGTGATAGAGAACGGAGGATTGAAAGGAGAGAGAGTGAAGTTCTCGGATTATGTAGGCAAGGGAAAATATACTTTGGTGGACTTCTGGGCAACATGGTGCGGTCCTTGCAAGAGAGAAATCCCAAATGTGAGAAATATTTATAAGGAATTCGGAGACAGGATTACTGTTTTGAGTGTTGCCGTTTGGGATAAGAGAGCTTCAACGGAGGCATTCATAGAGAAGAATGACATGCCTTGGGAACACATAATAGACGCTCAGCAAATTCCTACGGATATTTACGGTATTCAAGGTATTCCTCAGATAATGCTTTTTGCTCCTGATGGAACTATTGTCAAGAGAGATTTGCGAGGAGAGGAAATCCGTAAGTTGTTGGAAAGTATTTTGGAAAAATAGAACGGCGTTTCGATAAAATAAAACGCCGAAATAATTTCATGAAACGCCGTTTTAATCACAACGAAACGGCGTTTTGTCAGGGTAAATCGAAAAGAACAGAAAGAGAGGTGATTATATGAAGGAAGAAAAATATAACCTGAGAGGTGTGAGTGCTTCTAAGGAAGATGTGCATGAGGCAATAAAGAATATAGACAAGGGATTGTTTCCAAAGGCTTTTTGCAAAGTGGTTCCGGATACGCTGACAGGCAGCGATGAGCATTGCATTGTTATGCATGCAGACGGTGCGGGAACGAAGAGTGCGTTGGCTTATATGTATTGGAAAAAGACGGGAGATTTGTCGGTATGGAAAGGTATTGCGATAGATTCCGTAGTGATGAATATAGATGACTTGATATGTGTAGGTATAACCGACAATATTCTTCTCAGTTCGACAATAGGCAGGAATAAGAATTTGATTCCTGGTGAGGTTATTTCGAGAATAATCAATGGTACTGAGGAATTTTTGGAAGAAATGCGTGCTTTGGGTGTAGGAATACGCTCAACGGGCGGTGAAACTGCCGATGTGGGGGATTTGGTCAGAACGATAATTGTCGACAGCACCGTAACGGCGAGGGCTGAAAGAAGTAAGATAATCTCCAATGACAGAATAAAGGCAGGCGATGTGATTGTAGGTCTTGCTTCCTTTGGTAAGGCAACTTATGAAAAGGAATACAATTCCGGTATGGGCAGCAATGGTTTGACTTCCGCAAGGCATGATGTCTTTGCTTCCTCGCTTGCGAAACTTTATCCGGAGAGTTATGATAATGCTTTGCCGAAAGAGGTGGTTTATTGCGGCGGCTTGGAGCTTGAAAGCAAAACGGAAGTGGAGGGAATGGACGCAGGGAAAATGGTTCTTTCTCCTACAAGAACCTATGCTCCCGTAATGGCTGAGGTTTTGAAGCAATGCCGAGGCAAAATAGACGGCTTGGTGCATTGCAGCGGCGGAGCCCAAACGAAAGTTTTGCATTTCTTGAATGAAGGTTTGAAAGTGGTGAAAGATAATTTGTTCCCTATACCGCCTTTGTTCAAAATGATACAGCAACAGTCGAAGACGGATTGGCGAGAGATGTATAAGGTTTTCAATATGGGACATCGTATGGAAATATATACGGATTTGAAAACGGCAGAAGAGGTAATGGAAATAAGCAAGAGCTTCAATATAGAGGCAAGGGTTATAGGTCGTGTTGAAAGAGGAGCAAAGACATCTGTTGTTGTCAGAAGTCCGTACGGTGAATATATATATGAATAAAAGCAAGGAGGAAGAGCAATCTTATTATTGGCAGAATGCCGTTTTGTTGAAGGTCGTATTTGGGTGAATTACGACCTTTGACAGTAACAAAAGCAGCGATTTGCTTCGATATGATGGTTTTTCCCTATTGATTTTACTGCAATTCATGAAAATGATATAGAAACAGTTCGGAATTTTTCGGGGTAAAAATGAATGACTTACGGTTTCGGCAGAAAAAAAACAGTGAGAAAGTTTGGTGGGAATTTGTAATTGTTCTATCTTTGCAAACGCATTCGGAGGGAAGAGAAGTTTGAAGAAAGTGCTGTCGGCGTTTGAATGCGAGGTAAGAGTTGTTTTGAAATGTCGAGATAAATAATAGAGATGCCGATGTAGCTCAGTTGGCCAGAGCAGCTGATTTGTAATCAGCGGGTCGGGGGTTCGAATCCCTCTATCGGCTCGATATTAGATGGGAGAGTCGCATAGCGGCAATTGCAACAGACTGTAAATCTGTCCTCTTCGGAGTTCGGTGGTTCGAGTCCACCCTCTCCCACGAAGAAAGAAGTAAAGGCGGTAGTTTGCTTTTATTGAAACAATGCGGAAGTAGCTCATTTGGTAGAGCGATAGCCTTCCAAGCTATAGGTGGCGGGTTCGAGCCCCGTCTTCCGCTCCACGAAAATAAGGGCGAGTCATGAGGATTGATTCGTTCTTATTGTTGTAAGTGTGATATGCCGTTGTAGCTCAGTGGTAGAGTACTTCCTTGGTAAGGAAGGGGTCACGAGTTCAAGTCTCGTCAATGGCTCTTGGTTGAGTTTAACTTTAAGTTGAGTAAATAGTAATTAAATAGTCAATAATTATGGCAAAGGAAAAATTTGAGCGTTCAAAACCGCACGTTAACATTGGAACAATAGGTCACGTTGACCATGGTAAGACGACTTTGACAGCTGCTATCACAACTGTATTGGCGTCTAAAGGTCTTTCCGAAGTAAAGTCGTTCGACTCGATAGACTCTGCACCGGAAGAAAAAGAAAGAGGTATCACAATCAACACTGCACACGTTGAGTATCAAACAGAAAATCGTCACTATGCACACGTTGACTGTCCGGGTCACGCTGACTATGTAAAGAACATGG
>ERZ1026898.263-NODE-263-length-34714-cov-24.648345_pt1 | contig 34714 bp, 18 predicted proteins | sample MGYA00380178_ERZ1026898 | MGnify/ENA primary metagenome ERZ1026898 (study PRJEB33269, sample SAMEA4719814) | human gut metagenome | biome: human-associated habitat; feature: organic feature; material: feces | place: Cameroon | collected 2013-10 ...
AATAAGAAGAATGTTTAGCGCACCAAAAACTCGGAAAAAATTCCGAGATTTTGGTGCGCATATTCCCCCTGCATTTTTTATTTTGATTTTCAATAACTTACGTTATTTTCTTACCGTCAATCCGCCATCCGAAATTCCTCCAATACCATCTTTCTTCTTGCTGTATTGACGGGTGACGCCACTCAGATTGATTCCGCCTACACCTTCCGATGTTGCATTGACAGACTGGCAATCGACTTTGGCTTTCACGCTTCCGACGCCTTCGTTCAGGACATTCAGACTGCCGCCCTTGAAGAAGCCCAGGTTCACTGAGCCTACGCCCTCGTTGTCCACCTTCAGACTTCCCATGGAAACGTTCGTGATTTTCACGGAGCCTACGCCTTCATTATCGACCGTCATGTTATCTCCAGCCACATCATCGATATTCACGGAGCCTACGCCCTCATTATCTACAGTCACCTTGTTGGCAAGAATCTTTCCGATATAGACAGAGCCTACCCCTTCGTTATCAATGGCGAAACGATCACTGTTGATGGTCTTGGCATGGAAGCTTCCCATGCCCTCCTGTGTCACCTTCACCAGGTCAGGACTCGTAATATAAATCTTCAGTCGCTTGTTTTCCGAGTTGCAGGAAGCAGGCACCGTCATTCTGCTGTTGAATCCGATAATCACCTCATCGTTGCGATACACCACCTTCAGCTTCTCCTTCAGTTGCTGCAGGAACTTCGCATCCTTGATGGCAGAGAAGTCCAGTCGGACATCACATTTATCGCCATCATTCTGGGTATAATAGACATCAGCCACAGCCTCCACATCAATCACCTTGAAAGACTTCTCGCGCAAGTCATCCTGCACGTAATCCAAATCTCCCTTCACGGTAGAACCCGTAGACTCAAAGCTGCAGGCAGAAAGTCCGGCTGCAGCCAAGAACATAGCGGCACCAGCCACCATCAAACCAATACTTTTCATAATCCTTCAATTTTAAATTGTTCGTATTTCTGGTGTTTAGACGAAAGAAAGAAGCAAAAGGTTGCAGGGAATTCAAAAAAAATATTTTCCCCCAGACTTCAAAATAGCCCTAATTCAATTTTAAAGAAGCCTCTTTCCGGTTTCATTTAAGCCTTAAACGGAGTTGGTTTAAGGCTCATTTAACTGTTACGTTAGGCTTAAACAAACCTTACGTAAGCCTTATTCCAAATCATTCTAGAAAAAAATCCCGGAAAAGCTTGCAGGTTTGGAAATAAAGCCGTATCTTTGCGGTAGATTTTAAAACAGATGATTATGAAGTACTTAGATCCTAAGGCAGACCTCACGTTCAAGAAGATATTCGGCAATCATCCTAAAAGACTGATCAGCCTTCTGAACGCCCTCCTGCCACTCAGCGAAGAGGAGCAGATACACGAGATAAAGTATCTGCCAACAGAACTTGTGCCCCAGCTCGAAGGGGGCAAGAATACCATTGTGGATGTACTCTGCACAGATGTCAGAGGCAGGAAGTTCTGCGTGGAAATGCAGATGGAATGGTCTGACGCCTTCCAGCAGCGAGTACTGTTCAATGCATCCAAGCTCTATGTGAGTCAGGCTAAAAAGGGAGGAAAATACAGCGAACTCCAACCTGTGTATTCTCTCAACCTGATAAATGATATCTTTGCGCATGATACTCCGGATTTCATCCACAACTACCGCATCGTGCACGATAAGGACAGCAATAAGGTCATCGAGGGTTTGCATTTCACCTTCATAGAACTCCCTAAGTTCACTCCTCATTCCATCGCCGACAAGCGCATGATGGTGCTGTGGCTCCGTTTCCTGACGGAAATCAATTCCAACACGAAGGAGATTCCTTCCGACCTGCTTAATGACCCGGAGATAGGAAAAGCCGTAGAGGAACTGGAGATTTCCGGATTCACAGATGCCGAACTCTGGGCCTACGACAAGTTCTGGGATTCCGTAAGCGTTGAAAGAACCCTCATAGATGACAGCTACCAGAAAGGTAAGGAAGAAGGCATAAACCAGCGAAGCCTTGAAATTGCCAGAAACCTTCTTTCCCTGGGGCTTCCTGTCGCTCAAATAATCCAAGCCACCGGCTTGTCGCAAGAAGAAATAGAACGTCTGAAGGAGGCATAAAAAAAATCGAGGCAGAACGGGGAAACTCGCGAAACATGTATGAAGAGCAAGCATTGTGTTATCGCTCACAGTCATACGAGCCGCTATCCGTTTATTAAACTTTGCTAATATTAAATATCTTTAACGGAAAATTCTGCTTCGTTTGAAATAATTACACTATATTTGCACCGTCTAATTGATGGCTAAAGCCCGAAGAGCTAACTAGTTAACTCCTAAAAGTAAGCAAAAACTACTTTGATAGGCAAATTTAGTAAAAGATTTTAGGCAAAATGATAAAGATTGATTGAACAAAAAGAATCATAAAGTAAGAAATTACAATTTAAACTTAAATAGATATGAAAGTATTCAATTCTAAACTTGCTGCTATAGGTTTGGCAGCATTCGTTTTCGCATCATGTAGCGACAGCTCTTCGGATCCTGCCACTCCTATCACCCCTGGTACTGTCCCTTCTGAGATTACCAAGATTGGACTTACACAGACTGATGCTGCACAGTTGGCAGCTAGCGTTACCAACTACAAGCGCAGCAGCTCTAACAAGGCAAGAACTCGTGCTATCGACAAGGATTTGTTCGATGGACTTACTGAAAGTACCGTACCAGCAGCTCCTTCTGCTGATGGTGCTAAGCAGCTGAATGCTGCAGCCGATTTGTCAAATGACAAATACAAGACAAGAAGCGGAAAGACTTACGACTTCTCTAACAATAAAATTGAGAACACAACTCTCTTTGTTGTCGGTAACAGTACTGTAAAATACAGCAACTTGGGATCTGGCAATACCATCGTCGTCCAGAAGGGCGGTAAGCTGGAGTATACTGGTTCTGGTAGCGCTATTCCTCAGAACAATACCATTTATGTTCTGGGGTCTGGTTCATACAGCATCGACAATGAAAACATCACCATTGATGGTACTTTGTATTCTTCAAGAGCTCTCGGAAAGATTGAGGGACATACCACAGGCGACAAGAAATCAGAAGGTACTCCAACACAAAACATTACCATCAATGGTTATGTATACCTCAGTGGTTACAGCCATATTGTAACAGATCCAGAAAGCGAGAATTACAATAAAGAAATAACAGAATATGCATCTCTTCGTGCAAAGACTTTGACTATCAATGCTGGTGCAAAAGTCAACACTTTGGACCGTGTTACCTTTACCAACGACGTTGTTATTGCCGGTGCATTGCACGTAGGTAAGGCAGCCATTGTCAAGAACATGACTATCAAGAATGGCGGTAAGTTCTATTCTGAGTACTCTGCTAAGATTAAGAACAAGCTCACTATGGAGGCTGGTTCATACATGGATCTTAAATACCTGAACGTAACTGATAACAAATACGACAAGAATGGCACAGAAGAAAAGCCTACCAAGACTGTAGGAGATGCTGTAGCAGACTTGCAGGGCAACTGTCAGATTGTAATCGGCAACCACGGTGTAATGTCTTTCAATACTTTGAAGACAGACAACACTTCCGGTCAGATAGTAATGGGCAATGATGCCGACAATGTAGCTGTCATCAAGGCAGACAAGTTTATCTATGCAGGAAGCGACGAAAACGTCAATTTCGTCAGCACTCCAAATACAAACAACCAGACAATCCTGGCTCAGCTCAAGGAGTGCTATAAGAATGGCACAGAGTCTGAAGGTAACAAGGTAGACTTTGACTATTTGAATTGGAATGCAGATGTACAGAGCTACGACTACATCACTGGTGGTGGAGCCTTGACTGCAGGACCAAACTTCAGCTATACACTGAAGAATGAATACAAGGTAGCAGACCAGAAGAAGCTCATGCTGTTGTCTACTATCGCAAACTACGATAGAGACACACAGTCAGCAACAGCCATCGTACCTACTGCCGACAACAAGGTATACGTTTCATACCATACCAATGGTCAAGAATTCGGTGGAAGCATTGATGTAGCAGAAATGAATGGCGAACAGCTTACATTGAAGCAGAGAGTACAGCAGGCTGAAGCAGGAGCTACATACGACTTCAACCACTTGAACGTCATCAACAGCAAACTGTACTTGGCAGGAAGTGCCAAGGGCAAGGATGGCAACCAGTTAGGTGGTGCTGCTATTAGCTATGCAGCCATCGGCAGTGATGGTTTGTTGAACGTAACAGAGGGTTTGACTTCTCAGTCGTTAGACAACACTGTTAAGGGCGATGCTAACTGCGTTGTGCCATTCGGTGACAACATTGCTGTTGCCAGCACCCTAGGTTACTCCGTTTACGAACCAACATTAGCAAAAGAAGTAAAAGAAAGAGTCTCAACTACAGGCAAAGCTAAGTTCGTGGCAGTAAATGGTTCATCACTCGTTGGCTTGAACTACACATCAGAGATTGCTGCAGGTGATGCAGAAGTTCAGGGTGAGGTACAGGTATTCGACAATTCTATGAAGCAAACAAGTAGCTTCAATGTTGGTACTATTGCACCTAACAACGGTAAGAACATGATTGCCATTGATAGCAACGGCAGAATCTACGTCTGCAAGAGTGCTAAGGGCTTGATGTGCTACGAGAATGGTAATCCAGTATGGGCATCAGAATGGACAACTCCAGTTTCTCACGGTGATGGCAATGTTAGCGTTGACAAGCGTCAGGGTTACATCAATGGTGTAGCAGTAGACGACAACTACGTATACGTTGCAGCTGGTGCTTATGGTCTTGTAGTCCTCACCAAGGATGGCAAGGAAGTTACTCACAAGAGAATTGGAACATCTGGCAACTCTGCCAACTATGTAGCAGTTAAGAACGGTCTTATCTATGTTGCATACGGTAAGGGACGTATCCAGGTATTCAAGCTCACTAGCGGAGCAGCTCAATAATACAGAATCATAAAAATCCTCTACTCTCCCATCCTACCGATGGATGGGAGAGCATACCTTATTAAAAACTTAACCAGCCCATCAAAAACAAACTGGCTAAGCCCTTATAAGGCAAAACACAAAATATCAATCAAGAAATAACATCAAAACAGAAAGCTAAAATGAAAGCAATCCATATAAAACTTGCAACATTCAGCTTTGCAGCATTGCTCCTCGCATCTTGTAGTGAAAGCAATAGCATTATCGATGAACCACAAGTCGGTAAAGCAACCAAGATTGTCGGTTCAAGCGTCAAAGCTCTTTATTCTTCTGACTTGACCTCAAGGGTTCACAACTTGAAAGGAAATGTCACCAAGGCAACTCGAGCATACGATGCAAGTAAATTCGATGGAATTACCTCCATGCCTACACAGCCAAATGTGCCAGCAGAAGCTATAGATATAACGACCGATCCAACTAATGCTTGGGATGCGCACTCTGGAATTTATGTAGTAAAGTCAAACACAACATTTAATGTAAATTGGAATGTAGATGGAGCCACATTCTATGTAGAAAAAGGCGCAACATTAACATGGAATGCCTATGGACAAAATGGTACGATATATGTCTTAGATGGCGGTAAATTACAAGAAGGAAATTCTCCTGTCTTCCAACAGACAACGGTATACAACTATGGAAACATAGAATTCAATAATAATTCAGAAGTAGTCGTAAGACAACCATTCTATAATGCAGGAAATTTAAATCTAACTGGTAAAAGATTTGATGTACAAAACAAGTGTTACATCGGCGGAAACTTAAAGGCTGACAAGTTAACCAATAATTCGGGAATGGCTTTGTACATTGTCGGTGACTGCGAAATAAAGAGCGGTGAAGAACTCCGTCTGAGTGGCAGCAGCCTCAACATTGGTGGTAAATTCTCTACAGCTGGAAAATTATCACTGAATTCAGGTGCCCTATTCGTAAGTGGATGTTCAGTTAATGTAGGAGGTGATTTAGACGTAAACAGTGGTGGAGAAATGCATATTGATTATCTGAGTGCAAATAATATCACCCTCAGTTCTAACAGTTCCATCGTCATGAAAGATAAGAGTATGATTAACTGTACAGGAACCTTGGCATCAAACAACCAGGACACCTCTCATAATTATCTTGAAGGAGATAATGCTGTAGCAGTAGTTAAGGCATCTACCATTACCTTCAACAATGGCGCTCCAATCGAAAGTACAGAGGAAAAGAAGAAATATGAAATCACGATGTTTGGCACACCAGGAAACAATTCTAAAATTATCTTGGATGGAACATTCAAAATTAATAACGAAGAAATAACTCCTATATGTGCAAATGCCAACATCTATCCAATGAGTGACGAAAATGCCTCAGGAGTATCTTTGCCAAAGACAGAATGTAACCCTGGTGGCTACAAAGATGACAATACCGAACCAGAGCCATCAAAACCAGGATTAGATTTGATTACAAACATCGATTACGATCATACCCATGAGATTTCCGCAACAGGTATCATGCCGCTCGACGGATATTTCTATATGTCATACCACACCAACCAGGAGCAGGCTGACAATGCAGAATATTCTCATGGAGGTTGTGTAGAGATATTCACACCTGTACAAAACGACAAGGTAGAACTCAAGCAATATCTCTATGATGAAGCAAGAGACCTTGACTTCAACCATCTCTTGGCTGTAACATTAAACAGTGGTGAAAGAAAGGTATTCTTACCAGGTACTTCTTACAAGAAGGGTGCCATGTTGGCTTACATGACCATCAATGATGACCACATGCTGGCAACAGAATCCAAGCAGATTACCTCTACAGAGACTGACAAGGATGGCAAACCAGTTGTCAAGTACGAAGAGCCATTACAGTATGTACAGTTGCATCCTGCTACCGAAGAATTTGCAAGAAAGGGATACGATGAAAATTGCGTTGTCTATAATAATAAGACAGATCATTTAATCGTTGCAACCACTGAAGGTTACGTCATTTACGATGCAAACAAGAATAATGAGATGAATGAGGTTGCAAGCTATTCAAGACCAGGCAAAGTAAAGCATATGGCTATTGGAAATGATAAGATTGTCGGTCTCTATCTCAACGACAGAACTCATGGCAGTGAGGATGCTGTTGACGCAACCATCGAAGTGATTGACAGAGACACAGAGGATTTTGAGAATTCAAAGACATTCTCAGTATCTATGAACATCAAGCCTAATGATGGTAAAAACGTGGTGGCAGTAAACGATAACAAGATTTATGTCTGCCAGAGCGGATTGGGTCTTTATGTTTACGACATGGACGGAAATGAAGTAGGAAAATGGCAGATGCCTAAGGCCTGGAACGAGAAGAAGGGTATATATAAGGCACTCTGCAATGGTTGCTTCGTTGACGACAATTACGTATACCTGGCTTACGGTTCATACGGTATCGTAGTTCTTGACAAGAATACCCTGGAGGTTGTTGCTCATCGTGCAACTTTAAAATCTGCCAACTACATCACTGTAAAGGATGGCTACATGTACGTAGCATACGGTAGAAGCCGCTTGCAGGTATTCAAACTTGCAGAGTAAGCTAATTGACATTGCATCAGCAATATAGATATTTTAATAAACTAAGAACATAGTGAATGCAGCTGCAACAGCTTGCAGCTGCATTCATCGTGTTTAAATAAGTAAAGCTATGAAGCGTACATTAATACTATACACAACAACGGCTCTTCTGACGATGATCGGAGGACAGCAGGCATGGGCACAAACTCAAGGCAAAAAACAGCAGAAGAGTTTCAGCCCTAAGATGCTCGTCTACGAAAATCTCAAGAACGAAAACGTATTGAGACACTTCAACCAACGCTTCGCACAACTCGACACACTCATCAGTAACCCTATCTGGGTGAAAGCACCCATCATTGAACTGGGACTCAACAAACAACATACTGCTGACATTAAAACCACTGACTCATTATACTGGGCTAAAACTGCATACGAACAGTTGGCTGTAAACAGACGTAACGGACTGGAAGTAACCGGTCAGATATACGCCAGACCAGACGCCTACTTCGATGCCGACAACGACGATGCAGAACAGGTCTCCAAGTACAAGGCTAAAGTACAGGCCGAACTGGGATGGAACATCATCAACAGCAAGTTCTACCAGGGAAAGGAAAAGAGAAACAAAGTGGCCCTAGCTAACGAACTCTCACGTCTTCAAGACAAAAAGAGACAGACTGCAGACATCTATGAAAAGGCAGCAGATGAGCTGACCGAACAATATAACTTCTATATCGGTACCGTCATAGCACACAAGCTGGACAACCTCGACATCATGAACGAGGCTTACCAGTATATGCTGGAGAAAGACCGAATAAGCAACGACAAGATGCTCAAGGTGATGAACGACAAGCTGGAGGCGGAATACGACATCTCCATCCTCTGCTCAGACAGAGACATCACCAACAAACCGATTTACCGCATCAAGCCTACCCGCGTGGTGGTAGACACAGCAGCCCTCTGGGAACACGTAGACAAGGAGAGCCTGGATGCAAGAATCGTAATGACAAAGCTGGAGATAGCCAACAACGAAAGCAAGCTGAACAACTATCTCAGCACTACCCGACTCACCCCATTCGCCAGATGGTCAACCTACTGGCAGAGCAACGACAAGTTCTCGCACAATGGTGATGTAGGAATCAGATTCACCGTGCCAATCTACAATGAAAACCCAAGAAAGAGAAAGGCACTGGAGACACAGAAAGAGATTATCATGAACAGCAGAAGCACCGACGTGAAGGAAATCAGACAGTCGGTGAACATCCTGCTGAAAAAGATAGAAAACCTCAACCAGGCTATAGCCACAGAGGCTTACCACATACAGCAGACAGGAAAATACATCGACATGAGACGGTTCGCATATAAAAACCAGAAAAACGGGTACAACTACCTGATGAGAATGGAAGAATATACCGGACTCCTGGAAAGCATGGAAAGAATGTACAAGCTGATGTTGAACCGCGGACTCGCCATCATCAATATCGAGAAGGCAGTAAGCATCTATAACAACAACAATATATTCAACGAGATCGAACTATGAATGAGTTTCAATATGACAGCACGCCACAGGAACAGGCGATGGCCGACTTGCTGAAATCGCAAAGCCACCGACTGGCAAGACAGCAGATTATATTCGCACTGATCTTCCTCCTCATCATCGTACTGGCAGCATACTATATCGTTACCCGAATGATCTGGGCCATCTATGACGGATATGTCACACTCGATGAAAACCATATCTGTGCGGTTGACGACATCTACGTCCTGAAGGTGAACAAGGAGGTGGGAGAAACCGTACACAAAGGGGATACGCTCTACTCTTACGTCCTGCTGGGCAATATCGTTAACCAATACGACCCCAACATCATTCCTTCGGCGGTAAAGGAAACCCACGACATGGAAGTGCAGGCTAAACTGGCTAGAGAAGAGATTCCTGTACTGCGCACCCGACTGGCTGAACTGAAGAAGCAGAAGGCTTCGGAAAGTTCCGACATCTACTACGGACTGACCAACAACACCAAGCGCAACCAGCTGGATGCTGAGATTGCAGAGGTGGAGGAAGAAATAAGAAAGCAGATGAACAAGGTGACCATCTACTCACAGGCAAAGAACACCACCTATAACTTCATGAGCAGAAGAGGTGCAGGTACGTCAGGTGCAGACATGCCATACTCCAGCAATACCAGCATCTACAACCACGGTCTGATACACTACTGCTGTGCACCTGCCGATGCCTACGTCACAAAGGTGAACGTGAGCGACAAGACTCTGGTGTTCAAGAGCGATGAAGTGCTCACCATCCAGCATACCGACTATGCAGCCTGCCACCTGGGCATCATCACATACGTGCCTAGTGAGAAGATCAAGTATATGGAAAGTCCTGACGATGCAGACGTCATCGTGAACAAGGACGTGGTACTGAAGGCGAAGCTGCAGATGGTGGGTCTGCGGGTGGAGGAAATTCCAAAGCACCTGCAGAGCAACTTCTCACACGACGCCAATGCCGTAGTGGCAGTATTCACCTTCAAACCCAACCAGCGAGTGCCGGCTTGGGTGATGAGCAACAGACTGCCGGTGAGAATCAGGGTGAACAAGATCAGTGCGATGTTAGACCCTAAGCCACTGCCGATGTATACCATCCCAGTGGAGAAGAATCAAAATGTGATGAGAAGTTCAAAGCTCGTCACACCTGACCAAAACAAAGACAACGTGAAGAAATGATTGGACTAAGAAGAAACAAAAGAGGAGACATGGTGCTGACCATCGATACCTACATCGATATCGACTCAACACCAGATATCCAGTCTGACTACTTCGACTGCATATACATCAATACGAAGAGTGAACGTGCGTTCCATGCAATCATGTTTGGAGCCAGCCCTATCCTATCGTATAAATGTAGCTATAAGCCGATATTCGTCAATACGGCGGTATCAGGAAAGGAACAGATCACTGACTACATCGTAGACGCCTACGTCAGCGATATGAGCAATGAGAAAGTTTACGAGATTATCGACAGAATAAAAATGGCGAAGGCAAAGTACGGCATCAAGCAGGAAACTGCAAGACCTACACAGCCGAACCAGCTCTTTGCCAACATTCTGAGATATCTCCTATCACGCGACCAGAGAATCATGGGACACCGACTCCTGGAAAAATCATCACTGGGATACATCAACCCTATCTTTGAGCACTATCACAGTATGGGTCTGTTCCATCTCAACGAAATGTTCATGTTCAAGGATACAATGGTGGAATATGGTGTACTCAAGATGCACCGCTTCCTCATCAAGGAACACCTCTGCCCGAAGTGCAACCACTCGCACCTGTTGTATACAGAGTGCTGCCCGAAGTGTGGAAGTTCCAACCTGAAGATTCAGAACATCATCCACCACTTCAGCTGCGCCAACGTATCGCCGGAGAGTTCATACAACATCGGCGGTATGCTGGTCTGTCCGAAATGTCACAAGAAACTGCGCCACATCGGTGTAGACTATGACCGACCTGCAGTGGTATATACATGTAACGACTGTGAGAACTCGTTCACAACCCCACTGACCAAGGCAACCTGCTGCTACTGCGAGAGTACCTTCCCGGTGAATGCACTGGTGCCACGAGACGTAGTAGACTATGAGATAACAGAGGAAGGTGTGCGCGCCCTGACACAGGAAAGCCTGATGTTCAACAACATGACCAACCTCTATGACAACTTCATGGAATACCCGCTGCTGGTAAACCGCCTGCGCCGACTCCTGATGGAGACCTACCGCAAGGAACAGGTATCAGTACTGGTAGGAAAGATATGGATACTGAATGCCGAACAGGACACGGTGAAGATCAAGGACAGTGTGCAAGCCAGCTTCTGCCGCCTCTTCTCCAACCACAAGGTGTCGTACAACAACAACATCTTCTACATCACGTATTCCGTATTCAGCGACATCACCGTAGAGGATGCACAGCATGAACTGAGCAAGCAGATGTCAAAGGCTATCAGAAAGGTGGCCGACAAGATAGAACCGGACGAGCTGATATGCTGCGTTCTCGATACCAAGACCAAGGAGGTGACCGGCAACTACGAGGAATTCTTCAACAAGATGAACTACGTAGAGTTGACTCCAGACGACTACTGCGGTTATTCGGAGGAAGAAATGACCGAAGAAGAAGAAAACAAGACCGCAGAGACCCCACTGGAAATGAAGCCGAAGGAAGACAAGAACGACAAGATCATGAAGCGCGTCAAGCTATACAAGCAGCTGGTAGCCGTGCTGATTACCATTGCCGGTGTACTGATACTGCTAGCCGTGCTGGCGCTCACGATATTGAGATAAGAAACAACTAGTAAAGAAAGGAGATGAGTAGGTATGTTTGAAATCGTAGAAACTCTGAACCACTTCATGGACTGGTTGAGTACACTCTCACTGAGCAGCATCCTGAGTACCTACTGGTTTCTGTTCTTCATTGAGATGCCGAGATATTACCTGCTGGAATATCTGGTAATATTCAACCGACTGACCAATAAGAACAAGATAGAAAAGGAAAAGGAAGTGGCAAGATTCTATCTCTACAGAGAGAATCCCCTCGTTTCGATACTCGTACCGGGAAAGAATGAGGGAAGACATATATTCAAGATGGTGAACTCGCTCGCCGAACAGACCTACAGAAACTATGAAATCATAGTGGTAGACGACGGCAGCGATGACTACACCAAACTGATATGCACCGACCTCTATCGGGCTGGTTACATCACCCATTATCTGAGACTGGAAGACCGAGGAGGCAAGGCTGCGGCAAGCAACTATGGTGCACAGATGGCTAAAGGAAAATACATCGTCTGCCTGGATGCCGACTCATCACTGGACCGTGATGCGCTGGAGAAGATTCTCCTCCCCTTCTACATCGACGGTATGGTAAAGGGTGTGGGCGGATGCGTGAAGGTACGCAACAACAAGGAGACCATCTGCTCATCGCTGCAGGCATTCGAATACCTGAAACGCATACAGGTGGGACGAATCGTAACAAGCGAGCTGGGCATCTACCACATCATATCGGGTGCCTTCGGCGCCTTTGACAGAGCAACACTGAAAGAGGTAGGATTCTGGGACATCGGACCAGGACTGGATGGTGACCTCACACAAAAGATAAGAAAGGCAGGATACAAGGTGAAATTCGCTGAAGATGCCATCTGCATGACCAATGTGCCGACAAAATGGTATAAACTGTATCACCAGCGTATCAGATGGTCGCGTTCGCTCGTAAGATTCCGCTTGCGCAAACACCGCGACATCCTGCTGCCAACCAAGAACTGGTCTATATTGAACTGGATCTCCAACATGGAGAGCGTAACGTACGACTGCTTCCTCAACTTCCTGTGGTTGTGGTATATCGTGAAACTCGCCATCACCTTCAATAGCCACATCGTAGAGATATTGGCGCTGGGCTACTTCATCCGAGTATGCTTCTCCCAATTCGCCTTCCTGCTGGTGATGATGGTGACAGAGAGAAGAAAAGAGGAAATGTTCCTCTACCGATTCTTGCCGCTGATGTCGCCGTATACAGGTTACTTCCTGCGTATCGCCCGACTTTCAGCCCATCTGCAGGAGCTCTTCTTCCATCGCTCGTATGCCGATGCATGGAATCCGGAGAAGACTTCCCGATACGCTCAGCTGGAGGGAATGTAAAGAATGAATAAACAATAATATAAACTTAATATATATAGTATATGAATAACAAATCTTTTGAGTTTAAGATAGGCGTGATTGGACTAGGCTATGTAGGTACACCGCTTGCATGCTTATTCTCAAAGAAATACGATACTTGGGGTTACGACATCAATGCTGCCAAGGTAGCTAAATTAGCCAGGAAACAGGGAGCGGAAGACAGAATGCTGTCTAAAGCTCTCGAAAGGGGACTAAAGCTGACCTGCGACATCAGCGACTTGAAAGGCTGCAATGTATACATCATAGCTGTACCTACACCGGTAAACAAGTCGAACAAACCTGATATCAGCTGCGTCAGAAATGCTACTACAGCAGTAGGCAAAATCCTGAAACCGGGAGACATCGTGGTATATGAATCTACAGTCTATCCCGGACTGACAGAAGAAGTATGCGCTCCGTTGCTGGCATCAACATCGGGACTCAAGCTGAACGATAACTTCTTCGTTGGTTTCTCACCTGAGAGAATCAACCCGGGAGATACCGTCCACACCATAGAGAACATCGTAAAGGTGACCAGTGGTTCTACACCCGAAGCGGCAGAAATCATCGACAACCTCTACAGCTCGGTTCTCACCCATGGCACTCACAAGGCTAAGAGCATCAAAATAGCCGAAGCCTGCAAGCTGATGGAGAACTGCCAGCGTGATGTTCAGATAGCATTCTTCAACGAGATGGAAAAAATCTTCGACAAGATGAACATCAGCATCGAGGATGTGACGGAAGCTGCCAGCACAAAATGGAACTTCGTTCCTGCTACCCCAGGACTTGTTGGCGGTCACTGTATCGCTGTAGATCCATACTATCTCATCAACAAGGCACAGGAGGTGGACGTGGTTCCTTCGCTCCTCTCTACGGCACGCGAGGTGAACGAGCAGATGGCGGTCTGGATGGCAGGCAAGATCAAGAGTGCATGCGACTTCAGAAAGTTCAAGGCTCCCGAGACCAAGGTGCTCATCCTGGGCTTCTCGTTCAAGCCTGACAGCGATGACATCAGAAATACCAAGGTGGCTGACCTCTACATCAACCTGGTGGGAACAGGATACAAGACTACCCTCTACGACCCGCTGGTAGACAAGGAGGAAGTGAAGAATGAATACGGCATCCATGTAGAGGATGACGCTAAAGTACTGGATAAAGTCTACGATATCGTGGTGATAGGTACACATCACAAGATATTCGATAACATCAATATGAACAAGTTGCTCTCAGCCAAAGGCTTCATGTGCGACATATACGGAGTACACAAGGCAAGAAAAGCTTAGAGCAGCGACGTCCAAGACCTAACTGTACAATAAAAGAAAAACCAAAGAAAAAGTAAATGATTATGAACAAATATAAAGTGCTGATCGTTGACGATATCCCTGAGAATATCCAGACTCTTGGAGAAATGATCAAGGATTTTGACCTGGATGTGAAAATAGCAGAAGGTGGTCAGGAAGCCATCGACATCATTGATTCATACACACCAGACATCATCTTGCTCGACTTGATGATGCCTCATGTGAATGGATGGGACGTGATAGATTACGTCAGAAAAAAATATAGTAAGAACGAGATGGTCATCATCGTTGTCTCCCTGTTAAACAACAAGGACAACATCGATGAATGCTATGAACTGGGAGTCAACGACTATATCAACAAACCGGTGATCAAAGCCCGACTCACCAGTTCAATAGAATCTCATCTCAGGAATCTCAGCAGAAATTAAGATATAGCCTTCTGCAAGATGTCGTTGGCATGAGCCAAACGGTCACTTGTAGGAGGTTCTATCCCTGACAACGGGTAAGATATACCCAATTTTTCATACTTGTAGATGCCCATCGTATGATAAGGCAATACATCAATGCGCTCTATATTAGAGAGCGTAGAGAGGAAGTCGCGCAATTCTTCCAGGTATTCATCCTTGTCGGTAATACCTGGAATGAGTACGTGACGTATCCATACCGGCTTGTGAATCTCGCTCAGATAGCGGGCACAATCCAGTATATTCTTATTGGAATGAAGCGTGAGTTTACGATGCTCTTCTTCATTGATATGCTTGATATCAAGAAGAACAGTATCAGTGACGGTCATCAGACGCTCAAATTTCTCGAAGTTTTTCCCTTCTCTATGAAAGGGTTGAGCCGAGGTATCAAGACAGGTATTGATGCCACGCTGATGGGCTTTCTCGAAGAGTTCGATGAGAAAGTCTATCTGCATCAATGCCTCGCCACCGCTCACGGTAATTCCTCCATTATCTCCCCAATAACTCTTGAATCGCTCTGCCTTGTCCAGCAGGTCATCGGCAGTCCACTCTTCTCCTACCCCCGTCTTCCAGGAATCCGGATTGTGGCAGAACTGGCAGCGCATCGGACAACCTTGCAGAAAGATCAAAAATCGGATGCCTGGTCCATCAACAGAACCAAAGCTCTCTATGCTGTGAACAAAACCCTTATGCATTCTTTCGAAGATCATATACTCCCCACAATGCAAAAAGACTCATAAATAAGGCTATAACGCCCAAAAAAAGAAATACACCCATAATTATTTTATCTTTTTAGAAATGATTAAAAACAAGAAGCCCAAAAAGGTAAAGAATAAGACTATAAGAACTCCTAACATATAAAGAGTTACTTTATCTATATCTTCCTTCATGATGCTCGCCAGAAGAACACCACCAATAACTAACTTAGCAATGTCCAAACAGAACTTACTCGCTTCAGCAAATAAAGTCCTTTTCCCATCTTTTGATAAATTCATACTGCAAAATTAGCAAAATATTCAATACAAAGCTCTATTTTACAGTTAAATAAGCTAAATTGCCCGCTAAATATCCTCGGAAAGAAAATCTAGCGGGCAATCTATATGTTACAAAGAGACAAGAGGATTCTTCACTCTTCCCTCTTCATTCTTACTTCCTTAGAGTCTCTCGTGAGCCTGACGAGCGATTACGTCGAGCTGCTGCTCGCGTGTCAAGTCGATGAACTTAACAGCGTAACCACTTACACGGATGGTGAAGTTCTGGTACTCTTCCTTCTCTGGGTGCTCCATAGCATCCTTGAGCTTGTCGATACCGAATACGTTCACGTTCAGGTGGTGAGAACCCTGGTTGAAGTAACCATCCAATACACCTACCAATGTCTGGGCACGCTCCTCATCGTTGTGACCGAGAGCACCAGGGCTGATGGTCTGAGTATTAGAGATACCATCGAGAGCATACTCGTATGGCAACTTAGCTACTGAGTTCAATGAAGCCAAAAGACCGTTCTTCTCTGCACCGTAAGATGGGTTAGCACCTGGTGCCAAAGGAGCACCGGCTGGACGACCATCAGGCATGTTGCTGGTGTACTTACCGTATACTACATTTGATGTGATAGTCAGGATAGATGTAGTAGGCTCTGAATTGCGGTATGTGTGGTGCTTCTTGATCATGTTCATGAAGGTCTTGAGCAACCATACTGCAATCTCATCAGCACGCTCATCATCGTTACCGTAACGTGGGAAGTCACCCTCGGTCTTGAAACTGAGAGGAAAACCGGTCTCATCACGGACGATGTTTACCTTGGCATACTTGATAGCTGAGATAGAGTCAACCACGTGGCTGAAACCCGCGATACCTGTAGCGAAAGTACGACGAACATCTGTATCGATGAGCGCCAACTCTGCTGCCTCGTAGAAGTACTTATCGTGCATGTAGTGGATGAGGTTCAATGTCTTCACATAAACACCAGCCAACCAGTCCATCATATCCATGAAACGTGGCATGAACTCCTCGTATGTCAATACATCACCCTCAACGGCGCGATACTTAGGACCGCACTGCTCACGTGTCTTTGAATCTACACCGCCAGATACAGCGTAGGTCAAGCACTTAGCCAAGTTGGCACGCGCACCGAAGAACTGCATCTCCTTACCTGTCTGTGTAGCAGATACACAGCAGCAGATGCTATAGTCGTCACCCCAAACTGGGCGCATTACGTCATCGTTCTCATACTGGATAGAACTTGTCTTTACAGAAATCAAAGAAGCGTAGTGCTTGAATGCCTTTGGCAAGCGAGAGCTATAGAGTACAGTCAAGTTTGGCTCTGGTGAAGGACCCATGTTCTCCAATGTGTGGAGGAAACGGAAGTCGTTCTTGGTAACCATTGAGCGGCCATCCTGACCCATACCACCTACCTCGAGAGTAGCCCAAACTGGGTCACCAGTGAAGAGCTCGTTGTATGAAGGGATACGGGCGAACTTAACCATACGGAACTTCATGACCAAGTGGTCGATGAGCTCCTGAGCCTCATCCTCTGTAAGAGTACCCTCGTTCAAGTCGCGCTGGATATAGATGTCGAGGAAGGTAGAGATACGACCTACAGACATCGCAGCACCATTCTGAGTCTTCACTGCTCCGAGGTAACCGAAGTACAACCACTGAACAGCCTCGCGAGCGTTCTTAGCAGGCTGGCTGATATCATAGCCATACAACTGAGCCATCTCCTTCAAGCCCTTGAGAGCCTTGATCTGCATAGCAACCTCTTCACGGAGACGGATTACCTCGTCAATCATCTCACGGTCGCCCATGTTAGCGAGGTCGTTTTTCTTCTCCTCAATGAGGAAGTCGATACCATAGAGGGCTACACGACGGTAGTCACCTACGATACGTCCACGACCGTAAGTATCAGGAAGACCAGTAAGGATATGGTTATGGCGCACGAGTTTCATCTCAGGTGTATAAGCATCAAACACGCCGTCGTTGTGAGTTTTGCAATACTTGTGGAAAATCTCATGCAACTTCTCTGATGGCTGGTAGCCGTATGTAGTACAAGCCTGCTCTGCCATCTTGATACCGCCATATGGCATGAAGGCACGCTTCAAAGGCTTGTCGGTCTGCAGACCAACCACCTTCTCCAACTCCTTAGTACCCTCGCCAATGTAGGCAGCACCATAAGCTGTCAATCCTGAAACCACCTCGGTCTCCATATCGAGCACACCACCCTTGGCACGCTCTTCCTTCTGGAGCTCCTTCAGCATACCCCAAAGGGTATTGGTAGCCTGAGTAGGTTCTGCCAGGAACGACTCGTCGCCATCGTAGCTAGTATAGTTGTGCTGGATGAAATCGCGAAGATTCACCTCACTCTGCCACAAGTTTCCCTTGAAACCTCTCCATTCTGTTTTCATCATTTTGATATCCTTAATAAGTTAATAATTAATTATATATTTTGTACACACTGTTTCCTGTTATCAGCTGAATCCTTATACCTTGTTATATATTATATAAAATCCGGCTATCGATAATTTCGATGCAAAGGTACTACAAAAAAACGAAATCCAAGCAGAAATCACAAAGATTTTATCCTCTTTACACTAAAATCATCATTTATGAGTACTGTTTCTGCACAAAAGATATTGAATGTGCAAAAGTAACAAATATCCATTCAAATGACTGGGAAAAATGAGCAAATAAGGGGTTTTTAGCGATTTGTCCTCATTAAAGAACGTTTTATACCCTTCTGTTTGATAAATAATGCATACCTTTGCAGTCGAAATGAAACAAATAACAATGTAAAGATAATCATAGAATAACAATACATGAACATGAATTGGAATCATACAATCAAGACATTAGCCTTTGCCTCGCTATTGGCACTGGCACCAGCTCAGATGATGGCGGCCCAGAAGGGAGGCACCTTCACTACTGGCGACAAGACTTTCCTTCTCAATGGCAAACCTTTCGTGGTAAAGGCTGCCGAGTTGCACTACCCTCGTATTCCTCGTGCCTACTGGGAGCATCGCATCAAGATGTGCAAGGCTTTGGGCATGAATACCATCTGCCTCTACGTGTTCTGGAACATCCACGAGCAGCAGGAAGGCAAGTTCGATTTTACGGGTAACAACGATGTGGCTGCTTTCTGCCGACTGGCTCAGAAGAACGGCATGTATGTCATCGTTCGTCCGGGTCCATACGTTTGTGCAGAATGGGAAATGGGCGGTCTGCCTTGGTGGCTCCTCAAGAAGAAGGACATCCGCCTTCGTGAGCAGGATCCTTACTTCATGCAGCGTGTTGAAATCTTCGAGAAGGAAGTAGGCAAGCAGCTGGCTCCACTCACCATCCAGAATGGTGGTCCTATCATCATGGTACAGGTGGAAAACGAATATGGTTCTTACGGTAAGAACAAGCCATACGTAAGCGCCATCCGCGACATCGTTCGCAAGAGCGGATTTGATAAGGTGAGCCTCTTCCAGTGCGACTGGTCATCCAACTTCCTGAACAATGGTCTCGATGACCTTACCTGGACCATGAACTTCGGTACAGGTGCCAACATCGACCAGCAGTTTAAGCGTCTCGGCGAGGTTCGTCCGAATGCTCCTAAAATGTGCTCTGAGTTCTGGAGCGGCTGGTTCGACAAGTGGGGAGCCCGCCACGAAACCCGTCCTGCCAAGGATATGGTAGAAGGAATGGACGAGATGCTGAGCAAAGGCATCAGCTTCTCTCTATATATGACCCACGGCGGAACCAGCTTCGGCCATTGGGCAGGTGCCAACTCTCCAGGTTTCCAGCCAGACGTAACCTCTTACGATTACGATGCCCCTATCAATGAATGGGGATTGGCTACACCTAAGTTCTACGAACTGCAGAAAATGATGGCGAAATACAACGACGGCAAGAAGTTGCCAGCCGTACCTAAGGCTCCGATGCAGATCATCAAGGTGCCTGAGTTCAAGTTCAGCGAGTATAAGCCTCTGAGCTACGGTATCGGAAAGGAAAAGGAAAGCAAAGCTCCTCAGAGTTTCGAGGATATGGATATGGGATGGGGCACCATGGTTTATGAAACCCAGGTTCCTGCCATCGAAGGCATATCTACCCTCACCGGTGAGTTCCACGACTTTGCTCAGGTATATGTGAACGGAAAGTATGTTGGCAAGATAGACCGTGTGAAGAACGAGAAATCACTCGAATTGCCAGCCATGCCACAGGGTGCTCAGCTCACCATCGTGGTAGAAGGTATGGGAAGAATCAACTTCGGCCGTGCCATCAAGGACTACAAGGGTATCATCGGCAACGTAACCCTCACTACTCAGAAGGAGGATTGCGAACTTGCCCTCACCCCTACCCGATGGAACAACAGCACCATCGCTGATGACTACCAGACGGCAGTGAAGGCACTCGCCATGCCATCTAACAAGATGCGTGGCTTGCAGACCAAGGCGGGTTACTACCGAGGCTACTTCAACATCAAGAAGGTGGGCGACACCTTTATTAATATGGAGGCATTCGGCAAGGGTCAGGTTTACGTAAACGGTCATGCTCTCGGCCGCTTCTGGCAGATTGGTCCTCAGCAGACCTTATATCTCCCAGGCTGCTGGTTGAAGAAGGGCAAGAACGAGGTCATCGTGCTCGATGTAGTTGGTCCTAAGGGCGAAGCAGGCAAGCCAGGCTCCAACGTGGCTCCTACCGCTTTCTGCCAGGATCATCCAGAACTCGACAAGCTGAATCTCGAAAAGAGCAACAAGCACAACGAGCCGGGTCATCGCATGGATCTGAATTCTGAGACCCCAGCATTGAAGGGTGAGTTCAAGGCTGGCAACGGCTGGCAGACCATCAAGCTCGACAAGCCTGTAACAGGTCGCTACTTCGCCATCCAGGCAGAAAGCAGCCAGAGCGGCGACAGCCAGATTGCCATCGCCGAGGTTTATCTGCAGGATGCACAGGGCAACCGCATCGACCGCAACAACTGGGTAGCCTTCTATGCCGACAGCGAGAAGGGCAACTCAACACTCGACAAGATGTTTGACTTGCAGGAGAGCACTTACTGGCAGACCGAAAAGGGTGCCAACTTCCCACACCTCGGCATCGTGGATATGGGCAAGGAGGTTACCATCTCTGCCTTCGAGTACTTGCCACGTGCCGAACAGGGAGCTCCAGGAAGCGTAAAGGGCTTCAAGCTCTATGTAAAGAAATAAATGAAAAGAGGGAGACGGAAAGTCTTCCTCTTTTTTTATTTTGTTTTTTTATACATTATTATTCTAATATGTGAATACTTTTCCGTACCTTTGCACCATAAAAACTATTTATTCTTATGTTGACAGATATTGAAATAGCTAAATCAGTAAAACTGCGCCCTATCAATGAAGTGGCAGCAGAACTTGGAATCCATGAAGACCAAGTGGAAAACTACGGCCGTTACATCGCTAAGATTACTACGGACAAAATTGACAGAAACAAGTTTAAGAACCATCATCTTATCCTCGTTACAGCTATCAGTCCTACCAAGGCTGGTAATGGTAAGACCACCGTATCCGTGGGTCTCGCCCTCGGTATGCAGAAGATTGGAAAGAAGGCAGTAGTAGCTCTGCGCGAGCCTTCTCTCGGTCCTTGCTTCGGCATGAAGGGTGGTGCTGCCGGTGGCGGTTATGCACAGGTATTGCCTATGGATAAGATCAACCTCCATTTCACTGGCGACTTCCATGCCATCACAGAGGCCAACAACATGATTGCTGCCCTCCTGGACAACTACCGTTTCCAGCACGAGGCAGAGGGATTCAAGCTCAAGAAGATTCTCTGGCGCCGAGTAATGGACGTCAACGACCGTGGCTTGCGTCGCATCATCACCGGTATCGGCGATAAGAACGGCATCGAGACAGAGGCTGGATTCGACATCACTCCTGCTTCTGAAATCATGGCTATCATGTGTTTCGCAACAAGTGTAGACGATCTCCGTCGTCGCATCGACAATATTCTCCTCGGCATCACTGAGGATGACAAACCATTCACCGTCAAGGATATGGGTGTAGGTGGCAGTATCGTTGCCCTCCTCCTCGATGCCTTGAAGCCAAACCTGGTTCAGACTACCGAGGGCACTCCTGCCTTCGTTCACTGCGGACCTTTCGCTAACATTGCCCATGGATGCAATTCCATCATGGCTACAGCAGCAGCCCTTGAATATGGCGACTACGCCATCACAGAGGCTGGATTCGGTGCTGACCTCGGTGCAGAGAAGTTCTACAACATCAAGTGCCGCAAGACCGGTCTGCAGCCAGACCTTACCGTTCTTGTTGTTACTCTCCAGGCATTGAAGATGCACGGTGGCGTAGCTCTGGAAGATATCAAGCAGCCTAACGTTGCAGGAATGGAAGCTGGTTACTGGAACCTCGACAAGCACGTGAAGAACCTTCAGAGCTTTGGTCAGACTGTAGTCATCGCTTTCAATAAGTTTGCTACTGATACCGACGAGGAGATTGAGGTTTTGCGCAAGCACTGTGAGGAGATGGGTTGCGGATTCGCTGTCAACAGTGCCTTCGCCGAAGGTGGCAAGGGTGCGATGGAGTTGGCAGAACTCGTAGTGAAGACCATCGATGAGCGTCCATCTGCTCCTCTCTACTTCACTTATGCTGACGAAGATTCTGTAGAAGAGAAGATTGAGAAAGTAGCATTCAATCTGTATGGTGCCGGCAGCGTAACCATGAGCGATTCGGCAAAGGCTATGATTGATGAAATCAAGAAGCTCGGCGCAGAGAAGTTCCCTATCTGTATCGCCAAGACTCAGTACAGTTTCTCTACCGATGCCAAGGCTTACGGTCCTACAGAAGGCTTCGAACTCCACGTTCGCGACATCACCCTGAACATGGGTGCTGAGATGATCGTAGTCATCGCCGGTCCTATCATGCGTATGCCAGGTTTGCCAAAGAGCCCACAGGCTGAGCGTATCGATGTGGTTAATGGTGAGATTACTGGTCTTTCTTAAGTCCCACAGATTTCACAGATTCACACAGATTTTTATATAAAACAGTTCGCCCTGAAAGAGCAAAAGCGTTCGATAGACAATACTTTTGCCTTTCAGGGCGATTTCTTATCTCATACTGAATTCACAACCGCAATACAACTGGTTATAGAATTCATTCTGTCTCAACAACTCACCACGGCGATTCTGCAAACCGCCCTTTCTCCAATTCATATCCCACCACTCTACATCCGGACAACCTTCTACGGCGAGATGTCCGGCTGCATCTATCTGCTGGATATTCTTCCACCGGGAAGAAGCCAAGGTAGTAGTAAGAAGATGAAAGCCATGCTCCTGCGCATACCTTGCTGCATGCGTCAAACGATACCGGAAACACATCGAGCAACGGCTTCCCCTTTCAGGCTCCAGCTCCAATCCCTTGATGGTAGCCAACCATTCCTCATGATCATACTCATCCTCCACATACGGAACCCCCTGCGCTTCCAGGAAGCGCATCAGCTCGTGCTTGCGAATCTCAAACTCCTGCAAGGGATAAATGTTACTGTTGCTGAAATATACCGTCGGCTTCATGCCGTTGCGAAGCATACACTCTACAATCGCTGACGAACAAGGCGCACAGCAGGCATGCAGCAACACATCATGACCTTCTGCCTTGCTACCATCAGGAAGTGATAGCTTCACGAATTTATATTGTTCTTCTACTGGAATCTTCATTTTACTTGGAACTTTTTACTTTGAACTTGGAACTTTTTACTTTGAACTTGGAACTTTGAACTTGGAACTTTATGATTAGTATTCATGCTGAATACTCTTCCATTTCACTGGAAATAAAGAGAGGAGAAAAGGGATATTGGGGAGAGGCATAAAAAAAAACAAATGGAGTACAGTCGTCTCGACACCCCCCATTTGCCCAAATATATGCGAAAACTAGTGCAAAGATACTATTTTTATTCGTATTCACAAAAGTTTCGGCAAATATTTACCACAATCTTTGTGTTTTAAGAGAGTATTTGTATTTTATTAACTTTTACCTGTCATTTTAAAGTCCTTTTTAACGTTATTACCGTCATCTCAGGCCATGCTCCCAATCGGAACGGGAAGGAACCGCCGATGCCCGATGAAACATTCAGCATCTGACTGCCTTTGCGATAAACACCACCCCACTCCTTGAATGCCATACGGGCTGGTGTCCACTTGCCTATCTGCAACTGTCCCGCATGTGTATGTCCTGCCAGTGTCAGCTGGATAGGTCTGTCCCATACCTCTCTGCGCCAGTGATGCGGATCATGGGTCAGCAGTATCTTGAACCCTTCCTTCTTCAGTCCCTTCATCGCCTTTGGCAATTTGCTGCGGTTACTGAAAGGAGGCTGCCCCGCATTCTCCACACCGATGATATCGATGGAAGCCATACCATGACTCACAGTGAAATGGTCGTTCATCAACTGATGCCACCCCAACTGGCATTGATAGTTATAGAGCAGCTTCCAGTTGTTTCTCAGTCCTGCTATCGTATGATTGTTGCCATACTCGCAGTAATCATGGTTTCCCCATACCGAGAAGATGCCATCGTGGGCATGCAGCTGTTTCAGCGTTTCCAGATAAGGCTCCACCTCCCTGGCATCATTGTTCACCAGATCGCCCGTAAAGAGCATCATGTCCGGTTCCTCATTATTGGCTGCATCCACCACCTTCTGCACGAAGTCACTATCCTTCGGGAAAGAACCCAGATGAAAATCGGTGAAATGCAACAGACGGTAACCGTCAAAGTAAGGTGGAAGGTCAGGCGATTCATAGGTTACGTACCGTATCTCCAACCGCTTCCAGCCCTCAATGAATCCGAAGGCAAACCATCCCATCAGCGCCAGCGCCGGAAGGAGGGCAAAGAACCACGGCAACATGAAATCGAAGAGGATGAACACCACCTTTGGCATCACCGAAAACAGAATCGTAGTGAAGAGGATGCGGACGGAAAGCTTATGAAAGAAGCCCATCTGCAGCCCTACCTCTGCTAGCAGAAGCAGCAAGGAAGGCACCCACCATAGAATGGCTAGCGCCAAAGGCCACCCGCTCACTCCCAGATGCCAAAGCCAGATGTCGGGCAAGAGGGCAAGCCCTGCCATACCTATTATATATAAGAAGGATCTGAATATCCTTTTAATTATCTTTTTCATTTACCTGTTCAAGTATTTCTACGGTGCAAAGGTACATAAAAATCTGCTTAACCGTTCATGTTTGTAGATGTTTAACTTTATTTTTTTTGCCAATTCATCAGATTGCAGTATCTTTGCAAGCCGTAAACTGTAAAAAACATCATCAATAAATATGGCAAGAAGACTCAGAAAGAAAAGAATAGCTATCATATTGCTCACATTCACGGCCATTGTCGCATGGTCTACACATAGTTGCGTATCGCGCTGCACCTCATCTTCGGATAAGGAGAAGGCAAAGGATACGCTCCCCAAGGTGCATATCAACGATTCCATCAGCAATGCCCTCACCGAGGGAAAGGAATATCACAAGATGGATTCACTCGTGGAGAGATACCTCAAGCGATGGGAAATCAACGGTGCACAGCTCGTCATCACCCGCAACGACTCCCTGCTCTATGCCCGCGGTTTCGGATGGGCAGATAAGGAGAGGGGCATCCGAATGGAACCGAATATGCTGATGCGCTTCGCTTCCATTTCCAAGCTCATCACCGCCGTAGGCATCATGAAACTGCAGGAAATGAAGAAGCTCAAGATGAATGAGAAGGTATTCGGACCGAAGGGAATCCTGAACGATACCACCTACAATAACAGTATCAAGGACCAGCGCTACTACAACATCACCGTAGAACAGCTGCTGCGCCATCAGGCAGGTTTCAACAACTATGCCGGCGACCCGGTATCCTCTACCCGCTACATCATGATGCAGAACCACCTCACCACGCCTCCAGACCATAAGACCCTGCTCAAGATTCTCCTGAAGCGCCATCTGGGTTATACGCCGGGCGAGGGCAAATGCTACAGCAATCTGGGCTACATGATTCTCTCGATGATTATCGAGAAGAAGAGCAGAATGAAGTACGAGAACTTCATGCAGAAGTACGTGCTCCAGCCTGCCGGATGCTACGACATGCATATTGCCGGCACCTACTACAAGGACCGCCGTCCTAACGAGACGAAATATTACATGCACCAGGGCAGCATCCCGGTATATGAATACAACAACAGTGGCAGAATGGTAGAAAAGTGTTATGGCGATACCGACCTTCCACGTCTCTCAGGTGCCGGAGCATGGTGTGGTTCAGCAGCCGAACTGAGCCGTCTCATCGCCAGCATCGACGGTATGCCACATGTCAAGGACATTCTCAGCCAGAAGAGCATCCAGTTCATGACCACCGAGCAGCCCGACCATCAGTATTCCATCGGTTGGAACTACACCCCAAAGAGCAATCGTCCGTGGATTCGTACCGGTTCTCTTGCCGGCACCTCTGCCATTGTCCTGAAGTACCCCGATGGTCAATGCTGGATTCTCATCACCAACACCTCCACCTGGAAGGGTCACGGCTTCAGCAACGACACCGTGACATTCTTTGAGAAGCTCCGCAAGCAGTTCATGGCAGATATGCCGAAGAAGGATTTGTTCATATAGAGAAGGAAGAAAAAGTTGGTGCATAACAGTTGGGCAACGCATGCACATCAGCTGTTGTGCGAGCGCATATCAGCTGTTATGCAAGCGCACAACAGCTGTTGTGCGGCCGGAGATACTAAATAACTCAGAAACATATCCTGTCTTTTCCGACAATATATCTTTAATATACAAATAAAAGAGGGTGCATCATAAATTCATGATACACCCTCTTTTCGTTTTTTATCAACTATTATAAACTTGTCAAACCAAGCTTCTCCTATCTTACGGCAACCTTCTGTCCCTTAGCCTGAGCACAGGACTGGGTGGATGCCTTTACGATATATACTCCGGATGGAACACGGAGAATCATTCTCTGCTTATCAGGCAACTGATAACTGTGAACCCTCTTGCCATCCAAGGTAAATACCTCTACCCTACCCAACTTCTCACCATTCAAGGCAGATACAACAATCATGCCCGCTGCAGGTGAATAAACCTTCAGCTGATTACTTTCAGCCTCAGCCTCAATCTGCTGAATACCGGTAGTACCACGAGTCTGGGTCAGGAAGTATCTGCCATGCTCATTTGCCAGAATGCTCACCTCATTGCCATCCTGCAGTTCGGTATACTGTCCGTTGGCAGCATCATAGAGATAAAGCGGAGCATCGAGCTTGGCAACCCCCTTGAAGTCAAGGTTCACCATTTCGTTCTTTTCTCCATTCTCCATGATTACACCCATTGGCATCCATTCAATCTTAGGAGTAGCATTCACCGCCACAGCCTGAGAACCAGCCACGGTATAAACCTGCGGAATACCACTCAGGTTCTGATCGCATAGAAGATCCACATCCTCCTGCTCATCATAATCATCAGAAGCCTCTTCTCTTACGGCAATGCGAGCCTTCGAAGTCTGCCCCTTAGCATTCTGAGCCGAGACATTCACGTCTTTGAGATAATCAGAAGCAATGACGAAACCAGTAGAGAGCAGACGGTCTACATACATCGCAGAAGTGAACTTCACCTCACTTACAGAAGCTTCATTCTTCTTGACAAAGAACGACTGTGTAGGCTGGATAACAAAATCCTTACTACTTAAATCTGTAGAAGAAACGCTTTTTACTGCATCTCCTTCAATCAGCCATACTGCATTCTGCAATCCTGTATTCACCTCGAAGAACTTCTTCAGAGAGATAGAGCAGGTATATGGATTAGCCACGAGATAGAAACCGCTGTTGTTATCAGCTCCCAAGCTCTGAGTCATCTCAGCGAGATGCTTCTCCTCGTTGTTGTAAGCAACGAGGAGCTTGCCATGACCAGTGCCCTTTTCAACGGCTGCAGATTTATTGTCAGAAGGCGTTGAGCCTTTATAATCGAAGTACTGGTATTCCTTATCTTCCTTTGGCAAACGAAGAATCGCATTTGGCAATGGAGTACCATCTGTAGGTCTCTTTGGCAAGAGCGCATTACCAGCCTTGATAGCGAAGCCACCGAATGTTGTTCCATCTGCGGCATATCTCTCGTCCACCTTATTATATACGTGGCTCCAATAGCCGAGATTGAGATTCATATCATCAGTCTTTGCACCTTCAGGATAATGAGATGCAGGATAACTCTCAGGTGTGATCTCCTCTACTCCACTCTTCATCCAAGCTCTCTGATAAACCGGATACTTGCTTCGGCTATACGCAGCAGTACCATCATCAAACTTGATATCCGTAAAGGCCTTGGTCTTCTGCTGACCATCAATTGCTGGCACATACATATCACCTGCGTAGATATACTGCAGAGGCGAAGCCATGGTGTACCATTTGTTAGGCACCAGCTCCTTTTCTACCCAAGCCTTGTCATATATCAGATAGCACTGGTCGCGAAGCTCGCCCTGAGGCTTGAAGTAAATCTGATGACAGGTATTGCCATAGAACTTTTCGCACTTCAGATTACCATCTGTATCCAATCCCTTATCAGTATCTGCCTCATTCCAGAACGCCATGATGTCGTACTGGATATACGTTGTTGCCACATCACCCTTGGCATTATTTAACTTGGTAGCAATACCATTCTCTTGACGATAAACAATGTTACCGAGGTCAGGGAAAGGCTTTCCATTCAAGTTGACGACAGTAACCTTGGTAAACTTCATTGGCACATAGCTATTCAGCGTAGGAATGTCCTTTGCAGAAGCAGGAGTACCCGACATGCTACTGCCATAAGCCAGATAATTTGTATACTTATCATCATACAATTCTGTAGATGATGAGCGATGCCAGTTGTCATCATTATTCCAGTTGGCATTCATACCGCCATCGGCAGTAGGAGTCCAGGTAATGAACTCCGGTACAATCTTCACCTTGAGATAAGACTCGCCAGGACAACTTGTTCCACCTGTTGCAGCTGCTTTCTGCTCGAAGACGAATCGAAGATCGTAGTAATAACCCTCGTGGAAATTATCCAAAACATCCTTTGAGAACAGGAGGTCAAGGGTTGCCTGAGTCGCAGTACCCACTTCGCCTATATGATCAGACTTTAATGCTGCAACAGGTTTATTCAATAAAGAAGCATCCCATAGAGGGTCATTGGTTGTAGCAACATAGACATCTGCAGAATTTGCACCAGTCTTGCTATCATCAATGAATGTCAAAGTCTTATCTTCGACACCAGTTTTATAGCTTGCGCTATGCAATGGTACCTGGAGATATCCCTTGGAAGGGTTTGTCTTGTTCTGCTCCAACAACTTCTTAATCTGTGGCAATCCGATACGAAGCGCAGACTTATAAGTTGCATCATTAAACGGATAATACACATCATTGAAACCGAAGTTAAGCTGTGGACCATCCTTAGCTATACGCAGAGGTACAGGAACAGCATCATTACAAAGCAAGTAACTGACTCCATCCGGTGTAATATAAACATCCTCACCGTCAGCATTTGTTCCATTAGGTGCTGGTTTCATATAGATTGTATGAGCACCATATTTAATATCACTATCACTAACAGAAATTGTAATCTCATTAGAAGCGGTACTGTTATAAGGCGTTGTTTTCTGATCGATATACCAGTAGAAAGGCACATCTGTAAGCATAATCTTTGCACCAGTCTTTGGATCGATGGTTGTGAGACTTCCCTTAAGTTTAACACTAGGATTTGAATCTGCACAGTCCACACGATAGTCAGTAATGATATTACCTTTGCTATCTATAATGGCAGGAGTCTGACCAACCAACTCGAACAAATTGCTATAAATAGAGCAGACGTCAGAAGGTTTACCCCACTGTGCATCAGGTGCATCTGGATCACTATCAGCACATACAGAGACATAATACTTCTTACCAGCCTTGAGTCCAAACTTATGATTAGCGAGAATGATGTAAGTTTCACCATAAACATCAGTCTCTATCATGTTGACACCATCTATCGTATGGGACTTACAATCTGCTTCTGAGTCATATACATTAACAGAAGCATAGCCATCTGACATTGTTTTCTTCACGCCATCCAAAGTATAATCATAAAGACCTGTTCCTGTTACTGGCGTACCATCTTCTTCCACAAAACGGAAATGGATTTTCGTATCCATATGGTTAAGTATAGCATTCAATGTCTCGTGAATGGCACGTATTTTCAGCTTGACATTTGCCACCCCATTTTCACCGCAGGCAGGTCTGTCTTGGAAGACTTCCACCTTGGCTGGCTTTAAATATATACGGATATCATCAACTGCATAGTCCGCACCTTGAGTACCCTTACTATAGTTATCAATCTCAATACGGAATTTATCATACTGTTCTGCATGTGCCTCTTTCTGAATGGTAATCTTACCATATACCTGATACCATTTTCCCTTATCTTTCGTATCACGATTACTTTCAAAATCTCCAGAAGAGAAATTATGAAGCAATACTTTCTGATTGCCAACAAGACCATACAATTTAAACATAAGCTGTGGCATTGTTTGAGCACCAGTAATATCAGCAACATACGCAGAGAACGCCATTTGCTGACCCGTACATAGACTTGCATTAAATTCTGCAGATGCAATGGTACGGCTTTCATCTGAAGCATCAATATAGAGGAAGGAACCCGTTTGAGAACCGCCGGATAATTCCCATGTTCTATCATGTAACTCAGAACCATCGTGCCACAGATACTTATCACTATTGGTTGATACTCCCGGCACATTAGCCGTCTTATAGATTCCATATTCACCATGCAATGGTGAATGCATTGGGTCAAAAAACGCTACACCAGATTGTGCACTTTTACTTAACAGACTCTTATAGACGAATCCATAGTTTCTCTTTGACCAATCAGACGGATGTTCAGACTGATTATCCATATCATTGGTTGGAGCAGAAAGAGTTTGTTCTGGACTATCATTATCGAAACTAACCATTGCCACACGGTTATAATTCTCTTCAAGATAAGAGATTTTACGCTGAATTTCGTCATTACCCATTTCGGAATCCATCATAGGATGGAAGCCAAAGAATCGGCAGTTGAAATTGGCAATAGGACAACTACTATTGTCGCTTTCATCCACAGCATAAGCCACAACAGAGAAGTGGTCTCCATTCTTGAATGTAATCTTATCTGAAACAGAATTACCATCCAAATCCTTCCATTTATTGTTATTGGATGCATCATTTAAGAGTTTTAAACTAACATCAAAGAAACGAGGGAATTCTGGCACATTACTCTCTGTATCAAAGTATTTATCTTTATCACCATTATATATTCTCCAAATAACCTTAGTTGCTTGTTTGATGTCAGTTCCGAAGTCTGTCTCAACTATATCACGGTCTGTTTGCCTTGTTGGGAAATAGACATGATGCTTATTGTTAATCATCGGATAGAAATAATACATGGTTGGTTTCATATTAAGACGCAAAGTCATTGTCGACATAGCGTTAGCGAAACCAACAGTAACATTCTTATTATCCTCGTAAGTGAGATCATTATCCGAATGGGTAAGATAATTCTCTTCCATATCAGCCATTTGCTTAGCAGGAATCAGATGGAAGATATAACGGATAGAAAGCGTACTTTCATGATCCATATAGGTACCTGTTTCATCTATACCATCAACATAACGGCTCACATCACAGGCAATCGTCTCACCCTTCCAATTTTTATCAGCTGGGCGAGTATAATTAACACCAAGATTACCTTGCCATGGATTAATTTTATTCAAATTATAAGCTAAAAGACCTTTTTTATTGCCTTTTTCATCACTTATTTCTTTCAAGAAATCCTCACCATCTCTATTGTCTGCCTGAATGTTAGCAGATGCTTCATCAGTATCATAATTATACCATCTGTAATAACCTAATGGTTCCAAACCACCATGGCCGTGGGTGGCAACTCCATCAAAATCTTCCATAGGTAACGTCAATGGAATAGACTCACCTTCTGCTACTGGATACGTATACTCCCAAGTATAGGTCTTTTGGCGTAACTGACCCTTAGAAGCATCTATCACCTCATAATCACCATCTGCATTGGCATAACCCTTGTAATGACGGAATGGCACCTTAGTAGGGTCTACGATATTTACCTGATATTTCAACTTCAGATGAGTAGGCTCTGTTGTAACGACTCCTTCTGTCTCTGTCAATCCATCAATATCATCTGTGATGACACAAGAGATATTGGTAACCTTTGTTATATCAAAGGTATAAACCTCAGAAGTTGGTGCAAAGGATACTTTCAACAAGTCTGACAATTCGCTACTTGGGGCTTTCGTCAAGACATTAAAATACTTATTATTATCAAAGTCATTATATTTCTTGCTTGATAATCCAAAACCATTAGTCGTGAAGCTATTACCTGCATTGTCAGTAACAGTCCAGCGAATATAGAGATTACCCAGCTCGCTTACTGAAGATTTTCCAAGAGCTGACAGAATTTCATCTAACTTATGATTTAAGTTGATATTTATCTGTTTGACTTCATTACCCGCAGTTAAATTATTTATCAAAACTCCATCTACCTCCTTAACTGTTGTTGTTGGATCAGGAGAAGTAACCAATGTACCTACAGCGCTCTTGTCTGCAAAGGATACTGTATAAACACCCTGCATAACAGAAGGTTCAGATACAACATATCTTGTACCATCAGTATTGATATAAGATGTCATACCAGTGACATCATTGGTCCATACAGCTTTCAACTGATAATTCTTCCAATCACCAGAAGTACTCAATTTAGACTTATCAAAAGTAATCGTTCTGAGATTTTCATTGCTTACAGAAGTCTCAGAATAACCAATAATATTGCCTTTACCTCTATTATAAGTTGAAGAACTACTCAATGTACCATCTGGCAAATCTTCAATCACCTTACCTGTAGTCTTATCAATCACCTGCCAACGGATATAACGGAGGTAGTGAGTAGGCACAGTAACAGTAACCTTACTGCCAGAGACAGCAAAGTTATCAGACTCATTAATTACATTAGATGACAAAGCTGAAGACAGTTTCATATCAGCAGTTGCCTGAGCTACGGTCTTAAAATTAACGGTATAAGCACCTTGTAACACAGAAGGTTCTGCCACAACAAATGGCTTACTATCCAAAGTTGGGGCGTCAATACCATCTACATTATCGGTCCAAACTGCCTTTAACTGATAATTACTCCATTCGCCAGCACCAGAAATCTGTGACTTATCAAATGTTACCTGTCTTACAGGAGAATTGGAAGAAGAAGTTGCATTGTAATAAACAAAACTTCCCTTTTTTCTGTTGGTAAAGTAGGAGTTGTTTAATATCGAATTACCATTTTCACCCACTGCGTCTACAATCTGACCCGTAGTCATGTCAATGAGCTGCCAACGTACATACTTTACACTATGCTTTGGTATTGTAACAGTTACCTGCTCAATGCCGTCATTTACCATATATACATCAGATTCATCAACAGCTGTTTTTGACAAACTGCTCAAAGTAAGATCTTTACTCTTAATCTGCTCTGCAGTTGTAAATGCAGTAACATACAAGCCACTGAGATTTGGTTCTTTCAAGAGATAATAATTGTTGTTGTTATCATAGAGAATGTCAGAACCAGCTGAACTTGATGCCCAGGCACAAATTACCTGGTAACCATCCGTCCAAGATTTCCCACTTGGAAGCGTGAAGGTCATCTTTAAATCGTTACTACTTGTCTCTTTATCACTATTATACCAAATATAATAGTTACCTTTCTTTACATAAGTATTAGCTGTGGCTGAACCATCAGGAGTTAAAGCATCTACCACATTACCATCCTTATCTGCTACATACCAGCGCATATATTTCGCTGTATTAGGCATTGAAATAGTAAAAGAAACATCTGATGTTGTTCTAATCTCTGTTGTCTTTTGGACATTGCTACTTGTGTTAGGAGTAAACGTAGCAGATTCTGCAGCCGTCTTAGACATAAAAGAGAAAACACACTTGCCTGAAAGAGTTGGCTCTTGGAAGAAATACACCTTACCTCCATAAGTACCATCAGAATAAAAATCTCCATCAGACTTATCTGTTGCCCAATAACAAACCACCTGATAACCATCATCCCACGTTTTACCAGAAGGCAAATTAAAAGTCACAGTACGATCTGATTCCTGTGCTATATTATTTGGCTCCCAGTTATCAAACCTAGCCCAAACATATTTATCCTTAACAACCTGATAATTGGTTGCAGTTTCTCCAGTCAATAAAGAACTAACAGAATTTATTACAGAACCATCTTTATCAAGTACTTGCCAACGCATATACTTGACATCATTAATATCTAATTTTACACGTGTTTGTGCATTATTCTGATCAACAACAAACTTCTTACTTATAACATTAGTTGGATCGCTGGCTTCCTTCATAGAATAATCAGTCAAGTTTTCTGCCAAACGAATATTATAAGTATATGTTGTCTGCTCTTTGGTAGCATCAGTCAAGAGCCCTTCATCATTAGAAAGATGAAGAACAATCTTTGCTCCTTCAATATTTACATCAGTTGGAGGAGTAAAACACAAAGTACTCATCCCCCAAGTATTTGCAGGTCCTTTGCTACCATCAAAAAAAACATGATTCCCTTGAATATAATAAAAGCAATTAGTTGTTGTAGAATTACCAATATTAGACGACCATTGGTCTTTTTTAATAATCCAAGAAGCTATATCT
>ERZ1026898.264-NODE-264-length-34471-cov-25.974518_pt1 | contig 34471 bp, 50 predicted proteins | sample MGYA00380178_ERZ1026898 | MGnify/ENA primary metagenome ERZ1026898 (study PRJEB33269, sample SAMEA4719814) | human gut metagenome | biome: human-associated habitat; feature: organic feature; material: feces | place: Cameroon | collected 2013-10 ...
CATGGTGGTAAACGTGTTGCCCAGGATGTCCTGCGTGGTTTCTTTGTTCCAGTCATATTCCTGACTGCTGTCCTCCACGCGCTTGCCGATGATCGACCAAACCGGCGCGGAAGACGTGCCGGTATTAAGGAAGGCCATCAGCAGCTTGCGGGCGATCGTCTGACCCGCTGTAGTGTTAAAAGTAGTTTCTGCCATAATGCATCACCTTTCAAAATTGTTGTCGTACCGCATCGACAGGGACACGGCCCAGTCTTCCACACCGTCGGCATAGCGCCCGGCCAGATAGGCCGCCGACACCTGCACAAACGCGGTGATCGTCCGGCCATCGCCGAGGTCTGGCCACGCGCCAAGCGTGTGCTGCTGGCCGTCCGCCGTGATCGGCTGTTTTTCCAGCCAGCGCGCCAGTTTGTCCAGCCAGCCCTTGATGTGGATGCGGTCGGTTTCCGACTGCGGCACGGCGCGATATACCACCTGAAACGCATAGTTGCATTTCTGGTACACGCCGCCCATGATGTCGGTCGTTTCGCTGATTACCGTCGCCGCAGCGGACGGATAGATCCCGACACCGGACTTGTCGCCCAGCTCGCCGAATCGGATTTCCCGCGCACCGATGGCCGGGAAGTCATTGAGCAAGCCGCTCAGGATCGTTGAAAAATCTTTCGTGTCAACCATTTGATTCCCCCAGGATGATCCGCTTGCACTCCGCGGCCCATTCCTTGCCGTGTTCGTTTTGCGCGACTTCCGCCCAGTGCGGCACGCCGGTCGCAAACCGCAGGTCGCGGTCAGTCGCAACAAGTGTCGCGCCTTTTCTAAAACGCGGGCCGACATTCGGGATGTTCGCAGGGCCTTTCCCGGTTTTTGAATCCACCATGACCTTGCCCATATACAGATACCGTGCATATGGGCCGGGGAACACGACCTGCCGGCCGCCTTCGGTGACATACGATTGCTGCTGCAAGTTCCCGCTGCGATACGGCATATACAGCTTGCTGTCCGCAAGCACCTGTTTCCCAAGCCATTCCTGCGCCTTGGCGAATCGCGGGCCGTATTTGGCGAACCGGAGGTTTACCCGGACGTGACCCTTGACGTAGCTGACGTTCTTATAGTGCTTGATGTCGCTCACGACGCCGTCACCTCGAAATGCGGAACAAGCGGAAACCACGCGCAGGACGTGATACGGTGGCATTCTGTGACTTTGCACAGCGCGTCATATTCCGCCCAGTCGTGATCTCCGCGGCAGAAATAGTCCCCGGGCTGAAACGCGATCATGCCGCTGCGGTCATCCGCCGCCTGATACACCTCCGGCGGCGCATAGGTCAGCGCGCCGATGGACGCTTTCGGCACAAGCAGCAGCACGTAGTGCCCTGGCACATCGCCGGTCGTGCCGGTCGTCATGGCGGTTTTTGCTTCCACCTTGACGCCGGTCAGCACGTGCCGTACCCACGTATCGTCCTGACCGCGCGCGCCGCGCACGCGGGAAAAAAGCGTGATCGTATCGCTATGCAGCAGCATCAGCACGTCATCACCCCCGCGTACAGCACAAGAACGCCATCTACGGCCACACCGGAAAGCCAGCGGCGCAGCACGTCGAACACCAATGCGTCCCGCGCCGCCGTGGTCTTCGCAGCGGTCGTGTAGCAGCTGTCGGCGGCCTTGTATGTGATCGATTCGCTGCCGGACGACACCGACGCCACAGGGCCGGCGGTTTTTGCGCCGCCGACGTCTGTGGTTTCCGCTGCGCTGTCACGCGCCTGGTCAATGCGGTAAAGGCATTCGGCCAGTTCGCACGCGCAGTCCTGCAGCTTTTCGGCGTCGGTCGTGGATTCCGGCAGCGTACCGCCGAAGCGGTCAAACGTAAAGCGGTCGATCTCCCGCGACGCCGCACGCAGATAGCGTGCAGCAGTCACTTCGTCGCGGAAGGGGGACAGATCGTCCCCGTACCGTTTTACGTATGTGTCAAAATCCGCGTACACCGTGATTCACCTGCCGATCAGCCGCCGCCCCCGGTCTGGGTGGCGTAGGACTTCACGTGCACCTGCGCAGCGTCCAGCACGCGCAGGGCGGCGTTTTCTTCGACCTGCGCCTTCGTACCGGCAAACAGCTCAGAATCGACCATGCGGACGATGCTGAAGTTGTCGCCGACACCGAAGGCGTTCGGATCGTACATGATGAATTCCACCTTCGCGAGGTTCGCCGCCGTGACGCTGGCCTTCGTGCCGCCATGCGGATAGTAGGCGAGATCGGCGGACGACGCGAAGCCATTGACTTCGATCCACGTGAAGCCCATGAAGCTGCCGACCTGACCGCCGGCAGCGGCAGCGAGCAGCATTTCGTTGGACGTCGGGATATACTTCTCACCGGCGAACTCCAGCATCGTCGCGAAGAAGTCCGGGCTGCAAAGCACGATGGTGGGATTGGCCTTTGCCTTGACCATGGCCTTGCGTTCAGCCAGCACCTGCGCCTTGAAGTTGGACGCAGTGGTCTTCGTGGTGTTGGTGGATGCCGTGCCCTCGGAGATCAGGCAGGCCAACGCGCACTGGTTCTTTGCCTCCGCGACTTCGCGGGTGGCGAGGGCCAGATGCTCCTCGGCAATCGGGAACGCCACAGCAGCCGCCTGCACGCCGTAGATCTTCTTAGATGCCTGCAGGTTGTTGTTGAAAACAGCCTGAACCAGCGTGTCAGCGGCGGCGGTGTCCGTGAAGTCACGGCCTGGCGTGCCGACAGTCGCGGCGGTGGAGGTCAGCTTGTGCCAGTAGCAGCCGCCGGCGCCGTCGACCATCACGTCCTGATAGGTCACGCCGGGCACAAGCCAGGTCTTATAAAACAGGTTGGGAAGAACAGTTGCCTTGTACTGTTCATCGACATACAGGGATCCATACTGGATAGACATAGATCATCATTTCCTTTCGTAGTCTTAGCCCCTGAAAAACGGGTTGTTTTTGTATTTCTGGGCTACGTATTCTTTCGCGCCTCCCTCCGGCGGCACCATGCCGCTGTGATCGGACGAAAAGCGCGCCTTGCTGGCGGGGTCGGCCACAAGGATGCCGGGGATCTCCTTGCCATTCTGGTCGGTGACAAGGCCGGTAAACAGGTCGTCGATCGACTTTCCGCGCGCATCGTCGGAACCCAGAGCTGTCACCAGCTTGTCCGTGATGCTTTCGCGCGTGATGTCGTTGACGAAATGCTTGCCCGACAGGAACGTGTCCACCGTACTGCGCAGCTTCACGGCAGCGGCGTCCTTCTTGCGGTTGTCCCGCTCGGTCTGCAGGTCATTGGTCAGGGTCGTGATCTGGCCTTTCAGCGCTGCGACATCCACGCCGTCAAAGGCGGCAAGCTTGCCCTGCACGTCTTTCAGCGATGTGTCCAGCGCGTCGTGGCGTTCCTGCAGCTTCTGAAATTCCGCCACGGTCTTGTAGTTCTCGGCGACGGCCTTGCGCAGATCCGCCGCCTTTCCTTCCGGGATCGTGATACCGAAGTCGGAAAGAATGGTCTCGATGTTCTTCATGCGTAATCCTCCTGAACGTGATTTTTAACAGCCCGTCGACTGTGTGGATTGAGCCGGATGAACCACCGGCGGGGTCGTGATATGGCAAAGGGGCAGCCGGTTTTCCGTCTGCCCCTGCGTATCCTGATTTGATTTTGGGTACAAGAAAACCACCTTGCCGATTGGTAAGATGGTTTTCGTGATTATTATACAAAATAATTCTCTGCTTCAGCGTTTACACAAAGGCAGGCGCTTGGCAGGCGTAGCATCCTCCTGCATCTCTTTTTTTACCATTAAGGCGTGTGGTCGCTACGAAATTTACCACCTCAAGCGCCTGTCTTTATGATAATTATATTATAGCCAGATTATTCCCTTTTGTAAAGAATAATATTGTTCCGGACGCGCTGCCTATAGCGTTTTGCATTTTCGCACATGACAGTAATAACGGAACTTTTCCGCCACGGCTCGTCTCCTTCTACGGCAATGCGTACCACAATGCTGATATTCTTTGAATTAAGCGATATGGTTTTACTCGCAATGGCGGTATTTTCAAACTTTTTGTCTTTGAAAATGTAGTCTGGATTTTCGATTATTTCTTTGAAATAAGGGCTGTATTTATTGTAAAACTCTTTCCCGCGCCGTTCTATGATATGTTCTTTTTGCTTCTCGGTCAATATAACATAGCTGGAACGAATATGCTCCGCGACGCAGGAATAACGCTGTACATCCAGCTTTGCAATCACAGGCGGCGCTTGCACAGGCGGCGCTTGCTGCGTCTGAACTTGTCGGGCATCAACTGCTTCCGCCGATGTCCAACTTTGGCGTGCAGCAGCGGACGCAGTTGATGCCGCCGAGCGATCCCAGCCAGCAACGGCCAGCCGCTCGTGGTATGGTTTCAGATCGTTATCGATGCAGAACTTCGTGTAGGCCGCGTTCTGCTCCTGCAGGCGCTTGGCGGACTGCGTGTATTTTTCCTGCAGCTTTGTCTTTCCCGCCGGATCTTCGCAGTTTTTCACGGCCGTGTGCAACGCCGTACACTTGCGCTTCTGCGCCCGGATGCGGCGTTCCATCGCACGCTGCGTCTGCGACAGCTCATACGCGCATCGGTTGGCTTCGGTATCAATCGGTTTGTTGTGATTTTGACTGACACCCGGAAGAAACGGCGTGAAGGAATGGCGGCAGTTATAGCCGCACAGGCCCAGCGGATTTTCCGGGTAGCCGGTCGCATCCAGCAGGTTATCAAACTGCGCGTCCTTGCCGTCGATACAGTACACCTTGCCCTGCCAGCCGGCATGATCGGCAACCGGGTCGGTATCAGACACGCGCGCGCCCAGATGCTGCGACACCAGCACATGATTCCAGCCCATGTCTTTGCACTGCTGGATCGTCATGTTCCCGGACGACTGCGCCACGCCCGTGCGGATGCAGCGCAGCACAGCCACTTCCAGCGTGTCCTTATGACCGGAAGGATACCGCACGATCGGCTGCACCTGCCCCAATTCCTTGATGCCTTCCAGCATGGCAGCAGTATAGGACTGCGCACCGGTGCGAACCTTCCAGTACGCCGCGTCGCAGATATCGATAAACGCCTGATTGGTCGCGCCGGCCGTTGTGCGCGTGATGTTGGATATTTCACCGACCGTGCGTTCATAGGCGTCTGTAATGATCGCCATCATGCGGGGCGACAGGCCGGAAAACGTCACAGCGGCAGCTTCGGCGTCTGCCTTTGCCGCCTGAATACCGCTGTCCTTGAAGATCTTCGCGATTTCCTGCTGCGATTTGCCGGTGCTTTTGGCCAATGCCTTCTGGATTTCATCCAGATTCCCGCCGGCCTGTTCCAGCACCCACGCCTGCCATTCATCCGTGCCGGTCAGCAGCTTCTTTTCGCCGCGGCCGAACCGGGTCATGAAGCGTTCGATCATGTCGCGCGCGATCCATTCCGTCAGCGCATCCAGCAGCGGCAGCAGGGTTTCGCCAATTTCCTGAAACTGCTCCGGGGTAATCATTCGGAATCAGGGAACAGACCCGGTTTCGCCGTGTTGGCTTCGGCATAGGCCGCTTTTGCGTCGTCCTCGCTGAACCCTTCAAAGCGCACCAGATACATCCACCACGGCAAAACGCCGAGCTGGCAAAGGCTTTTTGTGTTCTGCCGGTCTTCTTCGTAGCTGTATGTGATGTCTCCGAAATTGTACGTCACGGTATACGTACCATACGGCGCCAGGTCGTAGATATCGGCATAGTCATTCAGCGCCTGAATCAGGTCATCCACAGCATTCTGGATGCGGTCACGGATGTCCTTGATGCGCTGGATGGTGCGGCGGTCATCGGCTTCCACCTGTGTTGCGGTGGCAAGCCCCTGCTTTTCGTTATAGCTGAAATAGCCTTCTGAAAAGCCGCATTTGGTCGACAGGCTTTGCAGCAACATATTGATGCCGGTCTGGCGTTCGCCGGTTTTCAGCTTGCGGTCGATTTCCTGATAGAAGCTTTCGGCCGCCGAGCCAGCAACGTTTTGCACATAGCGCGGCAGCCGCACGGAAACATTTTTCCGGCCTGGCTCGCGCAGCAGCCGGTCATCCACAAGGGCAATCGACCGGGAATCCTGAATTTCGTCCACCATGGCAGACCATGCAACATCCAGCCCACGCAGTTCCGGCAGGGCATTGGCATAGATGGACATACCGCAAGCGCCGCCGTCGATGTTGTTGGCGTCCGGCATGGTGCACACGGCAAACAGCGGCGCGGTATCATCCAGCACGGCGTCCGGCAGGATGCCCACCCAATCCGGCACTTCGTCCAGATTCACACGGGATGCCGATGCTTTGCCCTTCGCCAGCCGGAACGCGCGGTTGGAAACCACATAATGCGTCCCTTCGTAGCGGTGGTATTCGGCCTTGACGTAGTAATAATCCGGCGTTGCCTTCGTGTCGTACAGCACCACGCCGGTCATGCGCTTGCGGTTATCCACAGCGGTGACCGTGAATTCCGGTGGTGTGTACAGGCCGATGCTGTCCGGCGTCGGTTTCAGCAAGAACATGCCGGCAGCGCAGCCCACGTCCACCATGTCGCGCAGGAACGGGATCAGTTCTTCGTTCAACCGCTCCTGCAGCCAATCCGCGCGGGCCGATCCGGACAGTTCGATGCTGACGCCCATCGTCGCAAGGCGCGCAGCTTCGCCGGTCACTGCCTTTGCAAAATTGATGGTGCGATCCTGATCGTTCACCCACGGCGGGGTACCCATCCAGATCTGCATCCACAGGTCTTCCGCTTCGCGCATTTCCGGCGTTTCCAGCGGCGCAATGTGGAATTCTTCGCGGATCTGCTTCTTCACGCTGTCCAGCGGGATATTGATTTTCATGCACTTGCCCCCCTGCGCATCGTCAGCGGTTCCAGTGCGTACCGCGTGGCGTCGATGCTATGGTTATTCACGTCCGGGTATCCGGTGACGACGTTGCCGTCCCGGTCCCGCTCGTATTCATACTCCGAAAATTCCTTTGCCGCATTCGGGCAGCGCACCGGGTCGATGATGATGCGCCGGCGCTGCAGCCACTTCATGCCGTGTTCGATCGATCCCGGGCCTTTGACAGCGCCGGCGACGGGCAGACCCATTTCACGGTGATCGTTGACGCTTTTCGGTTCGGCCGAATCGGCCGTGATGGTGTAATCGTCATAGCCGTGTTCGATGATCCAGCGCGCCGTCTGTTCGTTCGATTCCTTGTTGACGTAGTGCTCCGCGAAGATATACACCGCTTCCCGGTCACTGTCGTAGTAGCAGCGGATGAAGCAGTACGGATCGGGATACCAGCCCCAGTCCTCTCCCTGGAAGATGCGGTCAAAATGCGAAATCTCTTCATCTGTGATCTCCCGCAGTTCCAGATAGTCAAATACACTGCCGCCGTCGCCATTGGCTACGCCTTCGTATTCATGTTCATACGCCGCCGGGTTGACCTCTTTCAGGTGTTCCGCATCAGCGATAAACTTCGCGCCCAGCCATTCCGGCGGGGCTTCCGTGTAGCTGGAATGGTGGAAAACGCGTCCCGGATTCGGGACAAGCCGCTCCTTGTTGACCCAGCTGGATTTGGATTTTGGCGGGTTATACGACGAAAAATCGTAAGAATCCGCGCCGCCACGCAGCACAGATTGGTTGATGGAACGTTCTTCTTCCGGCCCGCAAAGCTGATCTTTTTCTTCCTTCCACAGGATGCCGATATAGCCGAACGGCGGCTTGATGGATTTCAGTTTCAATGGGTCGTCACAGCCGCGAAAATAAATCGTCTGGCCGGTTTCTTTCAGTACAATTTCCAGCGGTGACAGCTTGCAGTTGAATTCGTCGTAAAGCCCCAGCTCGTTGATTGCCCATTTCATCTGGGCATACACGCTGTCTTTCAGGGTATTGCCCATCTTGCGGATGATACAGGCGTGCATCGTCGGGTTGTTTTTCAGCAGCTCGACGATTTTCAGGGATATATACGACGATTTCAGGCCGCCGCGGCCGCCCTCGAAGACGTACGTCATGTTCGGCTGAATGCGCCGGTTGATATCCACAAACGCGCGGCCAAGGACGCGCGCGGGCAGCTCGTAGTGCGCAGATGCGCGTGCCGCCGCCTTGATTTCCTGCTCTTCCTTGATGCGCAGGGACTTCTCCAAATCGCCCGCCGCACGGAGGCGATCGGCGATGGAGGTTTCGATGCCGAACTGGTCTTTCTCCTGCCCGCGCATGATCGCCGTACGCAGCTCCTGGATCTCTTTCAGAGATGCCGTGCGCTCGGATTCGATTTTCTTCTGCCGCCGCGCTATATAGATTTTGATGTCAGGTTTTGTCAGGTTTTCCGCTCCGATGGATTTGGCAGTCTTCGCCGAGTACCCTGCTCTGCGCGCCGCCTCGGTCGCGTTGCCCAATTCGATGTAAAAATCCGCAAAAGCGCGCTGCTTTGGCGTGAGATTCATGGGATCACCCGCTATAGATTTTCGCCAGCGTTTTTACGACATCCGCCATGCTGTAAGTCTCCAGCACACGCGTGCTGGTATGCCTCCCGGTTTCATCGGTTTCCGCCTTTTCCAGCACGTATTTTGTCACCATCCGGCCAAGCCGCTCGGAGTAGTGCTGTAACTGATTGACTTTGTAATGCTCGCCGCGCTGGTTCAGCGCCGCCTGCAGCTTGTAGGTAAGTTGTTTCAGATTCATAACCGCACCAGAATGCACAAAGCACCGAACCCGAAACCGGGCCGGTGCTTTGCTTTGTTGAGAGACATATTGACAGAGACAAGAGAAAAAGCCATGTGCACATTCTGCAAAAAGGATCAAAGGAAGAGAGGTATTTCACAATGGGGTGTGGGACTGGTCTCTCTCGCAATCCCGCGATATCACTTTAACACAGATTTTCGAAAAAATCGTCTCACTTTTTTCTCATCTTTTCGTCAGCTCTCCGTGAGGCCATACATGATAATCGTGAAATTTCGCAGCGCGCTGTCTTTCCAACGGTATGCTGTTGGCTTCTCAATGGCCAATTCCCGGCACAGCCGCTCGACGCCGCCGATACACGGTGCGATGTAAAAACGCTGCAGCACACAGCGGTCCCGCTCAGATAGCTGATTCAAGGCACGATCCACGCGGCGCACACGGTTCTCGGTCAATCGCTGCGCCTCTTCCAGCCGCTCGCGCTTCAGAATGTTGTTGACGAGCGCATCGTCCCTGCCGTTTGAGCCACCGGCGACCGGGCTGCCGTCCGCCGAGGCACTTCGGATGCTTGTGATCTCCGTTGCCAGGTCTTTGATCTGGTCGCTGATGTTCGTAATCGCGAGCTTTCGGTTCTGGTAGTTGCGCAGCTCATCGGCCGCCTCCCGCTTCCAGTCCAATTAAGTCACCTCGTTTCGTTTGCCATAGCCACAAAAGTCGTCCGGACCTTCTCGGTCGAGGTGGACTGAGCACCATCCCCGCCGCGGCTTATTGTAGGATCGGCAGTGGCGGCAGTGCACCACCGGCACAACGTCGGCAGCCGGTAGATCGTGCAAAATGCAGATCGCCTTTGCCCATGTGCGGCGGTTTTTGTCCTTGTCATGTGCCGCGGCGGCCGTCAGTGCTTTATCCAGCGCTTTCCGCTCGATGTATTCAGGTTCCATTGTCCAGCCTCTCTTTCAGCCGCTCCACTTTTCTCCTGCGAACATCATGCACATCGTCCGTGCAGCCAAACAGCATCTTCATCTGCTCGAGCATGATCTCCACATCGGCGATCTCCTCGGCGATGTTTGCCGGCGAGTATTTGCCGCGCAGGTACTTGCACAGCTCTTTCTGCAGCTCGCTCATTTCCTCCATCATCACCACGATCTGCAGGGCGGAGCCGTAGGTGTCCAGCGCTCTCTGCAGCACTTCCGATTCAGCGATATATTCACCCATTCCGTCCCTCGCTTCCCGGGACAATACGATCCCAACAGGCCGCGCACAGTACTTCTTTTACCTCTCGCTGATGAACATGTTCATGCGGGCACGGTTTGTTCTTCGGCTCGTAACCGTAGGTATTCGGGCATCCAAAACACCCGCCAATACAGGTTTCGTCCACCGCGTTCGGATGCTCCAGCGCCAGCAGCTCGCGGAATGTGCAGCCGTGCGACTTCCTTACAAGCATATCTACCCGAAAAGCGTCCCAATTCGCCGTCGGCACGCCGACATAGTCGCACCACGCGCGTTCCAGCTTCGCGCCATCCGAAGACGACCAGTCCGGAAGGAACACGACGTAGTCCACCGCCTCCATCTCAGCGAAGCAGATGCGCATATAGTCCAGCTTGGCCAGCCCCTCCGGCGCCATGGCCGGATTGATGACCGTCGCGCCCAGCCGCTCAAGCTGTGCAGCCGCTCGGGCGAATTTCTCTTTATAGCCCGGATCCCCGGCGATTTTCCCTGATATGTAGATTTTCATGGTTACCTCCTTTCAAAGCACCGGGTGAGCGCCCCCGCCCAGTGTGCTATCGAATCACTGCATGATGACGACCTTGCCCTGTTCAACCAGGTCTTTCAGGCCGCGCTCGAAATACTCAGCGATGTTGCGTTTCGCTTCCAGACGCCAGATGCCGCCATCCGCCTCGAAAAAGGCGATGCCTTTCTCGCTGTCCACGCGCAGGAGGAATTCGCTTTCCGGCTGCGCAACCTCAAGGAATGTGCGGAACGGCTGCAGTTTGATCCGCGGGCGCACATTAACGACAGCGTTGAGCGCAACGCCCTGACGCGCCGTCACGGTCTGCGTGACACCGTTATCGTTGGTAGACACAGTGTTCTCATCGGACATACGGCTGAGCAGATCCAGCAGATACTCCGTGCCTTCGTTCGGAATGAACAGACTGCGCAGCTCGATCAGCGCAGTTTCTCGGTCACGCCAGCCTGTGCGCATACCTGGCGCATCCGCCTGCGCACGATACAGGACGTTGCGGGAGAAGTCCGGCAGATACGTTGTCATTACTTCGACCTTGTTGTAATCCCGGACATGTACCATGATGGTCGTCCCGACCTTTGCGATCTCGGTGCGCACCAGCTTGCAGACAGCATCCAGACCGCTGACGCTGACGGAATCGGGACGATCCACATGCGGCGGGATCCGCGTAAGATGGGCGTCGGAATAGGTCTGCCCATCAATTTCGAAGATTTTGGTTTCTTTCAGGCTCACGATTTTGTCGATCATTTCTGCGAACATTGTCATATCCTCCTTCGTTATTCGGCTGCCTGCTGGCTGGCCTGCAGCAGATTCAGAATTTTCGGTGCTTCCTGTTCATGCCCGTCCATGCGCATCTGGCCGGGGATCTGCGGCACCATTTCGGCAACGACCATTTCCCCGTTGCCATCAGTTGTGACGCAAAGCGATGTTGCGACCGGATTGGTCGCTGCGAGCGTGGCCTTGGCAACAACATTCACGCGGATCTGCCGACGGTCATCGTCCGGTGTCAGCTCGATCGTCAGCGTAATCTTGCGCTTTGCGGTTGCTTTGGTGTTGACGTCAAGGATGTTGTCAACACAGCGCTGCATCTCATAGTCCACGCGCTCCTGGAATGCACCCTGCGCCATCTGCAGGATGCTCGCTCTTTGGGTTTCGTGATTCATGGTTGTCCTCCTTCGTTTTTTACATGGCCACCGCATCGGCGAGCGCGGCCATTGTCTCAATTTTCCCGGGCACGGCATACTCCGGTAGATTTGCCGCCACAACGGCCGCCGCCATTGGCGGGCAAACGGCATTGCCGCATCTGGCCACCTGCTGCGTCTTCGGATACGGCTTCCCGCCCGCATCATGGTCGATGATGTAATCCGGCGGAAAGCCCATGGCGTTGTACAGCTCCCGAGGCGACAACATCCGCAGGCCGATGTCCGCGATATAGTACAGCACCCCGCCGATTGACAGGAGCAGCAGGTCATCCGTGCCCAGTGCGTAGCCACAGTACCGGTTCAGCAGATCGCGGATCTGCGGCCAGTAGTAAAGCCGCTCAGATGTGCCGATTTTACAAAGCACTGCCTTGCAGCAGCCAAACACGCCGCCTGCTGTCTGTGTCGGCAGCGGCTCCGACGGCCATGTGCCGACCTCGTCCCGCTTATACTTCACCACGTGGGCCGCAACCACAGCTTCCCGGTCGTGGCTCGTGACAGTGTGCATCGGGTCTTGCACATCCAGCGGCCGGCCGCCGCCGTAATACTCCACCAGATTCGCGCAGGTAAGGCCGTAACGGTTCGAGGCGTCCACCGTGCAAATGGGCTTATCCAAACCAGCCGCTCGGGCACCGCCTGTTTTCTCCGTGTGATACTGGATGAGTGACGGCGAAAGCAGCATTTGCCCACCGCCTCCACCTGTGCGGACGGTGTTCATCGGCTCGGAGACCGGCGCCCCGACACTGTTGCTGGTGTTCGTCATCGTCAGCGGCGCGAGAATCGGCCGGCAAATGCCACCGGTGTGCTTTGCCGTAATCGTTTTACACGGCTCTTGCACATCAGCGATGTGCCCATCCCCAGAATGGTTGCACTCAACGATAAATGGCGCCCCGGATTTGATCGTGAACTTGTCTACGCCGCGAATGATACGGCGCATGGTGTTGTCCGCCAGCGGCCGGACGGCAGAAATACCATACCGCTCGCGGATTTCGTCCTTCGTCGCAAAAACCGATGGGCACGGCAATGACCAGTCAATGATCTCCGCAGCGCTGCGCCACGGCAGCAGGTTGCCGCTGCGCACTTCCGCACTGTCTCTCGGGGCGTGTGTGCGCTCCGGCCAGACGATCGCACGTCCGTCGCAGCGGGCAATCAGCACCAGCCGCCGTCTGGTCGTCGGCGCGCCGTAGTCGGCTGCCACAAGTTCGCGCCATTCCACGGTGTACCCCAGTGCCCGAAGCTGCCCGATGAACTTCTGGAACGTCGTGCCGGCCAGCTTCTTTACCGGCTTTCCCTTGCGCACTGGCCCCCACGTCTGGAACTCTTCGACGTTTTCGAGGATGATAACGCGCGGACGCACCTTCGCTGCCCAGCGCAGGGAGATCCACGCGAGGCCCCGGATTTTGCGGTCAACGAGCGCCGCGCCCTTTGCCTTTGAAAAATGCTTGCAGTCCGGCGAGAACCATGCCAGCGCCACCGGCCGCCCTCGGCAAACCGTCTCCGGATCCACATCCCAGACAGATGCCTGGTAATGCTCTGTGTATGGATGGTTCGCCTCGTGCATCCGGATCGCTGCCGGGTCGTGATTGATCGCCGCATTGACGATGCGCCCCAGCGCCAGCTCGATTCCCGTTGACGCGCCGCCGCCACCGGCAAAGCTGTCAACGATGATCTCGCCGTCAAGCGTCTCCTGTGTGCGCAGCATCATGCATCCTCCCCCGGATCGCCGAGAAACAGGATCACGCCCCGGCGCATCTGCACCCGGTACGGCAACAGCTCCCTGGCCGTCATGTACTTGTGGCCGAAATGCTCCTTCATCCGCCACCACACTTCCCACGGCACGCGATAGACCGCGCGGCCGTGCAGACACACCAGCACGAATACCAGCGCACCCTTCTGGGCGTGCGACTGCATGGCATATGCCTGTTCGTGCGTCACCGCGCTCTGCAGGATGCGGTCTTTGTCCGTGGCCTTGGCCTCGAACACAACGCTGCGGCCGCCGTCGATCGTGCCCTGAAAGTCCGGCTGCGCCTGCTTGGTGAAAACCGCCTCGAACGACCAGCAGCCGCTCGGATTCTGATGCCGACCGGAAATGACCTTGATCGGCTCCGGCGTCTTGTCGATCTCCGCGTGGCAGACCGACCGGTAATATTCGCATGCGGTGAGGATCTGTGCCTCGAAGCTCTCGCCGAGCGCGTGACTGATGCTCCCCTGCGCCTGGCGCGCGGGGCTTTTGTCCTCCTCGGCGTGGAAAAACTGCAGCGCCTTTTCATACGCTGCGGGATCCAGCTTGCGCGCCGCCTGTTTCTGATAGCGCGGCGGCAGGCTGTCCATGCTGATACCCATTGTGGATGCTCCTTTCTATGCAGTGTCTTTGATCTCGTAATACTCCTGCCACGGCCAGCCGCTCAGTTCGTGCCAGCCGCTCTTATACTCCGACCCATCGTCAAAGCGATAGAGATGCATACCCCGTCTGGCCTTCGGCTCCTTGCGCCACGTCTCGGCCTTGGCCACCTGATAGCGGATCTCCGGCTTTGCCATGCCGGCGCTGCAGGTATACCGCCGGCGGCGGATGCCCTGCTCGCGGCAGCGGCGCATGGTGGAGCGCGATTCCTTGATGAGGTAGGACGCGAGCTTTGCGTGGTTCTTGCGATTGTCGAGCATCTGGAAGCTGATAGACCCCGCGCCGTTGGTCACCTTTGTCCAGGCGGCGGCGATGATCTGCGCGTCGAAGCGCGGCAGGAGGATGTGATGATGCACGTTCGTCATGTGCTTGGTTTCGAGCACGGCAATGTACTTCAGGCGCTTGCCCGCTTTGGTGTACGCCTTGCGCAGCTCGCGGAGGAACGCCGCCCTGTCCCGCTCGGCCTGTTCCAGCGTGATCTCCTTGTCCCAGTAATGCAGGACCATGTGATAATCGCCATAGCGATAGTTACAGTTGATGAGCCAGCGCAGTTGCTCCTCGGCCACGCGCTCGTTGATGCGCTCCTGACACTTGGATGTCTCCTTCTCGGATGATCGCTTGCGCGGCTTGACCTCCTTGCTGTGCACACGGGATGAATACATTTTGCGGTGCTCGATCGTCTCTCCGCACACGACGGTGCGATGTACATACGGCATGATTGCCTCCCTGTCTGTCTCCGGTCGAGTTAGTAATTGGTCTTACCGAAGCTGAAAACGCCTTGCGGCGTCAGCGTTTTTCGGCTTGCAGGGCGGGCAACTGTATGCTATAATATATATAGTGTAGCGCGCCCTGTGCGCTATTGGGTTTTCACCGCCTGCGGGTTTGACGATCTTCGCAGGCGGTGTCTTTTTATGTCTCCGGCGGCGCCCACATGACGCGCGCCCCGTGGACGACTTCCTGCCATGGGACGCCCCACAGCTCCGCCGCGCACTGGATCGCCGCGAACGGCGATGCGCACGGTACGACCACGGCCACACGGCCCGGGAGCGCCACCCGCGCGCGGCCTTGCGCTGCCCAGCGGTCATTCCGGCGTCGCATGGCCAGCTCTGCCGGTGACATATATACGACCTCCGGACGCCTCATGCGACGCCGAGGGCGGTGAAGATCACGTGGAACAGCCACCCCGCCAGCGCGATACCGGCCATGAAGGACGCGCAGACGATGCCATCCTCAATACCCCAGACAATGTAGCGGCGCACCTTCGCCTTGGCGCGCGGATCTCCGAACACCTTCATTCGTCGTCACCGCCTTCTGCCGTGCGGTACAGCATCTGCATGTTGTTCGCGCAGATATTGCACACCGGCGTGCCGTGGATGTACCGGATGTCGTTCACGCTGCCGCAGAACGCACAGCCCGGCGCGTACTTGTGCAGGATGATGCCTTTTCCATCCGTGTAGATCTCGACGGGGTCTTTCTCCTGGATGCCGAGCGTCCGCCGCAGCTCCTTCGGGATCACGATGCGGCCGAGCTCGTCGACCTTTCTGACGATTCCTGTTGCTTTCATTGGTTTCTCCTTTCTCTTGACCTATCTGGCCAGCATCTGGGCAAGCGCCACAGCGCTGATGCCCTCTTTCCCGCTGACGTTGTACCGCTCGCGGCACACCCGCCGGCTCTGCCCTGTATAATTGCTGACGTCCGTCACCGTCAGCACCCGGCGTCCGCCGGTGAACTTCAAGATTTCCTCCAGCTCAAGCCGGAAGGTTTCTTTTTCTCGCGGCATATGTACCTCTCTCCTTTAAAAAAATGTGCTGATATTGAAAACTTCGGCGTTCCCTGATATACTGCAAATGGAAAACATGGAAATTCTGCGTATGAAAGGATGTACCACTCATGGTAAATGAAGATTGCGCCCGTGATTTGCTGCAATACCTCGACGGTTGTCTTGAAATCAGCAGTACCGGAAAACGTGTCAAGCCCATAAAGCTCAAAAAGGTGCTTCATGAGGAGCCGCTCAGCAATTACACATCCGACGACATTTACAATGCTGCGGAATATCTGGTGAAGCTTGGGCTAGTCAATCTGCCCATCACGCGCAGCACAGCACTCAAGGGCGGAGCACGTTCATATGTTTTTACAGGTATTTCGGCAAAAGGAACTGAATACTTAAAAGTGACGAGAAATCCGACCACATGGGAAAAACTAAAGTCCCATTTCCCAAGTGTGTTCAATGCTGCCATATCCAGCATTTCCTCCTTCATCCTCCAAGCTGGAATAGAACTGCTGAAGTAAGGAGGGAAAATTCATGGATCACACACTTACCAGGGACGCGAAAAAGGCTCTCGCCACGATCTACAAAGCTTATAAATCGAGGCGCGCAAACGGAGAAGCAAAATCCTCCGCAGTTTATTTCGATACTGAATCGCACGATGCAGCCGCCATCGATGCAGCCGTCTCCGACAGCTTGGCAGAGCTGTCAAACGCGAAATATGTAAAAACGGACATCTGCGGCAATTACACGCTTACCGATTCCGGTATCATATTCATGGAGAATTTGTCCGTCGACACCATAAAGGAATGGCTATCATTCTCCGCCCAGTTCATCCCCTGACGATCCGGTGCAAAAGCGCTCGAAGTCCGCTTCATTTCCGGCGTGGAACCGCTCCACATCAATGCCGGTAATGCTCAACTCCGCTACACCTTCCTTCACGTCGAGGCGGATGCCGTCAACGCCGACGCCGATCATAACGCCGTCGAGCAATACCGCGCTCTGCCTTCCGTTGCTCGCGATCATCATTTTCGCCGCTTGGTTCATGTCCTCACCTCCAATCAAGTGTGTTGATTTAAGTTACCCGCTCCGGAAAATTATGTTAGAATCGAAATGCCCATAAAGGAAGAAAGGTTGTGCTCTTCATGATTGCCTATCATCTCGACCGGCGCGGACGGCTTTCCCCCGGAATGACAATTGATAAGATCGTCTTCGAAAACACTTTTGGCCTACCCTATTTGTCAAATTGGGGAGCGTCTGTTTCTCGTGTCCCCGAACAGCTTGGCCTTGGCATTTTGGATACTTCTGCGTTCTCTTGTCTCAACATGTACAACATTGAAATTCAGGCTGAACACATCAGGAAATCCAATTTCCCGCACCTGCCGTCCCGGTTGTCATCGTTTTACGGCGTTTCCAGCCAAGAGGAACTTCTTGCGTGGCTGGATCTCCTCGGCCGCACGGAAAACGCTAGAGTTTTTGAAGTGTCCTATTCTGGTGACGCTCCGAAACTGGACGCTGCATTCCTGAATCTTTCAGCCACGAATGACCCTTTCCTGCCTGAGGCGCTGCCAGATCTGTGCAAGCGGGCTCAGAAGATTCAGGATAACCTTGCTTGCTATTGGAATGGCGCGTTTTCAGCCGCTCCACTTCCGGAGCTCCTTCTCCCGCTCCCAGTCGCCGTCCTCCGTGAGATATCATTTCACGCGCCGCCAGATCGTTGACACCCGCTCCCATTCCCCCGGCATATCATCCGCCCGGTTTGGGTCAAACGGAAACCCCAGCATGATTCCCACCGGAAACAGTCTCTCGCGTGCGTCTTTGCCCATTTCTGCGACATCGGAATAGTTCATTTAGTTCACCTCCAATCGAATGGATCGCGCGCGCCTTACGACGCGCGCTTGCTGCGCTCCAGCGCCATCGCCAGCCCTTCCGCAAAAGCGCACAGCTGCGCCTTCTGCATGTCGTCCATGCTCTGCATCATGGCCGCCAGCCGCTCGATGGTTTTCTGCTCGTTCTTCGTCAGCATTCTTGTCACCTCCCTCGCGCTTTGTTGCATCGTTATGTGCTACTGTTGCTATAATACGCCACGCCGTTACCGTTGTCAAGGCATTTTTGTGCTGTTGTTGCAAAAAATGTTGACACTCTCGCAACATTGTGCTATCCTCTTCGTGAGGAGTGATGCTTATGCACGATCGCATCAAGGAAGTCCGCACCGTCCTCGGCCTTTCGCAGCAGGAATTTGCCGACAGAATCGGTATTAAGCGTGGCGCCGTTGCCAATTACGAAGTTGGCAGGAACGAACCCATTGACGCCATAATCAGCTTGATTTGCCGCGAGTTCCACGTTGACGAACATTGGCTGCGCACCGGCGACGGCAAGATGTTTACGGCGACCACGCGCGACGAAGAGATCATGGACTTCGTCGGCCGAGCGACCATTGGCGCAGGCGACGACTTTAAGCGCCGTTTCCTTCTGGCGCTGGCCCGTCTTCCGGAAGAGCGCTGGGCCGACATCGAGGACTTTGCCCGGCAGATCACCGCCGAAAACGCGAAAGAGGAGCAGGATTGATTTCCTGCTCCTCTTTCTTTGCTTTTCTGTTTTTCTTTACGCTGCGCGCAGCAGTGCCAGCGTCAGCCGTAGCTTTTGTTCGCTTGCTTCATCCAGCAGCCGCTCAATCTCGCGCCGTAAGTACGTCCTCCATTCTGTTTCCGTCATAGCTCTTCCTCCCACAAATTTTCCGCGGTCGTCCCCAGCGCCCGCGCGATCCGAATGGCGAGGCGGACGTTCGGAATGCTCTTACCCCTCTCTATGTCGCACAGTGTGCTTGTCCCACACCCCACCTTTCTGGCCAGCCACCGCAGGCTGACGCCTTTATATTCCCGATATTCGCGCACATTGTTTTTCATCCTCGCCATAATCCTACCACATTTTTCGGCTGCGTGTTGAAAACGTTCGGTATTCCGAACACTTTTTGCTAACTTATTGCAATATTGCCCGAAATATGCTATTTTTCAATTACGGCCGTGTGTCTATGTTGCCACACGGCAGAAGGATGATACATATAAACAGTTGAAGGAATTCGGAGGATGGAGCATGGAGACTGATCGTTCGTACATAAAAAGGCCTATTCACAAACGTTGGTGGTATATCGTTCTATTGGTCATCTCTATATTGTGCTCGTTCATATATTCCATAAAACCAGCGCTTTTTATATTCTTCAGCATCGTCGATTGTTTACTCTTCATCCCAACCCTGAAAAATGTGTATACCAAGCGCAAGCTCAAAAATAAAAGCATATCCGCTTTCGATATTGCCTTGACATTTGGGATTATCGCAATATACGTCTTTGTGTCCACCATTGTCATTGCCGCGGCCTATACTGGAAACGAACATTACGCAAACGCAGATAGCATCGGCACTACTTATCTCAAGATTTCTACCTGCGCACTCGTAATTAGCGTAGCTTTCGTTATCGGCGGTTCTGTTTCCGCGATCTCCCGCGATGGAATTAGAAATTTCACATCACCCCTCACATACACCACAGAAGCCATTAACGCCGTACCCAAAGGAGTTCACAATCCATCCCCAACGGCGCAAAAGCCAACCGCAGCATGTACTGATACTGTCAAGCAACCACCAGTTGTCCCCGATCGTTTTGCGTCACTCGTTCTGTCAAAAATACCGTTTGCCTACACTGCAAAGGCCGCCAGCAACGCACCTAAAAACATGCCGAAACGTCCCCCAGCAGCAGAAAAAGCCGCTGAGGCGAGCGTTCACACCACCCAACAACTAAGCAAAGAACCCAAGACACAAATCAGCAACGAGCAATCCGACTTGGATATGATTCGTAAAATGGAACGGGATTTTCAAAAGAGTTACAAAACTGCATTCTCCCGCCTTTATAATCGCGATGACTGCCGCAGAACATTTGATGCACTAAAGAAAAAGTATGGTGATCCTACGCTCCCTCTGGCTGTGCATATTCGCTATGGGCAGCTCTGCGAAGAATATGCCCCCAAATTTGCTTCTCCTAACCCGATGGGGAAAGTCGACCACATGGACGGGCATCACTTTGAAAAATATTGCGCAGCCGTTTTGCGCAAGAACGGCTTTGTCAATGTGTCTGTGACGCCTGGGTCTGGAGACCAAGGTGTTGATGTGATCGCCGAAAAAGAAGGCGTGCGCTACGCCGTTCAGTGCAAATGCTATTCATCCGCCCTGGGGAATACGCCGGTACAGGAAGTATGTGCCGGTAAAAGCATGTATAACTGCCATGTCGGTGTCGTGATGACGAATAATTATTTTACCGCCGGCGCAAAGCAACTGGCCGAGAAAAACGGCATCCTGCTGTGGGATCGTGATAAGCTGCAGCAGATGATCGACAGCGCGATCAGCGAAGAAAGCACCGTGTGAGGAGGGTGACACACATGCAACCTGAAATCTATAGCGTCATGTACCGCCTGGTCCACAAATACGGCTGGAATTGGGGCCTCACGCGCGGCCTCATCAATCGCCGATTCGGCACGAACTATACCGCTGATGAATTGAAAGAACTGTACAGGCGGCATTTCCTGACTAAGGGAGAATGAAGTGCCCCGGTGCAGCTACTGAACGGATATAGAATTCGCTGGTCATAAAAATCCAGTGATATATAGTGGCATATTTCGGTATATTTCCCACTTGACATTTTGGCCTTAACGGCATAAGATAAGAGTGTAGCTAGTGTTATTACTCTATGCTACGCTGTTTAATCAGCCCTTGGAAAGTAGGCCTCCCACAATAAGGGAATGTCGAATCCAAGGGCTTTTTGTTTTTCATATGCCATATGCATTTGTATACATACGAGATAGAAAGAAGGAAGGATGGACATGTCAAAAACGGCGATTCTTGTTGATGGCGGCTTCTACAGAAAAAGAGCCACTCATTTATGGGGCAAACATACCCCCGAGGAAGCTGCATCGGCTCTGTTTTCTTATTGTATGCGGCATTTGAGCGAACGTAAACACCAGCACGAACTATATAGAATTTTTTACTATGATTGCCCTCCTATCAAAAAGCAAATGTATCATCCGTTGCTCGGAAAGACAATAGACCTCGGGAAATCGGAACAGTATACTTGGATGACGGAGTTCCTCAACCAATTAAAGATGCGTCGAAAAGTAGCCCTCCGCCTCGGCAGCTTGGACAATAACAATTCGGCTTTTTATTTAAAATATGATGTTCAAAAGAAACTGTGCGCAGGCACTATTCAAGTCAGCGAATTAGGCATCGACGATTTCGAGCCAAATATCAAACAGAAAGGCGTCGACATGAAAATCGGCGTTGACATAGCTTCTCTCTCATATAAAAAGCAGGTTGATCAGATAGTGTTAATTGCCGGAGACAGCGGCTTTGTGCCAGCCGCAAAGCTGGCGCGAAGAGAAGGTATTGACTTTGTTTTAGACCCGCTTGGTGCCGAAATTAATGCGCAGCTCTTTGAGCATATTGACGGAAAGCGAAGTTGCGGAAATCCTTATACCAGCGGTAAATCTTCCGGAAAATCAGAAAAATAAAAACCGCCCCGGTGCTGCAACACCAGGACGGTCAGCGCAGAAACCCACCAATGCGTCAACAAAGGGAGTCATCTACCCTTTTATGATACCATAGGAGGACACCAATGGCAAGAAAAAGGACAAAATACACGCTGCGCAAAGATGGCCGCATCGTCTTATCTGACACCATCAACGGCGAGCGAAAGTATTTCTACGGGAAAACCGACAAAGAAGTCGAACAAAAGCGTGACGACTATATCCGTGAGTGCGAAAAGCACGCGAACGAGGCTGCTAGCAAGGGCCGGACATTCGAGGCCGTCGCCGATGAATGGTGGGAGCAGTGCGAACCGCGCCTGTCTCCGAATACCGTATGCGGTTACAGAACGGCGAAAAACCGCGCCGTGGACGCTTTCGGCAATCAGTATGTTGCGGACATCACCGGTCACCAGATCGTTGTCTTCCTGCAGCGCTTCGCCGCGCGCGGCTACTCTCAGAAGGTCATCAATAATACTAAGTCTGTGATCCGGCAGATTCTGAACTATGCCTTTCTCTGCGGCGATATCGACGCAAACCCCTGCATCGGAATCCCGACACCAAAGGGCAACCCGCGCGTACCCAGGAAACCAACCCCGCCTGACGATCTGAAAAAAATTGAAGAATCGAAAACCGAGAGCTTGTTTGCCCGGATGTCGTATTTTATGCTGTACACTGGTGCCAGACGCGGTGAGGCCGCTGCGCTGAAGCAAAAAGATATTGACCTCACTACGCGGACTGCGTGCGTCGCGCGTGCCGTTGCATATTCTGACACGCGAAAGCCGGTTCTCAAATCCCCTAAGACCGAAGCCGGCGTGCGCTACCTCGACCTGCCGGATAACGTCGTCGAGATCCTTCCGCACTATGACGACCCAGAGACATTCATCTTCTTCCCGGACGGCTTGCCGACAAAGACGGAGCTGGAATCCGGCCTGAAAAAATACCAGCAGAGCCATGACATCCACTCGACTGCGCATCAACTCCGGCACGCATATGCCTCCATGCTGCACAGCGCGAATATCGATGTCAAGGATGCACAATACCTGCTCGGGCACTCTACCATCGCAATGACGCAGGATATATACACCGACCTTGAGGACAAGCGTAAACAGCAGGTACACAACAAGGTCAACCGATACGTAAAACGCAGCAGAAAGTTGTCAAAAGTGTTGTCAGAAAGTGATAAGTACTGAAAACACGTGATTCTATTGGGGTTCGAATCCCCGCTGGAGCACCAAAAAGAAACCGTTGAAATTTCAAGAAATCCTTGATTTTTCAACGGTTTTTTCGTTTTTCTTTCGGCGCGTTCCGGAACGTTTTGAGACACAAACTGTTGTCAAAAGTGTTGTCAAAATTCAAGGCAAAAACAACTTCACAGAATAAAGAAAATGGCGCTGCCAGTTAAGGCAGCGCCATTGCTTTAAACGCCATTGCTTTATTTATCTTCATCCGCTTTGTCCTTCAGCTTTTTCAAGCTGCTGATCAGAAACTTCGGCACCGGAGCGCCCAGCTTTGCCGCGTTTTCGATGATACTGCCCAGCTCCGTCACAATGTACCAGATAGCCACCAGTGGCAAAAATGCCGTTTTATATGTAAACGGAAGCTCAAACCCCAATCCGCCATAATTGATGATTGCCGACAGCGCCACGTCCAGCAGCAGTGCGACCAGCATGGCCACGATGCTGCCGAGCTTGTGCCACAGGCCGGCACGCGCTACGGCGCTGTCCCACGATCCGGTCGACAGCGCCGCCCACGATCCCGTTGCATAGTCCAGGATCATCGCGGCCAGCCACACGATCACAAGCCAGCCCGTCCATCCCCAAAAGGCTGTCATTGCGGCGAAAATCGCCGTGATTGCCGCCTTCAATTCCATTGCTTTACTCGGTGCAGTCATATGTATTCCTCCGTTTTTAGTTATCCATGCGCGCCGCAATCACCAGTGTGCGCATCATATCGGCTGACATATCAAGGTTGCCATCGCCCACGCCAGCAAGCGCTCCTTTATCCACAAGCGCCTGCAAGCTATCGCGTGCCCACGCAGGCACGTCCATCACCTTGCCATCTACGATGCGCCCATAGCGCGTATCGCGCATATGCCACATGATATACAGCATCCGCACCATATCAGCGGACAAGTCCAGATCGCCGCCGCCAGTGCCGGAGATCAGCCCTTCGTCCATCATTTCTTTGATCGTGCCACGTGCCCAGCCCGGCACGTCATCAATCGTAGTATACCTAATCATGTCATCATCCTCCTCGACTGTGTTTTTTGCGGCCAGTGCGGCCGCGACATCCGCGCGAAAGCCGTCCATCGTGTAGCCCATATCATGGGTGCGCCACAGCAGTTCCGGGTCTGCGTGGTTGCTTGCCACGCCGCGTCGGTGCCCCTCGGCGTGGCCGATGATGACGCCGTCCTGCGCCGGATCAAGGCCGTACTGCCTGCACAGCGCGGCGAACAGCTCCACGGCCGTTCGGTACGTGCCCGCGATCTGCTCTGCCGCCTCGTCACGGGTCATGCCCGCGCTCGGCTCGGTCATCTCCACACCGATGTGCGTAGAATTGGCGCTCCCGCCGCAGTGCCAGCCGCGCATCTCCCACGGCAGGAGCTGATACACCGTGCCGTCCGCCTGTACAAACGCGTGCACGCACACACTCTGCCCGCCCGGCTGGTACTGGTTAAAGCTGCGCGCGAACACCGCAGCAGACGGCTGCGCGCATCCCACGCTGTGCAGCATAATGCCCTGCGGGTACAGCGCCGCGCCGATCTGGTAGCATCGGTTCTTTTCCGCGAATGCTTCGATAATGTTCACACTTGTCACCCCGTTCGATAATTCTTCCCCGCGTCGATCGCGGACTTGTCCGACTTGACCCACAAGCCGTTTGCCTTTTTCCACACCGCAGTGGCCTGTATCTGTGCCCCTGCGCGCTTGATATAGACGCCCGCGCCGGTCGGCGCTGTTTGCGTCGCTTTGGCGTACAGCGTCAGATCTGCAGCCATGGTGGTGTACGACAGGCTTGTGCTGACACGCTGCGTACACGCCGCGTCGCTGTACCAGCCGTCAAACGTCGCGCCCGCTGCCAAAGCGGCAGTAAAGGTCACACTGTCGCCGTCCCACGGCTCTGCATCAGATACCGTAGCAGATGCCACACCGCTGCCCGCCGTCATCGCTGCACAGGCGTAGCGCTTGAAGTACAGTGTAAGCTGTCCGACGGAGCACGCGGCCGCGACGAACACGTTGTTGATGTGCAGGTGATACCGGATCGTCGTTGCCGATGTCGCGCTTGTGATCGCCGCACTGGTAAGCCCGCCCTGCTCGCCAACTTCTGCCGAGCACAGCACCTTGTGCACCTCTGTGCCACCAAATTCCATGGCGCAGTAATTGTTTTTGTTATTTGCGGACGCACCGCAAGCGATTCGGCTGTCTGCCTTTACCGGATGCGCTTTTGCGTTTGGGAACAAAACCGCTTTTGCCGCGGCGTTGAAGATCGCATAGCCGGATCGCGCGGTCGACTTGATAACAACGCCGGTTCCGTAAGATTCCACACCGACTGCGCAGTTGTCCGCCGTCAGATACTGTTTTGCGTTGTCATATACAATTCTGAGTTGCCGCCCCTCGACCTTCATTCGCCGTCACCTACCCGGTGCGACGCCACGCTTCCGTCCGTCCTGTAGTAGTACACGATCATGGCGTTCTCGATGTCATTGAACGCGAACACCTGATGATACAGCGCCCCGTCGTAAAACCAGATTACTTTGCTGGACAGGATGTACTGCACGATATCGTCGATCGTGCTGTCCGCCGTCAGGATCAGCATATAGTCCCCGCCGACCTCCTGCGCGGTCGGCGTGATGGTGTGATAGATCAGTTCGTTCATGTGTCACCCCAGGTCCAGATAGATGTCCCCGTCCGCGCCGAGGCTCGCGTCCGGCGCGCCCGAGCCGGTGTATACGGTCGAAAACGTCAGCGTACCGGTGATAGCGTTGCCCGCCTTGTCGTGCGCGGTCGTGCCGGACAGCAGCTTGTCCGCTGCCACTGTATCGGCTGTCAAGTCGATCAGCGCCTTACCGTCATATACGATCTTGCTGACTGCCATATCGTCACCCGATCGTCACGGTCGTGCCGCCTGCCGTGTTCGCGGCCTCTGCGTAAGGAATCGCCGCGACCGTCACGCTCGACAGATAGTCATAGCCGCTGTCCGGCTGAATGGTCTGCGCGGTCGTCTTTGGCGTGGCGCTTTTGGCCTGTGCCTTGATCGACGCGCCGGAGTAGCTGCCCTCCACGCCGAGGATCGTCACGCCCGCTTTGATGTTGCCCGCGATGATTTTTGCCTGCTCGGTGCTGCTGATGCCCACCTTGCCGCTGCCGTTGTGGTAGCCCGCCGGGACAGTGTACTCGCCCGCTTTTGTGGCGATGGTGCCCGTCACAGCGCCGCGGTTCGGCATCGTGCCGGTCTTCTTCGCGCCCTTTACATATGCCGTCTTGCCGAGCAGGATTTCTCCCTCTGCGGCAGTTGCGTCGCCGGTGGCGGCGTCATACGCGCAAGTGCCGGTGATCTCCTCGCCGTCTTTTCCATGCGCCGTGATACCCGCCAGCAGCTTGTCCGCGGCCACGGTGTCGCCGGTCAGGTCGATCAGCACGTTGCCGCCATAGATGATTTTACTGTATGCCATAGTCAGCCTCCAACAATGAATGTCACGCCTCCGGCGGCGTTCGGGATCTCCCGCGTCGGGATCATGTCGATGCGCACATCGTCGCGCATCGTCTTGCTGCGCGTGGGCAGCCGCTGCGCCGTGATCAGCGGCGTCACATCGTATGTGCCGTCGTAGTAGTCAGCAGCGCCGTCCACGCGCTGGAAATTGTCAAACGTCAGTTCAAGCGTCTGATCCCCTGCGGCCATGTCCAGTTCCAGCGTCTGTCTGGTCTGCTTAAATGCCACATCGATCCGCAGCATCAGATCACCCCATCCTTGAGGATGCGCTCGGTCGGCACGGTATACACCCGCGTCGCAAGCGCCTCACCGCCCGTCGTGCGCACGCGCATCTGCAGCTCCGTCCTCGTGTTTTGCGACAGCTTGAGCGTCTCCTCCTGCGTCAGGTGCAGCGTCACGGTCTGCCCAGCGCACACGCAGTCCGTCAGCGCCTTATCGATCACCACGCTGCCATCCTGCGCAAACGTGATATATCCGGCTGCGATCTCGTCAGTCAGCATCGGCAGCGTAAACTCAAATGTCGGCGTAGTGCCACGTATCACGATGTTTCCCTCCCTTCAAGTCACGCCGTCCGCTTCCACACGTACACAGACAAGTATGGTGGCATATTGTTGTGGGCGGCCCCGCCGCCTGCGCCGCCCGTTTTGCTGGCTTCCGCATACCAAGTGTTTTTGCTTCCAGCCTCCGGGTAGCCGATTGCTGCGCTCTGCTCTCCGCCCGCGTTTGGATACCAAAGGACGTGCTGATGGTTCGGCATCTCATCCGCTGTCAATGCGTGTGCAGCTTCGCCGCCGGTTGTACCAGCTTTATAGGTCGTGCCAGCAGCCAACAAGAATCGATCCTTGATCTGTACCCACGTGCCGCCGAACAGCGTCTGCGGGTTAGTACTGTTTACGCTCATATAGATCGCCCCGACCGGGTATGCCTTGTCCAGCATCGCGCTCACAGTCGCCGCTCCGATGTCGGCAAGCAGCTCGGCGGGGGTGCGATGGTACAGCCAACCACTGTCATCCAGTACGGCGATTTTCCCAGGTGTTTTTCCGAGGTCGGTTGCTGCCGTCGTTTGCAACCACGTGCCGACAAAATACTGGCCGTAGACGTTGCCTGTGAATGTTCCCCCGGCTTTATCCATTTTGCCGTCAAGCGCAGATTTATCGGCTTTACTATCCAGTGCAGTCTTGTCGGCCTTGGCGTCGATCGCCGCTTTGACGGCCTTATTTTGCACAGGATTGGTGCTAGTGCTGGACAGCGACGTGTCTACGGTGATGTTGCTGCCGGCAGCAGCCACCTTGTCATCGACGTACTGCTTGATTACATTGTTCTGCACAGGGTTGACCGATGACCCGGACATAGTGCTATCAATGGTGATCTTATTTGCGCCCTCCGCGATTCCGTCCAATTTTTTCTTATCCGCCTTGGACATCAGGCCATTTGCGGACTGCGTAGCCACCGCCGTGCCGGCCTTACCGGTCAAGGCGGCAGTCACGACTTTGTTTTGCACCGGGTTGGTGCTGGTTGCAGACAAAGCATTATCCACGTCCACGCCGCCGCTCGCAGCGACTTCGGCGATTTTATTCTTCACATATTCCACGGTCGTGGCTGCATTGGTATTCGCGTCCGTCGGCGTTTTAACGCCAGTAAGCAGCGTCGGGTTGCCCTCGTCCACGTCAGAAATGTCAAGCGTATAGTTGTGCCCGCTGCCGGTCGGGGACAGGCCCACGCCATGTCCAAGTGTTTCGTTCGCGGGCGATATCGTCAAATAGCCCTGAAACTGAGGGCTATCAACACCAGCCGCATCGATATTCTGGCGCGCCTGACCTTTCTGTGCGAATTCAAGCTCCTGTGCCGCGTCGTATCGCACCGCGCTGCCATCCACATACCCCTTAGTCGCCGCGTCGTCATCCTCAGTTGGGGATGCCACTTTCAGGCGGGCAATTGGCGCCACACCAGTCATGGGGTCCGAGCCGTGCGAAATGCGTCCGACGTCAGAACCCGCTTTCTCGAAATGGATTCCTGTGTCCGTGCTCGTCTTGCCAGTAGATACAGACCCCTCAGCACTGACTGTAAGCCCAACGCTCAAATAACCCGAAATTTCGCCACCCCGTGTCGACAGCTTATCGTCCAGCGCTGCCTTGACTGCTTTATTCTGTACGGGGTTTTCCGACGCTGCATCCAGCACCGCATCCACGGTGGTCTTGTTTGCACCCGCCTCCACGCCGTCCAGCTTGGCTTTGTCGGCCGCCGACATCAGGCCGTTGGCAGACGTGGTCGCCACTGCCGTGCCGGCTTTGCCGTCCAGCGCGGCCTTGACGGCTTTGTTCTGCACGGGGTTCGTACTGGTTGCGTCTAGCGTTGCGTCAACAACCGTTTTGTTCGCACCAGTCTCAATACCGTCCAGTTTGGCCTTATCTGCCGCCGACATTAGGCCGTCAGCTTCCGCCGTGGCAGCATCCTTACCGGCCTTACGGTCAAGCGCATATTTGACCGATCGCGTTTGCGGCGCATTGGTCGATTCAGCAGCATCTGGTAGCTCAAGCAGGTCAAATGACGCCAGTTTGTATGTGGTAGTATATTTGCCGACGACAAGCGCCTGTACGTTGGTGGGGTTAAGCACTGGCGTCGGAAGGACGCCAGTACTCATCTTGTCCAGCTTTGCCTTATCCGCTGCCGACATCAGTCCATCAGCGCCCGCTGTGGCGACGTCCTTTCCAGCCTTTTTGGCCAGTTCCGCAACAACAACCTTGTTCTGCACGGGGTTGGTGCTACCAGCGTCAAGTGCAGTGTCCACGACGGTCTTGGTTGCGCCAGCCTCCACGCCGACGAGCTTGACCTTATCCGCGGCGGACATCAGGCCAGCTGCTGACTGTGTGGCCGTCGCTGTGCTGGCCTTGCTGTCCAAGGCGGCGGTCACCACCTTGTTCTGGACAGGATTTGTACTGGTCGCGGATAGCGCGCTGTCAACATCGATTGTACTCCCGCCGCCGCCGGAAGGCGACGATCCGGAAGGACCACTATCGGATGTGTTGTAGCTGCTGCTGGACTCCACGCTGTTGCCAATCGACGTTTTTCCGGAAAACACGAACGTGTAATCCGTGATGATCGACGGGTATTCCCGTCCGCTGATGTCCTTGACGATAACCTTGTCAAAAATGTCAAGCCGCGGGTCGGCCGGAAGATCACCGGAGAACTTATAGATCGGCTTATTTTTCAGCTGTTCGTACGCCGTCTCTGCGACTGCTTCAGCAGCGACCGTGATTGACCCCGCTGGCCCTTCGATGCCCAGCCACAAATTGTCGTCATTCAGCTCGATGACGTAGCCTCCGACACCTGAAAAATACGTGTGTTCCTGCCCGTCGCTGGCAAACGTCTTTTTCACGCGCACGCCTGTAACTTCGACCGGCGTTTTCGCTACTTCTATGGGGTTGATCCACTGCGTAAGCGTCACATCTGCCGCAGACGTAATCGGGCGCACAAACAGTGCGTTTCCAGACACCATGGCATTTCCACCGCAGGCCAGCGCAATTGCTTCGATCACCTGCCGGATGGTGTGCTGTGTGTCCACGGTCGCCAGTGCGTTATATCCCAAGTCGCTATCAATTGCGCTGGCTGTCAGGCCGAGCTGATCCGCCGCCAGCTCCCACAGCTCTATGTAATTATGATCCCCCTGCATCGCTGCCGGGCACAGCACGTCCGCCGCCTTCATGGCATCATAGCAGGTAAGTGTGGCAATGCCGTGCACGGTTTCTACTTCATAGACCTTGAAGCTGCCCATATCCACCATGCGTTCAATGCCATCAATGGTGATAGCCGCTTTCAGATGCGCTGCGGCCCCCTCGTACAGCGACCAGTAGTCTGGGGTCGACCACCCGATGTCGTACATTTCAATCGTTGCGCATTTGCACACGGAAAGCCCGACAGGGTAGCTGCTGGATGATGTCTGTGCCGTGATCTTCGTGCCGCCAGGGCGGAAAGACTGCCGACCTGCCTGCAGATACTGCCCAGCCTTCAGCGTTACAGTTTCGCCGTTCCTTACGAACGTGATATCATGGTCCCACGTAAAAGATGCTTCGACCACGAAGTTCGTCTGCGACGGGTAGACGCTTGTGATTTGACTTTCGACTGTTCGCATATCATGTCACCCCCAATCACGTCAGCGGATTGACGCTGACCATGTTAAATTCCAGGGACGTAAAAAGCTCCTTGTCTTCGTTCAGGCGCCCGATATTCAGCTGCCCTTTGCCGACGTAAAACCACGCCTGACACCACGCGCCGTAGTAAGCGGAAAAGTAGTACAGCTGGAACTGCTGCCCTTTTGCAATGATCTTCAGGATCTGCGACAGCATGGTTTTATTGACAGCTGCTCGACTATATCCAAGTGCTTCGACCGTGAACAGCGGACTGACGACGGCCGCGCCGGTCTGGGTGCGTCCGCTGTCCTCCGTGTAGGTCGTTTCGAAGTCATACGACAGCGCACCAGAATCCGGCTGGGGAAGCACCAGCCAGTCATCCGACGGACTTTTTCGAATTTTAATGTATTCCTGTGCCATGTGTTACACCGCAACAAGCGGGTTTTTGCCCGTTTGCCCTTTCCGTAGTTTTGCTTCGGTAATTACTTCGTCAAACAGCGTCCGGCGATCCAGCCGCGCAATGAATTCGTACCGCCCGCCAGCGCTGCCGGCTTCTTCGCGCACAATCTGTCGCAGCAGGGATTCCGGCGCTTCCAGGTTGTTTCCGTTGTGCTGATCGCCCAACACGGCCAAGAACTGCCGGTTCGCCGGGATGACTGCGCCGCGTGCCAGCATCGGGATCTGCGGCACTTGCAGCGGATTTATTTTCCACATACTGCGAAACGGCGATATTCCAAGAAAGCTTGCGTCATGGATTTGATTCAGCATCGCATTGATCTTGTTGAATGGCACGGCAATGATCGTGTTCATGCCGCGGATAATGGCGTTGACGACCGTGCGGAAGGTGTTTTCGATGCCCTCCTTGATACCCGACCAGATGCGGCCGCCAGTCGAAAACACGTCCTTGACTTTCTGCCATGCGTCGCGGAATTTACCCTGAAACCATTCCGGCACAGACTTGAAGGCGTTTTTGATGCCCTCCCACGCAGACACAGCGCCGGAGGCGACCTTTTCCCACAGACCGTCGAAGAACGACCCGACGGAATCCACCGTCTCGTGGAAAAAGTCCGCGATCACTCCCCATGTATTAGAAATTCCCTGAAGCAGGCCGTTGATTAACTGCATACCTATTTCCGCAAAAACGGTCGACGGCGAATGGATACCAAACAGGTTTTTCACGGCATTGATGACCGGATCAACAAGATTTTCTTTTAACAGTCCGCCTATAAATCGTATCATGGAAACGATCCCTTTTATGAGACCGAGAACTATCTGCTTGCCTATTTCAAACACCTTCGAAATTATCGGTTTGCCAAGCTCAACCACTTTTGCAACCGCGGTCGCAAAAGCAACTATAACAGCCTTAAACAGTTCCCAAATTCCATCAACAATTTTGTTAAATCCGTCTTTCAGGTTTCCGTTCAAAATATCCGCAATGCCATCAAGAATCAGCCCCGCGCCTTTCAGCACAGTAACAAGCGCCCGAATCGCTATTTCCAGCACGCTTTTCACAATGAACTGAACGACCGGGGAATCCCAGATACGCTTCAATGCATCAAAAATTGTTGTTAATGCGTCTCCCACCTGTGTTAGCATTTCCTGCAAGCCACTCGGTAATTGCACTTGGCTGACGCCGCTAAAATCAGGCGCGGCAGACCCGCCGCCACTGCCTCCGCCGCCGGAGCTATCATTCGATTCCCAGCGGTTCATTTCGTCCAGCCCGGAAAGCTGCCGCTTCGCTTTTTCCGCCGCGTCACCGGCTGCGGATGTGGCGCTTGCCTGCTGATACAGCGCTTTGGCGTTGCCCCGTGCCTGCGATGCCGTCTGGCCGAAGATCGTTCCGAATGCGGCGGAGATCACCGCCGTAAGCTTTGACAGCCATGACAGCAGCGCCCGAATGGCAGGCAGAACAAAGCTGTAAATCGGCGCGAAGGCCGTCAGTAGATTGCCCCTGATCTGCGCAAGGGACGCAGACATTTGCTTGTCTGCGTTGATGGTGTTCAGCAGGCCAGACCGCATGGCGCGCAGCGCCTTCGTGATCATCGAGAAGATAAACACCTTCTTTGCGATGGTAGCAATGCGCTTTGCGAATTTGCCCATTTGCTCGGACACTTTCGACGTTGATACGGCTGACGTCCGCTGCTTTTGCACATAGGCGTCAATAGCGCTATTTGCTTTTGCTTGGTCAGCGCGAGCCCCGTCCAGCTGCAACCGGGCGTCTTTCAGCTGCTGGATCGTTTTCTGGATCGCATCGCCGGTTTCCTGCGATATCGTCCCGGTTTTTCTGGTTTTCTTTTCGCTTTCTTCGACGGCCCGCAGCTCCGCGAGCTGCTTTCTCAGTTCATCGACCTTCTGCGCAGCCTTGTCCACATTGTTCGCGGCCTTTTTCGCGTTGCTTTCCAGCTTCGCAAGGCCGGCATCAAACTTACCGCTGTCAATCGCTGCTTCGTATACCAGATCGCCGACAACATCAGCCATCGTGACCACCCCCTGTCATCAACTGCCGAATGAATTCATCTTCGTCGTCGGTCAGATGCGACGACTTGAAATCGATCAATTCCCGGTTTTCGTCGTAGTATTCGCGTTCCCACTTTTCCAGCTTCTCGTGCTTGCGCAGCTTTCGCCGGATGTCCAGGATCGTGGAAAACGTGCAGTCGCCGATTTCCATATAATAACCAATGAATGTCCACCAGTGCATATACGGCAGCGCGCGCACGTCCTGCCCGGCTATGCGGTTGATCGGCGCGATGATCATCGGGAAATCCTGTTCCCAGTCCATCTGCTTCGGCTGCTGACGCTGGTCGCCGCGATCCACACCGCCGTCCAAAAAACACAGCATGAATTTCACCGCGGCGGCCATGTCCGTGATCTGATCCCAGTCCGGGTAAAAGATCTTCACCGCCACTTCGGCTCGATCCTGATCTGTCAGCTCCGGGTCATTCAGCGCGGCACAGATGTCCAGAATTTCACGGAAGTCGCTGCGGATACGAAAACACCGGCCGCCGATGCATGCAGTCTTCGGCAGGCCGGTATTCATGATCTGCGCTTCTTCCTGCGCTGACCGCCGCCGTTGTATTTATCCAGGTATTTTGCCTGGCGTTTCTGTGCGGCTGCGGTCGCAGCGTCCATCTCGCGCCGGATCTGGCGCGACACGGCTTCCAGGAACGAAATGATCTGCAGGGAACCGGACGGCGTGAGCGAAACACAGTAGGCTTTGCCGAACACCGTATCGCAGACGGGCGAAGGGAACACCGCATCCACCTGTTCGCGTGCGTAGGCGTCCAGTTCACGGATCACCGTGCGGGCGTCCGTGCCGTTTTCCTGCGTGCCCATTTCGTCGGCTTTGGCCTTGATTGCCATCGCGGCCGCTTCCAGCCGGTCGATGATGCCGATGTCGTTCGGGTCAAAATAGATCTTTCGGTTTGCGTCGCCATTGATGGTAAACGCTTTCAGGCCGGTTTCAAATGAAATGTTGTTGCCCACGCCGTCACCCCCTTACGCCGTTGCCTTCGTGAACGTGGCCACGCCTTCGGAAATGGCCGCAGTGCCGACTGTGCGCGTGCCGCCATAGGTCACGTCAAACGGCATATCCACCGTCTTGTCGCCGCCCAGCGATTTGACTTCAATCGCGCAACCGCTATAGCGTTCGGCAAACATCGCCGTGTCCTTCGTGCCGGCATAGCAGTGCACGATCATCATGTCCTGTTCGGCCAGCGCCGCGACGTCCTGATCCTTGATCGCCAGCTGCCACAGCTTCGTCAGCGCGGTTTCGCCGGCGTCCAGGTTGCACGGGTCAAAGGTCTGCGTGATGGTCGGCGCGGACATGGTGGTAAACGTGTTGCCCAGGATGTCCTGCGTGGTTTCTTTGTTCCAGTCGTATTCTTGGCTGCTGTCTTCCACGCGCTTGCCGACGATCGACCAAACCGGCGCGGACGCCGTGCCGGTATTCAGGAAGGCCATCAGCAGCTTGCGGGCAATCGTCTGGCCCGCGGTGGTGTTAAAAGTAGTATTGCTTGCAGGCATAATGCATCACCTTTCAAAATTATTGTCGTACCGCATCGACAGAGACACGGCCCAGTCTTCTACGCCGTCGGGATAGCGCCCGGTCAGGTAGGCCGCCGACACCTGCACAAACGCGGTGATCGTCCGCCCCCCGCCGAGGTCAGGCCACGCAGCAAGCGTATGCTGCTGGCCATCCGCCGTGATCGGCTGTTTTTCCAGCCAACGCGCCAGCTTGTCCAGCCACCCCTTGATGTGGATGCGGTCGGTTTCCGACTGCGGCACGGCGCGATATACCACCT
>ERZ1026898.265-NODE-265-length-34460-cov-9.794884_pt1 | contig 34460 bp, 25 predicted proteins | sample MGYA00380178_ERZ1026898 | MGnify/ENA primary metagenome ERZ1026898 (study PRJEB33269, sample SAMEA4719814) | human gut metagenome | biome: human-associated habitat; feature: organic feature; material: feces | place: Cameroon | collected 2013-10 ...
TAAATATATATATATTTATATATTCTTTATAGAACATTTTTTCATTTTCAAAATCGAAAATGACAAAAATGACTTTGACAAAAATGACAAGATTAGGACTTCTGGTAAAATATAACAACATTTCTTGTTGATGTGGGTGGATGGAGATACTTGTTGCGAAGTTTTGTGAATATCATTTTTTTGTTCTTGGAATGGTAGGGAAAGAGTGCGAGAAAATGGCTGGAAATCTATTTTTAGCGGTTTCATCGGTCATACTTCCGAGGTGGTGGAGTTGTTTTTCGTCTTGGAGCTTTGTCGTGACAGAGCTGTTGCTTATCAGTGGGTGCAGTTGGGTGGGGCGGATATCTTGTCGGGAATGTCTAAAAACCTTACAAAAATAGGATGACGGGGAAATGGCAATCGTGATAAAAGTCTGGTATCTTCAGATTTGATAAGGATGCAGTGTGGCAAAAAATGGTGAATCTTTGCAGAAAATTAGCTGCATTTCGGCAAAAAAATCAAGCAAACTTGATGTTTTGCGCTGGTTTTCCATTATCTTTGCAGAAGAAAAGCTGCACTCGGCAATTTGAAAACAAGTTTTCATTGCGCTCATTTGCATTATCTTTGCAGAAGAAAAGCTGCACTCGGCAATTTGAAAACAAGTTTTCATTGCGCTCATTTGCATTATCTTTGCAAAAGAAAAATTAGATTTATGGGAAGAAATAAATACTCACAGGCTGAAATCAGCCAGATAGGAAAGTTGCTGCGCCTCAAGAATGCGGGAAACCGTTTGCAGCAGAAACAGATACGTCACGACCTGCGTGTCGACTACGAGTTTAATATCTCCGACTTCAATGAGCCGGGCAAAGCCTTCGGTGAGCAGGAGTTGCAAGACGCCATCAAGCGAGGAGCTATCGTGATCCTCGACGATGCCACTATTGAGGCAATGAAGGCGAAACGTGCGCGCGACAAGGCCCGCGATGAGGCTGAACGCGAGCAGCAGGCCATCGCTGAGGGAGAGCAGACCGACTGGAAAGAGGCGATGAAGCAGTGGGAGGAATATTATAAGTAATTGAATTATTTTAGTTCTTTTACTTCTTCATTATCAAAAGTTGATTTAATTATCATCGAATTCAAATATGTCAACAGTAAAAATCAAGACTACAGAGGGCGACATCATCGTGCGCCTCTACGACGAGACTCCTCGTCATCGTGACAACTTCATAAAATTGGCAAAGGAAGGATACTTCGACGGCACACTTTTTCATCGTGTCATCAAGGACTTTATGATTCAGGGCGGCGACCCCGACAGCAAGAATGCTCCCAAGGGAAAGATGTTGGGAACGGGCGGCCCCGACTATACGATTCCTGCCGAGATAGACTGTCCACGCCTGTTTCATAAGCGTGGAGCCTTGAGTGCTGCCCGCTTGGGCGACGAGGTGAACCCACAGCGCGAGAGCAGCGGAAGCCAGTTCTACATCGTGTGGGGTAAGACTTATCGACAGAACGAACTGCGCCAGATGGAGAAACAGATGGCGATGCAGGCCGAGCAGAATGTCTTCAACGAGTTGGCTCGCGAGCATCACGATGAAATCATGAACCTGCGCCGCAGCCGTGACCGTGAGGGACTGATGAAACTCCAGGACGAGCTTGCCGACGAGACTCGCAAGCGCTGCAGGGAGCAGGGCTATCCCAAGTTTACCGATGAACAGACCAAGGCTTACACCGAGTTGGGCGGCACGCCTTTCCTCGACGGACAGTACACCGTGTTTGGTGAAGTGGTAGAGGGCCTCGAGGTCGTGGAGAAGATTCAGAATTGCGAGACTCTTCGCGATGACCGTCCCAAAGAGGATGTCGTGATGCAGGTCGAAGTGGTCAATGAATAAATGAAATCATTTTAATCAAGAATTAGAGAATTAGAGAAATATGTGACCAAGTGGATTGTGACTTTGAATCTCCGATTCTCCGATTCTTGATCCAATAATCAATCTTATTTTCGCTCCTTTTACTTGCTGAGATCGAAACCAACGCGGATGCCATCATAGTTTTTGGAGATTTCGCCGATAGTACCGAGAGTGGTGTTGCCGCTCAGGGCAGTCAGCGTCTGGATGATGGTAAGCAGTTTCTTCGACTCGAAGAGAATGCTGATGCCAGATGAGTTCTTGGTGGCGAAACCATTGAGGCTAAGCAGCAGACGGCCTTTCAGGTCGATGGCGTGAGTCTTCTCGTCGAAGGTGTAAGTGCCGCTCCATGACTTTCCGTCTATCTTGGCATTGAAGGTGCCGTCCTCGTTGAACTTGAAGTATGTGTTCGAACTGCTGAATCCAGCTTTCTGATAATAGGTGCTTAACTTTTCCTCCACCTTCTTGGCAGCGATTTCGCCACCCGCTTTCGCCAACAGGTTCTCTGAGGTAAAGGCGCAGCCAGGCGATTTATATTTCCATGTGTGGGCACAGAGGTCGGCTTTCTTGAATGTGGTTGAGCCAATCACGTTGTCGAGAATGCTTCCCACGATGCTTCCCATCTTGCTTGTGGTGGAGTTTGTGTTGTTGTTGCTGTTGCTGCTGTTTCCGCCAGCATAGCCAAGGAGTCCTGCTAATACTCCTACGGCAGAAGCCTTGGTATTGACAGTGTCGGCAGAATGTGTCTTGGAAGAGTCTGTCGTGGCTGTGGAAGCTGTTGTTGCGGTCGATGTTGAAGATTTGGAGGAAGTCTTCTTGGCAGTGGTGGTAGACTTCTTCTTCTTAGTAGTAGCCTTCTTTTTCTTGGTTGATTTCTTGGCAGGAAGGCAGCTCATTTCGGATGTTGTGGCGCTCTCGGCGCATGTCTCGTTGGCAAGGCTGCCTGTGGTGCATGCCAGCACAAGGGCAACCATCATGAATACTTTCTTCATTTTTGTTGATACTTTTTTGATGTTTTCAAGTTGAAAAACTCTTTTTTCTCTCTCTTTTGACCTCTGAATCTCTTGTGTTCGGAAGCCCGGTGTGGAGTTTCTGCTTTTCAGGATGCAAATTTCGCAAAAAAAGCGCAGATGGAGAAAGGGAAATGGATATTTTTTGTAGGTATTTCCCTATTTCTCCTTGATTTATGTCAAAAAATGAGGTTTTTAGTGTTCTTTTCTCACTTTTTTCGTGGTGCTTGTAGTCAGAATATCTTACCTTTGCAACATTACAAATCGCAATAGGTTATGGATTATAGTTTAATTAAGGTCAATGCAGAGATTGAGAATCTTGCACAGGACAAATGTCAGCAGATTCTTCATGACCGACGCGAAGCCCTCGCTAACAAGGTTAGAAGAAGAGCTTAAAAAACAAGAGAGATTGTTTTCTCAAAAAAGGACACTGAAAGAATTGACATTCCGGGAACGTCGTTTCCCGTGCAACGTAAAAGGTCCCGTTGACAGAACTTGGTTCTGCGACGGGACCTTTTATGGTTTTTATTGTTTTTCTCTAACTTCCCATTTCTGAAAAGCTCGTTGAGCTTTTATTTTCCAGCCTCTTCCTTGGTAGCCTTCATGATGACTTCCAGGTGGTTGCCTGGCTTGAGGACGATATTCTTGAGGAAGTCGCCTATAGCCTTACCGTCGACGCTGTTTACAGTCTTCACGTAATCGGTGTGCAGGTCGATGCCGTTGATGACATAGTTGCGCAGGATGCTTGTCCAGTAGCCGTTGGTCTTGGCGTCTACCGAAGCCTGTTTGGTCAGAATCTCCTTGATCTTCTGCAGGTCGCCGGCGTTAGGCTGCTCTACGGTATTCTTCAGACCAGAGAAGAAGTAAGGCAGAGCCTCGTCGAGCTTCTCGGGGTTGAGCTGTGCGCTGCCGGTCAGGCTGAGGGCTAACTGTCCGTCCCAGTCGAGCTCCATGCTTGCCTCGGCTCCTGCATGGTAGGCAGCACTCAGCTTCTCGCGTATGTTGCGCAGATAGTCCATCTGGAGCAATCGTGCAGAGATGTCGGCGAGCACGCTTGTCTGCAGGGTGTAAGGAGTCTTGGCGTACCATATCTCAGTCACCTGCGACATTGGGGTCTCCATGCTCTTGGTGAAGATGTTTTTCACCTCGCCAGTAGCCACAGGGATGGCCTTGTTCTTCAGTTTGGCGCCCTTGCTTGGAATAGAGGCAATGTACTGCTCGATGAGTGGCAGGAGAGTGGCCTCGTCGTAGTTGCCCACGAAGAAGAAGGTGAAGTCCTTGGCGTTGGTGAACATCTGCTTGCCCAGTTCGAGCACGCGGTCGTAGTTGACTGCGTCGAGGTCCTCAGTCTTTGGGATGCGTGCCATCTTGTTGCCCATGTAGATGGTGCTCTGCAGCGAATCCTGGTAAACCATCTGTGGGTTCTTGCTCTGGTTGGCAAGTGCGGTCTTGATGGTGCTCAGGAGGTTGGCAGCCGATTTCTCGTCCTTGCTCAGCGCTGTCATCTTGAGGTAGATGAGCTGCATGAGGGTCTCGATGTCCTTAGGAGTAGAGTTGCCCGAGAGTCCGTGCTTGAAAGGAGTGACGGTGTAAGCCACGCTTGCCTGCTTGCCTGCGAGGGCTTTCTCGAGGTCGTTGCTTGAGAACTGGCCCAGGCCGCTGGCGTTGAGCAGCATGCCGCCCATGAAGGCGAAGGTGTAGTCGGCCTTGTCGAGTGCTGCGTAACCTACGTTGGCTGTGGCAGCAAACTGTATCTCGTTGTCCTTGTAGTCGGTCTTCTTCAGCACCACCTTGGCACCGTTGGAGAGGGTGAGGGTCTTGAATCCCAGCTTCTTGTCTTCAGCTGTGCTCTTGATCTTGCCAGCCTTAGGCTTCTGGGCGATGAGAGGCTCCTGCTTCACATTGTCCACATAGGCCTCCAGCTTCTCGCTGCGCACCTGCTTCACGATGTCGGAAAGCTCCTGCTCGGTGGGATAAACAGCACCGTCGGCCTCGCGCATCATGATGAGAGACACCAGGTTGGTGTCGGTTTCGCAAATCAACTGCTTGGCGTACTGGTTGACAGCCTCTACAGGGATGTGAGGCACCAGCATCTGATAGATCTGATATTCGTCCTCTACCGAAGGGATAGGCTCGTTGCCGGTGAAGTTGTCCACATACTGAGTGGTGAACTGCTCGTTCTTCATCTTGTCGCGGTTGGTGTAAGCCTTCTCCATCTGGCTCATAAACTCATCCTTGGCACGCTGATACTCTGTGGCAGTGAAACCGAAGTCGTGTGCACGCTTCAGTTCGCGCATCACGGCGGCATAAGCCTCCTTCATCTGTCCGTCCTTGGCAGCGCCGAAGGAAGAAAGAGCCTCCTTGGTGCTTGAGAGCAGATAGTCGCCAATGCTGGTTCCTGCCTGCAGATAAGGGCAGTCGGGCTCCTGCGATTTCTCGCTGAAGCGGGCGTTCATCATGCTGGCAAAGATGTTGTCCATATAGCCTTTGAGCAGATAGTCGACACCGTTCTTCAGCGAGTCGGGTGTGGCTTCGTGCTTCATGAAGATCTGGAAGATGCCCATCTGCTGCTCCTTGTCCTTGTCTACCACGTAGATGGCCTGGTTGTTGTCGGGCACTTCCACGGGCACTACCTTGGCAGCATTGGCAGGCACCTTGATGCCTCCGAAGAGCTTCTTGATCTGAGCCTCGATATGGTCTACGTCCACATCGCCGACGATGATGACAGCCTGGTTGTCTGGGCGATACCACTTGCGGTAATAGGCGCGCAGGGTCTCAGGGTCGCAGCCGTCGACGACGCTCATCAGTCCGATAGGCATGCGGTAGCCATATTTGCAGTCGGGGTAGAGCTTAGGCAGGGCACGCTCCAGTATCCGCTGCTGTCCCACCATGCGCATACGGTACTCGTTGTGCACCACGTCGCGCTCGTCGTTGATGGCTTCCTTGGTGAGAGAGATGCCGTTGCTCCAGTCTTTCAGGATGAGCATACATGAGTCTACTGCCGACACGCGTGTGGTGGGCACATCGGTGAAGTAGTACACGGTTTTCTCAATAGAGGTGTAGGCATTGAGGTTGCGGCCATATTCCACACCGATGCTCTGCAGGTATTCCTGCAGGCTGTTGCCCTGGAAGTGCTCAGAGCCATTGAAGGCGAGGTGCTCCAAGAGGTGAGCCAGACCGCGCTGGTCGTCGTTTTCGTTGATAGAGCCTACTTTCTGTGCGATGTAGAAGCTGGCTACATGCTCAGGGAAACTGTTGTGTCGGATGTAATAAGTCAGACCATTGTCCAAATGGCCTATTCTCACATCTTTGTCTACCGGGATAGGTGGCATCATCTGAGCCATGGCCTGTCCGGCAGTAAGCAGCACGATGGCTGCTGCAAAAAACTTCTTAAGTTTCATAATAGCTGATGTTGGTTTATATATATAATAATGTGTATTTATTCTTCTTTCATAAGCTTGATGCTGCAAAAGTAGCACATTTCTAACGACAAAGCAAGCATTTGGGAAGTTTTTTTCCAAAATGCCTGCATTCTTAACATTAAACTAACATTCCGCTAACATTCCGCTAACAGAACCTAACATTAGGCTCTGTTTTCGATAGTTGCAGAAGTATGAAAACTGTTCATCCAGCTGCCACGATAGAGGCGGATGAGGAACAGAATGCCGCGGAAAGTCAGTTCGGTGGCCATGGCTATCCATACACCTTCCAGACCGAAACGCTGCGAGAGGGCATAGGCCAGGGTGAGGCGCACTAACCACATCGTTCCCAGGTTGATGGCGGCAGGCTTGAAGGTGTCGCCTGCTCCCACGCAGACACAATAGGTCACGATGCTGGCAGCAAAGAACGGTTCGGCAAAAGCCTCTATGCGGAGACAGCGTGTGCCTAAGTCGCAAATGGCGTCGACGGGAGAGAGTACTGCCATCATGCCCGGCGCAAAGAGATACATGACAACACCCATCACAGCCATTACGCCCATGCCCAGCCCCACCGTCATATAGGCAAATTTACGGCACAAGTCGATGCGTCCTGCACCATGGGTCTGACCGACGAGCGTGGTGGCGGCATCGCCTATTCCGTAGCCAGGCATGTAGCACAGGCTCTCGGCGGTGATGGCAAAAGAGTGGGCTGCAATGGCGATGTTGCCCAGTGGCGCCACTATCATGGTGCTGACGATCTGTGCACCGCTCATCAGAATGTTCTGTATGGCCAAGGGAATGCTTATCTTGAAGGCATTGCGCACGTATTCGCGCACCCAGCTGAAGCGTATCTTGTCCTGACGCAGGTTGAGAATCTTGTTGTGACAGGCTGCCTGCCAAAGGTTGGGCAGCGAGATGCAGACATAAGCCAGAGCGGTTCCGAAGGCTGCGCCCACCACGCCCATGTGCAACACATAGATGAAGATGTAATTGAACACAACGTCGCACAGGCAGATCAGAATAGCCATGACGCTGGGCGTGTGCATGTTGCCTGCGGCCTTGAGCATCATGCCCGACATGTGGTACAGGTAGACAAAGGGCAGCACGAGGCTGTAGACCAGGAAGTAGGCCGATGACTTGTCGGCAATGTCATCGCCTCCGCCCAACCAGTGGGGCAGGGGAGAATGAATGCCCACGCCGATGAGGGCTATCAGGATGCTGAAGATGATGCCGCAGAGCAGCGAGTGGCGAAACACCTGGCGGGCTTTGCCGAAGTCGTTGGCTCCGATGAAGTGGGCTACCTGAACCGAGAAACCTGTGGCAAAGGCACTCAGCAGGCTGCCGATAAGCCAGGTGGTGGACTCGATGAGTCCGATGCTCGCTGAAGCCTCTGCACCCAAATGTCCCACCATAGAGGCATCGATAAAGAACATCATGACGGTGGAAATCTGTGCCAGCATGGAGGGAATACTCAAGCCTACGATGAGGCTCAGTTTCTCACCGCGGTGCATGGAGCGTCCTGCCCGTATCGATTCCATCAGATATTCTGTCTTTTTGCTATATAACATAATGTTTGTACTGCCAATTATTGTTTTCTGTTGAACTGTCCGGTAGTGTGTCGGAACAGTCAAAGCGAGAAAATGGCGATCCCTCCTAAAAGGAATCGCCATTTTTATGATTTGAATGTTAAATTTCTATTTATCCCAAAATACAAGATCTTATCACCTTTAAACAAAACCTCTATCTATTGGGTTGAATTCAGCGGATAAGAAAAAGAGAATCTTGAAAACTCTTTTCTATATCCTGACTTCATTCACTTTTCGTCGTCCTTGAATAACAATCTCTTATTTACCTTTAGTTTCTAATACCCGTTGTCCTTGAATAACAATCTCTTGTTTACCTAAAACTAATAACCTATCACAATCTATTACCTAACTAAAAACCTAAAACTTATAATTCTGGTGCAAAGGTACTACTATTCTCTTAATCTGCAATACTTTTGCCCATATTTTTGCATGAAAATAACATTTTTTTTGCTTATAAGCCTAAAATGTGTGCGGACACATACACTTGTTTATTCTTTGAAACATATTTTTAGAATTTGAATTTTGGGGTATCTGGAGTTAAGGAGTTGATGGGGAAAATAAAAAAGTCCTGTGCCGAAGAAGCACAGGACTTTGTGTATGGGGGAATTGATTTATTTCTTAATCCATTTTCCATCGGTGTACCAACCCTTGAGCACAATCTCGAATTTGAGCATTGAGTAAGCAGGAATGGTGGAACTGCTGCTCTGGCTGGAACCATAGCCGAGAGTGTAAGGCATATAAACCATCCAGTGGTCGCCGATATGAGTCATTTTCATCAGGGCTGTGGCAAATCCGTCGACAACGCCCTTCACAATGAAATTGCTGGTCTGAGCCTTGTTGACATCATAGTCGCCGGTGAAGTTGTGGTCGAAGATATAGTCGTTCTTCAGCATGCCCTTGTAGCTGACCATCACCGAGTCGGTGTAGAGTGGGCGCACGGCAGAACCTTCGCCCTGCTGCATCACCTGCACCACGATGTTGTCTTCCTTCTCGTTGAAGGTAGGAGTGACGGGCTTGTTGTTGAGATCTGTATTTCCCGTCTGGTTCTCCATACTCCAATTGCGGTAGACGTGCCATCCGTTGGCTTCTCCCTCCTGTTTGGCCTTGATGAGAACCTCGGCAAAAGCCGTCTCGTTCTTTGCCTGCCAGTCGTCGTACTCGGAGTCGGTGTTTTCGTCAGTCTCGCTGCATGATGCCAGCACAAGAGCCGACATCATGAGCAGAAACAGATATTTCAAATTCTTCAAATTCATCTATGTGTATTTGATTTTTTTATCGTTTAGAAGTCCTTGATCTCCGCGCCAAGCTTCTTCAGTACGCTCGTGATGCTCACACGGTCCTCGATGATGCTGCGAAGCTCGCTGATGGCAACACGTTCCTGCTTCATCGTGTCACGATAACGCAGAGTAACCTTGTGGTCGTTGGGAGTATCGTGGTCTACGGTGATACAGAATGGAGTACCGATGGCATCCTGACGACGGTAGCGCTTGCCGATAGAGTCCTTAGGATCGCCATAGTGAGTGTTGAAGTGGAACTTCAGCTCGTCAACGATCTCGTGAGCCAACTCGGGCAGGCCGTCCTTCTTGTCGAGTGGGAATACGGCACACTTCACTGGAGCCAATGCCTCAGGCAACTTCAGAACCACGCGGCTCTCGCCGTTCTCGAGCTTCTCCTCGCAGTAAGAGTGGCACATTACGCTGAGGAACATACGGTCTACACCGATAGATGTCTCTACATCGTAAGGCACATAGCTCTCGTTCTTCTCTGGATCGAAGTACTTGATAGAGCGGCCGCTGTACTTCTCGTGCTGAGAAAGGTCGAAATTGGTACGGCTGTGGATACCCTCTACCTCCTTGAAGCCGAATGGCATCTTGAACTCGATGTCGGTAGCTGCGTTGGCATAGTGAGCCAGCTTCTCGTGGTCGTGGTAGCGGTAGTTCTCGTTGCCCATGCCGAGTGCCTCGTGCCATGCCAGGCGAACCTTCTTCCAGTACTCAAACCACTTCATCTCTGTGCCAGGCTGGCAGAAGAACTGCATCTCCATTTGCTCGAACTCGCGCATACGGAATACAAACTGGCGAGCCACGACCTCATTGCGGAATGCCTTACCTATCTGGCAGATACCGAAAGGAAGCTTCATGCGGCCTGTCTTCTGAACGCTCAGGTAGTCGACAAAGATACCCTGGGCTGTCTCAGGACGCAGATAAACCTTGCTGGTAGCATCGCTCGCTGCACCCATCTGGGTAGAGAACATCAGGTTGAACTGACGAACGTCGGTCCAGTTCTTGGTGCCGCTGATAGGACATACGATGCCCTCGTCCTCGATGATCTGCTTCAGCATCTCGAGGTTAGGACCCTGCATGGCCTCGGTGTAACGGGCATGAAGGTCGTCGAACTTCTTCTGATTCTCCAAGACGCGAGGATTGGTGGCGCGGAACTGAGCCTCGTCGAAGCTGTCGCCGAAGCGCTTCTGGGCCTTGGCGATCTCCTTGGCGATCTTCTCCTCGTATTTGGCCATGTGGTCCTCGATGAGCACATCGGCGCGATAGCGCTTCTTAGAGTCGCGGTTGTCAATCAATGGATCATTGAACGCATCCACGTGGCCTGAAGCCTTCCAAACAGTAGGGTGCATAAAGATGGCTGCGTCGAGACCCACAATGTTCTCGTGCAGCAATACCATGCTCTGCCACCAGTACTGCTTGATATTGTTTTTCAGCTCGACACCGTTCTGACCATAGTCGTAAACGGCTGCCAAACCATCATAAATTTCGCTACTTGGAAACACGAAGCCATACTCTTTGCAATGGCTTACAATCTTCTTAAAAACATCTTCTTGTGCCATGATGAAATCTTATATTTTTCAAATTTTCGGCAAAGATACGCCTTTTTCTCGAATTTTCTTTGTATTTTTGCCTAAAATATATAAAATAAGTATTAAAAGCTATCTATGAGCGACGAAATTAAAGACAAAGACGAACTTCAGAAGGGTGGTGAGCCACAAGATTTGGATGCGACTGAACAGCATTCCGACTACAAGCCTGTCAACAGGTTTGATGCTTCGGCGGTGCGCCATCTTAGCGGAATGTACCAGAACTGGTTCCTCGACTATGCCTCCTATGTGATTCTCGAACGTGCCGTGCCTCATATCGAGGACGGACTGAAGCCCGTGCAGCGACGCATACTGCACTCGATGAAGAGAATGGACGACGGAAGATACAACAAGGTGGCGAATATCGTGGGACACACCATGCAGTTTCACCCGCATGGCGACGCCTCTATCGGCGACGCTCTCGTACAGATGGGACAGAAAGACCTGCTCATCGACACACAGGGAAACTGGGGAAACATCCTCACCGGCGACCGTGCGGCGGCTTCACGATACATAGAGGCGCGTCTGTCCAAGTTCGCGCTCGACGTGGTGTTTAATCCCAAGACCACCGACTGGCAGCTCTCCTATGACGGCCGCAACAAGGAGCCTATTACGCTCCCTGCCAAGTTCCCCTTGCTCCTGGCACAGGGTGCAGAGGGCATTGCCGTAGGTCTGAGCAGCAAGGTGCTGCCACACAACTTCAATGAGCTTTGCGATGCTGCCGTACACTATCTCAAGGGCGAGCCTTTCACCATCTATCCCGACTTCCCTACGGGTGGAGCCATCGATGTGGGCAAGTATAACGACGGACAGCGTGGTGGCGTGCTGAAGGTGCGTGCCAAGATAGACAAACTCGACAACAAGACGCTTGTCATCACCGAGATTCCTTTCAGCAAGACTACCGGAAGCCTCATCGACTCCATCACCAAGGCGGTGGAGAAGGGAAAGATAAAGGCCAGAAAGATAGAGGACGTCACCTCTGCCAACGTGGAGATCCTCGTCCATCTGGCTCCCGGAACCTCTTCCGACAAGACCATGGACGCACTCTACGCCTTCAGCGACTGCGAGATCAATATCTCGCCCAACTGCTGTGTCATCGAGGACAACAAGCCATGCTTCCTCACCGTGAGCGATGTGCTGCGCCACAGCGTAGACCGCACCATGGGACTGCTGCGCAAGGAGCTGATGCTGCGCAAGGGTGAGCTGGAGGAGCAGCTCTTCTTCTCCTCGCTCGAGCGTATCTTCATCGAGGAGCGCATCTACAAGGAGCGCAAGTTCGAGCAGAGCAAGAGCCAGGACGAGGTGGTGGCCTTCATCGCCTCGAAGCTGGAGCCTTTCAAGGACAAGCTCTTCACTGCCGTTGTCGACGGAAAAGGCAAGGTGGAATATGCCTTCCACAGAGAGATAACGCGTGAGGACATCCTGAAACTCCTCGAAATAAAAATGCAGCGCATCCTAAAATATAATAAGGACAAGGCCGACGACCTCTTGCTGAAAATCAAAGCCGAGCTGGCGGAGATAGAGAACGACCTCGCCCACATGACTGATGTCACCATCAACTGGTTTGAATATCTCAAGACCAAGTATGGCAAGGCGCATCCACGACGCACCGAGATAAGAAACTTCGACACCATCGAGGTGACCAAGGTGGTGGAGGCCAATCAGAAACTCTACATCAACCGACAGGAAGGATTCGTGGGTACAGGACTGAAGAAGGACGAGCTGGTGTGCAACTGCTCCGACCTCGACGATATCATCATCTTCTATAAGGACGGAAAGTTCAAGGTGACCAAGGTGGCCGACAAGATCTTCGTAGGAAAGAACATCCTCCATGTGCAGGTGTTCAAGAAGAATGACAAGCGAACCATCTACAACTGCGTGTATCGCGACGGCAAGCAGGGTGACTACTTCATCAAGCGATTCAACGTGACGTCGATGACACGCGACAAGATGTACGACATCACGCAGGGAACGCCCGGAAGCCGGGTCATCTACTTCACGGCCAACCCTAACGGCGAGGCTGAAATCATCAAGATAACACTGGATCCAGACCTCTCGAAGAAACGACAGAGCATCTTTATCGAGAAAGACTTCTCGGATATTATCATCAAGGGACGTGCCGCCAAGGGCAATCTGCTCACCAGGCGAACCATCCGACGCATTGGTCTGAAGAGTCATGGTCACAGCACCTTGGGAGGAAGAAAGGTGTGGTTCGACCCAGATGTCAACCGTATCAATTACGACGAGAACGGTCGTTTCCTCGGCGAGTTTAATGACGATGAATATATCTTGGTGGTTCTCGACAATGGCGAGTTCTATATCACCAACTTCGACCCCAACAACCACTATGAGGACAATATCCTGCGGCTGGAAAAGTGGGACGAGCATAAGATATGGACTGCCGTTCTCTATGATGCCGACAACGAAGGCTATCCTTACATCAAGCGATTCACCATGGACGCTACCAAGCGCCATCAGAACTTCCTTGGCGAGAATGTCAACAGCAAGTTGATTCTCCTTACCGATACTGTTTATCCTCGTATCAAGGTGACTTACGGAGGTGTGGATGCTGTGCGTCCTGCCGAGGAAATCGACGCTGAGCAGTTTATCGCACAGAAGAGTTTCAAGGCTAAGGGAAAACGACTCTCTACCTGGAACATCGGTTCTATCGAGGAAATAGAGCCGACCCGTTTCCCGGAGCCTGCCGATACAGCCGATGCTGCCGACGCAGCCGAGGGCGATGAGACGACTGCCGAGGGCGAAGCTGCCGACGGCAAAGTGTCGTCCAGGACAAAGGCAAAATCATCCGACGAGAACCTCGACCCTGATGCAGGAAAGAGCCAGCAGCAGATTATCGATGAGCTGACAGGACAGACAAGCCTCTTCGACGATAAGAACTTTACAGCGGAAGACGAAAAAGACCGCGACTGGCTGAAGGATCAATAGGGGAGTTGCTCCTGAGAAAAAACTTCCTTCCCCATAAGAAAGCCGCCACAGAAGCTTAAAGCTATCTGTGGCGGCTTAAAAGAAAAGATTTACCCTGTATTATTACTCAATAGTAATCAAAACTCTGCGGCATTCCTCCTTTGGACAGCCGTTGCTGTCGCCAATGGCCTTCTCCAACTTGATGTCGAAGTCCTTGATGCCTTGTTTCTTCAGGAAGTTGACAACATTGTTCAGACGACCCTCGCTGAGTTTGTAGTTCTTTGAGGAAACTCCGTCCGACGAAGCCTCACCGATGATGGTAAGCTTGTAGTCGCCCTGTTCCTTCAGGGTGTTGATAAACTTCTTCAAGCGAAGTCTTTCCTGAGTCGTGATGTTGGTCTTGTCTACGGTGAAGAATACCTCGTAAGACTTCACCTTCTTCGACTTCTCGCAGTCGTCGAGCAATGACTGCAGCTCGGCATTGTCCTTGCGGCAAGCCTTCAGACTCTCAGACAGTCCGTCGTATGCACGCTGCTTTTCTGCCAATTGCTTTTCGTAGGCTTCCTTCATCTCGGCCTGGTCTCTCAGAGCCTTGTAGTAGCGGGCCTTGTTGCTTGGCATCACCTTGCTGACGAAGTTGAAGCGAAGAACCACTCCTGCGCTGTACATTCCCTTAGGAGTCAAGTCCTTGTTGAGAGGCAGATAGCTGTATCTGCCGAAAACACCTGCTGTCCAGCGAGAGGAAAGGTCGTATTCCAACGACAGGGTTGCCGGAATATACATCGCGTCAACATGCTCGTTGAAGGCCTGGCTCTTCATGTAGTTGTGAGTGTAGACATTGTAGTATCCCTCACCCTTGGCAACAGCCATCTCTCTGAAAGAGTAGGTGGTGGAGTTGCGGCTCCATCCACGCAGATAACCTACACCGACTCCCAACCAGAGGTTGAGCTGCTGAGCCTTGCGGTTGTGCCAGAACTCCATGATGTTGAAGTCTACATTCAGGTCGGCCATAGCGTACTGCATGGTATAGCGGTTCTGGAATCTGTCCATCTTGGTCTCCAAGGTCGTAGGATAGGTTTTTCCTGTAGAAGGATCTTTTATCTCATAATCCTTGTTCGTCGTGGTAGAGAGCATGCCCTTGTCTGTCGACCTGAGCATGTCGTACTCTAAGTTCAAACCCAGTCTTACCCAGGGCTTGATATTGTATTTCACTCCGACACCTCCGAAGGGCATGATGTGCTTTCTCTTAGCTATCTCGTCCATACCCCTCATGCCATGATACAGAGTTCCTCCTCCCTGGATGTAAACCGACCAAGTGTGAGTACGCACCGTATCATTGTAGGTTTGTGCTTGGAGTGTGGCAGCCGTCGCTAAGACGGCGACTGCCATGGTTAAACGTTTTATTCTCATAATTGTAACTGCTTTGAATTTGTAATGCGGTAGCATATCGGCATGAACTGTTCATGCTCTTTCTGCAGATTCTTACTTATTCGGGATACTCGAAAGATGGAGTTCCTGTTGCATCAGCATCATTTTGCAAGTAAAAGTTGCACTTCAAAACCGACATGATGACTCCATCTTTATAGGTAGTCAAGTTAAGCAATGTGTTGCTGACTCCTCCATATCCATAGGGGAGGCTATTCTTTCCTTTGGCATCCACGTAGAGGATGTGTAAGATGTTCTTAACGGTTGAAGTAATATTATAATTCATCTGCACTGGAACTTTGGCTATTCTGATAACCTTCTTGCCGTTGGCGAGTTGCATAGGCTGGAGTGTACCTGCCACAACTTCTGTTGTTGAAACAACTTGCTCGGTATTTACCTTGATTAAGTTGTTGTTCTGTACCGTGCCTGTATAAGCTGAATAGTAGGCGTTGCACAGGATGGTTGGCTTCTGCACCTCAAGCATGTCAGAGATGATTTTCTTCAGTTCTGGATTTGCATTGACTGCTGCCCACATAGAAGGCTCCATGTATACAGAGGTCTTGTCGGCTGGATCTTGATAGATTCCGTTGTCTGCAGCCATCTTTTCCAGTTGCTTCAGCATGGCCTGTGAGTTGGCGTCCTGCTTGTCCTTCAGCTCATTAATGGCTGTGGTAAGGGCTGTCTTCAGTTTGTTGTTAGATTTTACAACCTTGGAAGCTCCTTTAGCGATAGCTGTGTTGAGAGCGGCGGTCTGTGCTGTGATGGCATCAACCACTCCTGCGATGACGAGATTCATGTCGGTAGTCTGCTGGGTGATGGCACCCTTCATGCCGTTCTCCAAACCTGTGATAGAGCCCTTGATCTCTCCACCCTGTGTGGTGATGGCTGTTCCGATAACTGAGCCCTGAGCGTTGACTGCTGCTACGATGACGTCACCATTATTACCGATGGCTGTAACGATCTTGCCGCCTTGCTGTTCAATCATTTGCTTCAGAGCGACGAGCTGATCCTTCATGCCGTTCTCCATGTTGACGATGGCTGTTGTGTTGTCACTCAACTTAACGGTGAGCTGTCCTGTCATGTCATCGATGCTACCCTTTACTGCTGTGTAGCCCGCGGTGATGTTGGTGTTCACATTGTCGATGGCGGTCTTCAGGTTGCTGAGTTCTGTCTTGATCTCGCCAAGTGAAGTGTTGTTGCTTCCAAGTTTGTTCTCCACTGCTATGAGACGGAGGTCGAGCGTGGTGTTGATCTTGTCGTTGACAACCTTAATCTTTGCGAGTCCTGCACCAACGGTGGTGTTGATGGCATCTATCTTGCTACCCAAAGTAATAGTCTGGCTCTTCAATTCTGCTACGAGATCGAGGATACTGCTCTTGAGCTGACTTGCGATGAGATTGCCGCTGGTGTCGATGGTGAGGCGGAGCAGTTTGCTCTGTGCTTCGAACGTATCACTCATTTGACCAATAGCAGTTACGATTTTTTTACCGTGGTTGTCAATCTTGGTATTCAGCTTGGTGAAACCATTAACAAGCGTAGTGTTGATCTGAGCAAGACCAGTCTTTGTTGTCTCCTCAAGGAACTTGATGGCACCCGTATTCTCGTTAATTTCTACCTTGATGTCAGCCAAACCTGTCTGTACGGCTAAGGTAAGCGCATTGAAACGTGCATCCAGACTTGATGTCTGGTCGTTGATAGCGGTGATGATGGCATCAGCCTTAGCTATGATAGTAGCATTGAGGAGCTTGCCTGTGTCTTCAATCTGCAGACGCAGAATCTCTCCATTTTTGTTCATGGCGGTCACAATCTTATCGCCATTATCGTCTATAGTGGTCTTGATAGCTGTGAAACCGTTCAGGAGAGTTTCGTCTATCTTGAGCAAGCTGGTGTTGATATTGCCCAAGCTACCCTGGGTATTGTCATCGAGGAGCTTGATGGCACCTGTGTTGTTGTTGATTTCCACCTTGATGTCCTTCAGACCTGTCTCTATAGCTGTGGTCAGAGCATTGAAGCGCTCTTTCATAGTAGAAGTCTGGTCGTTGATAGCCTTGATGATAGCCTCGGCGTTAGCTATTAAGGTAGCATTGAGGAGTTTGCCTGTAGTGTCAATCTGCAGACGCAAAATCTCACCATTTTCGTTCAAAGCGGTCACAATCTTGTCACCATTATCGTCTATCGTTGTCTTGATGGCTGTGAAGCCATTGAAGATTGTCGTGTTGATGGTGTTGAGACCAGCCTTCAGGCTCTCGCCCTGTGCTGTGATGGCGCCTGTGTTGTTGTTGATCTCCACCTTGATGTCGGCCAATCCGCCCTTTACGGCAGCTGTCAAGGCTGCTATGCGCTCAGCCATGGTGTTGCCCTGGTTGTTGATCACGTCTACGAGTGCATTGCCAGAAGCCAATATCTGGGCTGAGATAAGCTTGCCTGTGGTGTCAATCTGCAGGCGCAGAAGCTCGCCATTCTGGTTCATGGCGTATACGATGGCTTCGCCCTGTGCGGTTACCTGACCAGTGAGTGTGGTCAATTGTGCGGTTAAGGCTTCGAAACCATTAAATAAAGATGTGTTGATGTCTTTAAGACCATTCTTTGTATTCTCACTCAATACAGTGATGGCACCCGTGTTGGCATCTACTGCCACCTTGATGTCTGCCATACCGTCTCTCAACAATGTGTTGAGGGCATCAAAGCGCTCTTTCAGAGTCTTGTTCAAGTTATTGACTGCATCTACCAGTGCCGAGTAGTCATTGATAAATGTGTTTCCACCATAATCGACAGTAGGTTCAGTTACGTCCGTACATGCCGACAAGCTCAAGGCTGCTATGAGCAACATAGGATAAAACTTCTTTTTCATAATTAATTTAGGTTTTAAGCTCCACTTTTCCTTATACTCCTTTTAAATATATTTACTCTCATATATCTTATTACAATATAAATATAAGAAAGGGAAGCAGTTAATAAAATAGGTTATTACTTTCGACTGCAAAAATAAGTGAAAACTAATAAACGGGAGTGAACCTCAGTTTTTTGTTGTGAACCTCAGTCTTTTAACGTGAACGTGCGGTGGATTCAGTATTTTTTAACTAAATCCACCGCACGTTCACGTCGATTTTGCTTCTTTCAAGCTGTTTTTGTACCTATGTTGTGCTTTTTATATCAATTTTTCCTCCATGCGGTTAAGAAAACTATTCGGCACAAATGCTTAGAGTGGGCAACTTAAATCGTTCAACCACAGAAATCTTATTCTTTTACTGCATAAATGTTTTGTTTTAGCTATAAAAATCTACGTTCCGTGATACGGAACGTACATTCCGTAGTTCGGAACATACATTCCGTATCACGGAACGTAGATTTTTCTACAAGAGTCAGAACAAATTCATAACGAATAGAAAATAATTACAGAACTTCCGTAAATAAGAAAGTTCTGTAAAGCGAAAGTTGAGTAAAAAGCTAAAAAGTTCAACTCACATACTTCTCTATCAGGTCGTAGTCGAAGTCTTTGAGTCGCTTTCTGGCATTGGTGAGTCCCCATCTGTTCTTGAAACCACACAACTCGGCAGCGGCTTCCTGTCCTATGTTGGCAGAAGAGTCGGATGCCATCAGCCTTTCGTAATGACGGATGCGGAAAGCGTTGACCAGTCTGTAGAATCCCACTTGTGTGATGAAGGTGCCTGCCAGGGTATGGTTCATCGAACTGACATCGCGCACCACTTCTATTCGCTTCAGGCTGGGTTCCAGATATCTGCGGCTTACGATGGTCAGCACCTCGTTCTTTACCGACTCCCAGTTTTCCTGTTTTATCTGCAACCTGCAGTTTTCCCTGTTGCGCTCTCGCTCTTGTAGTTCTGGTTCGTTATCGGCATCTTCTATATCTGTTACCCCCCCAGCTTGATAGTCTACAGCCTGTACTATTTGTTCGAAGAATTCAGTCTCCTGCAGCACTCGTTCCATGTTGTCCTGCGCTATCGTGTCCATGCCTTCCTGTCCCTGTGCAGAATGAATCAGTTTGTTGGGATGCAGGATTTTGCAGAGAAATCGTATTTGCCATGCTGCAAGAAACAGGTCGACGAAGGCTTTCAGCAGTTGGCTGTCAACGAGGAATTGGGTCCACATCACCAAGAGCCACATCACGGGCAGGTAAAGTATCTTCTTGGCGAAGGCGAAAGGAAAGTCGGAATCACTCGAGAAGTTCTGTGTGTGGTATTCGTCAACCTTCCTGATCAGCCATCTGCCTACTCTTGTCATACGTATGGACAGCAGGATGCTCATGCCTCCTACGACACATTCCCATTGCAGTTTGTAGGGCAGAAGAATCTCCTCCGCATGGAAAACCACAATGGTGAACAAACCGCCGAGCAGCAGGAAAGGGGTGAGGAAATAGAAGATGGACGACACCTTTCGCCACATCTTTCCCATTTGGAAATAGCGGTGGTAGAGCATGGCAAAGCATACGGGATAGTAAAGAATGCCAAAGCTTCGTGCGAAAAACCATGTTCCGGAATCGGCGGGGCACAGTACGTATGGCAACTGCAAGGCGGTGGCAGCATAGAAGAAAGTCATCTGCCGGCGAGCAGGATAAAAGTAATCGCCCTGCTTGTCGAAAGGATGGCACATGTGACACCATCTCACTATGGCACAGAATGTGCCAGACAGGATGACAGTATAGCATGCCAATGAGTAGAAAAACTCTACCTGGGTAAAAATAGTTGGTATATTCATCTGTGATATCATCTTTTTGGGTTAGTAATTCTGGCTTCGCAAGTTGGGAAGTAATTGTAACAGAACTTGCTAAAGTTCTTTGAGGTATAGATTCGCTCCATTATCTCAGTTTGCAAAAATAGTAATAAAATTGCGAAAAAGCAAGCAACTTCCAAGTTTTTTGTCTTTTTCTTCTTATAATTGAAATATAAATTGTATCTTTGCATCCGCAAATGCGCTTGTGGCGAAATTGGTAGACGCGCTAGACTTAGGATCTAGTGGTTCAGGCCGTGTAGGTTCGAGTCCTATCAGGCGCACATGATGTAATCCTAACTGCTTGATAAGTAGTTAGGATTTTTTTCCTTTTCTATTTTTGCCAACATTTTGCCAACATTATTCCAAACTAAATTGAATCGGTTGGCAAGAACAAGTCATCATTTCACACTATTTCTTGCGATTACACACACCACTTTAGTTTATCCCATTCATAGAGGTTCGCCCAAAGCTGAAATAATCACAAAGAAAATACATTTTCCTCCTGAATATATGCCCTATTTACAAAGAAAAATGCTATCTTTGTAGCTGTTTTAATGTAAAAGTGTCCTAAGACAATGCCTTACTTTTTAAGTAGGCTCATTTAGGAACAATAAAGAAGGAGACAATGAAAAAATATATAGAGATATTCAACAAGCTTTGGGAACACTCAGAGAATGAGGTTGTCGAGTTTAAGAAAGCAGAGACCAACTTTGATATCGATGAGTTGGGCAAATACTTCTCCGCTCTTAGCAATGAAGCAAACTTACGTGACCATGAGTTTGCTTGGATTGTATTTGGCGTTTGGGACAAAAAACATCAGATTATCGGTACCAGTTTCAAAGATGGTGAGGTAGCCTTGAACCGTCTGAAACAAGATATGTCTCAACATACCACAGACAACCTCATCTTTAGGTATATTATACCTATCGAGGTTGAAGGTAAGCGTGTTTTGCTTTTCCAGGTTCCTGCATCGCCACGAAATATCGTGATGCACTGGAAAGGTGTGGCTTATGGTCGTGATGGCGAAAGTCTGAAACCACTGAACCAGGCAAAACAAGATGCAATTCGACAGCAACCACCGATACCAGACTGGACAGCACAACTTGTACCTAATGCAACTATCAGTGATTTGGATGAACTGGCTGTGGCTACAGCAAAAGTCATGTTCAAAAAAGTCCACTCATCAAGCATTCCTGCCGAAGAAATTAACGCATGGAGTACAGAGGAGTTCTTGGCAAATAGCATGATGATGCGAGAAGGCAAGCTCACTCGTGCTGCAATCCTCCTGTTGGGCAAACCCCTTTCTATTCAAAAGATTCATCCTGCCGTAGCACAAATCACTTGGACATGGGAAGATGAAGAAGGCATCGTACAAGATTATGAGCATTTTACAATACCTTTCATCTTGACCGTAGATAAGGTGTTGAGCAAAATCCGTAACAAGACAATGCGTGAGTTACCTGGAGGAACACTCTTCCCTGACACGATGAAACAGTATGATGAATATACTATACGTGAGGCCTTACATAACGCCATTGCACATCAGGATTACACCTTGCAACAGCGCATAGTTTTTGTGGAAGGACCAAACACCTTATATTATGGTAATGGTGGTAGTTTCATCCCTGGCACGATAGAAAACGCATTGGAACATAAGGGTCCACAATTCCACTATCGTAACGATTGTCTTTGTCGGGGCATGGTCAATTTCAATATGATTGATACCGTAGGACGTGGTATCAAGAAGATTTACACAGAGCAACGCAATCGTTTCTTCCCAATGCCAGATTACGACATTGACAATGAGCATCGCACTGTAGGCGTAACCATCTATGGCAAAATGATCGATGAGAAATATACCAATCTCTTAAAAGCAAATAACTCTTTGTCACTGAAAGAGTGCCTTTGGTTAGACGCAGTACAGAAGCATCATCCTATTACCAAGGAAGCTGCTAAACATCTTCAAGAAAAGGGTTTGATAGAAGGTCGTGCGCCACACTATACTATATCGCTAAAAGTTGCCAAAATGACTAAGCAGATAGGACACTATACAAAAGAAAATGGTCTTGCAGAAAATAGTATCCAAAAGTTATTGTTGCAATTGGCTCATAATGCAGGAAGTATGGGATTCAAACGTCAAGACGTTTATGAGGGACTACAACATGTTTTTCCATCAAGTTTAACTCAGGACGAGAAACTGAGAAAAATAGGAAATCTTCTTCGAAAAATAGCGAAAGAAGGATTTATTACAAAAACTATTAGTGGAAAACAATGGATTATTACAGAAAAAGGTGAACAAGAATTGAGTTATTAATTTGTTACATAATTGCGATTGTCAAGTCATAATATAGGCATATTCGGTCGTTTTAAGTCGTTTTAAGTCGTTTTAAGTCGTTATTTGGCTATTTTCGGTCGTTCTCGGCTATTTGAGGTCGTCACTTGGGCATAACTCATGTAACTGGCATGTAACTGAATAAAAAAACTCGTATGGATACTAGTATTGTTATACACTAACGAATAAATGGAATTATTACTAACCAATAAACATATTATTTATGAACAGCATTCCATTAGTATTTTGGCTCATTCCAATAGCCAGCGTTGTGGCATTGGGAATGGCATGGTTCTTCTTCCGCACCATGATGAAAGAGGATGAAGGTACAGACAGAATGAAAGAAATTGCAGAGCATGTAAGAAAGGGTGCTATGGCTTACCTCAAGCAGCAGTACAAGGTAGTGACGGCCGTCTTCGTCGTGCTCGCCATCGTTTTCGCCTTCATGGCTTATGTGCTGAAGGTGCAGAATCCATGGGTGCCCTTTGCCTTCCTTACCGGCGGACTCTTCTCTGGCTTGGCAGGATTCTTTGGCATGAAGACCGCTACTTATGCTTCTGCCCGTACAGCCCATGGTGCACGCTCCGGACTGGATAAAGGACTGAAGATAGCCTTCCGAAGTGGTGCCGTGATGGGACTCGTGGTGGTGGGACTCGGTTTGCTCGATATCGCCCTCTGGTTTATTGTTCTTAATGCAGTTTACGAAGGAGAGGCAACAGCCCTTGTCACCATTACCACCACCATGCTGACCTTTGGCATGGGCGCTTCCACCCAGGCTCTCTTTGCTCGTGTGGGTGGAGGTATTTACACCAAGGCTGCCGATGTGGGAGCTGACCTCGTAGGCAAGGTGGAGGCGAATATTCCAGAAGATGATCCTCGCAATCCAGCTACCATTGCCGACAATGTGGGCGACAATGTGGGAGATGTGGCAGGAATGGGAGCCGACCTCTACGAGAGCTATTGCGGTTCGATATTGTCTACTGCCGCCTTGGGAGCCACGGCCTTTGCCATGAATGGCGATATGCAGCTGCGTGCCGTCATCGCCCCTATGGTCATCGCAGCCATCGGCATCTTCCTGTCTCTCATCGGCATCTTCCTGGTTCGTACCAAGGAGGGAGCTACCATGAAGGAACTTCTCCACTCGTTGGGACTTGGCACCAATGTCAGCGCGGCACTTATAGCCGTTGCCACATTCGCCATTCTCTATCTGTTGGGCATAGAGAACTGGCTCGGCCTTTCTTTCTCTGTCATCAGCGGTCTTGTGGCAGGTGTCATCATCGGACAGGCAACAGAATATTACACCTCTCAGAGTTATAAGCCAACACAGAAGATTGCTGAGGCTTCGCAGACAGGTCCTGCCACAGTTATCATCAAAGGTATAGGCACAGGAATGATTTCCACCATGATTCCCGTTGTCACCATCTCTGTAGCCATCATGCTGAGTTATCTTTGTGCCAATGGCTTCGATATGTCGCTGTCGGCTAAATCTATCAGCACCGGCCTTTATGGCATCGGCATCGCGGCAGTGGGCATGCTGTCGACTCTCGGCATTACACTTGCCACAGATGCCTATGGACCTATAGCCGACAATGCTGGTGGAAATGCCGAGATGAGCGGATTGGGCAAGGAGGTTCGTGAGCGTACTGATGCGCTCGATGCTCTTGGCAATACGACAGCAGCCACAGGCAAGGGCTTTGCCATCGGTTCGGCAGCCCTGACGGCTCTTGCCCTTCTTGCATCCTACATCGAGGAGATCAAGATAGCCATGATACGTGCCGTAGAGAACGGAAAACAGTATGTAGACGCGGCGGGTAATGTCTTCGACCCTTCGAATGCAACAACCATCGACTTCATCAACTTCTTCCAGGTCAATCTCATCAACCCTAAGGTTTTAGTTGGAGCATTCCTTGGCGCCATGGCAGCCTTCCTGTTCTGTGGCTTGACCATGGGAGCAGTAGGCCGTGCTGCAGAATCGATGGTTCAGGAGGTTCGCCGGCAGTTCCGTGAGATCAAGGGAATACTCGAAGGCAAAGCTACGCCTGACTATGGTCGATGCGTGGAGATAAGTACCCGTAGTGCACAACGCGAAATGATCATCCCTTCTTTGCTTGCCATTGTGATCCCTATCGTCGTGGGTCTTGTGTTGGGTGTGGCTGGTGTTCTCGGACTTCTCACCGGCGGTCTGGCAGCAGGCTTTACCCTTGCAGTGTTCATGTCCAATTCGGGTGGCGCATGGGACAATGCCAAGAAGATGATAGAAGAGGGAAGTTTTGAAGGAAAGGGCAGCGAGAACCACAAGGCGACTATTGTGGGCGATACCGTTGGCGACCCGTTCAAGGATACTTCCGGTCCGTCGCTCAACATTCTTATCAAACTCATGTCGATGGTCAGCATCGTGATGGCTGGTCTGACCATTGCTTTCCTATAATTAGAAGAATACGTAACAGAAATATGTTGAATAAACACCACTCCTTGGCTAATGGCTACTCCCTGACAGCGATATGCTCGCTGGTCGTGTGTATATTTGTAGCCGTCTGCCAAGCTGCTTATGGCAAAGATGTCTATCCGAAACAAGCTGTAGAGATAGCCAAGAAGTACATTACCCTGTCTCGCGACGTGAAGGCTCAAGCACGGGCAAAGGGGCTTCGCCCTGCTGCTTTGGCACCTTATTATATTTATAACGATGCACAGGGCAAAGGTTTTGTCGTTGTTGCTGGTGACGATGATATGGGCGATGTGTTGGCCTATAGCACCGATGGAACCCTTGATACGCTACAGGCTAATCCTGGTGTAAAGCTACTCCTGGAGGCTTATCGCCAAACGTATGATGTGCTGAAAGAAGGGCGGGTGACGGTGCAGAGAAAAGCCCGTTCGGGGTTGTTCTCGAAGACCGTACCTCCCTTGCTGAAAAGCAAGTGGGGACAGTCGCATCCGTTTAATGCCCTGACGGGTTATCCCTATAGTGGGTGTGTGGCAACAGCGGTGGCCCAGATGATGTATTACTATCAATGGCCTGCTCAGGGGAGTGGTAAAAACGAATATCGCGTCACCTATTATAATACGATGAAGAGTGCTGACTTTAGTCAGTCGCAATACGATTGGGCGAATATGCTGCCCGATTATAATTATCCTGTATCTGCGACAAAGGAGCAAGAGGATGCTGTAGCCTTATTGATGAACGATGTGGGGGTAGCTTCCTTCATGCAGTACACCCCAGCTTCAAGTGGTACACAAGGCATTTTTGCGTATCAGGCTCTTCAGAAAAATTTCGACTATACTGCGGCTTATGCCACCAAGGCTGTCGAAGGTCCAACTCGTTTTGCGCAGATCTTGCGGCAGGAATTACTTAATGGTTGTCCTGTTTATCTGGAAGGTCGTCCTGCAGGTAATGCTTCAGGTCATGCTTGGGTAACTGATGGGTTTGATGAGAATGGGCTTTTCCACATGAATTTTGGATGGGATGGACAGGGCGATGCCTACTATTCGCTCACCAACCTTAGCCTCTCACAGACTGGAAGCGAGTTTCAAGGCAAGCCCTTGGCCTTCAATCGTGCTATTATGGCCATCTTGGCACATCCCAATAATGGCAAATATCCCGCAATAGAGCGTGGACTTTTGGAGTCATCTCCTCAGTTGATGTTTAATGAGGGTGGGGCTGTCCTTCTAAAGGATGCAGAAGATAAAAGTTTCCTTGCTTCGCAGTTGTTGACCATCGAGATGAACTTTTTTGTCAATAAGGGTAAGCCTTTTAAGGGTGATGTGGGCATAGCTGTTTATGATGCTGAGGGTACATGCCGACAGGTGGCTTATACCGACGATCACGCTATAGGCGGTTTTACTCACCGGCTCTATGGTGGAAGCGATGCAGGATTTATGGGGAGCGATTATCTTGTCAATCAAGTTCAGTCTGTAAAATTGAAACTTACAGGTTTGGAGAATGGTTATTATCGGTTGGTTCCTGTATGTGTAGCTCAACGAGAGGATGGTTCGTGGGATGAATTCTTCGCGATGAAGAAGGCTCCCATCATAGAGGTGGAACTATTTGATGGACGGGGGCGCATCTCTGAAATCTGTTCTACTGATGTTGTTTTTCAGTTGATGGGGCAGCCCAGGCTCTCTGGTCAAGCAGAGCAGGGTGGAAAGGTATTGACCTTTTTTACGTTGAAAAACCTGAATGGTGTGCCTCGCGACTGTTATCTGAGGGTGCGGTTGCTCGACGATAGGAAGGCGGTAGTGCTCAATACTCGTGTGGATGAGTTGACCGAGATAGAGGGCTTTACCGAAGCAGAGATTCCCATCGTTCTTTCTTTGCCAGGCAGCATGACTCCAGGACGTTATGAAGTGCAACTTTCTTTGTCGGGTGATGCGGAAGAGACGGTGGTTTATCCCGTCAACCTTATTCACGATAAGGATGCTGCCTATATCGAAGTGCTCAAGGCACAGGAAAAGCCTCTCATGGAGCAGGTAGAAGTCTTTTTTGCAGATGACTCGCATGAAAAAATAGAATCAGGCAGTGTTGATGTGTCGAAAATATCTTTCTTCAAAATGGCAGTCTTGCTGCGTACGTCTGAAGGTCGTAACTATGAAGGAAATGTATCAATGTTCTGCGAAGACCTGTTGACCCACGAAAAGACGCAGGTTAAGGGCATTGATGACTGGGTGTCTGTCTCGTCTTCTGTGTCTGTGCCTCTCTTTAGCTATTGGTTGCGAAAGGGCGACCTGCCATGGGAAGATGGACATACCTATCGTGTGATGGTGATGGGTGAGATAGACGGGCAGCAGGTGGAACTTGCTAATCCGCAGTCCGCCACCTATTACCTGCAACGTAAGGGGGATGTCCTAACACTCTCACAAGGTACTCCAACGTCCATTGGGACTGTAGCTGTCATAGCACCTTCTTTCACCATCAAGCGAGAGGGTGGTAGTATCATCGTTTCGGGGACTGAACTAAAGTCGTTGCGACTATATGATGTGGCAGGCCGACTGCTTCAGCAGACCACGTCAGCCGACGGAAAACATGCCGTCCTTACCCTACAAGGAGCAGCGTCAGGCATCTCTGTGTTGCGCATAGATGTTGGTAGGCAATGTTTTACCTATCGTCTTCAATGAGAGATGTATGAAATATGAAGTAAGAAATAAGAAGAATCAAATAAGAAATCCCCGACAGTAAGGATTGCTTCCTACTGTCGGGGATTTCTTATTTCTTTATAGAGCTGCCATCATGTGTAGTATTTGTCATGAGGGCAAACAACACCTTATTTATTCTGCATTGGCAAGCGCCTCGCGTACCTTGGCTTCTATTTCTTCGAGAAGCTCAGGGTTATCCTTCAGTATCAGCTTGGTTGGGTCGGCACCCTGTCCCAGGTTGGAACCATTATAGCTGTACCAGCTTCCGCTCTTCTTGATGATGCCATGCTCCACGCCCAGATTGAAAACTTCGCCTGCGTGGCTGATGCCTTCACCAAACATGATGTCGAACTCAGCCTTGCGGAAAGGAGGAGCCACCTTGTTCTTAACCACCTTTACGCGCACCAGGTTACCAATCACGTTATCGCCGTCCTTGATGGCTGTAGCCTTGCGGATGTCGAGGCGTACAGAAGCATAGAACTTCAAGGCGTTGCCACCCGTTGTCGTCTCAGGATTTCCGAACATGATACCTATCTTCTCGCGCAACTGGTTGATGAAGATACAGGTGGTATTGGTCTTGCTGATAGTAGAAGTGAGCTTGCGCAGAGCCTGGCTCATCAGTCGGGCCTGGAGTCCTACTACATTGTCACCCATGTCGCCCTCAATTTCCTTCTTAGGAGTCAGGGCAGCCACAGAGTCGATGACGACAATGTCTACCGCTGCCGAACTGATCAGCTGGTCGGCTATCTGAAGCGCCTGCTCACCATTGTCGGGCTGCGAAATCCACAGGTTGTCTACATCTACACCCAACTTGGCAGCATAGAAACGGTCGAAGGCATGCTCGGCATCGATGAATGCGGCAATACCTCCTGCTTTCTGTGCCTCTGCGATGGCATGGATGGCAAGTGTGGTCTTACCAGAAGATTCTGGACCATAGATTTCAATGATTCGTCCCTTGGGGTAGCCGCCTACGCCCAAGGCCATATCGAGGGCGATACTTCCGGTAGGAATCACCTCTATATTCTCAATGTGCTCGTCGCCAAGCTTCATGATAGATCCCTTACCGAAGTCTTTCTCTATCTTGGCCATGGCAGCCTGAAGGGCCTTCAGCTTACCCTCGTTGGGGTTCAGGGTTCCTTCCTTTATTTCGTCTTTCTTTGCCATATCTTTCTAATGTTTTATGTATTAGTGACGATAAAACGGCTTGGTATGAATAGTACCATTCTGTCTTCGCCGTCACTAAGGGGGTTATTTTGATAATGATCAGTTAATCTCCAAGTCGCCGTCAAACTCCTCGTGCCAAGGCAGACCCTGCTTGTTGAGCTGCTCCATGAATGGATCTGGGTCGAACTCCTCAACGTTCCATACACCAGGTTTCTTCCAGATGCCTTTGAGGAACATCATGGCACCGATCATGGCAGGTACACCGGTGGTGTAGCTTACTCCCTGCATGCCGGTCTCGTTGTATGCTTCCTGGTGCTTGCAGTTGTTGTAAACATAATAGGTGCGCTCCTTGCCGTCCTTCTTTCCGCGGATGCGGCAACCGATAGAGGTCTCTCCGTCGTAGTTCTCGCCGAGGTCCTGAGGGTTGGGCAATACAGCCTTGAGGAACTGCAGTGGTACGATCTTCACCTTGGCAGTCTTGCCGGAGCCGTCTGCCAATGGAGCCTCGTATTCTATCTCGTCGATGCGACTCATGCCGAGGTTCTCAATGCAGTCGAGATAGGTGAGATACTGCTGACCGAATGTCATCCAGAAGCGAGCCTCCTTGATGGTAGGATAGTTCTTTACCAGGCTCTCTAACTCTTCGTGGTGCATCAGATAGCTCTCGCGAGGACCGATGTTAGGATAGGTGAGGGGCTTGTGGATAGACAGAGGGTCGGTCTCAATCCATTCGCCATTCTTATACCACAGACCTTTCTGGGTGATCTCACGGATGTTGATTTCAGGGTTGAAGTTGGTAGCGAAAGCCTTGTGGTGATTGCCGGCATTGCAGTCTACGATGTCGAGAACCTCGATCTCGTCGAAGTGATGCTTGGCAGCGTATGCAGTAAAGATGCCCGAAACACCAGGGTCGAAGCCGCAGCCAAGGATAGCGCAAAGACCAGCTTTCTCAAACTTGTCCTTGTAAGCCCATTGCCATGAATACTCAAAGTGAGCCTCGTCCTTGGGCTCATAGTTGGCAGTGTCCATATAGTTGCAGCCACAGGCTAAGCAGGCATCCATGATGGTGAGGTCCTGGTAGGGCAGAGCGAGATTGATGACCAACTCAGGTTTGTAGCTGTTGAAGAGGGCTTTCAACTGCTCCACATCATCGGCATCCACCTCGGCAGTCTGGATATCCATCTTGTAGCCTTTGTCGTGGATAGACTTCACCAACTTGTCGCATTTTTCCTTGCGGCGGCTGGCAATCATGAACTCTGTAAAAACGTCCTGATTCTGGACAATCTTAAAGGCTGCCACGGTAGCGACGCCACCTGCGCCAATCATAAGTACTCTACTCATTTCTTATTTCTATTGTTTAATCTTATTTTATTTCATTTGCTGATATGCCTAAGGCATTCATCAGCTCATTTTATTTCATTTGCTGATATGCCTAAGGCATTCATCAGCGAATAGCCCAGTATTTCTTGTCGGAAGTTGCCACCGGGAAGAGGCTGCATGGCAAAGAGAGTGACGCGTTTCTCGTCGTCTACCTTGCGAAGCATGTCGCGCAACTGGTCGTAGGCATCGCCTGCCTCCGAGTTGGGAATGATCATCACTCGTTTCACCTCCTTGGCATTGCAAACCGTGCGGGCTACGTCTACGAGGAAATCGTCTTTGCCCACCATCTTTTCTTCCGTAGGATATGAAGAGATGACGAACTCGCCCAAACGTGGATCCTTGAAGGCCTGGGCGTTCAGGTCCTTCTCGTAGTCGGAAGGGCGGAAGTTCTGCATCGCCTTCGATTGCTGGCTGTGTATGAGCACTAATTGAGTCTCGTGCTCACCTTCTCTTAGTCCACCGTCGAGGGCAATACATACAGCCCACTGAGCCATGTCGGCAGGCTGGATGCGGCGGTTGATCATACGCTCAAAGTTTACGATAAGGTCGAATGCCACCTTGTCGATATAGTCTGCATCAGCGATGATTACATTCTCGCTCCATTTGATATTGTTGGTGTTCAATGAATTCATACGTGCAAAGATACAAATTATTTTTGTAACTTGTCAAAAGTCTTGGCTAAAATATCAAAACTTTAGGTCGATAGTCATATTTTCGTGTTAATTTTGCAACCAGTAATACAAACAATCAAGAAATGAAAAGTGTTTTAGAGGGTCGTCCTGCCTTAAAGAAGGAAGTGGATAAGATTGCCGAGGTAGCTGGCTATCTTTGGCAGAATGGTTGGGCTGAGCGTAATGGAGGCAATATTACGGTTAATGTGACCGACCTTGTTGATGACGAGATGAAGGCGCTGCCTGCCATCAGCGATGTGAAGCAGATAGGTACTGTCCTGCCTGCGCTGAAGGGCTGTTACTTCTTCTGCAAGGGAACAGGCAAGCGAATGCGCGACTTGGCTCGTTGGCCTATGGACAATGGTTCTATCATTCGTATTCTGGACGATTGTGCCAGCTACGAAATCATTGCCGACAATGCCGTGATGCCTACATCAGAGTTGCCAAGCCATCTGTCGGTTCATGCCCGTCTTATCGAGAAAGGCTCCAATTATAAGGCCACAGTTCATACTCATCCCATCGAGCTCATTGCCATGAGCCACAACAAGAAGTTTATGGGCAAGGACGTGCTGAGCAATCTGCTCTGGAGCATGATTCCTGAGACCAAGGCTTTCTGTCCGCTCGGACTGGGTATTGTTCCTTATAAGTTGCCAGGCAGTCTGGAACTTGCCGAGGGAACTCTGAAGGAGTTGGAAGACTACGATGTAGTGATGTGGGAGAAGCATGGCGTATTCGCCAAAGGTCTCGATGTGATGGATGCCTTCGACCAGATAGACGTACTCTCTAAGAGTGCAAAGATATATATCGATGCCAAATGTATGGGTTTTGAGCCTGATGGTATGAGCCAGGAGGAAATGGCCGAAATGACTAAGGCTTTCAACCTGCCAAGATAATTGTTTTTAGTAGTTTTGAAGTAGAAATTGTTTGTTAAAGCCTCTTTCTTTTGAGAAAGGGGTTTTTTTATGCCATTTTTCTCCCTTGCTTAATTTTTGGTTCGTTATTTTCTTATAATAGATAAAGGAAGAAGACAACGGCCGTAGTTCTGAATCCATCGAAAGTAGGATTATTTACTGAACTTGCTAAAGTTCAATAAAAAATAGGAGAAAACAAGTTATGAAACGAGTATTCAATCTTTTAGTAGTAGACGAGAGTGGAAGCATGAGTATTATCCGCCGTCAGGCTTTGGTGGGAATCAACGAGACCCTTGCCACCATTCAGAAAATGCAGAAGGCGCATGCCGACTTAGAGCAGCGTGTCACCCTGATCACCTTCGACAGCACGCATACCAATGTGTTCTATGATAACGTGCGTGCCTCTAATGCCAATCCTTTGAAGGCAAAGGATTATAATCCTTGTGGTGCCACTCCTCTTTACGATGCCATCGGAATGGGTATCGCCAAGATCAATGCCTTGATCACCGAGGATGACAGTGTGTTGGTAACTATTATCACGGATGGCGAGGAGAATTGCAGTGAGGAGTATAGTCTGAAGATGATCAAGAATCTTATCGAGAAATTGAAGAAGCAGAATTGGACTTTTACCTTCATCGGTACCGATGATCTGGATGTGGAGAATATCGCTCTTGATATGGGTATTGACAATCATCTCCAGTTCTCGGAAGATGAGGCAGGTACCAAGAAGATGTTTGCAAGAGAGAATAGGGCGAGAGAGCGCTACAATAAGTTCCGTTCTATGGATTGCGTGATGGAAGCGGGTAGTTATTTCGAGGAGGAATAAAGAAGAATCTCAGTATAAGCAGAGAATTACCTGCAAGCGAGTAAACTAAATTATATAAGAATTTAAAAAGCAGCATGATTTCACGTGCTGTTTTTTTTGTTTTATATCAATCCTCTTTTCTCGAATTTTTCAATTATGGCTAATTCTCTTTTCTTGGATCTTCGCAAGTTGCAGCTCTCTTTTGAAACTGCCTTCTGGCGCAGAGAGTTGATCTGTGCCAACTTCTGCTCCCGCGAGTAAGGATGCAATAACATGTATTGTTCCCCCTTTAACGCAGCCAAGCTGCTCTGAAGGTGAAAATCGTTTATATAAGATCTTTCCAGTACTGAATTGTTCTGCATAATCAGCTAATTTTGCTAGACTTTTTTATTTTTCCACTCTTCTTTTACTAAATTCGCCAAATATCCATCGCTTCTGCAGTGCATATCAGCAATGCCTTCATTCATCATTTGATAAATAGAAGAAGTATAAAAGAAATTTAGAGCATCTTCCAACGTAATGCCTGTTTGCTCTGCAAAGATAGGTACTATACGCGCATATTTCATTTGAAGTATTGTCTTGTTTGCTTCCATGAAAGTCCCTCCTTATATTATTTCATCTGACTGAAGAAAGTGCAGATGCTTGTTCAAAATATCTTGATTTAAAATACATATCTGGTGATTAGGATGAATAAACTTTAAGCGTTTAAGTGCTTCTTCTTTGCTGATGTTACCGGAGAAGTAAAGATCTATGGTATTGAATACCTTATCATCTGCTATACCACCTGTAACCATATCAAACTTATTTGTTTGTTTCCCAATTCGGCATAAAGCAACGAAATCTAACCACTCTTCGTTGTAGCCAATAAACTCTTTTATCTTATATTCTCTGTCTAAGTTTTCATCTAAGATGTATTGGTTAAGATATGCTTTGTCGCCCTGAAAGAGAAATCGTTGGGCATAATTCTTCGCCTGTTCGACAAGTGATGTCAGATAGAATCCTTTGCCGAAATCCAATAAATCACGAGAATGATAAATGTCTGGTGATTCTATGATGAATTTTGATGCGTGATAAACTTTCATTTCAATGCTCCTCGTCTCTTTAACAAGTTTATCAAATCGTCCATGATGTATTCCTTGCCGAAAGTATGGAGCACATCATAGCAGGGTATCATATAGCCATTTAAGATATCTGTTGACCGTAACATCTTATATACCTTACTGGCACTCATGTTCAATCGGTCGGCTAAGTTGCCAACGCAATAGGTTACGAAATCCAATTGATATTCTTGCATTTGCATAATTTTCTTTATTAATGTGGGGCAAAGTTAAGACTATTTTTCGAAAAAACAAATTATTTCTCTTTTCTTCTATACTAAATGAGAAAAATAAGCAGAAAAAATAGGATTATTCTAAAACCTTTTGTATTTTTGCAGAAAAATGGAGGTGGAGATATGAAGGTTTACCAAGATTCAAAGGGAAATATTAATGGATACTCTTGGAATATTTCAAACAAGTTTATTCAAACTGTTGTAATGGGTGGTTGCCTATTAAGATTAATGCTATTCCCTTTTGTGGGATTATATTTGATTTTCCATCCAAATGAAGGTAGAAAATATGCATTTTCTAGAAAACTGGTATAAGAACGGTTTAGCATTTCCTTAACCTCCTTAAGAGCATTTAATGTGTTTTGGCGATGAAAGTCGGTAAGAAAGTTTCGCTTACAAACAACTATTTCTTGTATTTTTTATCTATTTTCTTTATTTCATTGTTGGCTTTAAATAGTTGATATATTCTTGTCATGTCCTTAGGGAGATAGCTCAAAGCCTTCTCTTTCATTTCTTGCGCAATACCGAAGCGGGCTTCGGCGATGGAGCCGACGATGGCTCCGATGGTATCGCTATCGCCGCCATGAGATATAGCGAGGCGAATGGCATCCTCGAAAGATGAGGCTTGCGAGAGGAGGTAGAAGGATAAGGGCACGGCATCCATACAGGTCTCATCGAACTTGCCCTTTGGATAAACTCGTGTGTCGAAATCCTCGTAATAGCTGCGGGCGATGGACATGAACCCCTGTATCGTTTCATTTTCATCCTTAGAAGCCTTAGCATTCTCATTTTTCAATCCCTTCGTTTCCTCATTCTCAGAATCCTTAGATTTTTCTGAGAATCTGCTCTTGCGGAAATGCCAGATGGCATGAGCCACGGCTTTGGCTCCCTTGATTCC
>ERZ1026898.266-NODE-266-length-34459-cov-15.269242_pt1 | contig 34459 bp, 30 predicted proteins | sample MGYA00380178_ERZ1026898 | MGnify/ENA primary metagenome ERZ1026898 (study PRJEB33269, sample SAMEA4719814) | human gut metagenome | biome: human-associated habitat; feature: organic feature; material: feces | place: Cameroon | collected 2013-10 ...
CAGAGTGTTCAGAGTTTTTGTTTTTACTCTGTCTACTCTAGGGGTAGCATATCACGATATCAGAGAGGAGCTTCTTTTTTGCGTTATTTTCTGGTCCCTGCAAAGGCCCTACCGTCTCAGAGGGGCCTGCGAGGCTTTCTGGCGGCGTTTTGCGTGATCATTCCACCGTTACGCTCTTTGCCAGATTGCGCGGCTTATCCACGTCGCAGCCGCGCAGAACGGCCATATAGTAGGCAAACAGCTGCAACGGCACGATGAGCTGCAACGGCATCAGGATATCCTCGTACTCATCCAGCCGGATCACTGCATCGGCCACGCCTTCGGGCACCACGGCGTCCTTTGTGGTGAACAGCAGTACCCTTGCACCGCGGCTGCGGGTCTCTTTGGCGTTGGAGATGGTCTTTTCGTACACCTGTTTCTGGGTAGCCAGCGCGATCACCGGCACGCCGTCTGTGATCAGGCTGATGGTGCCATGCTTGAGCTCCCCTGCCGCGTAGGCGTCCGAGTGCACATAGCTGATCTCCTTGAGCTTCAGGCTGCCTTCCAGCGAGAGCGCATAGTCGAACCCGCGGCCAATAAAGAAGCAGCTCTGGGTGTTCACATAGCGGCTGGCAAGGTACTTGATCTGCTCACAGTCCGCAAGGCGCGGCTTGATCACCTCCGGTGCACGCAGCAGCTGGGCGGTGTAGCAGCGGGTGTCTGCCTCGCTCAGGCGGCCGCGCGCATAGGCCAGACGCAGTGCAAACAGATACAGCACGCACATCTGCACCATATACGCCTTGGTGGAAGCCACCGCGATCTCCGGCCCGGCATAGGTGTACATCACGTAGTCCGCCGCGCGTGCAATGGAGCTGCCCACCACGTTCACGATGGCCAGCACCGGCACGCCGCGGCTCTTGGCCAGCTTGAGGGCGGCCAGCGTATCGCTGGTCTCGCCGGACTGGCTGATGATGATCACCAGATCGTTCTTTTCCAGAATGGGGTCCCGGTAGCGGAACTCGCTGGCAATGTCCACCTCAGCAGGCACACGGGCCAGCGCTTCAATGGCGGTCTTGCCCACCATACCGGCGTGCATGGCCGTGCCGCAGCCCACCAGATGCACCCGGCCAATGCCGCGCAGCACTTCGTCGGTCAGCTCCGGGATACGCAGCACCGGCATCCCGTCCTCTACGCGGGGGCTCACTGTGGCCGTGATGGCGGCAGGCTGCTCGTTGATCTCCTTGAGCATGAAGTGGGGGTAGCCGCCCTTCTCAGCCGCTTTCATGTCCCAGTCTGCCGTGAGCTGCCGGCGTTCCACCGGCTCACCGAACTCGTTGTAGAAGCGGATGCTCCCGGCTGTGCAGACGGCCATGTCGCCCTCTTCCAGCACGCTGTACTTCCGGGTATACTTGAGCAGCGCCGGGATGTCCGACGCAATAAAATTTTCGCCTTCGCCCCAGCCCACGATCAGCGGGCTTTCACGCTTGACTGCAAAAACGGTGTCCGGGTAATCCCGGAACAGCACCGCCAGCGCATAGCTGCCGCGCACATTGGCAAGGGCCTCTTGCAGCGCACGCAGCGGGTCGCCGGTGTAGCAGCTGTCGATCAGCTTTACCAGCACCTCGGTGTCGGTCTCGCTCTGGAAGGTATAGCCCCTTGCAATGAGGCGCTCCTTCAGGATGCCGTAATTTTCAATGATGCCGTTGTGCACGATGCTCACACGCGGGGTGGAATGCGGGTGGCTGTTCACATCGCTGGGCTCTCCATGGGTGGCCCAGCGGGTGTGGCCGATGCCGCAGAAGCTTTGTGCCAGCTGCTGCGCGGCCAGCTTTTCCCGCAGGGCGGCGAGCCGTCCCTTGGTTTTTACCACGCGGATGCCGCCGTCCAGCGCAAGCGCCACACCGGCGGAGTCATACCCGCGATACTCCAGCTTTTCCAGACCATCCAGCAGCACATCCTGTGCACTGCGCTTACCGACATAACCAACGATGCCGCACATACAAAACACCTCCATACCGACCGTTCCCGCGCAAAAAGGCGCAGTGACACACGGCCAGCTCTCTTGTACAGTTTATGTTCTTGTATGGCTTTCTTTGAAGGGATCTGTTGCGGTATTGCTGCCGTTTTTTGCCCTTCTCTGCGGCTGGTCTAGCCCTCAGCCGGAGAAACATCCGCCGAATCTTTCGATGATTCCTCTCCTCGTCACCCTCGCGGCTGTCACCCGCGTGGCCCGGCGCTTTGCGTTACCTGTTTGTGCTGCATTTCCCCTTTCCGATGCTTTATTATAGCACAAAGGCTGGCTCAATGCCAGCCCAGTGTTTTATGCAGTTTTGGCCGCCATACCAGCCGGTACATCATGAGCATGTTGTGTAGCGCCCGGTCGTACAGCACAAAGGCAACATTGCCCATGGCCAGCGTTGCCAGCGAGACCGCCAGCGCCGTGGTGCGCAGCTCCTGCGAGATGCTGCCCGCCGGTACCAGCAGAAATACCAGCCCATACATGGCCAGCACTGCGCCGTTGCACAGCAGCAGCTTGCACACAAAGCGCAGAACGGCAGGGCGGATGCGCTCAAACTTCGGCTTTGCCAGCGGGTAATACCCCAGCAGGAACACAAAGATGAGCGCCACCTCTTTATCCGGCACGAACAGCAGCGCCAGCAGGCTGACCGCCGCATAGGCCGTGAGGGCCAGCTGCATGCCGCACTCCACACACACAGTTGCAATGAGAAAGCCCGCAATGGCGGGCGCAATGAACATGGCAATGGGGATCACGGCCCCCAGCAGCATCAGCGCAACGCACAGTGCCGCCACGATGCCGCAATAGGCCATGGCCCAGCTTTTTTGATGTTTCCGGTTCATGGGATCTCCCAGTTTTCGTTTTCCGTTCCGGCTTCCAGCGGCTCCACCGCATGGTGCAGGCCCAGCAGCATGATGTTGTCCAGCAGGCTGCGGTTCAGCTTGATATCCAGCAACCCGTAGACACGGATCAGGTCGTTGGCGGCAGCCAGCGCCTGCCGACGGGCATTTTCCACTGCCGCGGCCTGCCCTTTCAGCTCGTTGACCACAAACACGTTGTAGCGGCCGCTGCGCTTATCCATCTCAAAGCGCTCGGCCTTATCCAGCAGGTAAAAAATGCGGCCGATGCTGCTGCCAATGTAGCGCATGCTCTTGCGCTGGCTGGGGTCGTCGGTGGCAAAGGTGGAATACAGGGCACCATAGATGTTGCTCATGGGCTCGGCGGCAAGAGCATAATTTTTGGCGCTCAGGTTCATCTGCACCACCGCCTGCGCGCGCTCCTGCACGAACAGCCGTTCCAGCGCCGGATTCTCCTCCACTGCGCGCTCGTACGCACGGCGCAGCAGCAGCCGGTCCACCGCGCGGCGCAGCCGCTTGAGGGGCCGCAGCTCGCTGTACCGGCGGTCCTGCAAGTTGTGCCAGCCCAGCAGCACCTCCACCTGCGCGGCCAGCCGGATGCCCTGTGTCTGGCACATCATTTTGTGCCATCTCAGCGTGCCGGGCACCCGCTTGCAGCAGCAAGTGGCCTGCCGTCCGGCCAGACTGTCCGAAAGGATGGCAAACAGCACGCCGTTGTACCGCAGCAGATGGCAGGCATAAAGGCCGTACACATCGTACAGCTGCCGCCGCACCCCGCGCAGGTAGCGCAGATAGATGTTGTAATCCCGGATGGTCAGCTCCGGCAGATATGGCCGCATCCTGCCCTTCATAGTGCACCTTTCCCTTCCCGGCAGAGTGCCGGATAATAAGGTTAGTATAATCCATTTTGGTCCCGGGTTCAACCACCCTTTGGAAAAAGAGCATGAATTTGTCTCATCTTTGCCGCCATGACCCACAAAAGCAGTGCAAAACTTTCTGTGTTTGCGTCCATTTCGCTGTCTTGACAGCGCTGGGCCCGCCCTGATTTATACCGGCAATTACCGGGTGCAGCGCAAAAAGCCGCACCGGAAAAAACCGGTGCGGCAGGTAACATTTGTCAATTACTTCTTATCAAAGCGGTTCGGCGCAGAGCGCTTGCCGTCAAAGCCGTTTTTCGGCATCGGCTTTGCGGTGTGCTCAGACTTGGGCGCATTGTAGTACATATACAGCTGGCAGGGGATCATGCCGTTGTACATCTTACGGCGCTTGTTGGCGCGCTTGCCGTAGTGGCTCTCAAAATCCATGTCGGCGGTGATGGCGTACACGCCCGCACAGGGATGTACCTCCATCTGCCGGCCCAGCGTGCGTGCCAGCTTGGCGGCACCCTCAATGGTGCTCATACGCTCGCCGTACGGGGGGTTCGTCAGCACGATGGCCTCCTGCTTGGCGGCAAAATCCGCCACATCCGCCACCTCAAAGTGGCAGCGCTTTTCCACACCGGCCAGCTTGGCGTTGGCGTTGGCCAGCGCCACGGCAGCGGGGTCGATGTCGTAGCCAAATGCTTCAAAGCCCACATCCAGCTTGGACTCGGCCAGTGCCTTCTGGCGCTGCTCGGCCCAGATGGAAGCGGGCACAAAGCCGTAGCGCTCGGCGGCAAAGCGGCGCTTCAGGCCGGGCGCGATGTTCATGGCCTTCTGGGCCGCTTCGATCAGCAAAGTGCCGCTGCCGCAGAAGGGATCCTCCACCAGACTGTCGCGGCGCACGCGGCCAAGGTCCGCAATGGTAGCGGCCAGCGTCTCGCGGATGGGTGCTTCCATGGCGTTGCGGCGGTAGCCGCGCTTGTGCAGGCCCTCGCCGGTGGTGTCCAGCATGATCTCGCACTGGTCCTTGCGCAGCATAAAGCGGATCTTGTACTCGGCGCCGGTCTCGGGCAGCACCGAGGTGTGGTGCTTTGCCATCAGGCGCTTGACCACAGCCTTTTTGATGATGCTCTGGCAGGCGGGCACACTGGAGAGCTGGCTGTCCAGCGAAGAGCCGGTGACCGGGAAGGCGGCATCTGCGGGCAGCAGTTCCTCCCACGGGATGTCGTACACGCCGTCGAACAGGTCATCGAAGGTGGCGGCCCTGTAGCGGGCCAGCAGCAGCATCACCCGCTCCACCGTGCGCAGGTTCAGGTTTGCGGCGGCGATCATATCCGCACCGCCGGCAAAGCTCAGACGGCCATCCTCTACCCGGATGTTCTCTGCGCCGATGCGGGTCAGCTCAAATTTTGCAGTGGACTCGCACCCAAAGAAGCAGGGCGCGATCAGTTCAAATCTTGCAGGCATTCTGGTTCCTTTCTCTTATGACGGAAAAAACAGACCTGCCCGATCCAGACAGGTCTGTTTCGTTCTTTTGATCGGGGTTTCAGGTTCAGCGGCGTCCGCCACGGCCGCGGGGCGCATAACCGCCGCCGCGGCGGTTGTTGGTCTCGTGGTCCAGATCGGCCATTTTTTCCTCGCTCTGGCTCTTGAAGCGGCTCATCATGTCCTCAAAGCTCATGTTGTCGGAGCGGACGGGAGCCTTGGGCTGCCATACGCGGGGCGCGCTGTCACGGGCAGGGCCCCGGCCGCCTTCCCGCGGGGGACGGCCATTGCCGCTGCGGCCTGCACCAAAGTGACCGCCTTCGCGGGGGCCGCCGGAGCGGGGCCCGCCGGGACGCGGGCCGCCTGCGGGGCCGCGGCCCTCACGCGGGGCACGCGGAGGCGGCGGCAGCAGACGCTTGATGGAAAGCGCGATCTTGCCGTCCGGCGCAATGTTGATCACCTGTACTTTGACGGTATCGCCATCGTGCAGCACCGCTGCAATGTCCTGCACGAACTCGTTGGACACTTCGGAAATATGGACCATACCCACACGGCCCTCCGGCAGTGCCACAAAAGCGCCAAACGGCTTTACGCCGGTGACGCGGCCCTCAAATACGTTCCCTACCTCAATTGCCAAAACTCAATACTCCTTGTTTTCCATAAAATGGGCAGCGGCTCAGCTGCCGGTCACATCCACAAAGATGCGCTCGTTGGGTGCGGCGTAGTTGTAAGAATCCCGCGCGACCCACTCGGTGATCTGGTCCGCGTCACCGCTGAGGATGCGCTGCATCTCCTCGTTTTCCGTCTTTTGCTGGTCGATCTGCTCGTTCAGCGTATCCAGCTCCGCACGCTTGGAGCTGATGGTGACCTGATTGGAGATGTACGCTGCCAGCATGCTGAGCAGCAGCAGGCCAAAAAATACACGCGCAAGCGTTTTGACCACCACGTTCTTTTTCCGTTTTCTGCGGTCCGGTGCTGCCATCGTCTCTTCTGCCCCCGTTGCACTGTGATTCTTCACTACTCTGGTACTTATGAATTATACATCATACGGCGCTGTTTTGGCAAGTTCTTTTTGCGCTTTTTTGCATGTCTTTTTGCGCTGCGGCGTAATTTGCGGCCATTCCGGCGCTCTGTGCGCCGCTGCGCGGCATGCCGCAGTATTTTCCGGCACAAAAATGCCCGCGCCGCATGCAGCGGCACCCCCAGCACAAAGGCTGCGGTGCCGGCACCGGCAAAGCACGCTGCCGCCATGTACCAGCGCAGAACACCGGCAAGGCTCTGTGCGGCGGCATAGCTTTGCAGCACGGTAAGCATCACGCCCACCCACACGAAATCGGCGGCAAAAGCGGGCCGGCCCTTTGCCGGAAAAAGTGCCCGCACGGCCCCCGTGCACCCGCCCAGCACGGTGCAGGCCGCAAGCTCCTGCCCAAGGGCGGAGGGCAGCAGGACCGGGATCACCGCAGCAGGCGGCGCAGAAAGCCGCCGGTGGGCGCATTGGCCGTGTATTCCAGCGCATCGATGCGCCCGGTGAACTTGGCTTCGCCGGTCTCAAGGTCCAGCGCTTCCATGCTCAGCTGTGTTCCGGTCAGGTGCAGCGTGCCCTTGCCGGTGGCAACGGCAGCGCTTTCGGCGCTGCAATGCAGCACCTTCTGCACACCGGTCACGGTCAGGCGGGCGCGGCTTTCCAAGATCAGGTCATGGGGCTTTGCGGGCTGTTGGTTCTGGGCTGTTTTTTCCGGCATAGGCTTCTCCCCTTTTCTTTTGCATCCTATGCGCGGTGCGGCGGCTTTTATGCCGTTTTACTCGCTGATGATCTCGTACATCTCGCGGGCCACATCCTTGGTGCGGGGCTCCACATCCGAGAGGACGCGCACCTTGATGGGCCGGTTGCCGAAGGTCACTTCAATGATATCGCCCGCCTTGACGGCCTGACTGGCCTTGGCGATCTTGCCGTTGATGAGGATGCGGCCTGCATCGGCCACCTCGTTTGCCACGGTGCGGCGCTTGATCAGGCGCGACACCTTTAAATACTTATCCAGACGCATGGTTTTTCTCCTATCACAAAAAATGCCGCCGCACCCTTTTGCAGGCAGCGGCGGCAAAGCAGATACAGCTTACAGGGTGTCCTTGAGGGACTTGCCGGGCTTGAATACGATGCTGCGGGAAGCAGCAATGGTGATGGGCTCGCGGGTGCGGGGGTTGATGCCCTGACGCTCGGCGCGCTCGCGCACCTCAAAGGTGCCAAAGCCGGAAATGGTGATCTTTTCGCCCTCAGACATGGCCTTGCCCAGTGCCTCAAACATGGCGTTGACGGCACGCTCGGAATCCTTCTTGCTCATCTCAGTGTTCGCAGCAACCTGTGCGATCAGATCGGTCTTCGTCATAAAAATACCCTCCAGATTTTGTTTCAGATTTCTCTCTCGGTTTGTTTCTCTATCGGAGCAGGTCACTCGACCTGAGTACCGCTTTGGTTTTCTTCTTCCAGCAGGTCCGCGCAAAAGCGCTTGGATGCAAACGTCAGCGCTTCCTCCGCGTCCACACCGGCCAGCCGCATGGCATCAGCCGCCGCAAACAGCAATGCACCTGCCGCTTCGGCGCTCTGTTCCCGGTCCCAGCCGTCCAGCGCGGCCTGCAAGGCTCGCTGTGCCCGGGTCTTGTCCGGCTGCGCCGCGCCGCAGCGGTCGGCGCGCTTTTGCAGCTTCTGGGCGCGCATGAGCGCCGGCAGGGTGACGGGCACGGTGCCCAGCTCATCGGCCAGTGTGGTGCGGCCCTTTTCCTTATTTTTGAGCGCATCCCAGCCGTTTATACCGGCATTTTGCGCCGCCGAGGATGCAAAGATGTTCGGGTGGCGGAACACGAGCTTCTCGCACACCTCGCGGCAGACGTCCTCAAAGGTAAAGCGCCCGCGCTCCTCTTCCATCACGGCGTGGAAAGCCACCTGCATCAGCACATCGCCCAGTTCTTCCTGCATCAGCTGCGGGTCATCGGCATCGATGGCCTCCAGCGCTTCACAGGTCTCTTCCAGAAAATTTTTCCGGATGGAGGCATGGGTCTGCACCTTATCCCACGGACAGCCGTTCTCCGGGTCCCGCAGGATGCGCAGGATCTCCAGCAACTGTTCTGCCGTGTAAGGGGCCTTGGGCTGCCAGTCCAGCACAGCGCTCACCTGCCTTGTAAAAGATACTGTATATTGTATCGCATCTTGTGCAGTTTTGCAAGACAAAGTGTGCAATTTCCCGCATTTGGCCTGTATTTTGCGGCTCGCAAAAACAGGACGGTGCCCTGTGGGGAGCGCCGCCCTGTTGCAAAAGCAGGTGTATTACAGCTGTGCGCCGCACTTGTTGCAGAACAGCGCATCGTCCGAGACGGGTGCGCCGCACTGCGGGCAGCTCTTGTGCTCTGCGGGCGCGGCTTCGGCTGCGGGAGCCTCCGGTGCTGCGGCAGGCTCCTCCTCGTGCACCACATACTCCACCTCGGCGGCTTCCGCCGGGGTAAGGGATGCCTTCAGGCGGGCGATCTCCTGCTCGATGGTATCGATCATCTCGATGTATTTATCCACCAGCGGCTGGTTTTCTTCCTTGCCCTTGGCCAGACTGTACACCAGCGCACCCAGCTGGCGCTGTGCCTTGAGCAGCTTGCCCTGCTCGTTGACGATCATGGCCTGCGTCTTGCCCTTTTCGGCCAGATCCAGCGCGGCGTTCTTGCCTTTTTCAGCGTATTCCAGACCCATTTCCTTGATCTTATTGAAATCCATAAAAGACACCTCTCTTAATATCGGCGTGCTCGGGGTGAGCCGTGTGTAGATGTTAGTATCATTATAGCGCACACACCCTGCATTTGCAACGAACCGGCTGCATTTTTTACAGATTCGACCCCATTTGGAAACAGATTTTTCGCATTCAGCCCAAAATCAGGCGTTTGTGTTCTGTGCCAGCCGGTCGGCGGCGCCGCCGTAGAACTCCCGCAGCATGCTGCCCTCCGGCAGCAGCTCCAGCTCCAGCGGGGCCACATGCTCAAAGCGGCGGGCCGTCTCGTCCCACAATTCGGCATTGTGGCCTTCCAGCGTGAACTGGCTGCGCACCACGCCCAGCAGCTTTGCAATGAGGCCCAGCTCGTAGGTAAAGGAGGTGTCCAGCAAAAAGTCCGCCGTGGTCTTGAAGCCCTTGATATACCGCGTTTCGCCGTCCAGCACGCGGTCCCACATGGCAAGGGTCTTTTCCGGGCTGCGGCCGCGGGCGGCCGCGTCGCGCAGGGTGCGGCGGCACAGGCGGATGTCCTGCGTGTTGATCACGCGGCGGCCATCGATGCAGTATTCCTCCCGCAGGCCCGCATAGATGCGGTAGATATCGTCACCCTTCACAAGGCCGGTCAGCTCCGGGTTCAGCGCATGGATGCCCTCCACGATGCACACACCGCCTTGCAGGTCGATGGGTTCCACCTCTGCCGAGCGCTTCTCGGCGCCGAAATCGTAGACGGGCAGCACAGTCTTGCCGTTTTCGCTCAGCTCCCGCAGGCACTGCTTGATGAGGGGCAGGTCCAGCGTATCGGGGTTTTCGTAGTCCAGCGTGCCGTCCGGCAGGCGGGGATAGAACTCGGCCCCTTTAAAAAAGTTATCCAAGCTGACCACCTGTGCCGGTGTGCCGCGCTTTTGCAGGGCGGCGGCAAGGCAGTGGGCGCTGGTGGTCTTGCCGCTGGCCGACGGGCCGGTGAGCATGACGATCTTTGCGCCGGAAAGCTGCACCTTCTGGGCGGCATAATCCACCCGCTGGGCATAGCTGCGCTCGCTCAGGTCCGCCAGTGCCTGCGGGCTTTTGGCTGCCACATTGTACAGATCGATTTCAACCAGACGTTTGGGTACCCAGATCGTGATCATAAAAATCAGCCACTCCTTTTTTGCGTTCCAGCACCTCCGCAAACCGCTGGATGTATTCGTTGGGATACTTGAAGTTGAAGATGCGCTGCATCCGTTTGCCGCCGTCGGCCACCAGCTTGGTGCTGCCGCCTGCACCGGCGGAGAGGATGGTCTGCACCTCCTCCATGATATAGATGTTGTAATAGCCCTCGTGGCCCGGCTTGCACCAGCCCACGTTCTCGAGGTTCTGCAAGGTGTTCTTCTGGCGGTAGAGGTAATAGGGCCGGTAGCCTGCTTCGGCCAGCAGATGGCACTTTTCCAGCATGGCGGCCACATCGGCGTAGTCGTTCTCCTTCTGGTCCTCAATGACGATGCGGGAAGCCCGCTTGAGGGTGAGGGTGTGCACCGTGATGTTTTCCGGGTCGAGGGCGATGGCCTGCCGCAGGCTGCGCTCGAAGCCTTCCACCGTGTCGCCGGGCAGACCGGCGATCAGGTCCATGTTGATGTCGTCGTGGCCTGCTTTGCAGGCCTCGGCATAGCAGGCCAGAATATCCTGCGCCGAGTGCTTGCGGCCAATGCCGGCCAGCACTTCATCCGAGAAGGTCTGCGGGTTGATGGAGATGCGGGTAGCGCCATATTCCCGGATGACGGCCAGCTTTTCGGCGTCCGTACAGTCCGGACGGCCTGCCTCCACCGTATATTCCACGACCTTCGAGAGGTCAAAATTCGCCTTTACCGTGCCCATCAGCTGGCGCAGCTGGTCAGCGGACAGGCTGGTGGGTGTGCCGCCGCCGATGTAGATGCTGCAAAGGGCAAGGCCCGCTTTGTCGGCCTGAATGCGGATCTCTTCCACCTCTTTGCACAGGCAGTCCACATAGGGCTGCACCAGCTTACGGTCGCGGTCCAGATTGCAGCTGACAAAGCTGCAATAGCTGCACCGGGACGGGCAGAACGGGATGCCGATATACAGGCTGTAGGTTTTTGGCTCACTGCCCACCTTCAGGATGGGTTCCTGTAGGTCCGCAATGGCCTTGGCCATCTGGTATTTCTGCCGGGAGCAGTCGAACCGGTCCAGAAAAAAGCGGTCGATGTCCGCTTCGGTCCAGCCGGCGGCGCGCTTGTCGTGGATGAGCCGCACCGGGCGCACACCGGTCATTTTGCCCCAAGGCGGGCGGATGCCGGTCCACTGCCGCAGCAGATCGTAAGTCAGGCTGGCAAGGCTGAACTCCGGCGTCTCGCCGCCCTGCTCTACAGGTGCAGGCAGCGGGGCGTGCTTTTCGGCGGTTTTGCCGCTCTGGCGCACCAGTGCGTGCAGGCCGTCCGGTGCTTTTTCGGCCCAGACGCAGTCCTCGGCTGCTTCCGGCGGGGTGAGGGTGAGCGGCGCCATGGGGTAAAACAGGCGCACCAGATGCTCCACTTCGTAACCGGAAGGCAGGCCGGTAATATAAATCTTCATGTTATTCACTCTTTAAAATAAATCATTGCTGCCGCGCACGGCGCTGCGGATAAAGTAGTTGTTGTCCAGCTCTTCGCCAAAGGTGGAAAACTCGCCGTGGCCGGGCAGCACCTGTGTTTCCCGCGGGATGGGCAGCTTTGCCAGTTTACGCAGGCTCTCGGCCATCTGTGCACTGCTGCCGCCCTCCAGATCGGTGCGGCCGATGCTGCCCGCAAACAGCGTGTCACCGCAAAAAAGATAACCGCCGCACAGCAGCACCACGCTGCCGGGGGTGTGGCCGGGCGTGTGCCAGACTGTGAACTGCAATTCGTCCACGGAAAGGGTCTGTCCTTCTGCATAGCCGCAGTCCGCCGCGCGCAGCGGGTACATGCGGTCGCCCGCAAGGTCGGCGGCCTCGCAATAGAGCTTTGCGTCCCACTCGGTGCGCAAAGCATCCGCGCTGCCCACATGGTCGTAATGGCCGTGGGTGCACAGGATGGTGGTGAGCCGGGCGTTGTTCTCTTTTAAAATTTTATCGTAGGTCTGCGCATCCGCCGCTGGGTCAATGATCACGGCATGGCCTGTGTCGGAGATGAGCAGAAAGGTGTTGGTGTACAGCGGCGCTGCGGCCGGGATGTGAAATGCCTGCATGGCGGTCACTCCTTTTTCTTCCACTCGTCGGTGTCGATGATGATGGTGCAGGGGCCTTCGTTCACAAGCGACACCTGCATATCCGCGCCGAACTCGCCGTGCTGCACGTCTTTGAGGCCGTGCTTGTTCATCTCGGCAAGGAACAGCTCGTAGGCGTCCACCGAAAGGGGCGGCTTTGCGGCCTTGATAAAGCTGGGCCGGTAGCCTTTTTTCGTGTCGCCGTAAAGGGTGAACTGGCTCACCACCAGTACCGAATAACCAAGGTCCTTGGCGCTGAGGTTCAGCTTGCCCTCGGCGTCCGGGAAAATGCGCAGGCCCGCACATTTATCGGCAAGCTTTGGCACGATGTCCAAGCTGTCGGTGTCCTTGACCCCCAGCAGGATCATAAGGCCCGGACCGATGGCGCGGGGCTCGCCGCCGTTTACCCGCACACTGGCGGAAGACACCGCCTGAATGACTGCACGCATACATTAGCTCCTTGTCACCTTGAGCACATCTTTTACCTTGGAAAGCCTTGCGACCACGCGGTTGAGGTGCTCGGTATTGTTGATGCCGATGGTCAGGCTGACCATGGCGCAGTTGTTTTCCACCTGACGGGCGTTCACCGCATAGATGGGCACCCGGATATCCGCCAGTGCAGCCAGCACATCTTGCAGCAGCTCGTTGCGGTTCAGCGCAATGATCTCAATGCCGGCCTTGTAGCTGTCCTTGACGCTGTCGGCCCAGTAGGCCTTTACCCAGCGGGGAGCGTTGGTGGGGTCCTTCATGCTGGAAATGGCATTGGCGCAGCTCTGCTTGTGGATGGAAACGCCAAAGCCGCGGGTGATGAAGCCCACAATGGGGTCGCCCGGCAGCGGGCTGCAACACTTGGCAAACTTGATGGGGGTGTTGTCGAACCCTTCCACCACCACGCCGTCGGTGGCGTGCACGCGGCTCAGGTCCACCTTGGGCAGGTCCTCGTCGTTCTTATCCTCGGCCGCCTTCAGCTTCTGCCATTCTTCCTTGAGCTTGGGCAGGCAGTTGGCAATGGTCATGCCGCCGTAGCCGATGGCTGCATACAGCTCCTCGGCGTTGTTCTGGCGCAGGCGGCGGGAGCAGCTGTTGATGAACTCATCCAGCCGGTCGTCCGGGATGATGATCATTTCACGGCGCAGCTCACGGGCCAAAGCATCGCGTCCCTGCGCGATATTTTCTTCGCGGCGCATCTTCTTGAACCAGTTGCGGATCTTGCTCTTGGCCTCGCTGGTGCGCACGATCTTGAGCCAGTCGCGGCTGGGGCCTTTGTCCGCCGGGCCAAGGATCACCTCGATGATCTCGCCGGTGGAAACGATGTGGTCGATGGGCACCATGCGGTTGTTCACCTTGCAGCCCACCATGCGGTTGCCCACCGCCGAATGGATGGCATAGGCAAAATCGATGCAGGTGGCGCCGGTGGGCAGGTTGATCACATCGCCCTTGGGGGTAAAGGCGAACACTTCCTCGGGCAGCAAATCGCTCTTGAGGTCGTGCAGCAGATTGCCGGAATCCTCGCTGACGCGCTGGTTCTCCAGCAGCTGGCTCACCCATGCAAGGCGCTCGTCCAGCTTATCGTGGCCGTCCAGACCTTCTTTGTACTTCCAGTGGGCCGCAACGCCGTACTCGGCCTGTTCGTCCATTTTGCGGGTGCGGATCTGCACCTCAAAGGGGATGCCCTCGTGGCCGATGACGGTGGTGTGCAGGCTCTGGTAGCCGTTGGGCTTGGGGGTGGAGATATAGTCCTTGAAGCGGTTGGGCAGCGGATGGTACATATCGTGGATGAGGCCCAGCGTGCTGTAGCACTCGGCCAGTGTGTCCAGAATGACGCGCACCGCATAGATATCGTAAATTTCATCAAAGGACTTGTTCTGCATGATGGTCTTGCGGTAGATGCCATAGATGCTCTTGACACGGCGCTTGATGGTAGCACCCTCGATGCCGCTTTCCGCCAGCCGCTGCTCAATGATGCCGGAGACCTTGGTCAGGAATTCCTCGCCCGCACGCTCGCTCAGCATCCGGCTGATCTCCTCGTAGCCCACAGGGTCGAGGTAATGCAGGCTGCGGTCCTCCAGCTCTTCCTTCACGTTCAAAATGCCCAGACGGTTGGCGATGGGGGCATACACCTCCATGGTCTCGCGGGCCTTGTCGCGGCGCTTCTGCTCCGGCCAAGCGTCGCCGGTGCGCATGTTGTGCAGCCGGTCGCACAGCTTAATGATCATCACGCGCACATCGCGGCTCATGGCCAGCAGCATCTTGCGCAGGTTTTCGGCCTGCAATTCTTCGATGTTGGAGAACTGGATCTTGGTCAGCTTGGTCACGCCGTCCACCAGCAGGGCCACTTCCTCGCCAAAGGCGGCTTTCAGGTCGTCCAGCGTGGTGGGCGTGTCCTCCACCACATCGTGCAGCAGGGCGGCGGCAATGCTCTCGGAGTCCATGCCAAGGTCCAGCACCAGCCGTGCCACAGCCAGCGGATGGCAGATATAGGGCTCGCCGCTGCGGCGGCACACGCCCTTGTGGGCAGTGTTGGCAAGGTCATAGGCCTTTTCGATCATTTCCATATTATAGGCACGGCCGCTGGCCCTGATGGCCTCGCACAGCTTTTCCCATGTGACGATCTCGGGCCGTACCTCAGAGGGCAGAGCGCCCTCCGGCGCGTCGGCCAGCAGCGCGGTGGCCGAAACGGTGGCTGTCTCCTGCACCGGCGTCGGCTGATGCAGATGGGTCTTGGCGGAATAGGAGTCCTCGTCCCGCACCGGCTTGGGCGCCGGAACGGCAGCTTTTTTTCCCTCTGGCATTTTACATTCCCTCCAAACATTTCAGGATGGGCGCATCGGCAAGGTTCTTTTTGCCCTGCGCAGGCACAAGGTCCAGATAGTTTGCCCCACCCTTTTCCACAGCGGCGATTAGCCCCACCTGTTCCAGCGCGGTAACTGCCACCAGTGTTTTGCCTGTATTTTCTTCGCCCAGCTTTGCGCACAGCGGCTGCAGATCCTCTGCATGCCAGCGGCGCGCCTGCAGCTCACGGTATACTGTGATGATGTGGCTGCGGTCGGGCGTGATAAGCGCTTTTTGTTCTGCGGTCAGCGGCGTGCCGCGGCGCAGCGCGGCCACCAGCGCAGCCTGCTCGGCCAGTCTGGCGCCAAGGCCCGCCGGGTGCAGGTCGAGGATGCGGCCGGAAAGCTGCGCCCCGCGCGGTGAATCGTAGACCGAAAGGTTCAGCGCAGCGTCCACCACATCGCCCATGGCGTAGGGCAGCTGCTCCGGGTGCATGCCGAACCACACCGCGTACACACTGGCATTGCCCTGCTGCAGGCGCAGGCGGCTGTGCCTGCCGTCCGACACCGGGTACACGCCGTCCACCACGGCGTTCTGCAAAAGGAACACCGGTGTCGGGTTCTCGGCCCCAAAGGGTGCCAGCTGTTCCAGCCTGCGCACGCTTTCCACAGAGACGCGGTCCAGATGGATGGGCAGGTCGCAGGTAAGCGGCGCTGCGTGCAGCACCGGGCACTCCCGCGCAGCCCACTCGTTCAGACGGCGGCGCAGAACGGGCAGGTTTTCTTCCCGCACGGAAAGGCCCGCCGCCATGGCATGGCCGCCGTAGCGGATGAGCAGGTCGGCGCAGGCACCGATGCAGGCGTGCAGGTTGAACCCCGGCACGCTGCGGCCGCTGCCTTTGCACTCGCCGTGCTCGTCCACCGTCACCACGATCACCGGCCGGCCGGTGCGCTCCACCAGCCGCGATGCCACGATGCCAATGACGCCCGGGTGCCAGTCGCGGCCCCACAGCAGCATCACACGGTCTTCCAGCCGTTCCGGTTCCTGTTCCAGCAGTTCCTGTGCGGCCTTAAAAATTTGCAGCTCTGTCTCCTGCCGCTGGGTGTTGATCTCGTTCAGTTTGCGGGCCAGCTCTGCGGCGCGGTCCGGGTCCTCACACAGCACAAGCTGCAAGGCCGTCACGGCGTTGTCCATGCGGCCCGCTGCGTTGATGCGCGGCGCAATGGCATAGCTCACGTTCTCGGCAGTGACCGGCTTGCCCGCAAGGCCCACTTCTTCCAGCAATGCTCCCAGACCGGGACGGTCGGTGTTTTGCAGCTGACGCAGGCCGGTTTTTACCAGTGTGCGGTTCTCGCCGGTCAGCGGCATCACGTCCGCCACGGTGCCCACTGCGGCAAGGTCGCCGCAGTAATCCAGCATTTCTTCCGGCGGGCAGCCATCCAGCGCGGCACACAGCTTAAAGGCCACGCCCGCACCGCACAGACCCTTGAAGGGACTGGTGTCGTCGGCGCGGCGGGGGTCCACCACGGCCACGGCCTTGGGCAGCGTTTGGGGCGGCAGATGGTGATCGGTGATGATCAGGTCGATGCCCAGCTCTGCGGCATAGTCCGCTTCGTCCACGGCGGAAATGCCATTGTCCACGGTCACGATCAGCTGACAGCCTTTTTCGTGGATGGAGCGGATGGCGTTTTTGGAAAGGCCGTAGCCATCGCCTTCGCGGCTGGGCAGCATGCATTTTACAGTGGCACCCATGCCCTTGAGGTGCTGGTACAAAAGGGCCGTGGCGGTCACGCCGTCCACATCGTAATCGCCGAACACCACGATGGTCTCGCCGCTGTCGATGGCCTGCCAGATGCGCTCACAGGCTTTTTGCATATCGGTCAGCAAAAGCGGGTCGCTCAGTTCTTCCTCACCGGCCAGCAGGGTGAGTGCTTCGGTGGGGTCGGTGATGCCGCGCGCGGTCAGCACGCCCGCCAGCAGGGCGTTCTCCTTCTGCTGGGCGGCAAGCGTGGCGGCATATTTCTGTTCGCTCCAAGGCTCACCGTCCTGTGCGCTGTATTCCAGTTCTTCCGTGGCCTGCTCTGCAATGGCGGCGGTCAGCTCCCGCAGGGCGGCACGGTCCAGAGTTTTCAGTTCCCATGCACGGTAGGTCATGCAAAATCCCCTCCCGTCAGGCCGTCGTTGGCCAGCATTCCCTGCAGCGCGGCGATCTCCGAGGAAACATCCATGGCCACATCCGAGAGCAGCGTGTCATACAGCGTATCATACGCCTGATTCAAAGTGTGCAGAATGCCCGCGATATCACGGCGGATGGCCTCGGCGTTTTCGCCCTTCTGGCCCTGCACATCGTTGTAGGTGTGCAGCAGCTTCAGGGTGGTGGGGATATAGTATTCCGCAAAGCGGCGGGCTTTGGGCAGGCTTTCCGGGTGTGCTTCCAGCCAGTCGCAGATGGCGGTGGTGGTTTTTTGCATGTGGTCCAGCTCTTCGCGGCCCTGCGCATCCTGCATGACCCGTTTTTCCTGTTCCAGCACAGCGGCAAAGCGGCGGGCCGTTTCCAGATCGAGCGGTGTTTCGCTTGTTTTTTCAGTTTTTGGTTCCGGCTGCGGCGGTGCCTTGGGGGCAGCGGCAGCTTCCTGCGCGGCGCGGTAATCCTCCGCCGTCAGATACAGCTTTTCCGCCTTTTCGTCCAGCCATGCACGCAGCCAGCCCTTGCGGATATATTTGCGCAAAGCCTTGAGCGCACGGCTCTTTTTTTCGTCCACAGCGTCCAGCGGCAGGCCTTTTTTGCAGTCAAATCCTTCGGCGGCATCTGCCAGACGATACAGCACCTTGCTGGCCTTCAGACGGGAGGCACCGGCAGTGATCATCCACACGAACACAGCGGTAACAGCTGCAAAGCACCAGCCGGTGATGCGCACCGCGCTCAGGGCAAAACTGCCCATAGCCGCAGCGTTTTCTGCCAGAAGGCTGTCCGCCATGATAGCCTGCAAAAGCGCCGTATTGGGTGCAAACAGGCCCGCCGCACCCAGACAGGAAACGGCCACGATGCCAAAAAGCACTGTAAACGTGATGCCAACTGCCAGCAGTGCACAGCCTGCGCTGTAACGTTTTTTGGCGCTGCCGCGCACTTCGTCTGCCGGGGTCATCTCCCCTTTGCCGAACATCTGCCGGAACCAGCCGGGCATCCCGCTGGCATCTGCATCCACGGTGCCTTCGTTGAAGGTCTGCTTTGTCCAGCTGCCGTTCCGGACGTTCTGCTGCTGTTTATAGTAAGCCTCCCGGCCCTTGCGGATGCCTTTCACTGCTTCGTTGATGCCAAAATTGGCAGCGTTCACGGCCGCACGGCCCACGCCGTAGGCACGGTCGCCGATATCCTCCCCTCTGCCCTCAAAGCCGTGGGCAAAAGCGTCGGACATGGTATCGCCAAAGGCGCGCAGCTGCGCTTCCAGCTCCTGCTGCACCTGACGGCCATCGGTCTCTTTTTTTGTATCGTTTTCACGATCGTTCATCAAAATTTTCTCACCCTTCTGCCGGTGCATACCGGCTGATGATGGCACGGGCCACCCGCAGGCCATCCACGGCGGCGCTCATGATGCCGCCGGCATATCCGGCACCCTCGCCGCAGGGATACAGGCCTGCCAGCTGAGCGCACTCCAGATCTTCTTCCCGTTTCAGCCGCACCGGGCTGCTGGTGCGGGTCTCAAGGCCGGTCAGGATGGCTTCCGGCGCGGTGTAGCCTGCAATTTTGCGCTCGTAGGCGCGCAGGCCCGCCCGCAGCGTTTCGGCCAGCTCCCCGGGCAGCAGTGCGCCAAGGTCCGCCGCCGCCACGCCGCGGTCATAGGTGGGCTGCACACGGCCGATGTTCAGCTGGCCGCGCCCTTCCAGAAAGCTCTGGATGTTCTCCGCCGGGGCCGCATACTCCCCTGCGCTGCGCCCTGCGGCGTAGGCCTTTGCTTCCAGTTCCCGCTGGAACGCAATGGCACGGCGGGGGTCGTCGGCAAAGTCTCTGCCGCCCACGCTCACCACCACGGCGGCATTGGCGTTTTTGCCATTGCGGGCATGGTAGCTCATGCCGTTTGTGACCACACGGCCCTCCTCGCTGGCCGAAGCCACCACCTGCCCGCCGGGGCACATGCAGAAGGTATAGACGCACCGCCCGCCCACATGCTGGGACAGCTGGTACTCGCCCCGCGGCAGGGCCGGATGCCCGGCAGCTTCGTGGTACAGGCTCTTTTCGATCTCGCTTTGCAGGTGCTCCGCGCGGAAACCCACACTGAACGGTTTGCATTCCAGCGCAAGGCCGCTGTCCATCAGCATGGCAAAGGTATCGCGGGCCGAGTGGCCCACTGCGAACACCAGCGCTTCGCAGGCAAAGGCACCGTTTGTGGTAAAAATGCCGGTCAGCCGCCCGTTTTTCTGCTCAAAACCGGTCAGTGCGGTGTTAAAGTGCACTTCACCGCCCAGCGCCTCAATCTCTTTGCGGATGGAGGTGATCACGCCGCGCAAAAGGTCGGTGCCCACATGGGGCTTTTGCTTCCATGCGATCTCCGCCGGTGCGCCGTGCTGCAAAAACACCTCGGTGACAAAACCGCACAGCTCGTCGCCGATGCGGGTGGTCAGCTTGCCATCCGAAAAAGTACCGGCACCGCCCTCGCCAAATTGAATGTTCGCGTTCACATCCAGCTTGCCGGTGGCCGAAAAATGCTTCACAGCCTTTACGCGCTCGTCCAGCGCCGGGCCGCGCTCCAGCACGATGGGCCGGTAGCCCTGCCGGGCCAGCAGCAGCGCCGCAAACAGGCCCGCCGGGCCAAGACCGCACACCACCGGGCGGTGCACCAAGGGCAGCGTGCCCTTCTGCACCGAAAAATCTGCCTTCTGCTGCAAGGATGCATCGCTGCAGCGGGCCGCAAAGGCAGCTTCCTCGGCAGGCTCTTTGAGGGTGACAGCCACCGTGTACACCAGCTTGGGCTGGCCGTGGCGGGCATCCACCGAGAGTTTTGCCACGCCCAGATGCTGCACCTTTGCGCGCGGGATGCGGGCAGCGTGCAGCGCTTTTTCAAATGCCTGCGGCTCCCCGGCAGAGAGCGGCAGACGGATGTTGCGAACCAGAATCATGTTATCGTATATTCCTTTTTAGTTGCTGTCGATGCGGCATTGCAGCACGTAGCTGCCCAGTGCAAAGATCTTGCCGTTGGAAGGCACGTACAGGCGGCAGGCGATGTTCTGCTCACCCGTTGCCACCGAGAAGTCCTCGGCGTCGATCTCAATGACCACCTGCTCCGGCGTCAGGGTCTCCATGGCGTTCTTGGGGCCGCAGAGGGTCACGTTCATCAGGCGTTCGGTCTGCACCGTCAGTTGATAGGTGGACGGCAGGTTGACCACCTGCACGCAGGTGTTGGGCAGGTTCATGGTCTTGGTCTCCAGACCGGAGCAGTCAAAGCTGACCGTGATGGTGGAGATGTTGTCCAGCAGGTAGATGTCCGTGGGCAGGTCGATGGGCAGCTCATAGCTCTTGTTCAGTGCAAAGGTGGAAAGGTCGATGCTGCCAATGGGCAGGGTAGAAAGCATATCGATCTTGGCCTGCGGGCCCGCCACCTTGAGCTGCTTGCGGCTGAGCGCATACACCAGCACCGAAGCATCAAAATCGCGCGGTGCATTGATGAAGTTCACGTTCACCGGCAGGGTGGCCATTTTGTACACCTGCAACGTAACGTCCACACTGTTTTCTTCCAGCTCGGTGTACTCAAACTTGACTTCCCTGCCGCCGGAGGTGTAGAAGCGCAGCGGCGTGTTCAGGGTGACGGACTCGGTCAGCTCGCCGCTGTAGGTCACCTCTGCGGTGCAGGTGGCAACCCGATCCAGTTCGCTGCTGGGGCCGGAAAGGGTGATGTTCTCCTTGGAGACATCGGTGCTGTAGAGGATGTAGCCATCCGCAATGGTCAGGTAGTTGGTGGTAACGGTGACGGGCAGGGTCTTTTCCTCCACCACGTCAAATACCACGTCCACTGTGTTGTCATTGCCTTCCATGGTCACGGTAACGCCGCTCAGCAGGCCGTTTGCGCCGCGCACCAGCAGGCGCAGGGTCTTTTCGCCGCTGTCACGCACGCTGGAAAAATCCGGGTAGACCACAAAATCGGAAGCGGTCAGGCCGCCGATGGTGTAGCCGTCGCCGGAAATTTTCAGGTTCACGGTCTTATCCTCGGCGCTGACGATGCTCAGGCCGCGCGAGGCGTAGGCGGCGGAATCGTAGGTGTAATCCACCGGCACATTATAGATGGTGTTGCTGGTGCCGGGCTGCACGATGATGGTGACCACCATCCATGCAACGATGGCACCCAGAACGGACAGCACCAGCCGAATGCGGCGGTCGTCCAGAATATTTTTCTTATGGGTGACTGCGGGCTTTGCGCCGTTTTTGTTGTTGGGTTCGTTGCTCATTGCGCATCGTCCTCCTTCTGGCTGGCCCATTTCCACAGGCGGTCCAGCTGGCCGCGCCAGCCGCTGGCTGTCGTCTTTTCGGCAGCGGTCTCCTTGGGGATCATCTCGTCCACCAGACGGGTGTACAGGGTCTGGCGGTCAAAGTGGCGGATCAGCACGCCATTTTTTGCCATGGAGATGATGCCGGTCTCCTCGCTGACCACAATGGCAATGGCGTCCGAATTTTCGGCAATGCCAAGGCAGGCGCGGTGGCGGGTGCCCATATCCTTGCCAAGGTCCAGATTGTTGGAAAGCGGCAGCACGCAGCCCGCCGCCTTGATGCGGCCATTCTCAATGATGGCGGCACCGTCGTGCAAAGGCGTGCCCTCGTAAAAGATGGTGCCCAGCACTTCCAGATTCACCGCGCTGTTCACCGGCGTGCCGGTGCGCACGATCTCGGAAAGGTTCGTGTGGCGTTCCAGCACGATCAGCGCACCGGTCTTGGTCTCGGAAAAGCGCTCGGCAGCATCGCAGATGGCAATGATGGCGCTGCGCCAAGCACCTTTCAGGCTGGGGTCGTTGTAGCGGCCACGGACGTTGAACAGCTTGCTGGCCCACTGGTCGGTCTGGCCCATGCGCTCCAGTGCGCGGCGGATCTCCGGCTGGAACAGCACCACCAGCGTCAGCAGGCCCACTTGCAGCAGCGAGTTCAGCAGCCATGTGACGGTGCGCATATTCAGCGTTTCCGCCACCAGATAGACCGCCATCACCAGCAGCGCGCCTTTGAACAGCTGCCCGGCGCGGGTGCGGTTGACGATGCCAAGCAGCTGGTAGATCAGGAAGGAAATGATGATGATATCCAGCAGATCCACCAGTTTGAAGGTCTGGAAATTGGCAATGATCGCATTCAGAGTCATTGTGCACGCTCCCGTTTTACAGTGTTTCGATCAGGGCGACGGCATGGGCGGCAATGCCCAGCCCTTCGCCGGTAAAGCCCAGATGTTCCTCGGTGGTGGCCTTTACGCTCACGGCGTCCACCGGCAGGCCGAAGGCTTCGGCCAGATTTCGGCGCATGGCCGGGATATGGGGTGCCAGCTTGGGCCGCTGGCAAAGCAGCGTTGCATCGATATTTTCAATGCAATAGCCGTGTTCCTTCAGGATCTGCGCCACATGGCGGGCCAGCAGCAGGCTGTCGGCACCGGCATAGGCGGGGTCATTGTCCGGGAAATGCTGGCCGATATCGCCCAGCGCCGCCGCGCCCAGCACGGCATCCATCACGGCGTGGGCCAGAACATCGGCATCCGAGTGGCCCAGCAGGCCCTTTTCAAAAGGCACCTCCACGCCGCCCAGGATCAGCTTGCGGCCTTCCACCAGCCGGTGCACGTCATAACCATGTCCAATGCGCATTTTGTGTTCCTCTTTCTGTTCCGGGCGGGGCAGGTCCTCGCGGGTGGTGATCTTGTAATTGGCGTAGTCGCCCTGCGTCAGCTGCACCGTGCGGCCCGTCAGCTCGAACAGGCTGCAATCGTCGGTCACAAGGCGGGCCTTTGCGGCATCCAGCTCTTCCAGCGCGGCCAGATACGCCGCGCGGTCAAAGCACTGGGGCGTCTGCACCGCATACAGGGTGCTGCGGTCCGGCGTAGCCTGCACACAGCAGGCATCCGGCACCGTTTTGCCGTCGCCGCGGGCTGCCGCCTTGATGGTATCTTTCACAGGTACGGCAGGTGCCGCCGCACCGCACGCCGCTGCCGCTGTCAGCGCAGCCGCAATGACGCCCTGACTCACAAAAGGCCTTGCCGCATCGTGTACCGCCACAAGCTCCCCTGCTGCCGCCAGCACGCCGTTTTTTGCGCTCTCGGCGCGGGTGGCGCCGCCGGGAACGATCTTCACTGGCTTTGTGCAGCCAGCGGCCTGCTGCTCCACAAAAGCGCGGTTTTTGCCCGCCACCAGCACGATCTCCGTTACCAGCGGGCACTGCTCAAATGCGCGGATGCTGCGGCGCAGCACCGTCTCGCCGCCCAGATCAAAGCTGAGTTTGTCAAAACCCATGCGTGTGGACGACCCTGCCGCCACCAGCACGGCGGAAACGCTCTTTTCCAATTTCTTCACCTGCCCGGTTCCTATAATAAGCCATATTTTATTATAGCGTATCACGCCCCAAACTGCAACCGATATTCTACAGCAAAAATGCCCCTCCGCACACAGCAGAGAGGCACAAATGAGCAATGTTCGTTTTTTACTGGAGGATTGGCTCAATGGCAGCAGCCAGAGCGTCCTTCTGGGCCTGTGCTTCGGCCAGATCCTTGCCCAGTGTGGTGAAGTAGGTCTTGATCTTCGGCTCGGTGCCGGAGGGGCGCACCACGACGGTCGCGCCGTTCTCCAGCGCATAGATCAGCACGTTTGCAGCGGGCAGGCCGGTCTCCTCAGGCTTCTTGTAGTCCGTCACCTTGACCACCTTGTGGCCCGCCAGCTCGGTGGGCGGGTCATTGCGCAGCTTCTGCATGATGGAAGCCATCTTCTCCATGCCGGTCAGGCCCGGGAACTCAAAGCTGTCCACCTTGTTCAGGTAGCGGCCATACTGCTTGTAGATCTCCTCCAAGCGCTGCTTGATGGAGGAACCGATGCTGCGGTAGTATGCGGCCATCTCGCAGATGAGCATGGAGCCGATGACGGCATCCTTATCGCGCACATAGGGGCCGGCCAGATAGCCGTAGCTCTCCTCAAAGCCAAAGATGAAGCGGTCCACCTCACCGGCAGCTTCCAGATTTGCGATCTGGTCGCCGATCCACTTGAAGCCGGTCAGCACGCTGCGCATCTCCACGCCGTAGTGTGCGGCAATGGCGTCGGCCAGCGGAGTGGACACGATGGATTTGACGGCCACCGGGTTTGCGGGCATGGTGCCCTTCTCGATGCGGCCTGCGCAGATGTAATCCAGCAGCAAAGCGCCCATCTCGTTGCCGGACACCAGCTCGTAGCTGCCGTCCGGGCACTTCATGGCAATGCCCACGCGGTCGGCGTCCGGGTCGGTGGCCAGCATCAGGTCTGCACCGGTCTTGGTGGCCAGCTCCAGACCCAGCTTCAGGGCCTCAAAGATCTCAGGGTTGGGGTAGGAGCAGGTGGTAAAGTAGCCGTTGGGGTACTCCTGCTCGGGCACGATGGTGATATCGGTGATGCCCATATCGTTCAGCACATGGGTGACCGGCACCAGACCGGAGCCGTTCAGCGGGCTGTACACCAGCTTGAGGCCGGCGGTCTTGCACAGGCCCGGGCGCACCTGACGGGCCTCGATGGCATCGTACAGTGCCTTCTTGCAGTCGTCGCCCACAAAGCGGATGAGGCCCTGCTCCACGCCCTCAGCAAAGGAGATGTACTTTGCACCGGTAAGGACGTCGGTCTTTTGAATTTCATCGTACACGATGGCGGCGGCATCATCGGTCATCTGGCAGCCGTCCGGGCCATAAGCCTTGTAGCCGTTGTACTTGGCCGGGTTGTGGGAAGCCGTGACCATGATGCCGGCGTTGCACTGGTAGTAGCGGGTGGCAAAGCTCAGAGCCGGCACAGGCATCAGGGCATCGTAAATGCGCACCTTGATGCCATTTGCGGCCAGAACACCTGCGGCAGTCTTGGCAAAAATGTCGCTCTTCAGGCGGCTGTCGTAGCTGATGGCCACGGTCTGGCTGCCGCCCTGCGTCTTGACCCAGTTTGCCAGACCCTGCGTCGCCTGACGCACGACATAGATATTCATACGGTTGGTGCCTGCGCCCAGAACACCGCGCAGACCGGCGGTGCCGAACTTCAGAGCCACTGCAAAACGGTCCTTGATCTCATCGTCGCTGCCCTCGATCTTGGCCAGTTCCGGCTTCAGATCTGCGTCGTCCAGCTCAGAAGCCAGCCAGCGCTTATATTCATCCAAATACATCTTGCACACCTTACCTTTTGTAAATTTTCCGCAAAAAGAGATAGGTTTGACTAAACCTACTTATAATATAAACTCTCGGCGTCCATGTGTCAATTGCGTAATCTGCAACAAGATTTCCGGCTCAAACCGGACATTTGGCACAAAAATCCAAGTTTCGGCCCGCAAATTCCGGGAACAGCAGGGCCGCCTCTTCATTTTCCAGCGGCTGGATGTGCTGGCCGGCATCTGCCAGCACATCCAGCCATTGCTCCGGCCCCACACCGTTCTCGCACAGGTAGCGCAGCAGCTGCATGGCCCGGCCAAAGCTGCCGCCGGGCAGCAGCACGGCGCTGTGGCGCATCCGCCCGGCCTGCTCGCGGCGCAGTTCCAGCACAACGCCCTGCGGCACGCTGGCCCCGCAGTAAAGCAGGGTGCAGGCGTGCTGCAAGCCCTCCAGCTCGGAATATGTACGGATGTAGCGGCAGTATTCTTTGCTCATCATGCAAAATCCCTCTCCTCTCCATTGCATTGACATCTTTCCTGCCCTTTACTATAATGAACACAGATCATTTTTTGTGTCGAAGTCTGGCATTTTTATCCAATATTTTCCACTTTTGCCAATTCTTTTCCGTCGTATCACTTGCTGGAACAAGGGAGAGCGCCATGTATTCTGTCACCCGAAGCTTTGGCCTGAACGGCCTGAACGGCTTTGCCGTTGCGGTGGAGGCCGATGTTTCCGGCGGCCTGCCCGCATTTTCCATCGTAGGTCTGCCGGATTCCGCTGTACGCGAAAGTGCGGACCGTGTGCGTGCCGCCATCAAGAACTTGGGCTTCAAGTTCCCAGACCGGCGCATCACGGTCAATCTGGCCCCGGCGGATGTGCGCAAAACCGGCCCGGTGTACGATCTGCCCCTGCTGCTTGCGGTGCTCACGGCCAGCGGCCAGCTGGAGGATATGCCTGCTTCGGCAGCATTTCTGGGCGAGTTGGCGTTGGACGGCACCCTGCGGCCGGTCTCCGGCGTGCTGCCCATGGCGCTGGCCGCAGCAGAAAGCGGCATCCGCGCCCTGTACGTCCCTGCCGAGAACGCCGCCGAAGCAGCCGAAGCCTGTGCGGACTGCATGGCAGTCTACCCTGCCCATACGGCCCGCGAGGTGGTGGACGCCCTGCGCGGCACCGCCCCGCTCGCCGCAGCCGCAGCGGTCCCCTTTGACCCGGCTGACGCTTGGGCACAGGTGCCGGATTTTGCAGATGTGATGGGCCAATCCCTTGCACGGCGGGCCATGGTGATCGCCGCGGCCGGCGGGCACAATGTTTTGCTGATCGGCGCGCCCGGCACCGGCAAATCCATGCTGGCCAAACGCCTGCCCGGCATCCTGCCGCCGCTCACCCGCGCGGAAGCCGTGGAGACCACCAAGATCTACTCCATTGCAGGCCAGCTGCCGCAGGGACGCGGCCTTGTTGCGGCACGCCCCTTCCGCAGCCCGCACCACTCGGCCAGCGCCGCAGCGCTGGCTGGCGGCGGCGCACTGTTCCGGCCCGGCGAGTGCAGCCTTGCCAACTGCGGCGTGCTGTTTCTGGACGAGCTGCCGGAATTTTCCCGCGAGAGCCTTGAGGTGCTGCGCCAGCCTTTGGAGGACGGCCAGATCACCGTCAGCCGCGCAGCGGGCAGCGCCACCTATCCCAGCCATTTCCAGCTGGTAGCGGCCATGAACCCCTGCAAGTGCGGCTACTACGGCCATCCCACCCGGCAGTGCACCTGCTCGCCCAGTGCGGTGCGGCAGTACCGCAGCCGGGTGTCTGGCCCGCTGCTGGACCGCATCGACCTGTGCGTGGAGATGGACCCCATCGCCTTTGACGAGCTGCACACCGCTGCGCCCTCCGAGAGCAGCGCCGACCTGCGCAAGCAGGTGCTGGCCGCACGGGCCATTCAGGCAAAGCGCTATGCAGCCCCGGGCTATGAGAATGTACGCTGCAACGCTCAGCTCGCCGCCGGGCAGGTGCGGCGCATCTGCCGCATGACCCCTGCCGCCGAACGGCTGCTGCGGACATCCTACGACGCCTTGGGCCTTTCTGCCCGCGCCCACGACCGCATCCTCCGCGTGGCCCGCACGGTGGCCGACTTGGCCGGCAGGCAGCTGCTGGACGAGGACTGCGTGCTGGAAGCGTTGCAGTACCGCGCGCAGGAAAAAGTGGAAGTATAAAACGATTTTCGAGCCCCGGAAAGAACTGCGGATCTTTCCGGGGCTCTTTTTTGTGCAAAAAAAGCCGGAAAACCAAACGGCTTTCCGGCTTACAGAGCAATGATTTAGAACTTGCGCCATGTGTCGGGCATGAACAGCACCAGCATGGGGAAGATCTCCAGACGGCCTGCCAGCATATCAAAGATCATGACAAGCTTTGCGGGGTTCGTAAAGCCGCCAAAGTTCATCATGGGGCCCACCTGATTCAAACCGGGGCCGATGTTGTTCAGGGTGGCCGCAATGGCGGTAAAGTTCGTCACCATATCAAAGCCGTCCAGACTGATAAGCAAAAAGGACGCCACAAAGATGAAGAAGTATGCCGCCATGTACACGTTGGTGGTGCGGATGGTCTCGTGGTTCAGCAGCTTGCCGTCCATGCGGGCCGGTGCGACCACCTGCGGGTGCAGCGCCTGCTTGAGTTCCTTGCCCAGCGTTTTGCCAAGGATGAGTAAGCGGCTCACCTTGATGCCGCCGCCGGTGCTGCCTGCACAGGCACCAATGAACATGAGCACCACCAGCACCTCTTTGGAAAGGGTGGGCCAGAGGTCGAAGTCACAGCTGGAAAAGCCGGTGGTGGTGATGATGGAGCCCACCTGAAACGCCGCCTGCCGCAGTGCTTCGCCAAAGCTGTTGTAGATGCTGTAAATGTTGGCCGTGATGATGCCCACAGCCACCAGAATGACGACAAAGTAACCGCGCACTTCCTCGCTGATCACGCGGCTGAACTTGCGCAGCAAAAGCAAAAAGTAGGCATTGAAGTTGACGCCGAACAGGATCATGAAGATGGTCACGACCCACTGGATATAGGGCGAAAAGCTCGTGAAGCTGTCATTTTTAAAGCCAAAGCCGCCGGTGCCCGCCGTACCAAAGGCCGTGAGCAGGCTTTCAAACACCGGCATCCCGCCAAATAGCAGGAACACGAATTCCAGCACCGTGAGTGCAAAATAGATGCCGTACAGGATCTTGGCCGTGGACTGCACTTTGGGCACCAGCTTATCCACCTGCGGGCCGGGGCTTTCGGCCTTCATCAGGTTGACATGGGAGCCGCCGGTCAGCGGCAGAAGCGAAAGCAGGAACACCAGAACACCCATGCCGCCGATCCAGTGGGTGAAGCTGCGCCAGAACAGAATGCCCTTGGGCAGGCCCTCCACGCCGGGCAGGATGCTGGCGCCGGTGGTGGTAAAGCCGGACACCGTTTCAAACAGGGCATCCACCGGGTTCGGGATGCAGCCCGTCACCACAAAGGGCACCGCGCCCACAATGGAAATGATGATCCAGCTCAGCGAGGTAGCCGCAAAGCCCTCGCGCATATAGAACACCTTGCTCTTGGGCTTGATAGCGCGCAGCGCATAGCCCACGGCAGCACTGACCGCCGCCGTGACCAGAAACACGCCCAGCACAGGCCACTCGCCATAGATCCAGCTGGCCGCTGCCGGCAAAAGCAGCAGCGCGCCCTCGATCATGAGCACATAGCCCAGCAGACGGAAAACGATCGCATAATTCATAGCCCGCCTCCGTTAGACCTCTGCGTCCTTGTCCAAGATGTCACGCAGATCGTGCAGGCCATGCTCCAGCGTGACCACGATCACGTTATCGCCTACTTGGATCTGGTCGCCGCCGCGCGGGATCAGGATACGGTCCGCGCGGGTGATGCAGCACAGCAGCAGGTTCTTTTTCAGGTGCAGCTGGCTCAGCGGCACGCCGGTGGCGGCGCTCTCCTCATGGACGGTAAATTCCAGTGCTTCCACACGGTCGTCCAGAATGCGGTACAGGGTCTTGATGTTGCTGCCCGCCTCGTTCTGCAATGCGCGCACATACTGCACGATGTAGTCGCAGGTCATGTACTTGGGGTAGACCACGCTGCCCAGATCCAGCCCGGCCAGAATATCGTCAAATTCCAGACGGTTGACTTTGGTCACCAGCTTGCCGTTGGAGTGCTTTTTGGCAAACAGGGTCAGCAGCACGTTCTCCTCGTCGATGTTGGTCAGGGCCACGAATGCTTCGGTGGACTCCATGCCCTCGGACAGCAGGAACTCGCGGTTGGAGCCGTCCTCGTTCAGGATCTGTGCGCCGGGCAGCTGCTCGGCCAGCTCCATGCAGCGGGCAGGGTCGCGCTCCACAATGCGCACCCGCACATGATTTTCCAGCAGTTCCTGACTCAGGTAGAACGCAATGGCACCGCCGCCCACGATAAGGGCATTGCGCACCGGGCGCACCGGCAGATGGATGCGCTGGAAGAACTCGTGAGCCTTTTCCTGCGTGGCAAGGAAGGTGACCTGATCGCCGTTTTGCAGCACGAAGTTGCCGTTGGGGATGATCACCCCGCCGTTGCGCTCCACCGCGCACACCAGAATGTCGCTCTTCAGCCGGGTGGGGATCTCACGGATGGCAACGCCGTCCAGCTCCTGCGCCGCGGTGAGTGCAAACTTGATCAGCCGCACACGGCCGCCCGCAAAGGTATCGATCTTGCTTGCACCCGGGAAGCGCAGCAGGTGCGAGATCTCCTTGGCCGCTGCCATTTCCGGGTTGATGATGGCCGAAATGCCGATCTGCTTTTTGATAAAGTCCAGCTCATGGCTGTAAGACGGATTGCGCACGCGGGCAATGGCGTGGCAGCGGCCCGCCTTTTTGGCAAACATGCAGCACAGCAGGTTCAGCTCGTCGGAGCCGGTCACGGCAATGAACACGTCTGCATCCTCAATGCCGGCATCTGCCAGCGTGGTGATGGAAGAGCCGTTGCCCACGATGCCCAGCACATCATAGGTCTCGGTCAGATGCTCCACGCGGGCTTTGTTGGTATCCACGACGGTCACATTATGGCCTTCCTCGCTGAGCTGCCGCGCCAGCGCAGTGCCAACCTTGCCGCCGCCCACCAGAATGATCTTCATAATAAGTCCCTTTCTCTTTTCGCGTTCCCTTTACCGGAACAGCGCGAATCCATCATAGTATAGCATATCCCCCGCCAAAGTTCCACTGTTTTCCACGTTATGCAACAAAAAACTGCCAAATGACGCAAAAAAGCCCCCAGAGCAGGCTGCTCCGGGAACTTTAGGGGCATTCAATGGCGTTCCACGCCGTCTTTGGTCACAAGGGCATACACCAGCGGGGCCTCCTGCGGTTTCTCGGCACCGTACACAAGGCCGCTGCGGTACTCGGCGGCGGCAGCTTCAAACTTATCGGCTGCACCGTAGAAGGTGGCAAGGCTCTCCCCCTTCTTTACGTAGTCGCCGCGCTTTTTGTGCAGGGTGATGCCGGCTGCAAAGTCCAGCGGGTCGCCCTTTTTCTGGCGGCCTGCGCCCAGCAGCACGCTGGCCGAGCCGATCTTCTCGGCGTCGTTAGACACAATGTAACCGTCCTGCTCCGCCAGCAGCTCATAGCTTGCGGCAGGCTTTTCAAACAGACTGTAATCGTCCAGCACGCGGGTGTCGCCGCCCTGTGCCGCAAACATCTCCTTGCACTTTGCAAAGGCAGAGCCGTCGGCGATCACAGCCTCGGCCATGGCACGGCACTGGGCAGGTGTGCCCTTATCGGCCAGCACCAGCATATTCGCGGCCAGCTGCAAGCACACCTCTGTCAGGTCGGCAGGGCCATGGCCCTTGAGCACATCCATGCTCTCCATCACTTCCAGACTGTTGCCGATGTTGTGGCCCAGCGGGGTGTCCATATCGGTGATCATGGCGGCAACGCGGCGGCCATGGTGGGTGCCGATGGACACCATCAGCTTTGCCAGCTCAATGCTCTGGTCCACTGTTTTCATAAAGGCTCCGGTGCCGGTGGTCACATCCAGCAAAATAGCGTCCGAGCCGGAAGCCAGCTTTTTGGACATGATGCTGGAGGCGATCAGCGGGATGCAGCTGACGGTGGCCGTCACATCCCGCAGGGCGTACATCTTTTTGTCCGCGATGGCAATGCCCTCGCTCTGGCCGATCACCGAAAGGCCGATCCGGTTCACCTGCGCAAAGAACTCCTCCTGCGTCAGGGCCGTCTTTGTGCCGGGCACGCTTTCCATTTTATCAATGGTGCCGCCGGTATGGCCAAGGCCCCGGCCGCTCATCTTGGCGATCTTTACGCCGCAGGCCGCCACGATGGGGGCGATCACCAGTGTGGTCTTGTCGCCCACACCGCCGGTGGAGTGTTTGTCCACCTTGATGCCCGGAATGGGCGAAAGGTCCACCATCACACCGCTGTGAGCCATCACATCGGTAAGCTCTGCGGTCTCTTCGTCGGTCATGCCGCGCAGGTAGACGGCCATCATCCATGCAGCCATCTGGTAATCGGCCACGTCACCGCAGACGTAACCGTTGACGATCTGTTCCAGCTCTTCGCGGCTGTGGGTGCCGCCGTCGCGCTTTTTTGCGATCAGATCATAAATGCGCATCAAATCACGCTCCTCGTTTTTCAATAGTACGACATTGTAAGATATAGTATAGCAAAATTCCAAACAAAAGCAAGCATCATTCTGTAAATTTTGCCTAATTTTGTACCAAAAAGGGCGCAGCCGCCCGGAAGAGCAGCTGCGCCCGTATTGTTTTTGTATCCGTCCGGCTCAGCGGGAACCCTTGTCGTAGGGAATGCCCTCCGCCTTGGGTGCCATGCTGTTCTTGGAGGTAAATGCCAGAATGACCATGGACGCCACGAACGGCATCATGTTGTAAATGTTGCTGGACCAGTGCAGCTGTGCCAGGAAGGTGGAGTCTGCAATGTTGGCCAGACTCTTGAACACGGCAAAGAACATGGCCGCGCCAAAGATGTTGAAGGGCTTCCACTGGCCAAAGATCATAACAGCCATAGCCAAGAAGCCGGCGCCGGCAACGCCCACCTCAAAGTTCCATGTCTGCACCGGAGGCACGATGTAGGCCATGCCGCCGATGGCGCCCAGCGCGCCGGAGATGATGACACCGGCATAGCGCATCTTGTAGACGTTGATGCCCACAGAGTCCGCTGCCTGCGGATGCTCGCCGCATGCACGCAGGCGCAGGCCAAAACGGGTCTTGTACAGCACCACATAGCTGACGATCAACAGAATGATGCCCAGCGGCACAAAGATGCTCAGCTCCAGCCCGCCGATGCTGAACAGGAAAGGCTTGTTGGAGTAGTTCAGCTTGGCGCTGCCGCTCTCGCTGAAATACTTGGCAATGACCACGGCGATCGCGGTTGCCAGCAGGTTCAGGGCCGTACCACCGATGGTCTGGTCTGCCTTGAGGTTGATGGAAGCAAAGGCCAGCAGCAGGCTGTACACCATACCGGCCAGCGCCGCCACCAACACGGAAATAAGCACTACAAGAAATACCGGCATTTCGGCAGGCAGCATGGTCAGGGTAAGCACGCCCGCCACACCGCCAATGACCATGATGCCTTCCAGTGCAATGTTGATGATGCCGGAGTGCTCACTGAACATGCCGCCCAGTGCCACCAGCATCAGCACGATGCCATACAGCAGTGTATATTTGATCAGAAGCAGCATATCACTTGCCCTCCTTTTCGGTTGCAGAGCTTGCAGGAGCAGCAGGCTCTGCGTTCACGTTGGTCTTGTCGGCATTCTTGAACAGCAGTGCGTGGATCTTGCCGCGGAACAGCATGGAGAATGCGCACAGGTAGATGATGATGCCGCTGATCAGGTCCGAGATCTCGGTGGGGTAATACTTGGTGGAAAGGAAGGAGCCGCCCACCGAGATGTGGGAGATGAAGATGGCCGAGAAGATGGTGCCAATGGGGTTGGAGCTTGCCAGCAGTGCAACGGAAATGCCGTTGAAGCCCATGGCCGGCAGGCTGGTGGAGTTCAGCGGGTTCCACTGGGACACATTGGAAAGATAGTACAGGCCCGCACCAAAACCGGCCAGCGCACCGGCAATGGCCATGGAGAGGATGATGTTCTTCTTCTCGTTGATGCCGGCGTAGCGGGCAGCGCTCTTGTTGAGGCCAACGGCCTTGAGCTCATAGCCGAAGGTGGTCTTGTTCAGCACCACCCAGATCAGAACCGCCACAGCCGCTGCCAAGAAGATGGCAATGGTGGTGCTGTTGGTCTGGAACAGCTTGTTCAGGCCAAAATCCGGGATAACGGACTGTGCATACTCCGCGCTCTTGCCAATGTTCAGGGTGCGGGTGTTGCGCACGTCGTACATGGGGCCGGTGCCGTTCTGGTAAATGAGCTCATTCACCAGATACAGGCCGATCCAGTTGAACATGATGGAGGTAATGACCTCGTTGATGTTGAAGTACGCCTTGAAGAAGCCGGGGATCGCGCCCCAGATGCCGCCCAGAATGGTGGCAGCGATCAGGCAGACGAACCAAGGCAGCTTGAGCATGATGGCGCAGTACAGCGCACCGTAAGCGCCCAGCGTGTACTGACCGGCCGCACCGATGTTGAACAGACCGGTCTTGAAGGCAAAGGCCACGGAAAGGCCGGTCATAATGAGGGGGGCTGCATTGGCCAGCTCCTTGCCAACGCCGTAGGGGGCGTCATGGAAGCCGCCCTTCAGGATGCGCACAAAGCCATCGCCCCAAGCGTGTGCCGGGTTGATGGCCAGCAGCACCAGATAACCGACCACAAGGCCGATCAGGATGCACAGCAGCGCAGCCAGCACACTGGTGACGGAGCTGTTCAGACTGTTGTGGGAAAGTTTTTTCTTGTTCATGTGTTATTTGCTCTCCTTTCCCTGCTTGCGTGCGCCTGCCATATACAGGCCCAGCTCCTGCACGGTGGTGGTCTTGGGGTCAAACTCGCCCACGACCTCGCCCTCGTACATCACAAGGATGCGGTCGGACAGGTTCATCACCTCGTCCAGCTCCAGACTCACCAGCAGCACGGCCTTGCCTTTGTCGCGCTGGGCTACGATCTGGCGGTGGATGTACTCAATGGCACCCACGTCCAAGCCACGGGTAGGCTGCACGGCCACCAAGAGCTTGGGGTCCTTATCGATCTCGCGGGCAATGATGGCTTTCTGCTGGTTGCCGCCGGACATGCTGCGCACGGTGGT
>ERZ1026898.267-NODE-267-length-34436-cov-5.021814_pt1 | contig 34436 bp, 31 predicted proteins | sample MGYA00380178_ERZ1026898 | MGnify/ENA primary metagenome ERZ1026898 (study PRJEB33269, sample SAMEA4719814) | human gut metagenome | biome: human-associated habitat; feature: organic feature; material: feces | place: Cameroon | collected 2013-10 ...
GATGTATATAAAGAACAAGCCTAGCGACGAGAACATGGAGCAGAACCAGGAGATGATAAACTCCATCTGGACAAATCTCGCTGAAGTCATCTGCGAAAGCAGGGATATCACAAGGGAGAAACTTGACAGCCTGATAGATAACCTCTGCCTCTGCACTCCGCAGGATTTCCTGAAATATTCGCTTGTAGATGAACTGCTTACGAAAGAAGAGCTAAAAGAAAAGCTGGCAGCGCTGGCAGTGAAAGACAGTTTCAAGGAAGTCCAGATGATTCCGTTCAAGGATTATGTGACAGTTCTCACGACCACCCCTTCCGCAGCCAAGAACAAGATTGCCATCATCTTCGCTGAAGGCGAAATCGTGGACGGAAAAGACAAACAGGCAGTAGCTGGAGACCGTTTCGCGTCAATCATTGCCGATGTACGTGCAGACTCGTCTGTAAAAGCAGTGGTCCTCCGTGTGGCATCGCCAGGCGGAAGCGTACTCGCATCCGAGAAGATAAGGAACGAAATCGACCTGCTCCGTAAAGAGAAACCGGTCATTGCATCTTATGGAAGTTACGCTGCCTCAGGCGGTTACTGGATTTCCAACAGCTGCGACAAGATTTACTCCGACCCGTCCACATTGACCGGCTCCATCGGAGTATTCAGCATGATTCCGGATCTCAGCAAAACAGCGAAAGACATCTTGAAGGTCAATGTCACCTCGGTAGGGTCAAGCCGCCACAGCGACATGTTCTCCCTCATCAGACCGCTTGACGCACAGGAAGTTGCATACATGCAGAAATCCGTCAATGACATTTATGACGCATTCCTCGCCAATGTTTCTGAAGGACGCGGCATGAGCACGGAAGAGATTGACAAGATCGCACAGGGACGTGTCTGGACAGGTTCGGATGCATTGAAAATCGGACTCGTGGATGAAATCGGTTCGCTCTATGACGCAGTATCTTACGCCGCAGGCACACAGGGAGACGGCGACCTTGCTGACTGGAGCATAGCATGTTATCCTAAGCCACAGACTCTTCTAGAAATGGTAATGGAGTCGCTTTCAGGCACATCAAGCGTGATGGCAGGAACACCGTTCGCACCGGTAGAGAAAGCCTACAAGGACTGGAACTGGAATTCCTCCGAAAGAATTTACGCGAGGATGCCTTATATAATGGATGTCAGATAAATCGTAATCAATTCGGAAGTCCCGGATGTCGCTTTGACAGCCTCATCCACACGACAATAGAATCTGCCGGAAGCATAGCCGCAAACCGCTGCGACATGTTCTCCGGCTGTATTTTTTCCGTCAATGCCGGGGCACACGATCACTACCGCATCATCCTTCTCATCCACATTCAGTTTCATATCTGAAAAGATATCGCTAAGTTTCTTCTTGCCGCCGGTACCGATAGGTCGCATCCAATCACCTGAATTCCAACCTCTTATAAGGAAAGGGAATTTCAATTTCTCCGCATCGGCAGCCAATACGGATGACGCTGCAAGACGACGTGCCACGGCAGAAGCATCACCCTCCGCAGACCTCAACGACACCTTCAGCCGGCAATTCCGGAAAGAATACAACGACTCCCCTTCCACCGTCATACAAACCTCACTCTCAACCACTTGCTGCTGCCCAGAAATCCGTCCGCGCCTACCGCCGATATCCGATTTCTTGACAATGAAGAAGTCACCGGCCGTCAATATCCTATAGCCCTGGGCAATGAATTCCTTTCCGGAAAATGTCCCGTCACTGTTCAGAAGCGACATGACAGGGTCCAATGTCGCCGACCGGAACCCGAACGGTTCCAGAAGACGGTAAAGTACATATTCCCAATGGGTTTCTTTTCTGAGAGCGGAAACATTGACCCTCAGGCACTCCCCTGCCTCGGGCATTGCGCACACACGCGGTTTGGCAGCATTGAAATAATCCTCGGCGATAGCATTTTCCTGGGCGAAAGCCCGCATCTCGCGCCCGAAGGTCTTGAGGAACGACGGATTCAGACTCTCGAACACGGGGAACACCAAGTGCCTGATTTTGTTGCGCTTATATATGGTCTCGGAATTGGTCCTGTCGTCATGGTACTCCGCATGGCATTCATTGACGAAGGCATTGATCCGGGCGCGCGAGAAAGCCAGAAGCGGGCGCACCAGACGGACACCCTCCAGACTCTGCTGCGACACGGGAACGTTGGACACCGGCTTCATGCCCGTGATGCCGCGCAGCCCCGTTCCGCGAAGGAGGTTAAGCATGAGCGTCTCGGCATTGTCATTCGCGTTATGTGCCACAGACACAGCATAATAGCCATGTTTCAGACAGAGTGAGGCGAACCAGTCATAACGCAGTTCGCGCGCCGCCATCTCGATGCTCTGCGAGTGCTCCGACGCGTACCGCTCCGTATCGAAATCCACGGAATGGAACACGACGCCATGGGATGCCGCCCAGCAGCGTACAAGTTCCGCGTCAGCATCACTTTCCTCGCCACGCAAATGGAAATTGCAATGCGCTACCGCAATGTTGCCCCTCCAGCTGCTATGCGCGAACAGCTCCGCCATGCAGATGGAGTCGGCCCCACCGCTTACAGCAAGAAGGGCTGTTTCCCCTTCAGGAATCAGCCCCACCAAAATCTTGTCAAATTCTTTCTGCATGCCTAGCGTTTTCTGGATGCAATCGTATATGAGAATCCGAATGCCAAAGACTCCTTGAACTGCACTGCCTTGCGTCCGTCAGGATATTTTTTCAATGTCTTGTCGGTCTTGACCATCACCTTGTCATCATATATGAGGTTGGTAGTCACCGTCAATGAGAAATATTTGGCGATTTTCCAGTCGAACCTGTTATCCCAGTTCACACGGATATTCTGAGGATTGTCCAGATAATCGGAGAAGAGCACGAGCTGCGAGGTGTACTTGAAATTGTCATTGATCTGCAGCTTGCCATCAATCTTGATCTGGGCACCGAACTCGAATCGGGCGGTACGGTAAGCATCTCCGCTGGACTTTCCGGCCACGAACGCGTCATACTCATCCTTGTCTTTCCCGGCAAGTGCGGCAATGTCCGCTGCGCTCATGCCGTCGAACTTGTCATACTTCTTCTTGAGATCCATTCCGTATGACTTCCTGAGGGTCTCGTCAGTAACGACTACGAAACCGCCGGTAAGAGGGGCGATGTTCACGGTCAGCCATTTGGTCGGGACCCAGTCAATACCGATTGCGATGTTCGTGTAGGCCGGAGATATGAATCCGGATTTCACTTTGCGGCTGGCTTTCCAGTCGCTCTTTCCCGGCTCCCAATCATCCGGAGCGGTATCCGGCTTGGACGGGATAGGATAATTGTAGCTGTTGGAGAACTGCGACTTGAAGTTGAACTGAGCCGAATAGTTCAATGTCTTGGCAGCCTTGTAACCGAACTTGCCCTCATAGTACATACGGTCATCGCTCTTCTGTATGAACGGCTTGTCCTCGGAATAGAGGAAACCGTAGTCCAGCTGGAGACGGTTGTTGAAGAACAGCTCGTCCTTCTTGTAATTCGCATTGGCATCAATGAATGACTTGAGTGTCACACTGTTATATCCGCCGGCAGCCCAGTTGGTAAGGTTCGTCTGTCCGAAGTCGATCTTCGTAAGAAGGGAATTCGTCCAGTATCTCGGCTTAGGTACCTTGACTTCAGCTACAGGCGCCCCGGCAATGGCCATGGCAGCCTCTTCCGCAGCCTTCTGAGCGTCCGTGACATCCTGTGCGGACACAGAGGCCACGGCAAGCAAAAACGCTGATGCGCTGATGATAATTCTCTTCATAAGCAATTAACTAATAAGCGATTGCGAATACAACCCTCTCATGAGAAGGCTTTCCGGAGTAGATATCCACGCCCTCTTCCTTGCAGACATAGCTGTCCACAGGAATACATCTGATGGTAGCCTTGGTCTCGTCCTTGATCTTCTGCTCGGTCTCGGCAGTGCCGTCCCAATGGCAGAGCAGGAACTTGCCCTGGGTGATCTTCTCCTTGAATTCCTCCCAAGAATCGCATTTCTCGACTCTTGTCTCCCTGAATGACAATGCTTTCTTATATATATTGTCCTGAATATCGACCAGGAGGTCCTCAATATATTTGTCAATGCCTTCGAGCGAAACGGTGTTCTTTTCGAGCGTATCACGACGATGGACCTCCACCGTATCATTCTGAAGGTCACGCGCACCGATTGCCAATCTGACAGGCACGCCCTTGAGTTCCCATTCAGCGAACTTGAAGCCAGGCCTGAGGGTGTCACGGTCGTCAATCTTGACAGAATGTCCGGCAGCCTCAAGCGCAGACTTGATCTGGTTCATCTTCTCAATGATGGCAGCATGGTCCTCGGCTGTCTTGTAGATAGGAACCATAACCACCTCAATAGGAGCAAGTGCCGGAGGGAGGACAAGTCCGTTGTCATCGCCGTGTGCCATGATGAGCGCACCCATCAGACGTGTGGACACGCCCCATGAAGTAGCCCAGACATACTGCTGCTGACCTTCATTGTCAGTATATTTCACGTCGAAAGACTTGGCGAAATTCTGTCCGAGGAAATGCGAAGTACCTGACTGCAAAGCTTTTCCGTCCTGCATCATTGCCTCGATTGTAAGGGTGTCGAGAGCTCCGGCGAAACGCTCGTTAGGGCTCTTGTGTCCTACGATTACAGGAAGCGCCATATAGTTGCGGGCGAAGTCGGCATAGACGTGAACCATCTTCACAGCCTCTTCCTGAGCCTCCTGAGATGTGGCATGGGCGGTATGGCCCTCCTGCCACAGGAACTCTGCGGTCCTGAGGAACAGACGGGTACGCATCTCCCATCTTACGACATTGGCCCACTGGTTGCACATGATAGGAAGGTCTCTCCAGGACTTGATCCAATTCTTGTACGTGCTCCAGATAATGGTCTCGGAAGTCGGTCTTACGATAAGTTCTTCCTCAAGTTTCGATGACGGATCCACCACGACGCCGTTGCCGTCAGGATCGTTCATGAGGCGGTGGTGGGTAACCACAGCACATTCTTTGGCGAATCCTGCCACATGCTCCGCCTCACGGCTGAAGAATGACTTGGGGATAAAAAGAGGGAAATATGCATTCACTGCACCTGTCTCTTTGAATTTAGCGTCGAGGATATGCTGCATTTTCTCCCATATTGCATATCCGTAAGGTTTGATGACCATACATCCCCTGACCGGAGACTGTTCTGCAAGGTCTGCCTTGACTACCAGGTCGTTATACCACTGAGAGTAGTTCTCTGACCTTTTGGTTATCTGATCTGCCATCGTAAAAAAATATTTTCCGGAGTATGCCAAGATACTGCCGTTCAAAGTTTTATCTGTTCATTTGCGGTGCATGGCCACCGTCTCTTCTATTGTTTTTTAGCGATATTATTGCTATTCTTGCAATAATATACGCGCTTGCGCATTTAATGAATGGCAGGTATGAAAATTGCAACTGCCGGTAAAATGCGCTTAAGCGCAGGCACAAAGATACAAACTTTATATTAATTATTATAGGAGGTCCGATTATGAAAACGAACATTATGACTCTAGCCGGGGCGCTGATGATATTGGCATCTTGCGGCTCCGCGTCACAGTATGCGTCCTCACAGGAATTTCAGGACGGATTCTACAGCAGACCTGCCGAAACCGAAACCAGGGCGGCTGTCCAAGCTTCCCGTTCCAAGGTCAATGATCTTGTAAAAGAAACTGAAAGTTCTCAGCTCTTCCTCAAAGCAGGACAGACTGATACGCTGTTTGTTCCGGAGAACATGTCCACGACATTGAAATTCAACAAACAGGACAATGCGACTACCGTCACGGTGACGAACTCGCCGTCATATTCATTGTACCCGGACGGGTACGCCGACGGTTTTGCAGCCGGGTTCGCATCTTCTTATTGGCCGGGATCATACTGGCGTTACCCTTACTACAGTTCATGGTACTGGGGCGCAAATCCATGGTATTACTCCGGAATCTGGTGGGACAGATGGTATTGGAGCGACCCTTGGTACAGCTCATGGTACTGGAACGACCCATGGTACTGGGGACGTCCGGGATATTATTGGTCATGGTATTATGACCCGTGGTATCATGATCCTTGGTATCACCATCATCACTATCATCACCATCATCATTGGTGCGGCGACTATTATTACGGCCATGGAGGACGGGACGTGTATTGGGGAGACAGAGGCTCGACCACCGGCAACCGCCGCGGCGACGTCATGGGCGTGACCTCTTCCAATGTCAGGAGAAATACAGGCACAATGACTTCGTCCGGTGTAAGACGCACGTCCGGCACGGCAACGGCATCCGCTTCAGGCACGAGGGCCAATGCTTCCACGCTGTCACCCGTCCGCAGGGTATCGGCAGCGAACACCGCATCGGCACGCCCGACGACATCGCGTCCGACAGCGTCCAACAGCGGTTCCGGCAATGTCGTAAGACGTAGCGGTTCCACTTCAGGCGGATATGGTTCCACGACCTCATCTTCAAGCAATTACAGGCCGTCAGGAAGCACTGTCAGGACAAACGGCGGCGCCGTCAGGACGAACAGCGGTTCCGTAAGCTCGAACGGCAGTTCCGTCAGAACAAGCGGCAGCTCTTTCGGCAGAACGGAGAGCAGCACCATAAACAGGACGGCAGGCGGCACCGTTTACCGCAGACCTGCATCAAGCCAGTCATCGTCAAGCAGTTCAAGTTCATCATACCGCAGCAGTTCTTCAAGCAATTCATACGGCAGCGGCAGTTCATACAGGAGCTCAGGCAGTTCTTACAGAAGCTCAGGCAGTTCCTCATCTTCCTACAGGAGTTCTTCAAGCAGTTCTTCCTCTTCGTATAGAAGTTCCGGCAGCAGTTCCTCTTACAGGAGCAGCGGGTCATCCTACGGCGGAGGCAGTTCTTACAGAAGTTCCGGTGGCAGCTACTCCGGAGGCGGAGTTTCACGTTCTTCCGGCGGAAGTTCCGGCGGATCAGTCAGGAGACATTAATGGAGACATTAACTATGATAAATATGAAAAAACAGACAATAGCAATTCTTCTGCTCGCGGCATTTGCTGCTGACGCGGGAGCACAGACAGTCGCAGACGCATTGAGATTCAGCGACAACAACTATTACGGCACGGCGCGAAGCATCTCGATGGGAAACGCCTTCACGGCACTCGGCGGCGACCTCGGTTCGATTTCATTGAACCCGGCAGGATCCGCAGTGAACAACTTTTCCCAGGCGACATTGACACCGAACATCAGCATCATATCTTCCTCCGCGAAGTACAATGCGATGCCGTCCATCGCGGACATGTTCGGACCGGCGACCAAAAACAACACCGCTCGTTTCACGATGCCTAATGTCGGTACCATCATCAACATGAACACCGGCAACAAGATAGGCCTGAAGAGCATATCCTTCGGAATCGTGGCCAATGCTTCCGCCAATTATCTTGACGACGTGGCGGCAAGCGGAAGGAACACATCCACGACCTACGCAGGATATCTGGCAGCCAATGCCTCCGGCGTCAATTCCGCAAGCATCAATGACAATGCATATTACGACACTGACATTCCTTGGCAGACCATTGTCGGCTGGAAGTCAATGCTGATATCGAACTACAACAGCAACAATGGTGATTACATCGGCGTTACCGAAAAGGCCACCGACATGGGTTCGGGAAAGTATGACATCTCACTCCCTGACGCCATCGACCAGAGATACGGACGCAGATCTCATGGAAACAAATATGACATCGTATTCAACATCGGAGCCAACATTTCCGACAGGTTCTTCGTAGGAGCAAACCTCGGAGTGACCTCCATCGACTACTCCATGAACCAGTATTTCAAGGAGTTCGCAGTGAATCCTGACAGTTTCAAGATCGACATGGCAGACAATTCAGGCAATGTCCAGACCACATATTTCAACCAGCTCAGGTCCAGGTATTCATACGATGCCGACGGAGCGGGAGTCTATGCCAAGTTCGGATTCATTGCCGTGCCTGTACAGGGACTCCGCGTAGGTGCAGCCATCCAGACCCCTACCGCGAACTTCATCACTGAGCATTGGCAGCTTGCCGGCGAGACATATTATATGAGCAGTAATTTCGATGCCAGCGCACAGTCTCCGAGAGGCGAATACAAGTACAAGTTCGTTTCACCATACAGGGTCAATGTCGGAGTCGCATATACCTTCGGTTCATTTGGAGTGGTCAGTGCCGATTACGAGCTCTGCGACTACAGCACGATGAAATTCTCGGAGACCGAGACCAATGACAATTCAGCATTCGAAAGAGTCAACGGCGACATCAAGAACTTCGCCGGAGCAGCCCACATGCTGAGGCTCGGAGCGGAACTCAAAGTTCTTCCGTCATTTGCCGTCAGAGCAGGTTACAACTTCTCCACAAGTGCCGAGAGATACTTGGAAAACGACGTAAAGAAGACTCCGAAAGCTTACAGGACAGCGATTTCCGGAGGCCTCGGATATAGCTCCAAGGGTTCGTTCTTCTGCGACCTCGCAGTAAGAGGCACCAAGTTCCCGTACGAATACATCTATCCGTATGACACTTACATCAAAGACGCATTGTCCCCTGAAATCCAGTACAGAAAGAGGATTTGGGATGTGGTAATGACCTTCGGCTGGAGATTCTAAAGATTCTTCAGATAAGAAATAGAGTCCGGACCTTCATTGAAAAGAAGATCCATGATGGACAAATCAGAGATAAAGCCATGCTTCAGGGAAAAGACCTGCCAGTATGGCTTTTTCAATTTCAGGTCCTCAAGAATGGTATTCGGACGTTTCGGATGGATTACACCGCGGTAATCCCTGCCGTAAATGCCGGAATCGCGGGCCGTAAATTCTTCCGTGAATTTCAGCTCGGCGGCAATCCCCGTCTTCTTCAGGAAGAAGCGGAGCAGGTCAATGTTAAGGTCGAAAAGATATTCATGGCGCTTTTCCAGGATGGCGAAAAGCTCGTCACGATAATAGTCGAACCAGGCGGAAGACTCGTAGGCGGAAATGATGGCGCGCTCCATCCTCTGGAGCCAAGGCTTCGACCAGTCAATCCTCAACTTCCTGACAGGCAGCGCATAAGTTCCGTTTTCATGCACGATGGGAACGGACAATGCTTCTACACCTCCTGCCGCATAGATGCGGCACCGGTTGCGATATGACTGTTTCTGATAATTCTCACAGGCTTCAATATAAACCTCCGAAGGCATATAAGAGTTTACCCTGCCGGTGGACAGGGTAAACTCTTCAGCTATCGCCGCGAAATAAGACACGGGCGGGAAAAATGCCATTTCCAGCAGCATCTAGTCGATATCTCCTTTTTCGCTGCTTGAATTGGCCTTTACGATACCGCGTTTCGATGAACGGATGAAGTTAAGGATCGTAGCCTTCTCTTCTGAATCAGGGAAACCTGCCTCAACCTTGGCACAGCCGTCAGTAATATTGTAACCCTGGAAATAGATGGTATCGTAGATATCCTTGATATTTCTTACAGTCTCTGCCGAGAATCCTCTTCTGCGGAGTCCGACGATGTTCACACCGGCATAGCAGATAGGATCACGTCCGCAAAGCGCGTATGGTGGAATGTCCTTGTTGATCTTGGACATGCCGCCGATCATCGCATGGCAACCGACTCTCGTAAACTGGTGGGCCTTCGCGCCGCCGCCGATGATAGCCCAGTCATCAACCTCGGTTTCACCGGCAATGCCGACGTAACTTACAAGGATACAATGACTTCCTACCTGACAGTCGTGAGCGATATGAACGTATGACATGATCAATGTGTTGCTTCCGACCTTGGTAACGCCCTTTCCGCTGGCCTTGGTACCACGGTTGATGGTAACGCACTCACGGATAGTCACATTGTCGCCGATTTCCACGTATGTCACCTCGCCGTCGAATTTAAGGTCCTGAGGAACAGCACCTACTACAGCGCCAGGGAACACTTCGCAGTTCTTGCCCATCTTCACATAAGGATAAATGACTGCGTGTGGGTGAATCTTGCAGCCGTCACCGATCTGTACATCATCATCAATGAATGCGTATGGGCCGATTTCGATATTGTCTCCCAGAATAGCCTTCGGGCTGACAGTTGCCAATGGATGAATCTTGTTCATAGTAATTATTTCATTTTAGCCAGGAGGGCACGCACTGCCTTCGCTGTATTTGTATTAATGGTATGTCCCGGCTTGAATGCAGTAACCTTGGCATTCAGATATCCGCCGGCAAGTCTCATGTCGCCGATCATATCCAGAAGCTTATGTCTTCCGCATTCGTTAGGGAAATGAAGTTTCAGATTGCTGAGATAGCCGCTTTCGCTTACGCCGAGCTTAGGCTGGTTGAAAAGTGTCGCCATCCTGTCGAGCTGTTCATCAGTGACAGGGTGCTCCACGATTACGATGGCATTGTCTACGTCACCGCCCTTTACCAGATTGTTGGCGAAGAGGAACTCGACCTCGTGGAAGAAAACGAAAGTGCGGCAAGGGCCGATTTCATTTGCATAATCCTTGGTCAGATCCCACGCAGCGCTCTGGACGCCAAGTACATGGGAATTGAAATCTACTGTAATGTCGTAGGAAGGAGCATCGGCAGGAGTCACTTTCACCCATGAACCGGTCTTCTCATCCTTGATCTCGACCTCGTCCGGAACAGTGATGTAAACTCTCTCGGCATTCTGCTCTGCCAGACCGGCCTCGGAGAAGGCCTTCACATAAGGGAGCGCGCTTCCGTCCAGAATAGGGACTTCGACATTGTCCAGTTCGACAACAGCATTGTCAATGCCCATTCCGGTCAATGCCGACATTATATGTTCGATAGTAGAGACCGAAATTTCGCCTTCCGATATCGTCGTGCTGCGGGCCGTATTGGACACATTTTCCGCAAGGGCTTTCACAAAAGCCTCTGTGCCGATATCTTTCCGGAGGAATACGATTCCTGTATTTTCCGGAGCCGGCTTCACTGTCATCTCTGCAATGCGGCCGGTATGAAGACCTTTGCCATGGAACTGGCAAGCGCTATTGAGTGTATGCTGCTTCATCTTTTTTATCACAAAATTTTCTTATAGTCTGCAAATATATGTATTTTTCAGCGACTTGACCAAATTTCGGATTATTCCTTGCCCTGCTGCTTGAAAACAGCGTAGCTCCTCATATAGTTCTTGATAGGGATTGCAGGTGAACCGAGGAGGACTTCTCCGGATTTCCTGATGCTGCCGATGACGCCTGCCTGTGCACCGATGGTGGTATTGTCCGGAATCACGATATGTCCCGCGATACCTACCTGACCGCCGATGATGCAGTTCTTTCCGATCTTGGCAGAACCGGCGATACCGCATTGCGCAGCCATTACGGTATTGTCACCGATGACGACATTGTGCGCAATCTGGCAGAGGTTGTCGATCTTCACGCCTTTTCCGATGATGGTCGACTCCATTTCTGACTTGTCGATGGTGGTTCCGGCGCCGATTTCGACATTGTCACCGATGATGACATTGCCCAGGTGCTCGATTTTCTCCCATGTGCCGTCAGGCTGAGGCGCGTTTCCGAAACCGTCGGAACCGATGACGGCATTGGAATGGATGATAACATTGTCCCCTATTATCATTCCCGGATAGATGCATACGCCAGGATAGATGATGCAATGGGAACCAATCTTGGTATTGTCACCGACATATACGTTTTCGTAGATTTTCGTATAGTCGCCGACTACGGCATGATGGCCTACGTATGAGTGGCTGCCGAGGTAGACTTTTTTTCCGAATTTGGTGGTCAGGAACCATGATGAACGGAATCCGCGATGCCTGCGGTCGGTCCTTTTCTGGGTAGCGACATATTTCAGGAGCTCGGCAACGGCAGTGTATGCATCTGCCACCCTGATCATCGTGCACGAAACAGGCTGCTTAGGCTCGAACGTATTGTTCACCAGAAGGATACTGGCCTTGCAGGTATATACATAATGTTCATATTTCGGGTTTGCGAAGAAGCACAGCTGTCCTTCCTTGCCATGCTCGATTTTAGCAAATGATGTAACCTTTACCTCAGGGTCGCCGTCTACGGTTCCCTTCAGCACTTTCGCCAGCTGTTTGGCTGTAAATTCCATAGTACCAAGTATTTTATTTTACCCCGCCGGAAGCGGAATTATTAAACTCTTTGTGCAAATGTAACACTTTTTTTTCCATTTACGGAAATTTTAAGTATCTTTGCAAGGTGAGTTGAGATAGGGGACGAGCGCGTCTCCTGTCTTTTTTTATAAGAGCGTACACATTTATGGAAAAAACATTGATATATCAGACGATGGCGGGTCCGGTGGAAGAGCGCGGATGTTTCATCACTGATATCACGGTCAGTCCTGACAATGACATTGTCATAGCCATTGAATCGGAAGAAGGGACTGTGGTGATGGACGATTGCGTGGCGGTGAACGACGCTTTCCTGGCAGCATTCGACCAGGACAAGGAAGATTATTCATTGACCGTGACTTCAGCAGGACTCGACCAGCCTTTCAAGATTGTGAAACAGTATGTAAAGGCTGTCGGGACGAAGGTCGTCGTGAAGACCAGGGACGGAAGGAAGATCACCGGAAAGATGGAGAGCGCGGATGAAAACGGATTTACCGTCTCGTATGAGGTGAAGGAAGCCGTTCCGGGAAAGAAGAAAAAGGAACTGGTACGCCACGAAGAGACTTTCGCCTACGGTGATGTCAATTCCGTAATGCCGCACATTGATTTCGAATAATATAATAAAAGTACAATATATGGATTCAGAAAAAATCGACCTCAAAACCGCGTTTGCGCTTTTCAAGGACGAAAAGCATATTGACCGCCCTGTAATGATGGGTGTGCTCAAGGATGTTTTCATGACACAGCTTACCAAGACTTTCGGCTCGGCTGACAACTTCGACGTCATCATCAATGTCGACAAGGGAGACTGCGAGATCTACCAGAACCTGGAGGTCGTGGAGAATGTGGAGAACCCCAACACCCAGATTTCTCTGGAGGAGGTCAACAAGAACGGCGACGACTACGAACTCGGCGAGACATTTACCAGAAAGGTGGAGCTCAAAGATTTCGGAAGACGTGGAATCCTCAATATCCGCCAGAATCTTCAGGGAAGAATCATGGATATAGAGAAGGCCAACCTCTATAACAAATACACGGACAAGATCGGAGAGATCTTCACCGGTGAAGTTTACCAGACATGGTCCAAGGAGGTGCTTATCCTCGATGAGGACGGCAACGAGCTCAGACTGCCTAAGAACGAGCAGATTCCGGGCGAGCATTTCAAAAAGAACGACACTGTCCGCGCCATCATCAAGAGCGTGGAGATGAAGAACAACACCACTCCTTACATTGTCCTTTCCAGAACTTCCGACGAGTTCCTCAAGAAGCTTTTCGAGCAGGAGGTTCCGGAGATTTTCGACGGACTCATCACTATCAAGAAGGTAGTCCGCATCCCTGGCGAGAGAGCGAAGGTGGCCGTAGAGTCTTATGACGACAGAATCGATCCTATCGGAGCTTGTATCGGCGTGAAGGGTTCCAGAATCATCGGCATCGTACGTGAGCTCAGGAACGAGAACATCGACGTTCTCCAGTGGACAAGCAACACCCAGCTTCTCATCCAGAGGGCGCTTAACCCTGCGAAGATATCGTCCATCGACATGGGCACTGACGAGAATGACAAGATCAAGGTGTTCATGCTGCCTGACGAAGTCAAGAAAGGTATCGGCAAGGGCGGCTGCAACATCAAGCTTGCAGGCATGCTCGTAGGACGCGAGATCGAGGTCTGGAGAGAGATGCCTAAGGAAGACGGAGAGGAAGAGGGCGACGATGAGGATGTATTGCTCAGCGAGTTCAACAACGAGATCGATCCTTGGGTCATCGAGAGACTCCAGTCAATCGGTTGTGATACCGCGAAGAGCGTATTGGCACTGGATCCAGCGGACATCGCCAAGAGGGCTGACCTCGAGGACGAGACCGTAGAGGAGGTTGTCAACATTCTCCGTGCTGAATTCGAAGAAGAGTAGAAGAAGCTGCAAGACAGATTCTAACTCAAGTTTCGGAAGTTGTCAAACTTGCTGAGCGCTAGTGCGGATTTGAGGGTTGTCACTCGTTCGAGGGCTGTAAGCCCAACGCTCGTTTTTATGTGCACGTTACCCTCACCCTAAATCCCTCCCCTCGGGGAAGGGACTTACCATCGCCCTCACGGGCTTTATAAGCGGTGTTTCGCACTTGCGAAACTTGAGATTCTAATTTATAAATTTTAAAGGGGTTTTTATGGCAGAAATCAGACTGAACAAGCTAACAAGACAATTTAACGTGGGACTTCAGACATTGGTGGATTTCCTGAACGGGAAGGGCGCCAATGTGGAGATGAATCCTAACGCGAAAGTATCTGACGAGTATATTCCAGATCTGGAGAAGGCTTTCGGCGGTGACGCCAAGGCCAAGGAGGATTCGGAGCGCGTGCAGATCAAGATAAAGGAAATCATTGAGAAAGGCACCAAGAAGAAAGACGATGATGAGGAGGAGCCGGCTAGCGGCACCGTCATCATCCGTGGCGCCGGCAACGGTTCATTCGCGAAAGCGGAAGATGCCGAGACACCTGCCGAGGAAGTGAAGGCAGAGCCTGAGGTAAAGCCGGAAGAGGAGGCAGCTCCAGCTAAAGTCGCTGAGCCTGAGGCAGTTCCAGAGCAGAAGCCGGAACCGACGCCTGGACCGGAACCTGTACAGGAGCCTGAGCCTGTCATGAAAGAGGAGATTAAAGTGGAGGAGAAACCTGTCATCGAAGAGAAACCGGTGGCAGAGCCGGAGCCTGCAGCACCTGTTGCTGCGACATTGGCAGTAACGGAAGAAAAGCCTGAGAAACCATCCGTTCCAACCCCTGCGGAGGAGGCTCATTCCGGACAGGCCAAGAAATCCGACATCAAGAAGAGCGACAGGGCACCTAAGGAGTTCAATCCTAAGGTGGACAAGGCCAAGCTGAAAGCAGAGCACAAGTTGCAGAAAGCTGCTTCAAGTTCTGACGAAGAGGACACGACTGCAAGCACCGGCGGCCTGAAGATTGTCGGCAAGGTGGATTTGTCCCAGTTCGAGCCTAAGAAGAACAAGAAGAGAGAGCGCATTGCCAAGGGCGGAAGCCAGAAGGTCGATGTGAACAAGATTGACAATGACGACAACCGCAAGGACGGCAACAAGAAGAACCGTCAGGGCGGAAACAACGGTCAGAACAACGGCCAGAACGGAAAGAAAGATTTCCGTCAGGGCGGAAACAACAGCGGCCAGCAGCAGGGCGGTGGAAAGAACCGTCGCAAGGACCGCAACAATGACCGCTTCAAGCCAGCAATGACAGAAGCCGAGCAGGAGGAAATGCAGAAGGAAATCCAGAAGCAGGTCAAGGAGACCTACGCAAGGATGAACGACAGCAAGTCCAAGAACAACTTCGGTGCAAAACACAGAAAGGAGAAGAGGGAGCTCGCATCCCAGAAACTTCAGGAGGAGATGGCTCAGGAGGCAGCAGAGAAGAAGATTCTCAAAGTTACGGAGTTCGTGACCGTCAATGACCTCGCCACTCTCATGAACAATACTCCTGTAAACAAGGTCATCGAGGCATGTTTCAGCCTGGGTCTCATGGTGTCAATCAACCAGAGGCTTGACGCAGAGGCACTTGTTCTCGTGGCAGAGGAGTTCGGATACAAGGTGGAGTTCGTAACCGCCGACATCCAGAACGAAATCAACCAGGAGACCGACGAGCCGGAGAACGAGGCTGACCTCGTGACAAGGCCGCCTATCATCACGGTGATGGGACACGTCGACCATGGCAAGACTTCGCTCCTCGACTATATCAGACAGACCAATGTGATCGCCGGTGAGGCCGGAGGTATCACACAGCACATCGGTGCATACAACGTGGTGCTCCACGACGGAAGGAAGATTACCTTCCTCGATACTCCTGGTCATGAGGCATTTACAGCGATGCGTGCCCGTGGTGCACAGCTTACCGACCTTGCGATCATCATCATTGCGGCTGACGACGCCGTGATGCCGCAGACAGTGGAGGCCATCAACCATGCGCAGGCGGCCGGAGTTCCTATGGTATTTGCCATCAACAAGATAGACAAGCCTGGCGCACAGCCGGAGAAGATCCGTCAGCAGCTGGCTCAGATGAATATCCTTGTGGAGGACTGGGGAGGAAAATACCAGTGCCAGGAAATTTCCGCAAAGAAGGGTCTCAACGTGGACAAGCTTCTGGAGAAAGTGCTTCTGGAGACTGACCTCATGGACTTGAAGGCTAATCCTAAGAGACTTGGCGTAGGTACCGTAATCGAGTCATCTCTCGACAAGGGACGCGGATATCTCGCGACAATCCTTGTCCAGGACGGAACGGTCCACACGGGAGACATGGTACTCAGCGGCTGCTACTACGGACGTGTAAAGGCCATGTTCAATGAGCGCGGACAGAAAGTCGAGACGGCAGGACCTTCAACTCCTGTTTCAATTCTCGGTCTGAACGGTGCTCCTAGCGCCGGCGACAAGTTCAACATCATGAACGACGAGAAAGAGGCCAAGGCCATCGCCAACAAACGTGAGCAGCTCATCCGCATCCAGGGCATCAAGACCCAGAAGCACATGACATTGGAGGAAATCGGACGTCGTATCGCCATCGGAAACTTCAAGGAGCTGAACATCATCGTCAAGGGAGACGTGGACGGTTCAGTGGAGGCTCTGTCAGACTCACTTATCAAGCTCTCTACAGAGGAGGTTCGTGTCAATGTCATCCACAAGTCAGTGGGTGCGATTTCCGAGTCCGACGTCATGCTGGCTACCGCATCTGATGCGATCATCATCGGTTTCCAGGTACGTCCTTCAGCTGACGCAAGAAACCTCGCAGAGAAAGAGGGCATCGAAATCCGTCTCTACTCCATCATCTATGATGCTATCAATGAGGTTACTGACGGTATCGAGGGTATGCTCGAACCGGAGAAGAAGGAAGAAGTCACAGCTACCGCAGAGGTCAAGCAGACATTCCACATTTCCAAGGTCGGCACCATCGCAGGATGTCTCATCAAGGACGGCAAGATGCAGGCCAAGAGCAAGGTCCGTCTTATCCGCGACGGCATCGTAGTCTACACCGGAGAACTTTCCTCACTCAAACGCGGCAAGGATGACGCCAAGGAGGTTATCGCCGGCATGGAGTGCGGTATCGGAATTGACAAATACAATGATGTCAAACCTGGCGATGTCATCGAGGCATTCCAGATTGTCGAAATCAAAAGGACGCTGTAACGCTTCCCACATAATTTGAAAAACACCTGGTGCAGGAAATTGCATCAGGTGTTTTTTTACATTAGTATGAGGTTCGATATCGGCTAGTCCTCAGGGACATATTCCAGGATGTCGCCGGGTTGGCAGTCGAGGGCACGGCAGAGGGCTTCCAGGGTGGAAAAGCGCACTGCCTTGGCCTTGCCTGTTTTCAGAATGGAAAGATTCGTGGCGGAGATACCGACTTTTTCAGCCAGTTCTCCGCTCGACATCTTTCTGCGGGCCAGCATTACATCTATGTTGACTGTAATCGGCATAATTGTTATTCAGTAGCCTCCCCTTCTGTCTTGGCCGGCTGTTCCTCCGCGCCCTTGAGATAACTTGGAAGATTCATGCCTGCCATCTTGAACAGCTCGTCAAGCGGCGGAACAGACTGCATCATACCGGAAATGAAATTGGCAGTGGACGTCTTTCCGTCACCCTTGCCGTTGCCGTCCCATACGGTAACCTTGTCGATCTTGATGCCTTTGACAGCCTCGACCTGAGTCTTGACAAGTTCAGGAAGCTTGTCCGCGATAAGCATGAGCACAGCCTTCTGCGCATCACCCTCGGCAGCACCGACAAGCCTCTGGAAACCCTCAGCCTGCTTGGTAAGAATCTCCTCGATACCCTTCGCCTGGGCAGCCATTTTCGCATAAATTGCATCAGCCTCACCCTGAGCCGTCCTGCGCAATTTCTCAGCCTCCGCCTCAGCGTCAATGATGGCCTTCTCCTTTTCAATCTGTGCAGGTACGACAATGTTTGCCTGCTGGGTAGCCTGTTCCCTGGCAGCACGCGCAAGTTCGGCATTCTGTTCAGCCTTATATGCCTCCTCCATCGCCTTCGCAGCCTGGACCTTCTCGGCAGCGATCGCAATTCTTGCAGCCTCTGCCTCCTTTTCACGCCTGATGGCATCGGAATTGGCAATCGCTATCTTGGAATTGTTCTCACCCTCGACCGCCTTGGCATTGGCATCCGCAGTAGAAATTCTGGTATCGCGGACGGTTTCCGCAATGCGGATATCCTTGTCCCTATCTGCCTCGGCCTTACCGATTTCACCGAAACGGTTCTGCTCGGCGACACTCTTCTTGGCATCATTGATAGCCTTGGCCGCAGCCTCCTTTCCGAGAGCCTCTATGTAGCCGGACTCGTCACGGATATCGGTGACATTCACATTGATAAGCTTCAGACCGATCTTGCGCAGCTCCGCCTCGACATTGGTACTGACATTGGCGAGGAACTTGTCGCGGTCGGAGTTGATTTCCTCGATGTCCATGGTCGCGATGACGAGCCTGAGCTGTCCGAAAAGGATATCGGTGGCGATGTTCTGGATATTCTCGATGGTGAGTCCGAGGAGACGCTCTGCCGCATTGGTCATATTCTCAGGCTCCGTGGAGATACCGACGGTGAAGCGGCAAGGCACATCCACACGGATATTCTGCTTGCTGAGCGCATTGGTAAGGTTGCATTCGATGGAAATCGGCGTAAGATCCAGGAACGAATAGCTCTGGAAAACAGGCCAGATGAACGCGGCACCGCCGTGAATACACTTGGCAGACGACGACCCGCCGTTCTTGTTTCTCCTTGTCTTTCCGTAGATTACGAGAATCTTGTCTGACGGACAACGCTTATAGCGGTTAAGTATTGCGGTCAATGTGACTATGAGCACGACCACCGCAATAGCAATGATGATAATTACTTCCATATCACAATGTATTAGGTGTTATTAAATAATCAGCGACTCCAGCGGTTCCACGAGCAAGGTACTGGAATCTATCACTTCCACCACCTTGATCTGTGCACCGGTAGCGATTGTGTCACAATCAGTTACCGCGTCGTATTCACGTACTGATTCATTGATGACAATCTGCACTTTTCCCGTTCCCTTCCTCTCTCCGGGAATCGTCAGATAGACTTTTCCATGGCATCCGACCGCGGATTTATAGACATCTATATTACCCGACTGCTGCATCCCGGCCAGCCACTTGAACATCAGCATGACGACGGTGACGAGGACCGCGCCGACGAAAAATGCCAGCAGCAGGACCAATGCCTCCGAACGGAATTTCCCGTGCATCAATATCGCCGTCCAGCTGAATCCGAGGAAGAAATTCACCAAGTTCCTGAATGTGAACAGGTTCATCGAAGGATCGCAGACGAAATCGGGATTCGTGTCCATCCCGCCGCCGAGATCAGTGTCAATGCCGCCGCCCAAATCCGTATCAGAGTCGACTCCGACAAATGTGAGTATACTCTGAATAATAAAGGTCAATGACGTAGCTATGGCGATGCACCATAGAATTTTCATAAACAAGTCCAGCGAAGTCCACCATTCAGTAATCATAGCAAATATTTTTTCGGGGCAATGTCCCAGGTTGTTTCCGCTAATATAAAAATATTTTTACGAATAACGATAAATTTTCTTCAAAATTCGTAAAGATTTTACATTTTCGGAGTTTTTTTACGCGCCCGGTCGGTGGTGGGGCCGACGGAGGTTCGCTTCGCTCATCCCGTCAGGCTGGCGCCTGACACCCATTCACAAGGCCATGGGCGGCCATGCCTCCCACGGCCCCACCACCGGCCGGGCTTCCACGAAACGGGGAAATTGTCGGCGGGACCGGCTGCATAGTCATCCGGAAATTATCGCGTGAGCGAGCCGACATTGTCCGTGAACACGTCATCGCGGTCATCAGGGCCGACGGTGGAGAAGGCGACATTGTCCAGGACGACCTCGGCGACATTGCGGAAATACGCTCCGTAGGACGGGAAATACGGCCATTGGTCGAAAGGCATTGAGGCTATTTTCGCGCCCAGACCCGGCTCCGGAATACCGATGAATGAGAATGACGAGTTCCGGATGGTCACCTTGTCTGTCGTCGCGTTCCCCCAGCTTTTTACGGACAATGCCATACGGCAGTTGGTGGCACGGTAAGCGTCTATCTCGACATCTGTGCAATGATTGTCATCCTGCAATGTCATGCCAATATCCGCCGGCCATGCTGTCGTCTCTCGTAGAGAAATCACATCCGCTGACATTGATATTCTCCCCTGCACCACGAGTGACGAGAGCCGCCAGAGGCGACCGCGAGGTGGCGCAGCCACCGAGTGGCACCCGAGGGAGCCGCCCATGTACCCGGAGGACCGCCGTCAACGGGCAAGTCTCTTTTTTTGCTAAAAATTATGCTTCGGTTCGCTTACTCTTTTTAGCGTAGACACATATATATAATCTGAAGCTGTATACTTTATGCGCATTGTATTATTGTCAAGTGAGATTATTTCTCCTTGTACTCCATAATAGATATTTCCATCCACCCAAGCACCAGCATTTATTCCTTGTTCATCAAACCACCATTTAGATTTCTTCGATACTGTAGGCTTATTGCCCTTGCTATATACTTTATCCACATATAGTACTTGGTATGGAAATGAATTTCCGATACCATCATATATAACATCTGATTTAAGGGTTAAGACTCCATAGTTATAATCATCTGTCATGGAATTATAAAACTCATCTGTGATATTACCCTTTAGGTCATAATAGATTCTAGAGTTCTCAAACCAACTACCATAAACCTTTGATATATTAAGATTAAATAGATAATCATATTTATCACTATAGCTAAGGGTAAAGGACTCTGCGACTTTGAATTTTCCATTAGGTCCATTATTGGATTTCATCAAGCTGAATGAGCCACTAATAAGACCATCATCATAACGTTCAACCACCTCCTGAATCTCTGAAACAAGTTCATTTTGAGAAAATAGAGTACCATCAAAATTATTCATTATATAGGTAAGTTCCTTCAAAAAGCTTTCAATTGCTCCTTCACCATAAGGGGTAACACTTATATACTCTAGATTCTCTAAATTTTCATATTTATAATAAGTCTCACCTGTTGCGTACTGGCTATCTTCCTCACAAGATATAACAGACCACAACAGAACGGACATAATGCAAAATTTTACGCTTCTTACAAATAACCCTTTCTTCATAATGGTATTTCAAAACATAGTAAAACTTAAAGGTATACTACCACAGAAGACCTAAATAGTTCTTGGTACTGAGGTCCACTTACTGTAATATCAAAGGTTCTTGGCTTATTTGTATAAACATCAGCCTCCCAGACATGAAACGTATACGAAAATGATGTATTCTCTCCTGCTACTGATACAGTTTTTGTTTCTGTCATCAGAGGACCGATTTCAATCTTTATTCTGGCTTCTCCCGTAAAACCACCGATTTTTCCCGTACATAAAATTGTATGCTTGGTCGTCCCACCATATTCTGGCTCTTCATCAATGCACGAAAGTCCAATCTCAACGTTCACTTGTGATGGGTCTATTTTAGAGTTTTCTTTAGTGCATGATGAGAATGCAACCATAGCCAGCACGACACCGGCAAAATACGATAATATTTTTTTCATGAGTTTTGATTTAAATAAGTTGTACTTAATGTTATTTGACTAACCAAGTGACATTGGTATCTATTGGCTGTTGCCCTTTTCCAAATGCGACACCGATTTCCTTCCATGCGTTGACTTTTGTTGCCTCCAGATCAATTATATCGTCATATACTTTTATTTCAAAATCAAGATCCTCTTTAACTTCATTCTTGATTTCCTGATATAGTTTTTCCGCGTTTGGGTAACTCTTGGAGTATGGTAGGATTTGACATAAATACTCTCCAGCCTTCTTTGCCCCTTGGGCATTGGGCTCTGACATCCACAAGTTTCTGGCTTTTGACAGGCACACATTTCCCCAGTAGTCAACATATGTATCAAAAACACCCTCTGCTACTTTTGAGCTCTTTTTATAAGCTTCCGTACAGCATGATGGTATAGAATTCAGTTCAAACAATGCTGCCTCAAACATATTTTGAGATGCAAGTGATTTAGCTTTAGCAATTATATTGTCGCACTGAGATTCATAGTATGCTATGATCTTTTCTCTACCATTATTGACAAACTCAGCAATTTTTGGCGACCCTACATTTATTGAACGAATAGCCTTGATCAGAACTTTTTCTTCTGAAGCCTCGACTGCTTTTGCTGAGACAGTGGCTGATGAATAAATTTTCTGGTCGATATTATCTACGATGTAGAAAGTAATATCAAGATTTTCAGAAAACTGACGTGGTGGGCCAGGGATTATGTTCTTAGTTACAGGAATAATAGAAGCAGTTATTACAAAACGTGAATTGTAATCAGTTGTTCCCAATCCATTTTTTGTAACAACCTGCATCAATTTGTCATTGAGATAGGTCATTGCTGTTTCAGGAACAGACTGTTGCTTGACTGCAATTACAGTTAGAGGTATAGTCGCTGCCTCTTCGGTCTGGGCATAAGATGATGCTGATGCCGCTATTGCTATCAGACTACAAATTCCGATTATCAGATTTTTCTTCATAAACATTAAAGTTTTGTTATTTTTCACCGATTACAAGTATACATCTGCCGAGCCCCCTTGCCATTACCTTGCTTTCAATCTGGTATTGCTTACGGAGATATGTTCTCAAACCTCTGACAAACGACTCTGTATCCATCTGATTGCCGTTCTCTTTATAAAGAGGAATACGAACCTGTTCGTACTGAATGAAATTCTCACTTGCATCAGACTTGTTGAATACATGATTTACGGTATTGTCCGACATCCAATCATCTATTATCTCAGAAAGTTCCATATCGTTGAATTCAGACTCCAGGTCCAAGCCGCTTCCATTGTCAAAGACTCTGACATCAACGGCTACCTCGCGGCCATTTTCATTGATATCCTCAAAGTAGGTCATCAGTTGTGTGCAGAATTCATCCATATTTGAAAGCACTGCCTCTTCAAGAAGGATGGGAAGTTCAGCGGAAAATGTATGTTTACCTGTTCCTTGTGCACCAGCAATCTGCTTGTTCGTATATGAATCCAAACCCTGAAGATTATATGTAAGAGAATATTTTGGTCCCATCTGGTTAATGATGTAGGTTAATTGCATAATGATATCTGCTTTTGCAACTCTCCTTAAACGATCTACCGGACTTTCCGCCAATGATGCTCCAGAAGTTTTACTTTGACTCATATTATCTTCAGCATTTTGCTGAGCGATAGACTTAGTCACAGCCTGCAGATCTTTTAAAGGGAATCCCCGGTCTGCCATCATCGTGTTGATTTTTGCGATTGCAAGTAAAAGATTCGCATCAGTCTGCAATGCCCTAGTATAATCAGGAACTATTTGGCTTATTCCCTGATTATCGTAGGTATTAGTGTAATTGTTTTGTACGCACCAGACATCGCTAGGCACCACCATAATAGTCGGTTTTTTGGCCTGTCCCCACAGTGTAATGGCGACTAAGCAAAGAAGTACTGTAGATAAAAACCTTTTCATAAATTGTTGATATTACTTGATTATACCATCTGCTTTTAACTTTGCTCTCAATTGAGGGCATAAAACGCGGACCGTTATGCAGCATTTAACTTGAGTTGGACCAAGTATTTTAACTGTTGATCCAATTCGCCGGTCTTTCATACTCACATAATTTATGTATTCTCCTTTATCCCTAAAGAAAGAATCAAAGTACTCCTGATATCTTTCGCGAGCATTGACCACTGTAACTATTGGTCTTTGGTTATACCCTTTGTTACCTTTGAGAACACCATGAAAGAGTATCTCGTTAACCGCATTCTTTTTGGCTTGCTCTACAGCATCAACCTTATTACGACCTTCGCCCCATACTCTTAGAGTCTGAGAACCGTCCTGCTCAACATTAAGACATTCGATTTCATACGATTGCGAATGTGCATCAAAGGCAAAAAAGTTAAGAATCACTGTCAGTACAGTGAATAACAACCAATTGTGTCTCATTACAAAATATTTGAAAGTGATTTAATAATACCATTTGCTTCAAGTTCCTTTCTTAAAGCATTTTTATCTATAAGATATGTTGTAGTAACCTTATATCCTGATTTCGTTCTGATTGTCTTTGGCAGAGCTCCCGGCATCGGTTTGATAAATTGAAGATACTTGCCATTTGTAGAAAAGAACGGAGTGAAATACTCTGTTTTAGTATCGAAAGTATTCTTATCTGCAATCATAGGAGGCAAGTCTTTAATCCTATTCTCCTCATTACCCTTGATCCCATCAAACAGTAAAGCATATATTGCATTCTTTAGCACAACTGATGAAATGGAAGAGGTGTTGCTGCCTGTTCCTGTCGCTGAAACTATACATTCTCCCTTATCTGTTAATCCAACACATTCAAATGTGCTGTTATTGGATGCTATCTGAGTACTGACCATTCTTTGCGCACCGCATGAAATCTGGGTAATTGCACTCAGGCATAACAATGCCAGTTTAACAAGTATTTTCATAGGCTTCTATATTTCTCTAATTAGCATTCCAGGATAAAAACCAGATCCATTCACAACTTCAAACTCAGTGGCAGTCAAATCTGTTCCTTTATTCTCATCCTCAAATTCGGCCATAAAGCGATTATCCCAAATTCGCCCTTTTATCGGTTTAATTACACCAACGCGCTTGTATTCAGTTCTTCCATATTTCTCGACTATTTCAAGAACTTCAAAGCGTGAATCTGGGGTTATATCTTCTTTAAGGCCTATTTTTGCAGTTAATGGTTCAATTGAGAAGAGAGGCGTCTTTACTCTGAAAACCTCATACTCTTTTTGAAGTTTAGCAATATTCTCATCAATCGCTCTTTCACATACTTTACGTATCATGTCACTTGGAGTCTGGACTCCACCTAAAGTCGTTTGACTAGTAACAATCGAATGTGATCCAACATATTCTAACTTAAACAAGTCTCTATTTCTGTCAAACAGAATTTTCTTTTCTTCATCTGGAATCTGTGTGTAATAATCTGAATAGAAAGAATTAGCAACTTCCTCATTCCACGACAATTGGTATAAATATGATGTAATTGACACGCGGAAGCCGGCGATTTCATTATTTATTCTCACAGATGCATTCGTGGCTGCAGAGATTGCTAGACTCGCCAGACCACCAGTAAGTTCTGAAGCAATTGCACCTACAAGAACAACTCCCATACTGGCCCAAAACGCGGCCTCTTCTTTGTCGAGATATCTGATGTCATTAAATAAAACAAATGTATTGCCTATTAAATCCTCTCCAGCATCAGCAAGTACACTATGTCCCCTTATAGATTGATTTGCAATCAATAAGTCAAAATAATCAGCATCATATAGTCCTCGTTCAATCACAAGATTCATATCAAAGGTGCAGTCACCGTTGCGTCCTTGCTTACGATTAAACCATTTGGCGACCAACCGCTTCCCAAGCTGATTTTTTGTTATAAATGCATCAATCGTCGATTTTACATTTTCAATATCAGATTGATCACTCCTATTGCTGACACAGTTTATTGCTTTAATCTTAAGACTATGATCATTAAATTTGTGTGGAATAGGTATAGATGCAAAAGCAGTATCAATTTCCCTATCATAATATTTTTCGGGATGGCGAACCAAAATTGAATATAAAGAACTTCTGCGATAGTCTTCCTGTCCTAGGGCAGAAAGTGATGTCACAAGAATCGTAAATATGCACAAACCTAAATTCTTCATAATCTTAAAAATCATAAAATGCTCTACCATTCATAGATGAACTGATTGACGAATTAGACACCATCTTAAAACGCCATGTTTTCTTATTTTCATCATATGAATAAATTGTGATTTTATTCTTTGAATCTTTTGTTGATGTATATACCCCTGTGAAGAATGGAGTTCCTCCAGACATCATAATCTTTTCATTAATTTCCTTAGGCGATGCAGCGTTAAGGTCAAGTCCAGTTCCTTCATCCTCATCATCCCAATTGTATTCTTGCTCATTACCTAACCAAAAATCAATAAAGTCTTTGAGTTGTTCTTCGGACGGTATATACCACCCCTCCCCTAAACTTTTGCACCAAGCAAATGCAGGAAACATCGACAGGCTAATTTTGTTGTTTGAACAATAGTCATAAATTGCCTGAGTATTTGCATATCCATCAATAGTACTATCCGATGACAAGTCATTTAAGAATTTATTGTCACGACACCAAGCCTTTTTTACCCCTCGCAATGCTTTGATAGTCATAGCTGTACCATTACCGTATTCGTCTAATCTGAAAACGATAGCTTTGACACCGTTAATTTCAATTATATCACCTTTCCTAATATCCGGTTCTATCGCAAAGACATTTGTCGGTAATATCAGGAATAATAGAAGTATACAAGCAATTATGTTTTTCATATTTAAAATTTATGAAATGCTCTTGTTCTTATATGATTTACTCCTGAGGCCCACTTTTGCATTTGATTTCCTCCACCATAGCTACAAACACCCTTGCCTCCTTCAGATTCTGTAGATGAGAGCATCGTATATGGAGTATCGAAGTCTCTGAATATTTGATCAAGAATTATCCATATACCATATGAAGTTCCAGCATATGAGTATCTATCTCCTCCATATGAAGTAATGTGTTTGTTCAGAGCTTTTACATTTTTAAAAGCTCTTTGTATATTAGGGATGCATATTATTAACTCATTCTTTGCTGGAATATACCATCCATCTCCCAAAGAACGAGCCCACTGAAATATTGGGAAGTCATCCCATGTCGCATTATTTTCTTTAATGCAGTTTTCGATAGCAATCATATTCTTTTCGCCATCATCTTCAAAAAATGCATTTGTTGAGTATCTCAGATCCTTTTTTGAACACCAACTCCCCTTGGATGCTTCTAAAGACATTATTAACCCATGTTGATGAGATGCATCAACCTGCACAACTATTCCTTTCACTCCATTCTGATTATAAATATCTCCGACCTTATATATCGTTGATGCACTTTGAGGTGAAACATACTTGGTCGTTCCACAACTTACGAGCATTAAAGCTCCGACGAGGATTAGTAAATACTTTTTCATACGTAGAAATATTAAATTAAACATGAATAATTAGTCATGTAAAAAGTAATTACCGCGAAGCTCGAATACGGATTATTGGGTTATATAAAGAAAGTGCGAGCTCTTCTAGTCTTAATCCTTAGAATGGGCTCTGGACAGCCTGTAACACGGATGAAGAACATTTATAGCTCACACTTCCGCTATAGCATGAGCAGAACGCTCAGATTATAGCCAGTGCAAACGCTAACTTCATTCCTGTGTTACTTGAATTGTCCAGATTCATTCTAACGGAATACAGCTAAACGCTTTCTGTATGTAGTGCTGTCTTTCTCAACAGCTGCGCAAAAATAGTAAATAATTTCCAAGTTAGATATTATAACTTCAAATTTTCTATTGGAACCTCGCAGACTCCATTCCTACACGACATCAAAAACCTCACTTCCTCCCACTGAGGGAATTGAGGTTTTTGAGGGAATGAGGGAGATGCCCGGTATGAGCCGGGCTGACGGGGAACGCCGGCTTGACGGGAGGAACGGGAATGACGAAAAACAGGCATCTGAGCAGATACCTGTTATAAGAAAGTCTTCCAGTCGTCAAACGGACTTGTATATAGCCTGTCCAGAGGTAGTGAGTCGTATTGAAGTACTACCGAGTCTTCGACTTTGCTCCAATACATCATCTATGGTTAAGGGTTGCTGTGCCTGAGCCTTTTGGTCTCTTTGGCATGCCAGACTATAACGCCTATGGAATTCGTTCAGATACTGCTGTTTCATCAGTCAACCAACTTTGTGAGGTCGTAATACATCAGGCATGTGTCAGTGTCTGCCTCCGCAGTGGTCTTGTCGAGATACCTGAAATCATTTTTCAGATAGAACGGGATTGCTTCACGTAGGGCATCAACTGTTACGAATGAACATCCTGTTCTGTTTCCTGACATGAAGAACTCTTTGACAAAATTCAGAATATCAGAGCCGATGCCATTGCCATGGTACTTGCAGTTTACGGCAAGACGGCCGATCTTCACAGCGGGATAATCACTTCTGTGTTTGCTATGTGGGAACAGGGCCTTGATTCTCCTCCAGGTGGCTTTGTCACTGTCTGGGACAGAGATCTTATCGTTAGATACGGAGAAGTATGCAACGATATCATCGTCAGTTTCAAAGATATATGTCACTGACAGGAGTTTCTTTAGATATGGCTTAGAGTCCGACAATAAAAAATCGTTCAAGTCCTGATTTCCACAATCAAAAGACTTGAACTGATAATCTTGAGTGAGACGAACAACTCTGATATTGTCTGTCATAGAATCCTATTAGAAGTTAAATGTAAGCATCTTCTTGATGCGTTCGGCTCCAGCCTTAACACGAGCTCTCTCTGCCGTAGTTGCCTTCTTCTGCTGTTCCATTTCAGCGAAGAAGTCCACTGCAGCCTGACCTGTTAATGGTGGAGTTGGTGCTATTGGTTTTGCCATAATACGTTTTGTTTTAATTCTTTGGCAAATATAGCAAGAATCGTGAAAGTGACAAAATAAAATGATTATCCCTCACTCCACCCCGATGAGGAATCCGAGGAAAGTGAGGGAATGAGGTTATACTTTCATGTACTTCCCCTGCTCGATGCGTTCGATGATTCCATCTTTGCGCCATTGGGAGATGTGACGTTCGGCGGTTTTGAGCGGGATGCCTAGGGAGGCTGATATATCCATGACGTCCTTACGCGTGATGGAATCATCCGGAAATTATCGCGTGAGCGAGCCGACATTGCGGAAAGATGTCTCATAAAGTATTGTAATTTCAATGCTCACTTAACGAAAAAGGCGTTTCAAAACTTCCGTTTCAAAACGCCCTTCGGTTGAGATACCACGACTCGAACGTGGACTAAGTGAACCAAAATCACTTGTGCTGCCATTACACCATACCTCAATTCATCTCGGCAAAGATAGGATTATTTTCCGTTTCCGCCAAAAGTATTTCGCTCCAGACGCGTAAAATCTACATAACGCGCTGTGATAATGCCATTTTTGTCTACACGGATGATATATGGAAGTGACGTCAAATCAAATGAATCCAGCAAGGCTTCCTCGGGCTGCATCTTCACGAAAAGTACACGCATATTCCTGTCGGCCGACATGAGCCGCTCCGCAGAAGCGATATTGTCCTGGCATGAACTGCATTCCTCGTCGTAGAACATGATATAGGTATCGCGTCTGAGACGTGAAAGCTGCCAGGTCTTCTGACGGCGTTGTTTCCACATGCCGTTTTCTGCAGAACGTCCATGCGCCTGCACGCCGCTCACCTCCACGTCAGGCACCGGGCTTCCCGGCATTGCCCTGTACAGGAGATCAGACATCGTCCTTGCGTATCCTATGATTTTCAGCGAATCGGACGGAGTGTCCCAGACATCCTGTCTGGACAGTATGTGTTTATCAGTCAAATATTTGCACGCCTCCTTATAACAGCCTTCAGGCATTATCGAAAGATAATAGAACAAGTCTCCTACAGCCTCCTTGAAGGCGGAAGGACTCGCGGCTGTACGTGCGGCAATCCTATCGGAAACGCCATTTATGTCCGCGGTGCTGATATCCTCGCCGAAAGAAGCGAAAATATCGCCCAACTTTTTCATTGATTCTGGTGAGCCATACTCGTAATCATCTGAAGAATAGATATTCCGGAGCATTGCACCGAGAGCGGGCACATCCAGGCGACGGCCTGAAATGACATTGTCCTTACCTATCAGGAACATCTGCGGGGTCTTGAGCACGCCGTATTTCCGCTGGAAATCGGAGGACAGTTCAGGGTCCCAGAAATGACGGACATTGACCTGCGGCGAACTGACTTCGAGCCGGGCCTCGCGGTATTTTTTCCAGGCAAGACTGTCAGAACCCACATACACGGCATCGACGTCGAGCGGATATCTGACGGCATTGAGCCAGGTCCTCAACATTACAGTCTGGACCAGACAGTCAGGGCATCCCGTATCGTAGAAATACAAGACGGAATAACGTTTCGACGGCTGAGCGAAAAGATTGGTTTCCAGCCCTTTGTCATCCGTCATCACAAGTTCCGGCGCCTTCTCCCCCGCCAGCGACTGACGATTGAAATCCGCATAAATCCTGGCGTTCATCAGGTCAATGTCGTTCTTCATGCGGACCTTCCCGGTGAAGAACCAGTTGTCGGCAATGTCAATGGCCACGGCCTCGACTCCCATCACCGCAGATTTCACATAGCTGGCGTACAGATACAACGCAACATGCTGGCGTACAAGAGAATCCGTACAGCTGGAAATGAGGAATGAGCATTCTTCCTTCTGCGCCGCGACATCCAACAGTTCTATTGCCTTCACATATCCGGCCAGCTTCGCATCCAAAGCATTGAACACGGCCGTATCCGCTTCCTGCGCCCGTGCGGGCAGAAGGAGCGAAAGCGCGAAAAACGCCGATAAAGCCATATGTTTCAATGCATTGAACATCTTATTTGGCCTCCGGTAGAACGACTCCTTCCGGGAGGAAGAGCGAGGTGTCGCCGTGATGTTTCAATATGTCGCGCACCGCGGATGATGAAATATGCGCAAACTCCTGAGCTGTAGGGATTATGATGGTCTCGACATCTGGCGCAAGGCGGCGGTTCGCATCAGCGATGGAGCGTTCCGTCTCGAAGTCTATCATATTGCGGACTCCGCGCACGATGTGGCGTATGCCAAGTTCATGGCAAGTGTCAATTGTCAAATTGTCATATTTTATGATGCTGACGCCCTCCAGGCCCTCGACAGCTTGACTTATGATGGCAATGCGCTGGTCCATGTCGAAGAAGCCGCGCTTGTCCTGGTTGATGCCGACAGCGACGACGACTTCGTCGAACATTGTCAATGCCCTTTTAAGAATATTTAGATGTCCCGCTGTAAAAGGATCGAAAGATCCCGGAAACAATGCTTTAATTTTCATTACGATAATAATTATAGTTCCGCAAATATCTGAACACGATTATAATTGCCAGTCAATGGGAGTTTTCCCTTCCGACTGGAGGATTTCATTGGTCTTGGAGAAATGCCTGCAGCCGAAGAACGCGCCGCGAGCCAGAGGAGATGGGTGCGCCGCTTCCAGAACGAAATGTCTGGACGTATCAATGAGCGCCTTCTTGCTGCGCGCGAAATTTCCCCACAAAAGGAAGACCACACCTTCGCAATGCTCTGATATATAGCTTATGACAGCGTCCGTAAACTGTTGCCAGCCGATGGCGCTGTGCGACGTAGGCTCCCCTGCGCGCACTGTCAGGACGGCATTCAGAAGCAGCACTCCCTGCTCGGCCCATTTCCTCAAATCCGGACAGCCGCTCATGTGGACACCCAGGTCGCTTTCTATCTCCTTGAAGATATTTTTCAATGAAGGAGGCGCAGGGACACCGGCAGGAACGGAAAAGGACAAGCCCATGGCCTGTCCATAGCCATGATACGGGTCCTGACCCAATATCACGACTTTCACCTTGTCTACCGGAGTAAGTTCGAATGCCTTGAAAATATCTTTCCCCGGAGGAAAAACCTGACGTCCCTCAGCCTTTTCCTTGTGAAGATATTGCACCAGGGAAGCGAAATACGGTTTATCGAACTCGCTCTGCAATGCTTCTTTCCAGCTTTCTTCTATCTGAACATTCATTTCTGGAACACGAATCTTAGTACATCGTCAATGGTCTTGACATACTCGAACGTAAGACCTTCGATATATTTTTCATTGATATCCTCGATATCCTTCCTGTTGTCTTCAGAGATGACAATAGCGGTGACGCCGGCCCTTTTCGCGGCGAGAATCTTCTCCTTGATACCGCCGACTGGAAGCACACGACCCCTCAACGTCGTCTCGCCCGTCATTGCAATGCCTTCCCTTACAGGTTCATTTCTAAGTGCGGAAAGCATTGAACATACGAGAGTTATGCCGGCAGACGGACCATCCTTAGGGGTCGCGCCCTCAGGGACATGCACATGGATGTCGTGAGCGTCGAACTCCTTGGAATCCATCTTCGCGAGTTCAGGATGCGCCTTGATATATTGGTACGCAATCGTGGCGGACTCCTTCATGACATTGCCGAGATTTCCGGTCATTGTCAGCTGGCCCTTGCCCGCGCTCACGGAACTTTCGACGAACAGAATCTCGCCGCCCATCTGCGTCCACGCCAGACCGGTAACGACGCCGACTCCCTCGTTTCCGCTCTGCTTGTCATGGAAGGCGGTAGGAAGACCGAGGTACTCCTTCAAGTGTTCCTTCTTGATGACGGACGGGAAAACCTGATCCATGGCTATCTTCTTCGCCGTCACGCGCGCAATCTTCGCAATCTGTTTCTCCAGACCACGCACGCCGGACTCATGTGTGTACTGGTCAATGATTTCGGCCAATGCATTTTTATCAATGCGGAGTTCCTTCTTGCCTATTCCGTGCTCTTCAAGTTCGCGAGGCAGGAGGAATTTCTTGGCGATTTCCATCTTCTCTTCGGCAAGATAGCCGGTGACATTGATAAGTTCCATTCGGTCCAGAAGTGCCGGCTGAATGGTGGAAATGTCATTGGCAGTCGTGATGAACAGGACATGGGACAAGTCATAGTCCACGTCCAGATAGTTATCGTGAAACGTCACATTCTGCTCAGGGTCAAGTACTTCCAGCAATGCAGAAGACGGGTCGCCCTTGAAGTCGCTGCTGAGCTTGTCGATTTCATCGAGCACCATCACAGGATTGGAAGTGCCCGCCCTGGAAATGCCGTTCAGGATTCGTCCAGGCAATGCGCCGATATATGTCTTCCGGTGTCCACGGATTTCAGCCTCGTCGTGCATGCCGCCGAGGGCGATACGCACATATTTCCTGCCGATAGCCTTGGCAATGGACTTGCCGAGACTCGTCTTGCCGACTCCCGGAGGACCGTAGAGACAGAGGATAGGTGATTTCATGTCCCCGCGCAATTTCAGCACTGCAAGATATTCAATGATTCTTTCCTTCACCTTCTCCAGTCCGTAATGGTCGTCATCCAGAACCTTTTGCGCATGCTTCAAATCCAGATTATCCTTGGAAAGATGATTCCAAGGGAGTTCAAGCATGAACTTTATATAATTATATTGTATGCTGTAATCCGGAGACGACGGATTATATTTCTCAAGTTTGGCAATTTCCTTCTCGAAAATCTCCTTTGCGGAATCCGGCCAGTCTTTCTTCGACGCTTCGGCACGCAGTTTCTCTATCTCCTCATCATCGTCCATACCAAGTTCTTCCTGGATTGTACGAAGCTGGTTGTTAAGATAATACTCCCTCTGCTGCTGGTCGATTTCGTTCTTCACCTTGGAGTTGATTTCCTGCTTGATCTTCAGGAGTTCAACCTGGGTATCAAGAACATTGAGCAACTTCATTGCCCTGACTTTAAGGTCCTCATATTTAAGGAGTTCGACCTTGTCGAAGAAGTTTTCGACGTCGATGGTCGTGGCGATGAAATTCACCAGGAAATTGAAATCCTCGATGGACTTGACGGCATTGGCAGCCTCCTTGGGCGCGAACGACGACGACTTGATGATGGCGGACGCCTTTTCTTTCAGCGAATCTGCAATCACCTTGATTTCAGGGTCTTCCGGGTTCGCCTCGAACTCTTCCAGATACCTCACGTGAGCACGCAGATACGGTTCAGAAGATACGACATCCTCGATTTCGAATCTTTTAAGTCCCTGCAGCACAGCCGATATCGTACCGTCAGGCATTTCAAATGTCTTGATGATGCGGGCTACCGTACCGAACGGGAACAAGTCGTCCAGAGCCGGATCCTCCACGCTGACGTCATTCTGCGGAACGGCGCCGATCAGGGAATTCGACTTATGGGAATCTTCTATGAGTTTTATGGATTTGTCGCGGCCGATGGTGATCGGGAAAATCGAACCCGGAAAAATGACAGCATTTCTCAATGCCAGCAACGGCAATGTGTCAGGCATGGCGATGTCTTCCGTCTGTGACGGTATCTCTCCACTCATGACAGGAATAATGCTGACTTCTGCCCCGGCGGGCGAAAACATATCCGAATATTTATCAATCATACACTTATATTATAAATCATCACTACTACACCCTACTGCCAATTTGGCATTGACAGCAGAATTTTTCAACAGACCACTATTAGTCAATCTTTATGCCAATGCAAATTTGAGGAAATTTCGTCAGTAAATAAAATAAACGCACGTAAATTCCTGCATAAAAGTTTGTTAATAAAAAAAATAAACGTACCT